>Ga0208854_1000054_pt1 | contig 23020 bp, 21 predicted proteins | sample LakMenEpi30Nov11_FD_150748 | JGI IMG/M metagenome (GOLD analysis project Ga0208854, IMG submission 150748) | Freshwater microbial communities from Lake Mendota, WI - 30NOV2011 deep hole epilimnion (SPAdes) | ecosystem: Environmental > Aquatic > Freshwater > Lake > Epilimnion/Euphotic zone ...
ACCGCTAAACTTGCCTCTTCCCCAAGCCCTGATATGCTTACTTTCGTCGCATAGTCATTACCTTATCTGGCATCCATAAACTTCCCACTGTCCAGTTCCTTAACTTAATATATAGATCAGCGATCAATTTTAAAGATAATCGCTTCTTTTAAAAGAATCACACTATTCATAACCTTATGACCATATTTTAAAGCAATCTATACGTCAGCGATCTGATGACAGAAGTGGCGATCGCTGTTTATTATATTTATAATTTCAGATAATTGATAATGCTATTAATATTTTTAGAATGAAGAATTGCCCACTTGAGAAAACGACAAAAATTTATATCATTTTCAACAACAACTTTAATCATCGGCAGGGAAAGAGGAATAATATACACTCCCTTATTTTTTATGAAAATATCTCTTTTATTTTTGTTAAAATAAGCAATTTCATCTATAGCAGGCTGAGTGTATTCTGTGGCGATAAAAAAGGTCAGACAAGCAGATTTTATTGCACGCCAACAGATTCGTTCAATTTCTTCTCTACCGACTGGATCAGTATGATTTTTACATTCTCCAATAATGTATTCAGTTTCTGGTCTATCATCAAGTTTGAAATCCCAAATATCATAAATAAAATCCCGAACTGTCGCGTATTGAATATCAAGTTGTCCGATAATAGTTTGCTTTCCTGGATGATTGATACCTGAAAGTAATTCAATTCGATTGAATAGTCCTCTAATTAATTTTTCTAGGGCATCACCTCTATCTTTAGTCGTAGTAAAATTTTCTGTATAAATTTCTTGAAGACAGTTTTTTTCTAGGGAATAATTATCTCGATTATCAAAAACTTTGTCACAAGTCATTGCGTCTTTGTCTTCATATTTTCTATCATTCGCAATAAATCTATTCAGGTCTTCAAGAAACTTTTCCTGATAAATGGGAGGAACCTCAGTTTTCTTTTTACTCATTTTTTGGCTGTAACTAAGGGTTTAAAGTAAAGATAAACATTAATTTGTTGCTGGGGATATTCATAATCACACTCAGAACAAAAAGGTACTTCATCTTCCCTAACGGTATGAAAAGAAGGACAAGAATATCTCTTTTCAATTTTTCCTTCACCTAAGTTTTCTAATTCGACTAACCCTCTAATAATTGTTCCTTCCGAATGTTGGCAATAAGAAGAAAGATCAGAGATTTTAATTAGTCCTCCGTTATACTTTTCGTTGATATACTGTCTTATGCAGTTAAGAATATCCATAATTAGAACTCCTAGATGTTGCCGATATTTAGCAAGATATAAGTGATAATAGACTTCTTGCACAATAGCATCTGATCCCCCTAAATCCCCCTTAAAAAGGGGGACTTTCTTGAATTTGCAAGAGGTCTAATCTCTTCAGGGGTTAACGTCTTAAAGTATAGCCCATCTGTGCGGGTTACGGAACAGAATCGCTAAAAATAATAGGGATTGAGTCGCTTGTTTTAAAGAGAATCGCACGGAATAATATTGTAGGTCAATTTTAAGATAGGGGCTTGGTTTCCTGTAGGGGCTTGGTTTCCAAGTCCTAAATGGGGAAAGTGTGTGAACGCGGCTTAAAACGGATTGAAGGATGACACAGATTATTTTTTGTTATTTTTCTAATCTTAAAAAATCGGTGAAATCAGCGAAATCATTGTAATCCGTGTTCTGATTTGGGAATGGATTTGGAGACCAAACCCCGACGGAATTGTGAGGATATTTTTATATTTTGTTAGCCTTTGGAATGCAGAAGAAAACCTAATAACCAACCGCTTCCTAAACCGCCTAAATTAGTGCTGGAAAGAATTAAAAAAGAATTAAAAAAGTTAATTTTTTTATTACCATAATATAAATTTGATGCCGCAAAAGCTTGACAAAAAAGTATTACAATTCCTCCTACCCCAGTGACTATTCCATAAAGAATACTGCGTGACAAAATGCCCAATGCAATAACACTTACAACACCAGATAAAAAAAGGAAGATTAACATCTTTACGCTATCAAACCAAGCCGTATTTTTCCAGCGATCAAAAATAGAAGTTTCCCATAAGAGCCAAGCCCCAGCCACAGCCCCAGGCACAGCCCAAGCTGAAGCAATAGCCATAGAAATAGCCACACCCGCAGCCGGAGCCATAGAAATAGAACTAGCCGTAGCCACAGCCACAGCTACAGCTACAGCTACAGCTAAACTAACACCCATAGTCACAGTTAAACTCGCACCCACAGGCACATTCATAGCCATAGCTACAGGCAAAGGAACAGTTACAGCCACAGCCATGGCCACAGCCACACCCTGCCAGGGTGCTGAATTCACACCTAAAATGCAACCAATTCCAACATAAAAAAAACACACACCAATGAACGGAACCAAGTAAACTTTTCTTTGCTTTTTCTCACCAGGAACTTGAAAAGTTTTAATAGCTTGTGGAGGATTGACTTTTTCTTGACGATATTTTGGTTCCACAGCAGGTGGTGGTAATTCCAATTTTTGCAACCAATCTGACATTGACTGAGGCCGATCGCCTTTTTCTAAAGCCATCCCCAGAATGATCGCAGTGTTAAGATGCTCACTCAAATTCCTATTAATTTCTTTCGGTGATTTTAAAGGGCGATTATCCAAACGACGCTCCATCGAAGGTGTAGGCTTTTCACCCGTTACCGCATAATAAAAACTGGCCGCCAGAGCGTAAATATCCACACTGGGCTGACGATTGGCTTTACTGCCTTTATAAATTTGTTCATAGGGTGCAAAACTAGGATTCGCCGCATAATCCGTTGAACTACTACTAGCGGGAATAATCTCTTTGGCAATACCAAAATCAATCAAGATAGCATTCCCATTAGGTTGAATCATAATATTGCCTGGGTGAGCATCTCGATGTACCATTCCTGCTTGATGAACCGCTTCTAAGGCACTGCCAATTTGACGAATATATTTCAAACATTCCGCTTCCGATAATTGTCCCTGAATCTTAACTTTTTCCATTAAGGTTTGACCCTGAATAAAATCCATCACTAAACAGGGAACTTGATCTTCCATAAAAATATCCCAAACTCTGACGATGTGGGGATGGGGAGTCTGGGAAAACTTGGCTAACTTGCGACCTTCCGCCTCAAATTGTTTAACATAATCTTCGTATTCCGTATCTCTTTTTTGCAAAATATCAGGAGTTTTGATCACCACCTCCATTGCTAATTGGCGATGGCGTGCTTTGTAGGTCAGGCCAAAACCGCCCCGTCCCAAGACCTCAATGATCTCGTACTTGCCATTGTTGAGGAGATGTCCTGCTTGCCAAACCATAGAAATTTACGCAATTTTTGCCATTGTACCGAAAAATCTGCTTTTACCCCAAAATTAGGTTATATTTCTGGGCGCAATTGTTATGTTTTTGAGGAGAGAGCGTTATATTTTCTGGGCGCAAGCCTTGCGCCCCTACGTTGGTAAATTTAGAGTTTGGTAGGGGCGAATTGCGTTCGCCCTTGATTCTTTTAAGGTTTAGACATTGCGATCGCCCTTAATTTTTTAAGGTTTAGCAGAAGGCGATTTTTGAGGAGAAACTGTCGGATTTGGTTGGGGAAATAACAATTGTTTGATCTTGTCTGTTACCCCAATCGAAGTTAATAAAGTTAATAAAACTGCTAATGAACCCGTTGTGGCTGTCACCGCAGTCCAATTGATTGAAATCGGTCGAGATATTTCAGACTTAGCTTTTTTAGGAATGGACAAACCTAAATCTTTAAACCAGGCTTGCACTGATTGCGGACGTTTATCTGCTTCTAATTCCAAAGCCCAAAGAATTGCTTTATTGGTAGCAATACTAATTTCTGAATTGTAGGTTTTTGGCTCAATTAAAGGCTGATGATCAATTTTTCGAGTCATCGCATTAACAGGAACGTGACCCGTTAAAAGCTCATATAACATTCCTCCTAAACTGTAAATATCCGTAAAAGCTCGGCGTTGTGCATCACGGGAATAACACTCAATCGGTGCAAAACCTGCGGCTAATTCATGGGTACGAGTTCGGGTTAATTCCTCATCAAAATCCAACGCTAAACCAAAATCAATTAATACCGCTTCTGGTTTGCCCGCCCGAATCATAATATTGCCAGGTCGAATATCTCTGTGCAGAACATCGCGACTATGTACCACCATCAAAGCTTGCCCAATCTGCTCAATGTAGCGTAAAGCCTCCTTTTCCGACAGAACTTTCTGCGATCGCCGATCTAAAGTCATCCCATCAATATATTCCATCACCATACAGTTCGCCTTACCCTCGGAAAATAACTCCTTGACCTTCACAATATGGGGATGATCGCAACCCTTTAATTTACTCGCCTCCTGCCAAAAAAGTTTCTGTAATCGCTCAGACTCCCACACCTTAAAACCCACATCCCTCGGTGTTTTAATGACCACAGAATTACCACTGCGATCGCTGGCTCGATAGGTAATCCCAAACCGTCCTTCTCCCAATATTTCTTGAATAGTGTACTGTCCATCTTTGATTGTCCTGCCCACAGCCCAAACCATTGACTCCTCGCCCCATTTCTCAAAAACTTTTGTCACACTTAGTCTAACAGCGATTATCATTAAGCCGATTAAATCATAAGAACTAAGTAAGTGGCCTTAATCAATTTTTAGATGTGGAACAGGCTTCTAGCCTGTTGACGGGCAGGATGCCCATCCCACATTTTATATTTAATTCCAACCAACTACTTATTACCAAACGTTAAATTTAGGGAAACAAGCCAGATGTTGACATTTTTGCTCAAAAGTTTTTACAAAGCGATCGCCCGCTTCTACACTACTCGCCAGAAAATAATCAGAAATTGCCTCCAAATCACGACAAGCAGGGAGAGTAATGATTAAATTTTTCATCGCGCTTTTGTTCTGGCCGCTTCCACTTTATTGCGTAATCGAGTTAGCACTTCTGGAGCTTCCAAAACATCACCATTAGCTGCTGCCCGAACCCCTTCTTCAATTTTCAATCGAGTTTGTTCTACCCAACCCAAGTATTCTGGGGTTTCTTCTGGATTGGCAGAGGTGATCTCGTCAGCCAGTAAAACCAGAGCCGTGTTAATAGCATCCTCGATGGAAACATAGCCCCCCTGTCGCGAAAGGGATTCGAGGATTTGGCTCTGTTGTGAATTAAGGATAATTTGCATCTTGGTTATCTCAGAAGTTGAGGTCAGCCGTTTTTGAAGAATTTTAGATCACATTGTAGCTTTACCCCATGCTGTCACTAACGATACCAAACGTAAAGTTTACTGCGCTGCGATCGCATATTGTAGGCAAGCACGAATATCTTCAATTTGTAAATCAGGGTAATAATCCTGAATAATTGTACTGAATGAGAGTCCCTCATTCAACAGTTCAAGAACACTTTGTACGGTGATGCGCGTCCCCTCTATACAGGGCTTACCAAAATGAATTTGAGGGTTCACAGAAATTCGATACATTATTGTCACCTAGTCGCAAGATGTTTTTATCTTACTGTCAGAACCATAAAACGTGATCGCTAAAAAGACAGGGCGATCGCCGTATTTCTCGAATCCTCCCATGCTGTCACGACCGATACCAAACGTAAAGTGCGATCGCCGAGAATCAGGTTACAATGAAAAACGCACGAAAATCACTTGTGCAGAGTATCGCTAACTTCGACCCAGAACCGACTAATGGTAACTACCTCAGACCTCCGCCCCTCCAAAGTAGAAGGCATCAAAGAACGCAGCAACTATCTTCGGGAACCCGTCGCCACAGAACTCCTGCAAGATACCACCCATTTTACTGAGGATGCCATTCAAATCCTTAAGTTTCATGGTTCCTATCAACAGGATAATCGGGATAATCGGGTTAAGGGGCAGGAAAAGGATTATCAATTTATGTTACGCACCCGCAATCCTGGGGGCTTTATTCCGCCGCAACTCTATCTAGCCATTGATAACCTTGCCACTGAATACGGCAATCAAACGCTACGGGTGACAACACGCCAGGGTCTGCAAATTCACGGCATTCTCAAGAAAAATCTCAAAACGGCGATCGCCACCATTGTTAACAATCTGGGGTCAACATTGGGAGCTTGCGGCGATATTAACCGTAATGTCATGGCTCCTCCCGCACCCTTTAAAAATAAACCTGAATATGGTTATGCCTGGGAATATGCCAATAATGTGGCGGATTTATTAGCTCCCCAGAGTGGCGCGTACTATGAAATTTGGTTAGATGGGGAAAAAGCGATCAGTGCGGAAGAAGCCCCCGAAGTAAAAGCGGCTCGCCAACGTAATCTCAACGGTAGCAACACAGGTGATGCCCTAGAGCCAATCTATGGCACTCAATTCATGCCCCGCAAATTTAAGTGTAGTGTGACCGTGCCTGGGGATAACTCCATTGATGTTTATACCCATGATGTCAGTTTGGTTGTGATCACCGATAAACATGGTCAATTAGAGGGTTTTAATGTCCTCGCTGGTGGTGGTTTAGGTCGTACTCACAACAAAGAAGAAACGTTTCCTCGTTCTGCTGATCCCATTGGTTATGTAGATAAAGCCGATGTTTATGATTTAGTTAAAGCCATTGTGGCCACTCAACGGGACTACGGCGATCGCCATAATCGTCGTCATGCACGGATGAAATATCTGTTGGCGGATTGGGGTGTGGAAAAATTCCGTGAACAAGTAGAAGTCTATTTGGGTAAAAAAATAGAGCAATTTAAGCCCTTACCCCATTGGCAATACCTAGACTTTTTAGGTTGGAATGAACAGGGAGATGGAAAATTATTTTTCGGTCTTTCTGTCGAAAATGGTCGCATTAAAAATGAAGGCAAATTTCAACTAAAAACGGCTTTGCGTCAGGTGATTGAACAGTATCAATTACCAATGCGTTTAACTGCTAATCATAATATTCTGCTCTATGAAATTGATCCTAAAGATCAAGAAGCGATCGCCAAGCTGTTAGAAAATCACGGTATTGTCACCGATCCTAACAAAATTGATACCTTGGTGCGCTATTCCATGGCCTGCCCTGCGTTGCCGACCTGTAGTCTGGCGGTGACAGAATCGGAACGGGCTATCCCTAGTATTAATGCTAGGATTCGTAAGCTGTTACAAAAAGTCGGTTTAGGTGATGAAAGTATTGTCATCCGCATGACGGGTTGCCCCAATGGTTGCGCTCGTCCCTATATGGCCGAAATTGGTTTTGTCGGCATTGTGCCAGAAACCTATCAAATTTGGTTAGGAGGAACACCCAATCAAACCCAGTTGGCTCGTGCCTACACCGATAAGTTAAATGTTAATCAACTGGAAAGTTTCTTTGAACCGTTGTTTGTTTATTTCAAACAGGATCGTAAACCCAGCGAAAGTTTCGGAGAATTCTGTGATCGCGTTGGCTTTGAAAGTTTACGGGGATTTTCGGCCAGTTATCAACCGATTCAAGAACGGAAAAATCAACGACGGGTCAGTGTTCCTGATGGCACATTTGAGAAATTAAAAGCGGCTTCTGTCACGGAAAAACGGCCCATGAATCAAATTGTGGAAGAGGCTTTAACCGCTTACTTTGCCCAAAAATAAATACCATCCTCTCTGCTGAAAAGGATTGTCGGGGTTGAATCGATTCGACCCCCATAGCAGATTTTAGGCAAATAACTTTGGCACTGTTTGAGGGAAAGAGCTAACCCCCTCTAACTGACTGGCGATCGCTAAAATCGTTGCTTCATCCGCCGGTTTGCCAAGAATTTGCACACTGTAGGGCAGCCCCTTTTCATCAAAACCAACCGGTACAGCGATCGCTGGTAATCCTGTCGCATTAGCAGGAGGACAGGGAGAAATCCAATGAATAATCTTTTCAACGGTTTGCGCGGGAGATAAATCAGCCCATTCCCCAATTTTGATCGGTTGATGTCCATAGACTGGCAAAATCAGCGCGTCAAACTGATCAAAGAAAGCCACAATTTGACGGGAAAGCACTTGCATTTGTCGCACCGCTTGCAGATAATCTCCCGCCGATCCGATTGTTTCTCCTAACCAGCGATTAACCGGACTGAGCATTGCCAACGGTAAACCTGTTGCGCCGACTCCAGCTTGCCAAATTTGAGTAAAGGATTCCACTAAACCTTCCCCACTAAAACAGGCTTCCTCTAAATGATGGCCCATTGCTTCCAGTTCCGCGATCGCCCATTTCACCCCCCGTTGACAGATCTCATCCGCCGCCGTAAAGGGAGGTACGGAAAAAGCATAGGCAAGGCGAAGTTTAGTCGGAGTTTGACGGGATGCTTCTAGAAAAGAGACTTCCGGTTCCGGCAACCAGTAGGGATCGCCAGTGGTATAACCGGCCAGCACATCTAACCAAGCGGCTGCATCTGCCACCGTGCGAGCCAAGGGGCCAGCCACCGCAATCCCACTTTGGTAATCTCCAACGGGTGCCAGGGAAACACGACCGCGACTGGGTTTGAGTCCCACTAATCCACAACAACTGGCCGGGCCACGCACCGATCCTCCACCATCCGATCCCTGGGCGATCGCACAAAATCCTGCCGCTACGGCTGCGGCTGCCCCACCACTAGAACCACCCGCCGTGTAATCTAAATGCCAGGGATTACGAACTGGGGGAAGACCAGGCGTTTCGGTGTAGGGAAAGGAACCAAGTTCTGAAGTCGCGGTTTTTCCCAAAATAATAAAACCGGCTTGTTTGATGCGAGTCACGACCCCATCATCGTAGGCAGAGATATTGCCTTGTAACCCCGCCACACCATAACTGGTCGGCATTCCAGCAACCGTATTCAAATCCTTAATACTGGTGGGAACGCCAAAGAAAGGCGGCAATTGTTGAGGATCGCGGATTTTAGCCAATTGTTCTGTTTTTTGCCTGGCATCAGCGATCGCGGCTTCAGCAGCTAGATAGGAAAAACTGCCTAACTGAGGATTAAAATTTTCAATGCGGTTGAGGAAAAAATGGGTCAATTCTAGCGGTGAAATCTCTTTTCTGCGAATCTGGTGAGCAAGATCGAGAGCAGAGGTAAGGGCAAAATTAGACATGAAAAGCAAGAAGAATAAAAAACTTAAATATACTATTCACAGACATTAGGACGGTGGCTTGAGCAAGGTTTCTCCAGTTCGTCCAGTTGTTACCCAAAGTAAGGCCCTCAAGATGTCCCGCACGCATTTATCAGGAGATTCTTGACTGGTTTGGGAGGGAACCGCGATCGGATTCAGACTAATGCCTCGACTCCCAAAGACAATTTCTCCCACTAAGCGAGCACGGGTCATATGGTTTTCCGAGGTGACAAGGTAAACACTATGAATTCCCTGGGCTTTCATGGTATCCACTAAACTAGTAAAATTGGTCACGGTGTCCCTCGCTTGATAACTTAGGTGTAAACGTCGAGACTCAACTCCTGCCCGTCGAAAAATGCGTTTAACATAGTTCTCTGGACTACCAGAGGACACCCAAATTGGTAAATGGGGATAACGTTCCGCCAATTTCGCTGCTGCTCGTTCCCGATTTTCATGGCCACCGAGGACAAAAATCGCCTGGGGCTGACTTGAGCTACGATTAACTTCTTGATAACCCCACCACAATCCCAACGCGACGATTGGAGACACCCACCAGAGGCACTTCACCAAATTTTTTCGCCTTGGCACTAAAGAGGTTTCCGTCCTGCGAAAATCCGACTTAAGTAACATGACTATATCCAAACCCACACCACCGCAAAAAGTTCGTTGCTAAATCGCATTGAACTGGTCTTTATTATGACGGAGGTTGAGAAATTATGCTCCTATTTCTGGCTAGTACTTTACAGAACTTAAAACAACAAAATGATGACCCCTTCCCTACCTCGACAACGCTGGAAAATTGCCCCAGAAGATCTCCAAGCCGTTCAAACCTTGGTCACTGAGACGGGACTCTCTTCTCTCCTGGCCCAGGTCTTGATCAATCGTGGTATTACGACCCCTGCCTTAGCCCAAATTTATTGTCAGCCAGAAAACCAACACTTGCCCGATCCTCTGATGGAATTTCCAGATCTATCGAAAAGTGTGGAATTGTTGACTATTGCGATTCGGGAAAAGCAGAAAATTGCCATTTGTGGTGACTACGATGCGGATGGCATGACTAGCACTGCTTTATTGTTGCGTGCTCTACGTCATTTGGGGGCTGATGTGGACTATGCCATTCCTAGTCGAATGAGGGATGGTTACGGCATTAATGAACGAATTGTACGGGAGTTTGCGGCTTCAGGGATTCAGTTAATTTTGACTGTGGATAATGGTATTGCGGCCTATGGGGCGATCGCCCTGGCGGTAGATCTAGGGTTAAGGGTCATTATTACTGATCATCACGATTTACCCGAAAAATTGCCGCCGGCTGATGCGATTTTAAATCCGAAACTATTACCCGAAATTTCTCCCTATTATGGGATTGCGGGAGTGGGTGTGGCTTACATTTTAGCGATCGCAACGGCTCAAAAATTAGAGAAAATTAAGGGCTTAACGGAATCCCTATTAGAACTTTATACCTTAGGAACGATTGCTGATCTCGCTCCCCTCGTCGGTGTCAATCGTCGTTGGCTGAAGCGGGGTTTAAAAAGATTACCCCATTCCCAAATTAAAGGGATACAAGCTCTCATTCAATTAGCCGGTGTTAATGATCAAAAAAAGGCTCTTAAACCGGATGATATTGGCTTTCGCTTAGGGCCACGCATTAACGCGATTGGTCGCATTGGTGATCCTCAAGTGGTGATTGAATTGTTGACCACTGAAGATGAAGGAATTGCCCTAGAGCGGGCCATGCAGTGTGAACAAATTAACAAACAACGCCAGGAACTTTGCGAACAAATTGAAACCGAGGCGATCGCCTACATTGAGGGTAAATCCCTTCCCTGGGAAAAAGAGCGAGTTTTAGTGGTTGTGCAGCCCCATTGGCATCATGGTGTCATTGGCATTGTCGCCTCCCGTTTGGTTGAACGGTATGGTGTGCCTGTTTTTATTGGGACAGAAGAGGAAGGAGAAGAAAATATTCGAGGTTCGGCACGGAGCATTGATGAATTTCATATTTTTGAGGCTCTGGTTTTCTGTCAAGATTTATTAGGTAAATTTGGGGGACATCGGGCTGCCGGAGGTTTTAGTTTACCCGCCCAAAATTTAACTGCTTTTCAAGAGCGTTTATCCATTTTTGCCCGTCAATGTCTAGAACCAGAACAGTTAAAACCTCTTATTAAAATTGATGCCCAAGCCAATTTTTCCCAACTGACTTTTGAACTTTGTCAGCAGGTTGAACAACTGCAACCCTGGGGCATTGGTAATGAATTTCCTATTTTTTGGACTCCTCAAGTTCGTATTTTAGAACAACGTATTATCGGCAAAAATCATCTCCGTTTAGAGCTTTTAGATTCCACGAGTCAAACCCAGATAGGCGCGATCGCCTGGCGTTGGGGAGAATATTTTCCCTTACCATCTCCGGTGGATATTGCCTATAAATTACAGGAAAATCATTTTAAGGGTGACACAACTCTACAACTAGAATTGGTCGGGATTCGCTTACCCCTAAACTCTACCGTAATTTCTAAATCTCCTACTCATTTTGACTATCAGGGTCGCATTTATCGCTGTAGCTACAATCGCCAATCCCAGGAATTAAAAATTCAAAATGATCAGGGCAAAGTCTTAGCTCTGCAATTGGGGCAAACCCAGGGACTGATGGGCAGCGATCGCGCCACGGCCAAAAAAGTTAATCTGGATCAAGCTCCCTATGCCCAACTAATCGCCCTCGCTAGGGCCACTTTAAGCTGTTAATGATTGCCCCTTTGTCAGAGACAGGGTTAGGTTACTGTAAAAAAAAAGATTGTTTTTGTTCCATTGCTATATGGTCGCCAAGGCTAAAACAGCTTATTGCCGAACGTTAGCCTAAGATAAGGGTTTTATTCTGCTCCGATCACCCATTATCCTGTCCGTCCACCTGGCTAATGTTAAGACTTGTAAATAAACATTGTTTATTTTCACGAAGATGATGTAGCATCGAGCTATTAGTATATCAGCATCAATGAGATCCCCATGAATATTAAACACATTGCATTATTGGCTTTGATGCCAGTTTTTTTAACAACAGTAGCAGTGACTGCTCAGACGAAGTACCCCCCCAATCAGCAATTACAGAACGATCCGCCTTCGCCTGTCCTACCAAATAAGCAGTCTACACCAGTTCCACACATAGGAACCGGTACTGGGACAGTCACACTAAACTCTGCGGCACTTTGTTACACTTGTGGCGGAAATTTCCCAATTTATGCGGGTACTCTGCCAACATCAAGTGCTGCGAGTGAATATGGTAGTAGCTGTGGTGGAAGTATTAGTACTGCGAATAACGATACGACTCCTTATCTATGCACGAAATAAGTTCGTGAATATTGGCTGGATGGCAGCATTGTAAAACATTAGGCAGCAATGCTTCCAGCTTTGTCTAAGGGGTAGTTTATTTTGCATAACTACTTATCCTTGCTTGACAAAGCTTTCCAGCCATTTTCATTTAAGATTAAACTCTGCGAGAGAGGCGAACGTTGGTACAGCCTGATTAAGGTTTGGAATCGCGACAGAATTAAGAGCGTTGTCAGATCAGAATATGAATGACGAATTGCAACATGGCGAAAACCTTGCTATCAAAGCGTTTTCAACTCTATGCCCATTTAGATCATCTTTAATTTTGACAACGCCGAATTAATAATTAAAGGCTCCCACTTTTTGTTTTATGACTTGAAAAGCGACCATTTTAACCACATGACGTTTCCGACAAAATCTTATCCCCTTTTCTTAGTAACGCTTTGAGGTTGCAAATTAAATTTTATCGGTGCTTAAGACAAAGCAATGCCTTAAAACTCTCAATTTTCCTTTTTTCACCTGAAAATCTATAACGTTTGCGACTTGCCATTACTAATAAAATTCTAACTTTCTTACCTAGCATGACTTCAAGTATGCATATTAAATTCTATCAGTATGAAATGGACTTGCTATGTAAAAAATTGGCATTATTTAACTCAGTAGATAATCGCTTTTATAGTTCATTAACTCTATTTAAATTTCTTGTTTGTTCTATTTTTCTCGTGATGTTAACTTGGCCAGTTTCAAGTCGAGCAGATACACCAGACTTGGAGCAAAAAGTTTTACAGATTATACGAAATCATCCCGAAATACTAATTCAGTCGATCCAGACATATCAACGTGAGAAGGCGGGAAAACAGCAGCAAGAAAGACAGGCATTTTTAGAGAGAATGAAGACAAATCCTCAGAGTGTGATAGGTCAATCTCCTATTAAAGGCTCTCCGCAAAGCAAGATTATCCTTATAGAATTTTCTGACTTTCAATGTCCATACTGCGCACAGGCTCAGGAACCGATAAGGCAGTTTATTGAAAAGCATGGAAATGATGTAGCACTAATCTATAAAAATATCCCACTTACAGCACTTCATCCTAATGCAATGTCTGCTGCAAAAGCAGCTTGGGCGGCAGGTCAACAGGGAAAATTTTGGCAGTACCACGATGCATTATTTTCACATCAAGATAAATTGGGAGAGGCCTTATATCTGTCGATTGCTCAGGAATTGGGGATAGATATTAATCAGTTTAATCATGATCGACATAGCAGTTCTGCTGATGCTTTCATTAAAAAAGATACTGATTTAGCAGAAAGTATGGGAATTCCAGGAACTCCTTTTATTATAATGAATGGAGAAGTGCTCAATGGACAAGTTCAAGCGGCGAGTTTAGACAAATTATTAGAGAAAATTTTATCGACGGCGACTCCATAAGGATGTATGTTTCTCCAATTTTTCCGTTATTCTGTCGTGTCGTATCAAAATGGAGCCGACAAGTTCCAATATTGAGACTTTTCCAGATAAACGGTCTCAGCACGAGTTCAGAACGAACCCAATAGAGTCATGGATACGATAACAGCCCTTATTCAGCAAGGCTTCTGGCTTTTAGCTTATCCCGAACTCAGGTTATTTTATTAATTCTCACTTAATAATTGCAAAGCGCGATCGCCGTAAAATCAATATAAAATCAATTACGTGCCGTTAGTGCCAGGTTCCTTGCTAATAACAAAGCGGTGGGCAACTGTTTCTGGTTGAATGGCCGACAACACTACATGGCTAGAATCTGTAATAATTACTGCTCTAGTGCGACGACCATAGGTAGCATCGACTAATTGTCCCCGTTCACGAGCGTCACTAATAATCCGTTTAATGGGAGCAGATTCGGGACTCACAATCGCAATCACTCGATTGGCAGAGACAATATTACCAAAACCAATATTGATGAGTTGTACATCCATAAAAAATTACCTTAGAGTTGTGTGAGCAAGAGCAAAAATGTCGCAAAGGTATATTGAGATCAGCGAGGTTTTTGAAACAACTCTCCAAACTCAAGATGACAATATTCAGACTTTAGCCGAATTTTAATCTTTTTTGTGCATTTTTACCTATATTTCCCAGTTTTCTGGAAATCAAAAACCGTTACCTCTATCTAAGGATAGATTAATTCTCTATGACGGACTGTAAAATTTGTACTAAGGCAATTTTGCTAAATTTTTCGAGAGTTTTCTCCCTTAATTGAGGTTTTAAAGTTTGACAATTTTTGTTATTTAATAACTCATTACAAGCCTGGGCAACAGCATCTACATTGCGGTGAGGAACTTGCCAACCCAATTGGCCATCTTGAAGCGGATCTGCTGAACCGTCAGCATCACCGGCAATAACGGGCACACCACAGGCCAACGCTTCTAGATAAACAATGCCAAATCCTTCCTGAGAAGGCATGACATAACCATCGGCAAGACGATAGTAATCCACTAAATTTTCGGAGGGGACAAAACCCACAAAAATAACCTGTTCAGTCACCCCTAATTCTTGGGTTAATCGGACTAGTCGGGGTTGATCATCGCCGCGACCAATCACCAAATATTTAAGTTGGGGATAGTTGCATAAAATTTGCGGTAAGGCCCTTAAGGTGACATCCACACCTTTATAAATATCTCCAGACCAAAGACGGGCAATGGTGATTAAAACTTTATGACCCGCTAACCCATATTGCTCCATTAACGCTGGAGAAGCTGGGGCAGGACAGAACACATCTCCATCCACGATGCAGGGGACGATTTGCACTCGCTCTGGTTCAATCTGATTGGCTTGACAGAGGCGATCGCGGCTATAACGGCTTATTGTCCAGATCGCATCTGCTTGATGTAAGGCCAGTTTTTCTAGGATGGGTAAGGGTGCCCAAACTTCTTTGCCATAGGTCATCACTGTGTAGGGAATGCCAAAAAGACGGCAGAGCAGAGCAATGAGGGGAGATAACTTACTATGGCCACAGAATACCCGTTGGGGTTTTTCCAGTTTAAAGGCCTGTAGAAGGGCGATCGCTAATTTCAGACGACCCCGCCAGGCTGGTAATGTTTTGAGATAATGGAATTTTAGTCGGACATCATTAAAAGGATTGTGACAATCCGAGGAATCGCGTAATAGAAAAATCTCGGCTACAGGAGATGAGGAATCTAAGGACGGCACCTGCTCTAGTCCATCTAAATAAGCTGCCAAAACATCCTTGGCATAGGACTGAATTCCGCCTTCTTCCGAAAAAACGGTGATAAAAACAAAACAATGACGCATTATAATTCCTTTATCTCTGAATAACGCCTAGATCTTCTCCCATTATGACCTGGCAGTCGATCAATAGAGAAAAAAAGACCAACAGGTCTATAGAATGGTCTTTGGTTAACTTGCCTCCCAGAACCACTGCATGACGATAACGCCCCACTCTCCCCAACACCAAGCTGTCCAAGGTCTTTACAATACCTACCCCTTTCCACCAGAACCTCTACTGGATGAACCACCCCCAGGCTATAACTGGCGATGGAACTGGAATGCAGTCTATAGCTTTTGTACAGGACGAAAACCCAGCCAACAAAATATTCGGATTTTAGACGCAGGTTGCGGCACTGGAGTTGGTACGGAATATCTGATTTATCTCAATCCTGAAGCGGAAATTGTGGGCATTGATTTAAGCGAAAAGGCCCTAGAAGTGGCCCAAAAACGCTGTCAACAGTCGGGAGTGGTACGATCTGGGGTTAGTTTTCAGCATCTCAACCTGGAAAATGCTGCCCAATTACCTGGAGCTTTTGACTATATCAACTGTGTGGGCGTTTTACATCACCTTCCCGATCCGATCGCCGGTATTAAGGCCTTAGCCAGTAAATTGGCTGCTGGCGGTTTGTTTCATATTTTCGTTTATGCCGAACTGGGTCGCTGGGAAATTCAACTGATGCAACAGGCGATCGCCTTACTTCAGGGAGAAAAAAAAGGAGATTATCGAGATGGAGTCAAGGTAGGACGAGAAATTTTAGCCAGTTTGCCGGAAAATAATCGCCTCGTTAAACGGGAAAAAGAACGATGGTCAATGGAAAATCATCGGGATGAATCCTTTGCGGATATGTATGTCCATCCCCAGGAAGTCGATTACAATATTCACACTCTTTTTCAACTCATTGACGCGGCCGGTCTGGAATTTGTCGGTTTTTCCAATCCCCTTTATTGGCAGCTAGAACGTCTTCTTGAAAAAGCTCCCGATCTCATGGAACGTGCTCAATCCCTCACCGAACGCGATCGCTACCGACTGATTGAAATGCTTGATCCAGAGATTACTCACTACGAATTTTTCCTTGCTAAACCACCTTTCTTTCGCACCGATTGGTCGGAGGATGCAAACCTATTGGCAGCCATTCCAGAACGACACCCTTGCATGACAGGTTGGCCTAGTCCTAGCTTGTTTGACTATGACTATCGACCGATTGAACTAGATGATGAGGAATTTGCTTTTTTACAGGCCTGTGAGCAGTATCCCCAAGCCCCAGTCAGTCAATTACTAGAAACTTGTCCCTTTTCCCCCGATAAACTGCGATCGCTACAACAACGACAATTAATCCTGCTGACACCCTGAATTTGTTAAGAATCTCCGACGAGAATGGTGGGTAATCCTAAAAAGCAAGTTACCCTAAAAAGTGAATTTGCCTTAGTGAATTTACCTTGCCAACAGCCTCATCGGAAGTAATTATGACAAAACGAACCTTTGGTGTTATCGGGTTAGCTGTTATGGGAGAAAACCTAGCCCTCAACGTCGAGAGTCGGGGTTTTCCTATTGCGGTTTATAACCGTAGTCCTGAAAAAACTCAAACCTTTATGGCCACTCGTGCCCAGGGCAAAGACGTTAAAGCAGCCTATAGCCTGGAAGAATTTGTGCAAACCTTAGAACGGCCGCGCAAAATTCTGGTCATGGTTAAAGCCGGTGGCCCCGTAGATGCGGTCATTGAACAACTTAAACCCTTGCTCGAAGCCGGAGACATGATCATTGATGGCGGTAACTCCCTCTACGAAGATACGGAACGTCGGACAAAGGATCTTGAATCTACGGGATTAGGTTTTGTCGGCATGGGAGTAAGCGGTGGTGAAGAAGGTGCCCTTAAAGGGCCAAGCCTTATGCCCGGAGGAACCCAGACTGCCTACCAGGAACTAGAGCCAATCCTCACTAAAATTGCTGCTCAAGTGGATGATGGCCCCTGTGTCACCTATGTAGGGCCCGGCGGTGCTGGTCATTATGTCAAAATGGTGCATAACGGCATTGAGTATGGAGACATGCAGTTAATTGCCGAAGCCTATGATGTGCTACACAACGGGTTAGGTTTGAGTAATGAGAAGTTACATTCTGTTTTTAGTGAATGGAATACCACCGATGAACTCAATTCCTTTTTAATTGAAATTACGGCGGATATTTTCAGCTATGTAGATCCCGAAACCCAACAGCATCTTATTGATTTAATTTTGGATTCGGCGGGTCAAAAAGGAACAGGGCGTTGGACAATTGTTAGCTCCCTAGAGTTAGGCGTTCCCATCCCAACCATGTATGCGGCGGTGAATGCCAGGGTAATGTCTTCTTTTAAAGCTGAACGGGTAGCAGCATCCCAAGAATTAACAGGGCCAACCCATCAATATCGTGGTGATGTAGAAGCCTTTATTCCCAAGGTGCGTGACGCGCTTTATTGTTCTAAAATGTGTTCCTATGCCCAGGGGATGGCTTTAATTGCTAAAGCGTCGGCTGAGTTCAATTACAATATTAACTTGCCCGAAATTTCGCGTATTTGGAAGGGCGGTTGCATTATTCGAGCCGGTTTTCTCGATAAGATCAAAAAAGCCTTTAATGATAATCCGGGCCTACCGAATTTGTTATTAGCACCAGAATTTAAACAAAGTATTCTGGATCGGCAAGCAGCCTGGCGCGAAGTGTTAATCCTCGCCAATGAATTGGGGATTCCGGTTCCAGCCTTTAGTGCTTCTCTAGACTACTTTGATAGTTATCGCCGAGCCAGTTTACCGCAGAATCTTACCCAGGCTCAACGGGATTATTTTGGGGCCCATACCTACGAACGCACTGATAAGCCCAGGGGAGAATTCTTCCATACGGAATGGATGGCCTAATCCAAATACAACGCTTTTAGGTTCAAAACTTTAATCTCTACTGATCCTCCTTTTTTAGGGGGATTTTTTGATGATCTAACAAGTTTAAATATTTTACTCTTTCCCGATCTACAATTGACTGCGACCCAAATTTTGCAGGCATAACTTTAGTAATGACCCTTAATTGTTCAACCTCTCCTTTGCGATCGCTACAAACGGGAACCTGGGTCAAATTAATTGGTGGGGCAAGTTTTCAAGATTTACCGGCTTTACGGAGTTTGGCGATCGCTTATGGTTTGGCAGGAATAGATTGCATTGATCTGGCGGCTGATGGGGCAGTAATCGAAGCAGTTCAGGAAGGAATCACTGTTGCCCAAAATTTAGTCACTGAAGCCCAAAAACGGGGTTTTTCTCCCTCTAGCTCGCCCTGGCTGATGGTTAGCTTGAATGATGGCGAAGATCCTCATTTTCGGAAAGCCTATTTTGACCCTCTTCATTGTCCGACCACCTGTCCCCGTCCCTGCGAGAGTATTTGCCCGGCTCAGGCAATTCATAACAATGGCATTATGCCCCAACGTTGCTATGGTTGCGGTCGTTGTCTGCCGATTTGTCCCCTCGGTTTGATTACAGCCCATTCCCATCAAGTTATCCCGACGGAAATTGCTTCGCTGTTAAGGCTCTATCCCATTGATGCCCTAGAACTGCATACCCAGGTTGGTCATGAACAGGCATTTCAAACCCTCTGGTCAGCGATCGCGCCTAGCGTTAAACGTTTGAAAATATTGGCCATTAGTTGTCCTGAACAGCCAGACGTTTTGGACTATCTCCATTTTTTAGATCACTTGATTCAGCCGTTACCCTGTCCCCTCATTTGGCAAACCGACGGTCGTTCCATGAGTGGAGATATTGGCAAAGGCACAACCCATGCGGCGATCCGTTTAGCCCAGAAAGTGCTGGAATCCGATTTACCGGGCTATGTGCAGTTAGCCGGAGGAACGAATGCCCACACCCTCTCTAAGCTCAAAAGTCTTAACCTGCTAGACAATTCTCAGTCTGATGGTCGAGCGATCGCTGGTATTGCCTATGGGAGTTATGCCCGTTCCCAATTAGTCCCGCTCTTAAATGAACTAGAAAAACGAGATCAAACTTTTCCTCAATTAGAACAACATCCCGATCTGCTTTGGCAAGCAGTGGCGATCGCCGCTTCCCTGGTCACTCCCCTCAAAAAGAGGCACAAGTCAAATTAACCGTTTGCTAAAACCTGACTTAAACGGATTTGATCCCAACCTTTTTGATTTAACAGTAACCAGGATTGCGTTAAATCTGGCCCCTGCAATGTTCCCATTAAACCTGCCCGCAGAGATTTCATCACCACTCCTTTCTTGACTCCCAAGGTTTTGGTAATTTGATTAAGCTGTTCCTTAGCCACCTCCGCCGTTAGGGTTTCCCCTGTTTGCAGAAAAGCCAGAATTTGCCTTAAAACTTCCTTTGCGCCGGTCTGTTCTAATTGATGTTGGGCATCTTCTTTGATTTCAACCGTTTCTGTTAATAAAAGTTGACTTTCTGCCACTGCATTTTGTAAACGAGTTAAACTAGGAGCGATTAAAGCCGTTAATTCTTCTAACCAGGCTCCATCTTGTTCGAGGGTGAAATTGTAACCTGCCTCTTGCCAATAGGGAAGTAATAATTTAACTAACTCTGGAGCCGGTAGATGATGGAGATATTGACTATTAATCCAATCCAATTTATCCCAATCAAATTTAGCTCCGGCCTTATTAACCCGTTCTAAACTAAAGCTTTCTGCCGCCTGGGTCAAGCTAAAAATTTCCTGCGTTGATTCCGGTGGAGTCCAGCCTAATAGGGTCATATAATTGGCCATTGCCTGGGGGACAAAACCCATTTTTTTGAAGTCGTCAATGGAAGTTACCCCATCTCGTTTAGAGAGTTTTTTACCTTCTTTATTCAGAATTAAGGGCGTGTGGGCAAATTCAGGAACGTTAGCGTCTAGGGCTTCGTATAACAGAATTTGTTTAGCGGTATTGGCAATATGATCTTCGCCTCGAATGACGTGGGTAATCCCCATATCAATGTCGTCCACCACCACCGCCAAGTTATAGAGAGGTTGGCCAAAGGTTGCCCCTTCTTGATCGGCAGTACGGGCAATGACCATGTCACCCCCTAGATCACTGCCTTTCCACACAACGCGATCGCGGACTTGATCTTGCCAGACAATTTCGCGGTCATCTTCAATTTGAAAGCGAATAACGGGTTTGCGACCGGCGGCAATAAAGGCAGCTTCCTGTTCTGGGGTTAAATGACGATGACGATTATCGTAACGGGGGGCAAGATTGGCAGCCTTTTGTTGTTCTCGCATTTGCTCTAGTTCTGCCGAGGTGCAGTAGCAACGGTATGCTAACTTTTTATCTAATAGGGTTTGAATGGCTTGGCGATAATGATCAAGGCGTTGGGTCTGGAAAAATGGCCCTTCATCCCAATCCAGTCCTAACCACCGCAGTCCTGATTCAATATTTTCTGTATATTCTGCCTTTGACCGCTCTAAGTCCGTATCTTCAATGCGAAGAATAAATTGGCCGCCATTATGCCGCGCATATAGCCAGTTAAATACAGCAGTCCTGGCTGTGCCAATATGTAAGTTTCCCGTTGGACTGGGGGCGATACGAACTCTAACGGTCACAGGATTTCCTCTTTGGTTGGTTGAATAGTTAGCAGTCTTCCATCCTAACCTAATTGGCGATCGCGGTTTTCATTTTCAAAGTTTGAAGGGGCGATCACACTTTAAGAAAGTTCGGTTTGAGAGGCTAACTTTTGTACAAAAACCTGATGTTCTGGAGTGGTTAAACCTTCTTGTAAAACTGACAAAACCTGTGCTAAGTTTCCTGCTAATAACTGCGATCGTTGTAACCATAATCCTGGGAAAACTTTAGAATAAATTATTCCTTTTGAGTTAGGTTGAAGTTGAATATATTTCCCATTCTGTAATCGAAACCAATCAAATTCCTGATCATAAACTCGCCAAACCAGATATTCCTGAACCTGATGACGACAATAAACCCTGAGCTTTTGATGTAAATCATAGGAAACCGTCGAAGCCGCAATTTCTACAATTAATTCAGGTGCGCCTTCTACATAATCATCGTCGTTAATTCTGGACTGTCCCCCCTGTTCAATTCGGAGTAGAGCATCGGGTTGCGGTTCATTTTCATCATCCAAAATGACGGTGGTATTATCCGCCAAACCCACACCTGGAGTCGAGGCAGCATAAACCCCCAGCCAGGTCATCACCTGAGCGTGAGGTTCTCCATGACTTTTAATTCTTAAAGGAGAGGCCATCAGATAAACTATTCCGTCAATTAATTCTGCTTTTTGATGCTTAGGCATCCCATGATAGCGACGCTCAAATTCTATTCGGGTTAAGCGATCGCCATTGTCTAGGCGTGGAATTATTGATTTTGAGGGAATAGTAATAGCAACCATACCAGTTTATTCCTCAATTTATAGTAAACAGAATTTAAATCATTGGTATGGGCGCAAAACTTGCGCCCGAAACTTGTTTGCGACCTAATTTACTTTCGAAACTTTTTGCATCTGAAACATATGCACAAATTTACTTTAATTTGGTTTGGGTAAATTTACGTTTAGCCCATAAACCTAAACCTAAAATAGCTACGCTACCTACCACAGGCAAAGCGTCCGTTTCCCAAGGAACAGCAGTTGCTCCCACACCATCAATGGCAAGACGGTTGATACCAAAATCTTGAGAACCAGGGATACTAAAAACTAGCTTCGATATACTGGCTGTGTTGTCGTTCACACCCATAAAAATAGCTGAGTTATCGCTATTGCTAGTCGAGTTGCCGACCCAATCAAAAGTGCCAAGGACATTATCGCTGGCATCCAAAGCTGTCAAATTAGCCGTGAAAGCTCCATAGTTATTGTTCTGGATTTGCGCCCCGGCACCGAAAACTGGATTGGCAAAACTAATCGTGATTGGCCCATTTGCTCCATTTGTAAAAAGAACAAAATCATTGGGGGCAAAATTCCCAGCCCAGCCATTGCCTTGTTGTCGTACTTCCATATTACCGCCAGCCTGACTGATGGTCGCATTACTCCCTAGGTTAGAAGTAACAGGAGAAGGGTTTGCAACGAGTGTAAAAGAAGACCCCAGAGTTCCCCAATCAATATAATCATTGGCCCCTAAAGCAGTCCGATCTGTCACCAGACTAAGTGCCTGGGCTGGTTTCGGTAGCATTACTCCAAACGTTATTAAACTTACCGCGATCGCCGTTGAAACAATCTTGGTCGCAGGCCTTGTATAGGGGGAAGCAAGCGTGACGGCGGTTTTAGCCTTAAATTCGTTCATAGTTCCTCGTGATCAATAGACCTCTTGCATAAATATTATATGTTACAATAAAGGATTAACTAAAATACGTTTTATACAAACAGTGGCATAAATTTACCGTATAAAAACAGAAAATGCTATCGTGAAAGTGGAAACTAAAATCACTCATCGTAAT
>Ga0208854_1000055_pt1 | contig 22963 bp, 21 predicted proteins | sample LakMenEpi30Nov11_FD_150748 | JGI IMG/M metagenome (GOLD analysis project Ga0208854, IMG submission 150748) | Freshwater microbial communities from Lake Mendota, WI - 30NOV2011 deep hole epilimnion (SPAdes) | ecosystem: Environmental > Aquatic > Freshwater > Lake > Epilimnion/Euphotic zone ...
CCCACTGTCCAGTTCTCTTAGATGACTGCTTCTTTTTTACACTATATTTCTCTCTTTTTGTCTGTATTTTTTGTAACAAATAAGATGCGATTACCCTGGTGATTTAGGCTACTGGTGGGATCGGGGTTTACGAGAACGTCCTCATTTAAAAGCTGCGTTCTGGGATGGGTATGGAAAGCTAGGGGAACTAGAACAAAGACAGTTAGTGATTATTCGTATTTTGGGAGCCACTGGTAGAGTCATCTGGGGTCGTCAATATGGCGATCAAGCTACGGAAAAACTAGGTCATTGTGTACTCAAGGAACTTTCACAAGCATCCATAGAACAAACCAGCTAAAAGCTTAAACTAGCTGCAAAGAAGACAAAACTTTCGTCTTGACAGTGGCCGGTTTGCTGGGTGCTGGGAGAGGACACTTGACCAAATCCGCTAATTCTTGAAGTTGACTAATGGCTTCTGCCCCTTCTAGCTTCATCAATTCTCGATCATCTCGCATCTCAGTCCAGGTAATCCCATAATCTGATACCAAAAAACGGATCAGATGATCGTCTCCCAAGCTAACCATAAAAGATGCACTGTTAAGTTGGCCGCCACAGGTATAGCAGGATGCAAGGTAGCCGCGATTTTCTAGCACGATCGCTAAGGCCTGCAAATTCATAACTAAATCTTGAACAAAATCTCGATGCTGTTGTGCTAGTCGGGTAAACACGTTGCCTCCTGGGTGACACTTCTAAAATCTTAATACTTTTTTAAGATTTTTTTTCAATAAAATCGTGTAGGTAAAATATACATGGTTAAAAAAGAGGATGATATCTAGACTCCGTTAAGGCTAACCTAGATTACCCTTGCTGTCTCGTATCAATCGTTACCTCTGGACGACTTCTGTTAACAAGTCCTCAAATTTCGCTAAGGGAATTGTTAAAGGCGAGGATAATATCGCCGATGACGAAGGTGAGTTGGAGATGGTTTCGTCCTCCCTAACTCCATCATGCCCATTTTCCAGGTCATTTGATGATACTGGAGGAAATAACTTAACAGTTTTATGAAGAAATTGTTACAGATAGGTTTGCTTGCTCTAATGCTCAATATCCTCAATCAGCTTAGGAACACCACTGGTTAAGACTTCAGAGCCATTGTGAGTAACTAAAACATCGTCTTCAATACGAATGCCAATCCCTCGCCATTGCTCCGGCACTTCTGGCTGCCCTTCCGCCGGTTTGATGTCAGGGGAAATATAAATGCCAGGTTCGACAGTGAGTACATTGCCGGTCTGTAACGCCTGCCAAGTTTCTTCGCCGCTCTTATAAACGCCGACATCATGAACATCGAGACCAAGCCAATGTCCGGTGCGGTGCATATAAAAAGGTTTATATTTTTCCTCTTTAATAATTTCTTCGATATCACCGACTAATAAATCTAGTTCCATTAAGCCTTCTACAATCGTCCGAACGGCGGTATCGTGAATTTGATTGTAGGGATTACCCGGCTTTACCTGCTCAATGGCATTGAGTTGAGCCTGTAGAACAATTTCATAAAGGGTCTTTTGTTCTGGGGTAAATTTACCACTCACTGGAAAAGTACGGGTAATGTCGCCATTGTAGTAACTGTAGGAACAGCCTGCATCAATGAGAATGAGGTCATTTTCCTGAACGGCTTGATCGTTATTAATATAGTGGAGAATACAAGCATTGACTCCGGTGGCCACAATGGAAGGATAGGCTGGCCCTAAACCACCCTGTAGTCTAAAGGTATGTTCAATTTCTGCCTGGATTTGATACTCAAAATGACCTACCTGGGCAAATTCCCTAGCGCGGTTATGGGCCTCGGCGGAGATAATGCAGGCTTTTCGCAATAGTTCTAGTTCTGTCTCACTCTTAACCAGACGCATGGGGTGAAGGAGATGATGGGGATTTTCTATTGCTCTGGGGCCAGTTCCTCGTTTGGGGTAGGTGGTCATTAATTTTTGCCAATGGCTGAGGACAATCTCATTAAAATGATGATCTCGTCCTAGATGGTAATAGATGCGATCGCATTTTTCGAGATACTGGGGTAATTTTTCATCAAGTTCAGCAATGGAATAGGCTTCGTCGGCTCCATAACGTTCTTTCGCACCTTCAACACCGTGACGATAGCCTGTCCAGGTCTCCTTTTCAGGATCTTTGGGCTGGACAAAAAGAATAAATTTATGTTCTGCGTGATGGGGAGCGAGAACAACCACCGCTTCTGGTTCGTTAAAGCCCGTTAAATAGAAAAAATCACTATCCTGCCGAAACACATATTCCACATCATTATGCATTACCGCCGTCGGGGCACTTTGAAAAATCGCGGTTCCCTGTCCTATTTTCTCCATAAGGCGATCGCGGCGTTGACGGTATTCGGTTTGACTGATGTGCATAGGTGGAATCGAAAATCAGTGAGATGGGAGGATAAGAGCCAATGTTAACTACTGTAGCTCGATTGTTTGAACGGGGCAACGACCGCAGGGAAAACCGCTTTGGCATTGCAGTTGAGCGGTTACGATCTTAAATAGTGCTTATCCCGAAGGGCCAAAAAGATAATCACCTAATCTAAATATCTCAAATAGAACAAGCTGAACAAAACCATTCTAATTAAGTCAGGATTGACCAGGGGAAAAACTGAGATCGCCCCCGGTAGTCTTGCCATTTCAGTATAAAGATTAACTAGCCAAATATTCCTGAATAGAGGATTTTCGCTTGCGGAGTTTGCTTAAGGCTTCCCGCTCTATTTGGCGAACTCGCTCACGGCTAATGTTCAGTAATGTGCCAATTTTTGCCAGGGTTAGGGGTTGACCATCCGTTAAGCCAAAGCGAAGAGCCAAGACTTCTCGCTGTTGGGGCGTGAGATCAGCCATCAGATTTTCTAAATCTAATTGGAGAGAAGCATGGGTTGCAAAATCTTCCGGTTGAGGGCCGGTATCTTCTAGGAGTTCTCCCAGTTCCGTGTCCTGGTTATCACCCACCTTAAGATCTAGAGAAAGAGGTTGTCTGGCTCGTTCCAGGTATTCTCGGACTTGCTTGGGGGTAATTTCCAGTTCCTGGGCCAATTCGACAACCGTAGCGGCCCGACCTTTTTCTTGCGCCAGTTGTCGTTGCGCTTTTTTGATCTTGTTGAGTTTTTCTGTGATGTGGATAGGTAAGCGAATGGTACGGCTTTTTTCCGCGATCGCCCTAGTAATGGCCTGACGAATCCACCAGTAAGCATAGGTTGAGAAGCGATAACCCTTGGTCGGATCAAACTTTTCGACCCCTCGCTGCATCCCAATCGTGCCTTCCTGAATTAAATCCAGTAAGTCTAAATTACGCTTCAGATATTTTTTCGCCACTGATACAACTAGACGCAGATTAGCTTCCACCATTTTGCGTTTAGCCGCTTCTCCCGACGCGATCGCCACCAAGAGTTCAGACTCTGATAAACCAGCCTGGTCAGCCCATTGAGCTTGACTCGGTTCCTGGCCCAACTGCTTGGTTAGGGTTGCCTTGAGTTCAAACAGAGCCACAGAACGCTGAATGCGCTTGGCATAGAGAATTTCCTCTTCATGGCTGAGAAGGGGAACACGACCAATTTCCCGTAAGTAAGCTCGAACCGGATCTGGGCTATTTTTCGCAGTCTTCATGACGAAATATAAGAATAAAAATTAGGTCTAAAGCAGAGTCAGGGTTAAACGAGAAAAACAAGACAACAAAATAACTGGGTAATCAAAAACGAAATTTCCTGGGTATCGATAATGACTAAGCCGCTAGTCCGAAGACCAAATTTTAAAAAGTTTACTGATCAAAGAGGATTCATTAAGGAGGCTTCCTTAACAATACTAAACAAATCTTTACATTTTGTAAAGTTGTCGTTAAGGTTCAGAGCAAAGTTCCCTGGCCCGGCCGACACAGAATATACGAACTAAAACTGCGGCAAGCCAGAGGGAGTCTTAGAATGGTCGTGCTGGCCTTGGAAACGGCTAGACATTTTGTTTTTTTAAGATAATGGACTGAAATGCTGAGTAATAATACTGGGGCTACCGCAAGGTTTCTGTTCATCTGGTACAAAAAATCAAAAATGGTCTGATCTTCTCAAGATGGGATTTTTAAGCTCTGCCCCAGAACGCTATAGCAATGGACAGCTTAATTAAGACTTTCAAACTTTTGGGGCAAGGGGCTTAAGCCCCTTGTTAACGTCCTCAGTATTGTGACGACTGCTATACTATCCAAGGCAATGCTCAAGGAAGGAAATTGACGAGTATGATAATGAAAGGCAATTTTATTGACCCTTGTATTTTCTCTCTGTTCCTTTTCTGCTATGCAATTAACCCCCCAGGAAAAAGATAAATTACTGATTTTTACTGCCGCCCTCCTAGCTGAAAGACGTAAAGCGCGTGGTCTTAAATTAAACTATCCCGAAGCTGTTGCCTACATTTCTGCTGCCATTTTGGAAGGAGCGAGAGATGGTCAGACCGTTGCCGAATTGATGGGTTTTGGGGCAACTCTACTGACTCGTGCCGATGTGATGGAAGGCATTGCGGAAATGATTCCAGAGGTACAGGTGGAGGCAACTTTTCCCGATGGCACCAAATTAGTCACTGTTCATGATCCCATTCGCTAAGTTTACTGTCTTTACTTTCACATTACTGCCAAACTTATACTAATCTAGACAACTTTTGAGAGACCATGACCATGATTCCAGGTGAAATAGTAACCGTCCCAGGAGAAATTGAGATTAATGCCGGACGGGAAACACGACAAATACAAGTGGCCAATAGCGGCGATCGCCCGATTCAGGTGGGTTCTCATTTCCATTTCTATGAGGTCAATACAGCCCTTTTGTTTGATCGGGAAGTAACCAGGGGAATGCGTTTGAATATTCCGGCTGGAACGGCTGTTCGGTTTGAACCAGGGGATGAAAAAAGGGTGGAATTGGTTGCTTTTGTGGGAGAACGTCGGATTTACGGCTTTAATGGTTTAGTGGAAGGTTCTTTGGATTAGCAAGCAAGATGGGCGATCGCCGAAAACTTAAACAAATGGCGGCCAATCTTCTCCTTAGTTTAGGAGGTGTTGGTTTTGGGATCATCGTCATGGAAATTGGGTTACGAATTGCCGGTATTAGTTATCCCAGTTTTTATCAGGTTGATCCCTATCGGGGTCACGCTTTGATTTCCAACTATTCCGCCCAATGGACTCATGAAGGCAATGGTCATGTTTCCCTAAATCAGGACAGTTTGCGGGACAAGGATCATGATCTGGTTAAACCGTCTAATACCTATCGAATTGCTATTTTAGGAGATTCTTTTTCTGAAGCCATTCAAGTCAACGCCGAAGAAACTTTTTGGGCAATTCTGGCAGAAAATTTATCCGCCTGTGCTGCTTTAACTGGTAAAAAAATAGACGTGATTAACTTTGGAGTAGGAGATTACGGAACGGCTCAAGAATTGATGACTCTCAAGCATGAAGTCTGGAAATATAAACCTGATCTCGTACTGCTAGAAATTTTTACGGGTAATGATTTGGTTAATAATTCTAAAGCTCTGAGTCCCAGCGATCGCTTTGCGCCGTTTCTTGTTAAAAAGCAAGGGAAATTTGCATGGGATATGTCCTTTCAAGACAGTGATACCTATCGTCGTCGCGGAAGTCAATTTCGCCAAGCCCTATTTTGGTTAATTAATCATTCCCGTGTTTTACAAGTCATTAATGAAGCTAAACGGGCCATTACCACCCATCAGCCCTTAGTGGGCAATGCCAGTAATAGTAATAAAGATGATAAAACTGCAATTATTCCGGCTCTAGATTTTGATGTCAATCTCTATCGAGAACCCCAGGATCAAAACTGGCAAGAGGCTTGGGAGATTACCGAAGCCTTATTAACGGAAATGAATCAAGAGGTGACAGTCAAAGGAGCTAAATTTTTAGCAGTAACCTTCAGTAATCCTCCCCAGGTTTACCCCGATCTTCAGGTTCGAGAAGCCTTAAAACGCCAAGGTGCTACTAATCTTTTTTATCCCGATCAGAGAATCCAAAAAATAGGTCAAAGCAATGGTTTTGAGGTACTCAATCTAGCTCCTACTTTTCAACGTTATGGGGATCAAAATAATGTCTTTTTGCATGGCTTCGATAATACGGCGATGGGGATTGGCCATTGGAACAAAGCAGGACACCAGTTGGGCGGAAAAATAATTGCTAATCATCTTTGTACTTGGCTGAGTCGTTAATAATCAGTTGAGTATAAACGTAGCTAAATTCACAGCCGAGGAAAAAGATTTGAAAAATCAGATAAATCCAGAGCAACAAAACCATCACATTACCAATCACACCGTAGGCTTGAAAACTTTCGCCAATGCGAATGATGCCATTGCTGACAAAATTTTGGAGTAACATTAATAATAAAGTTGTTAATAAGGCTCCTAACCAAACACTTTGCCAGGCGATTCGACAGGAAGGTAATACTTTAAACAGGGCCATGATCACAGTGGCAATCATGAGATAGGAGATACTAGCTTGAACACTTTTAAGGAGAAGCAAATCATCTACCTTCAACCAGGGTATTAAAGAGTGAAAATGATTAATGATTTCCATGACAATTTGCAGAATGAGATTGGACAGCATGGAGAGTAAAAAGATTAAAACGGTACTCAGAACCAATAAAAAGGCAAGAATCTTATCTTTAAAAAAAGCTACTATCTGATTTTTTAACCCTGATTGAATAACAGATCTGGGTTCTAGTTTCCAGACTTTATTAACGCTACGGGTTAGGGCTTCAAAAATCTTACTGGCCGTCAGCAGTAGTAAGAAAAAACCGATCAAACCTGCCTCTAGACTGCTTTCATTGAGATTGAGTAATGTCTCCTGTACGATTTGATAGGGTTCAGGAGGAAGGGCATTTTTTGCCAAGATCAGTAATTGAGCATAGCTATCTGTTTTTGGCCCTAATAGCCATCCCACAAGACTGAGCATGACTAGACAGATGGGAAAAAGGGAAAAAAGAGCATAGTAGGCTAGGGCTGCTCCCATTTCGAGACAATCATCTTGCTGCCAATGCCAGACAGTTTGGAGCAGTAATTGAACGGGTTTAGAGGGCAGAATTTGAGTTTGAAAAAATTTGATCACGGTAATTGTTTAATTTCCCAAAGAAATGCTAAGAATATTAACGATTAAATTGATAAAACCACAATTCTCTTAACATAACTTATCGGCCCTAATGCCTTAAACCGAATTCTGAAACTCTATTCAGCGATCGCGTCCTTGGCAAGATAAAATAACAAGCGATAGCTCCTTCAACTGTGAATTGACTTAGACCTAATGAGACCCTATCTTGCTGCTGCCCTGCAAATGACCAGTCAACCTGACCTCGCTCAAAATCTGGCCGAGGCTGAAGAATTAATTGAACTGGCGGTACATCGCGGTGCAGAATTAATTAGCTTGCCAGAAAATTTTGCTTTTTTGGGGAATGAGGGCTTGAAATTACAGCAGGCCAAGGAAATTGCTGAACAAGCATCCCGATTCGCTAAAACCATGGCCCAGCGTTTTCAAGTGACGATCCTAGCCGGTGGCTTTCCGGTTCCAGTGGAAAATAATGAGGGAAAAGCCTACAATACCGCTATTTTAGTCTCATCCAATGGCGAAGAGTTGAGTCATTACCATAAAGTCCATCTATTCGACGTGAATGTACCTGATGGTAATACCTACTGTGAATCAAGTACGGTGATGGCCGGTCAGACCATTGCCCCTATCTATGATTCTGAAAAATTTGGTTGTTTGGGTCTATCCATTTGTTACGATGTACGTTTTCCAGAACTTTATCGCCATTTATCTCAGCAGGGCGCAGAGGTTTTCTTTATTCCAGCCGCTTTTACTGCTTTTACCGGCAAAGACCATTGGCAAGTGCTACTACAAGCGAGAGCGATTGAAAATACCTGCTATGTAATTGCTCCAGCCCAAACGGGTTGTCACTACGAACGTCGCTTTACTCACGGTCATGCCATGATTATTGATCCCTGGGGCGTTATTTTGGCCGATGCAGGGGAAAAACCAGGCATGGCGATCGCCGAAATTAATCCAATTCGTTTAAAACAGGTTCGTCAACAAATGCCTGCTTTGCAACATCGCGTTTTCTTCTAGCTATCTGCTCCTTTGCCTAATCCAGCCTTCCTTAATTATTTTACGCTTCTTTTAAGGACATAAAGTTTGTGTATAAAAATTTTTTATTTTGTTCAATTTTCAAGATCCTACCGAAAAATCCTCATTTTTGAACCACGCTGGTTTATATATCCGCCGATAATCTCACTTTTCTCAACAGATATTGCAAGAGCGTTTCTTCTCTAGAAATAATATCAACTTTTCCTTCCATTCCCAATTGAATTAGGCACTGATTTACCCCTTGTTTTAAAGACAGACTTTCAGGTTCAATAGTGACTTCGTAAAAATTGCGATCAAGATTGTTTGCTTCTGTTGGAGGAAATATACTATAGCTCTTAAGAGGTCTGGCATCTGGAGAAATTTGCTTAACTTTGCCTTTTAGAGTACCATAATCTGGATAAGGACAGGCAGAAACTTTTAACTGTGTCTTTTGTTCGGTTTTAACTTTACTCACATCTTGAGCCATCACTAAAGCTTTAATCATTAGCTTGGTATTACTAGGGGCAATCTGAGCAATTTCTGAGTTGGTTTCGACTGTTTGACCTGGGTTACGAAAATTGATTTTTAAAACAATGCCACCAGTCGGTGCTTTAATGATAGTGTGTTTTAAGTCAATAGCAAGTTTTTGTAGTTCTTTAAGATCGCTTTCCATTTGTTTTTGTAAATTAATTCGCTGTTCAAGAAGAGCATCTCGCTCTTTGTTTAAGGTTGCCAGAAGTGCGTTATTAGTGGCTTTCTCTTGGGCAATATTTTCGGTTGCAATGGTTACTTCTGCTCGATTAGGATTCAGAAAAGCTTGCACTCTTTGCAAGCTAGCAATAGTGGCTGTTAAGTCTTGTTTATGCTGTTCAATTAGTTTTTGTTGAGCTTTAATAGTTGCTTTTTGAGCTTCGATGGATTCTTTTTGCTGATTGACTGCTAGTTGAGCTTCTTCTAGTTGATCTAGTGATAAAGCACCTTCTTCGGCTACAATTTTATAGCGTTTATGCTTGACAATCGCTACAGTTAAAGAATCTTGCAGCGAGCGCAAGTTAGCCTCGGCTGCTTTTAACTCTGCCTGGGTTTGTTGCAACTTTTCTTTAGCACTTCTAACCTTAGCTTGTGCTTCTTCTACATCCGCTTGGCTAGTAATTTGCTTATCTTGATAGTCTCGACGAGAACGACTTAATCCAGCTTTAGCAGAAGCAATAGCCCGATTGCCTTTTTCAGTTTCTGCAAAAGTCTGAGCATCTTGAGCGCGAATTTGAGCGTTAATTTGCGACAATTGCAATTTAAATTGTTGAATGCGATTTTCCAGTTGACTTTTTTGAATTTGCAGGCGAGAATCATCTAATATTACAATAGTATCTCCTGCCTTGACTTCTTGATTGGCTTTAACAAAAATTTGTTTAACTTGTCCCTCAATACCTGCTTGGACAATTCTTAATTCTCCATCAGGACGAATACTAGCTGGTGCTTGAATGATAACATTGTATTTAAAAACTGAGGCCAAGATAATTGTCAATCCAAATGTGCCCGCAATCAACAATCCCCCCCAGTTCATCCAGCGACTGAGGGATGGTAACAATTCTTTTTCTTCACCTAGAAAAAGAAAATCTTCTTTAGGAGTATTTAACATAAACAATTAATTTCTCATCGTAAATTTCAAGTATTTAATTAAGAATTAGGCTGTGAGAAAATTCAAATGATCGCCAGGTTTTTGGCGCAGTTCTTCGAGAGTTCCTTGAATTTTTAAACGTCCTCTCTCTAGCATAACAATCCAATCAGCACGCTGAATGACCCTCGGACGATGGCTAATTAAAATCGTTGTTTTTCCTTGACGGTGTTGTAAAAGATTATCTAAAATTTTAGTTTCACTGACGGGATCGAGAGACCCCGTAGATTCATCTAAAATCAGGATTGGTGGGTCATTAATAATGGCTCTAGCAATGGTCAATCTTTGCCGTTGCCCTCCTGAAAGATTTGCTCCAAATTCTCCTAGAATAGTTTGATAGCGGCTGGGTAAATTACTAATAAAATCATCTGCTCCTGCCATCTTACAAGCCTTGACAATTTCTTCAAAAGTAATTCTAGGATTAACTAAATTAAAATTTTCAATAATGCTCCGACTCCAAAAATGAGGGTCTTGAGGGACTAAAACAACTTGCTGGCGCAGGCAATCAAGGGAAATATCTTCTATGTTGTAAGAACCGAGCCGAATATTTCCTGATTGCAGAGGATATAAACCTGCTATCAGTTTGGTGAGGGTACTTTTTCCACAGCCAGATTCACCGATGAGAGCAATGACTTTTCCGCCTGGTATAGTCAGAGTAAAATCTTCTAGTAAGGCCATTCGTCCAGTATAATTAAAATTAAGATGGCTACAATTTATCAGAGCATCGCCAGAAAGATTTACATGGGGTTTATGAACATTTTTTTTTGTTTCGGCAGGAGTTTCAATTACTTCTATTAGTCTTTGAGCTGCTGCATCCACTCGGACAAATTCATCAGTAAAAATCACCAAATTAATAAGTAGTATAGAAATATTTCGATTGAGACTATAAAGGGCGAGTAACTGTCCAGTCGTTAACTCTTGACTTATCACCAAACTACTGCCAAACCAAAGAAAAAGAATTCCTCCAATTCGCTCTACTAATCGAGAAGAAGTATTGTTAGCAATGCTAATTTGAATAGTTTTAAAAGAAACTTGAGCCAGGCGACTAAAACGAAATTTAAATTCCTCCCATAATTGAGGAGCGGCCCCAATAGTTTTAAGAGTAATTGCTCCTTTAAAGGTTTCTATCAAAATAGCTTGATTTTCAGCGTCTTGGCTCAATAAATTCCTAGTTTTTTGCCGAAGCATGGGCAAAAATATTAAGGTAGATAGGAACATTAAAAAAGCAAGTAAAGCTGCTATAAAAGTCAATTTAATATTGTAAAAGAGCATGAAGCATAAGGAAACTATAGCCACAAAAAACTGACTGGGTAAATTGATCAAAACTTGAGAAATTAGTTGATTGATCGATTGAATATCCCGCAAGCGGCTAGTAATTTCACCACTCCTGCGGGATTCGTAGTAGCTTAGAGGCAACCGCAAAATTTGTTGAGCAAATTCCAAAATTAACCTTAATTCTAATCGCTGACCGAAGTGAGAAATAAAATTGGCTTGTAACCAATCTAAACTACTGCCAATCAAGTTCATAACGAGAATAGCAATAATTATGCGAGCGAGTAACTGACTATCTCCTCTGAGTAGTACGTTGTCCGTTAAAACTTGGATCAGCAAGGGAGCGGCTAAAGCAATTAATCCAACTACTAAATTAAGACTTAAAATGTGTAAGAATAGAAGACGCTCATGCCAAATCTGCTTGACAAAACGTCCCATTCCTCCTACTTTTTGCTGGTCATCTTCTTGAGTAAAAAAGTTGACAGGATCTGGCTCAAGAATAAGAGCAACACCGTCCTGCCAAGCTTGCTCTAAGGACTGTTTTTCGATGTACTGAATGCCTTGAATCGCGGGATCGGCGATCGCGTATTTCTTTCCCCGTTTTCCGTATAGGACAACCCAGTGATACCCTTTCCAATGAATAATGCAGGGCAGAGAAATGGAGCGATCATTAATAGTATTTAGAGTAACTTTAACCCCTCTGACATTGGTAAATTCTAACGCCTCTGCCCCTTGTTTTAATCCTAGTAAAGTTGTTCCAGAACTATGAGTACCTGCCACTTCCCGAATGCGATTAATGGTAAATGTCCGCCCGTAATACTTGGCGATTGAAGCTAAACAAGCTGCTCCACAATCTTCTTCGTTATGTTGGAGTACATTGACATACTTCATGAGGTCATTTACAAATCAGTTGGAAGGAAAGCTGAGGCTGGACTAATATCATGCCGTAACAGAAATCATCCACAATTAAGCGTTTACCTTTGCCTTGGGAACGTTCAGAACATAACCGCGAAAGGTACTTCCATCAGCTTCCATTTTTGCTTTTTCTTCTCGCAGTTGAGACAAACGCAATTGGGACCAATTAGCAAGATTTTCATCACCTAAAAGAGGAGCAATTTGTCCCAAACGTTTAACTGTAGAAATTGCCAGAGGATCGCGGTCTAAACAGGCAAGGTAACAATCATAAGCTAACTCTAATTCTCCTAAAGACTGGTAACACTGTCCCATCATAAACCAAGCCACTGCCGCCCATGGAGGTCCTAAACGAGTTGCACTGCGATAAGCTTGAACTGCCTCTTCAACTTTGCCCCGCTTGAGGAGAACTTCTCCTAACTCCAGTCGATAGCTCGAATCTAGGATATCTCGCTCGACAAGTTTTCGGGCGCGTTCTTCAGCTAAATCTAAATCTTGTAGCCAAAGTGCTTCTTTTGTGCGGCTTTCCATTATAATACTTTGATTCTCGTAGGAAACAATCTGTTGATTCTGGGTTTCACCCCTTAAACCTTCAGCATAAGCTTGACAGAGATCCATTTCGGCAACCACTTGCGTCTTATTTTTCTTCAAAAGCGGAACAAACACCGCACCACGATAGAAAATACTCATGATGAATTCCTTCCCAAAAGCATCCAGTGATGCTACGGTTGTCTTGATTTCTTGCTCCACAAATGAACGCCAAAACTCTGCTCCTTCTAAATCCTTCCAGGTTTTGGCTAAGTTAACTAAGATTTGGAGTCCTGCTGAAATTCTGACTATATTTCCAACTGGTGCATTTTGAGCAACGGTTTCTAAATCTTTAAAACTGTAAGGCAAATGGCGGTCCATGCGTAACATTAGGTCAGACATAGCACGCAAGAAAGCCAGAGTCGCATTATCTGAATCAGAGGCTATTTCGACTGCTGACATGGATGGCACGTACTCTAAAATAGCTTGGTGGAAACACAGACTAAAGAGAAGTCTAATTACTTTGACTTGGATTGATTTAGTTAATGCTGGATAATTAGTTAAATGATCGCACAATATCTGCCATCGTTCTGTACGTAATTCAGGGGCTAGTTCCAGAGGATTTTTAACCTGATACTGATATAGTCCTAATTCGCGGATGAGTAGTTCTCGGAAAGATTCTGAAAAGTTGAATTGTATATTATACGGTATTGAAGTCTGCTCAACCAAGTCATTGTAGTTAAATTCGACTTTATAATGATGAGGTGAACCTCCTCGGAAATTGTCTAAATTTAAGTAAATTTGATTAAACCAAGCTTTCGGGGAATTATCTAGCAAAAACATTTCTGGGTCTCCTAAAAATATTCTGTTTCTTGGTAGTATGGCTGTCACCTTTCTGTTCAGGTGTTTGCCGTTATTTTGATAGCTAGTGCAAGGAGACAGAAGTCCTAGACCCATCAGGGAAAACCAAAAGAGTCTCATGGCAAGGGCTGCATTGAATAAACCCAATTTTGAATGGGTCAGAACTTCTGCCGTGCTGCACTAGAGGCTTAAACCCTTATGTAAACGCCGCCCAAACTTTACTTTTCCCACCAGAAAGAGTTTCCATTGCCTCAAAGGACAATTCGGTGATTTCTGGTTTGCTTTTTACTTCTTGACGGACTTCGTTAGCGGGACGATTGGCAGAGGTGTTTTTCGACATGGTGTACTCCTTGTTAGTTAAAAAGAATGAACTTGATGAATCAGGATTTTTGTTATCCTTAATGCGCAACTATATGATAAACACGATAAAGTGTCAAGAGGTGGAGTAACTAATTTATGCAAGCTATTATGCTCGTACCCGAAATCGTTTTTCAGCAAGGCTTTTAAGAGAGATTGCCATAAAATTTATGCTAAATCCGTTGTGGGATTACAGAGAGTCCTAGGTATTTCCTGGCTGGTTCATAACTTCATTTGTACTTGTTTTGCCATTAGAAAAGTTCCTGATGTCACACTCAATATGATTAAAAAAAGAATAACTTAGGAGGACTTACTTCAAATTCACCTACTTGTTGAACCTCTTGTATTGCAAATGTTTTAGCATCCAACTAGACGAGACTAGTGTCCTTTTTCCCTTGGCATTAGTCTGTAAAATAGGGATATTTTTCTGCCCCTGTTTATACCATTTGAATTTGGAATTACTGCTCCTCATCGGGAACGGTTGACAGACAAAGGGCGAGAATGTCAAGATAGGTTCTTCTCTTCTAGTACCGTTTGCAAACGGGCTTGCAACTTCCTAGATCATGGAACCCGAATCCGTCAGTGAACGAGTCCCGCTCTTGAATACCGCTAGTCCTGAGACGATTGGCTGGGTGCTGTCAGTGTCTGAAGAACAAATTTATGAGCCTCAAGCGATCCTCATTCCATCGGATGGTTGGGGCAAGTCGGTTTCCTTCATTCTTTCTGGTTGGGTGGTCATTTCCACTCAAGTTCAACAACAGGAAAAAACCCTAGAAGTTTTAGGACAAGGGGATTATTTTGGGGTCATGGCCGTTCTTGATGATTATCCGCCGCTCAGTCAAGCGATCGCCCTTTCTGAAACACGCTTGTTAACCATTCCGGCCCAACGATTTTTACAGTTGTTGCTTAAGGATAATCAGCTTCAACAGCGAATGCTGCAATTAACCATTCAACGGGTACGCCATCTTTATCGGCGACTCAAATCCACCTCTCAATCCTCCACCCGTAAGGTTATGAAAACCTTGGTTTATCTGGCAGAGAACTATGGCAAAAGTACCGACAGAGGAATTGCCATTTGGAAATTATCGGAACAGATTTTTGCAGATTTAATTAACACAGAACCGGAAGTTATCAGCATAGTTCTCACCCAATTAAGGGAAAATAATTTGCTGGTCAGTAGCGAGGAAGATAATCAATTTTATATTACCAATCTTAAGCAACTCTATCATTTTTCTAAACAGTTTTAATTGAAATTAAAAGAATGCCTAAATTTACCTATCAAGTGGCGATGCCACAACCTAATTCTCACTATTTTGAAGTTACCTTAACCGTAGAAAATTGGCAACTTCCTCAACTTAACTTAAAAATGCCTGCTTGGACACCGGGTTCCTATCTCATTCGAGAATACGTAAGACATCTTCAGGATTTTGCTGCCTATCAGGAAACCCCGCAAAAATCTTTAAACTATAAAAAGATTGCCAAGAACCATTGGTGTATTCAGACTCCTTCGATTGACAAAATCATTGTTTTCTATCGTATCTATGCCTACGATTTATCGGTAAGAACCAATCACCTGGATTATTCTCATGGTTATTTTAACGGAGCGGCTCTTTTCTTTTATATTCCTGATTTTGAGAAGTTTCCCATCACCCTACGGATTATTCTCCCCCAGGCAGATTGGCAAGTGGCTACGGGCTTAACCGCTATTCCCACAACCCATTCTATGCCAACCTTTATTGCACCGGATTTTGATACCCTAGTTGATTGTCCCGTCGAAATTGGCCCCCATACTCGTTATGAATTTCAGGTTTTAGATAAGCTCCATCATTTTGTCGTTTGGGGAAAAGGGAATCTGAACAGCGATCGCCTCATTGCCGATCTACAAAAAATTATTACCGTAGAAGCCAATCTCTTTGGGGGTCTGCCCTACGATTATTATTGCTTTATCTTGCATCTTGCTAATCAAGGCTACGGCGGACTGGAACACAAAAACTCCTGTAGTTTGATTTATTCCCGTTTTGGTTTTCGGGAACCAGAAAAGTATCAAAATTTTCTGCAACTAGTGGCCCATGAATTTTTTCATCTCTGGAATATTAAACGCATCCGACCGCAAGCTTTAGAAAACTTTAACTATGAGCAGGAGAACTATACCCCTTCTCTCTGGTTTTCCGAAGGAACCACTAGTTACTATGATTTACTGATTCCCCTACGGGCCGGAATCTATGATAGTAATACTTTTCTCAAAAAACTGGGTCAAGAAATAACTCGTTTTTTGCTAACCCCTGGTCGTCAGGTACAACCTTTGACTGAATCCAGTTTTGATGCCTGGATCAAGCTCTATCGCCGTGATGCCAATAGTGATAATTCCCAGATGTCCTATTATCTTAAGGGTCAACTGGTGACATTACTCCTCGATTTAATCATCCGCGATCGCTTTCAAAATCAACGTTCCTTTGATGACGTATTGCGACAGATGTGGGAAAAATTTGGCCGTATTGAAAAAGGTTTTACCCCCACAGAATTAGAAACAGTGATTGCGGAGGTTGCTCAACAGGATTTGACTGCATTTTTCCAACGCTATCTTTATCACACTGAAGAAATTCCCTTTAATATCTATCTTGCTCCCTTTGGACTGCAACTCCAAGCTATTTTTGAGGAACCATCCCTACCCTATCTAGGACTAAAAGTTCAATCAGAAAATAACAAGGAACGGATTACATTTGTGGCCCGTCATTCTCCTGCCGAACAAGCTGGCTTAAGTCCCGATGATGAATTACTGGCCTTGAATGGGCTACGAGTTAATGCCGAACATCTATTCCAGCGTCTCAAAGATTATCAAGCCGATGATATAATTCAAATAACCGTGTTTCATCAGGATACGTTAAGAACCGTTACTGTTCAACTGGCGGCTCCCCAACCCAGTCGTTACGAGGTTGTCAAGATTCAAAATCCCTCTAATGACCAAAGGAAAAAGTTTGTCGGCTGGTTGGAGTCTCCCTAATGTCATCCATCTCTTTCTCCAGCAATGTTTTTGGGCAATGTCTAGAGTAAAAACCAAAAGTGATTCGCGTTGACTGATATTTTTATCTCTGAGTTAATCCCTGATTTCTGCAATGCACCAGTTTCTCCCGATCGCCTACTTTAAAAATCAATTTGTTCCCTTTGAAAATGCCAATATTTCGGTGGCCACCCATGCTTTACACTACGGAACCGCAGCCTTTGGAGGATTGCGAGGTATTCCTGATCCCCAAAATCCCCAGCAAATTCTTTTATTCCGCCTAGATCGCCATTGCCAACGCCTCAGCCAGAGTGCAACTTTTCTTAACTATCAGATTTCAGCAGATAAGATTCAACAAATTATTATTGATTTTATTCAGAAAAATCAACCGACGACTTCCTTTTATATTCGTCCCCTGGTCTATAGTTCTGGTCTAGGCATTGCGCCCCGTTTACACAATATTGAAAAAGATTTTTTAGTCTATGGACTAGAAATGGGAGACTATTTATCGGCTGATGGTGTCAGTTGTCGCATCAGTTCTTGGTATCGTCAGGAAGATCGGAGTTTTCCGCTACGGGGCAAAATTAGTGGGGCCTACATCACCTCAGCCTTGGCAAAAACAGAAGCAGTGGAATCGGGATTTGACGAAGCCATTCTCATGAATACCCAAGGAAAAGTCTGCGAAGCAACGGGCATGAACATTTTTGTGGTTCGCAATGGACAGCTCATCACCCCTGGTTTTGAACAGGATATTCTTGAAGGGATTACCCGTGATAGTATTCTCAAAATTGCTCAAGATTTAGGGATTCCCACCCTTCAACGCCCCATTGATAAGTCGGAATTATTTATTGCTGATGAAGTTTTCTTGAGTGGTACGGCAGCCAAAATTACGCCCGTTAAGCAAATTGAAACCTTTCATCTTCCCAAAGCACATCCGATCACAGACAAAATCAAGGAAACCTTAACCACTGTGACGGAAAATCGCAATCCTAACTATCAAGATTGGGTATTCGTTATTCCCTTAAATTCTTAAACTAGAAAAGCTAGTTAGCCCTATTGGATCAATGGTGTGAGTGGTTAAATTTACTACTTTTGGGCGCAAGCCTTGTGCCCCTACGATTCCTTAAAAAACTTATGTAGGGGCGAATTGCGATCGCCCTTGCACTTTGTTCTTTATTGGAGACTAAACGTTTGAGTATAGGCTATTACGGAGCAAGGTATAACCCTTAATCAATTCACGAATTCCCCGACCTAACGGCCATTCTGGCTCAAAGCCAGTACTTAAAATGCGTTGGTTTGAGACAATATAATCTCGTTTGTCTGGATCTTCCCCAATCGGAGCCTCCAGATAAACAAAATTAGGTAAATACTTTTGAATTTCCGCACAGAGTTCTAATTTGGAAAGATTAGCATCCTCTAAACCCACATTATAGGGTTTGCCCTTCATGGCTTCAAAGTTCTCTAAACCATGTAAGAAGACCTTGGCAACATCTCGAATGTGAATATAATTGCGTTTGAAATGTCCTTCAAAAATGACCACTGCCCGATCATAAACGGCTCGATAGACGAAATCATTAACCAATAAATCGACCCGCATCCGAGGTGACATCCCAAACACCGTTGCCAATCGAAAAGTCATACTATTTTCTCGCTCCAGTACGGCTTTTTCTGCTTCCACTTTGGTCACACCATAGAGAGAAATCGGACGCAGGGGACTTTCTTCTGTACAAAACTTACCGGCCTCGCCAATGCCATAGCCACTATTGGTAACAGGCATTAAAATCCGTTGCTGAGGGCTGGCCAATCGACAAAGCATTTGCACAGCGTCTTGGTTAATGCTACGAGTACCAATTTCATCCCGACTACAGAGAGGTGCGCCCACCAAAGCCGCCAGGGGAATAATCACGTCAGCGTCTTTTAGCAAACCTTTCATCAATGACTCATTGCGACAATCGCCGCGAACAATCTCAAAGGTGTCGTAGTGACAACAATCTGCCAAACTTGTCTGCCGAAAGATTAAACTATCCACAACCGTGACTTCGTAGCCTTGGGCTAACAAAATCGGGGTTAAAACAGAACCAATGTAACCGGCTCCACCCGTGATCAAAATTTTCATAAGGACACAATAGGGAATCTTAATCTAAATCAATTTATTGAACTCAATCAATGGGCTAGAAAAACAGCTTTCACTAAAGCGGAGAATGATTAATCTCACTTTGTTTTACCGCTTCAAGGTAATGAGCAATGGTATCTTCCGTGCTACCCGAAAAACGAATTTTACCCCGTTCCAGCCAGATGGCTCGCTCACAGGATTCTTGGATGAATTCTAGCCCATGTGATACTACCAGAATTGTGGTGTGTTGATCCCATAATTTATCCATACGGGCCTGGCATTTATGTTTGAAACTCTCATCTCCCACCGATAGCACTTCATCTAAAATCAGAATATCCGGTTTCACATCAGTGGCGATCGCAAACCCTAAACGAGCCGACATCCCTGAAGAGAGGGACTTAACGGGGGCGAAAGAATAATCTTGAAGTTCAGCAAAATCTAAAATTGAGGCAACCCGCGTCTTCATTTCTTGACGAGAAAAACCCAACATCACACCGTAAAGAATAATATTATCCTTGACCGATAAATCAGGATCAAAACCGGCCCCCAACTCAATCAAAGGAGCAATATCTCCTCTTACTCGCAAACTTCCCTTGGTGGGTTTCAAAATACCACTAATCACCTTCAATAGGGTAGATTTTCCCGAACCATTGGAGCCGATAATGCCAATTTTCTCGCCGGCATTCACTACCAAATCTAAATTGTCGAGAATTAATTTTTTAGTAGGTTTACGATATTTCCCTTCAAAAATGGAGAGAATTGTTCGTTTGAGATCGTAAGAAAATTCCTCTTGGGTTCTTCGATACAGGGTCACATTGTCTAGGCGAATAACTTCAGTCATCTAAGAAAAGGCTTATAACAGATCCATGAATTGATTTTGCCAAGCTCGAAAACAAAGCCATCCAAATAGCAATAAAATAATACCATTCAGAAGCGAGTGAGCAATGAGTCCCATATTGGGTAAGTCACCTGAGAGGGAGATTTGACGAATGCTTTCAATAATAAAAAATAAAGGATTAATGACTAGAAAACGCTGGATCGGTTCCGGTACAATTTTGGCGGGGTAAAAGATAGGAGATCCCATCCATAGTAAAAAACAAACCAGTTCGTAGAAGTAGGGCAAGTCTCGAAAGAAAACATATAGTGCACTTACTAAATAACCGACCCCTGTACAGACAAGCGTGAGGGCCAATAGCGGCAGCAAGAGAGCTAGAACATTCAGAAGATTGTGAGAATGTAAAAAGGTAACGATCGCCAAGAGGGGTAAGGGGCCAACCACTAATTGAAAAATATTAGCCACAATCATTGAGAGAGGAAATACCGTCATTGGCAAACGAATTTTATTCATCAAGCCACCACTTCCTACAACACTAGCTAGAGCCTGATTGGTTGATGAGGAAAAAAAGTTAATAACAATGAGTCCGGTAAAAGCAGCCAAAATATAATTAAAAATCGAACCTTCGTAAAAGCTTATAAAAAAATGCCCAAAAATTGCTGCGTAGATCCCTGTCATGAATAACGGGTTTAAAAGCGACCAATAGACCCCTAAGAGGGAACCTCGATACCGACCTTTAAGATTGCGTTCCACCAAGATATGAAGTAGCTCTAAGTATCGCTGCACGGGCGACCACTGCAAGCGTGTGGGTACCGATAGGGCCATAGTAACATTAAACCAGGAATCAAGGGCTAAGGAGCCATTCTATAGACTAGAGTAGCATTTGTCGAGGTAAGTTAACCGAATAGGCTAGGATATTAATGCCTAGACAGGATTTACTTTAAGAGGAAGATAAGCATTTCGGCTGACAGTTCCAGGATAGGTGGCAAATTCCGCTACACTAAGAAATAGTTCATTTACGTTAATTGTTAATTATCCGAATATGGCAGTAGAGATTGGACAAAAAGTACAAGTTTATCGTCTAAGAGATCGAGTTTCTTCGGATGTTGTCGGCAAACTTGGCAAGGTTGGCGTTGTTAAAGATTTTAAGATGACTGATGGCAGCGGCATTGGGGCAGTGGTTGCCTTTGATGATAAAACAGCTACCTGGTTTTTTGAAGACGAATTAAAATCTTTGTGAAATAAATTAGTACCCTAGCCCTTGAATCATAATGCAATCGTAATGTTATGGCTTTAATTGTTACCTTTCTGGGCAAAGGTGGAACAGGCCGAACCACCACCGCGATCGCGATCGCGAAAAAGTTGGCCATGCTAGGCAGTCGTGTCCTTTTAGCAGGGCAAGATCCTACCCTCGGATGGCTTTGGTCAGTCCCCTTAACCCCTAGTGTGACGGTTATCGAACCCAATTTAAGTGGTGTTCATCTATGTTCAACGGTTTTATTAGAGCAGGGCTGGGAACAGATTAAAGAACTAGAATCCCAATATTTGCGATCGCCGACCTTGAAGAATATCTATGGTCAGGAACTCGGCGTATTGCCAGGCATGGATGAACTTTTAGTCTTAAACGCTCTGCGGGAATATGCAAAAGGGGGACAATACGATGTCATTGTCTATGATGGGCCTGGCCAGCTAAATGCACTCAGAATGTTAGGCGTGCCCGAAATTGCGGATTGGTATTGGCGACGATTCCGCCAAGTACTGCAAGATTCCGATGTGGTCAGAACCCTGGCTCCCTTTATCCAACCGATCACAGGTGCTTTATTTAATAACGTGACCTCGAATAGGGATAATTCTTCTCAAAGTTCCTCCAGCCCTGAAAAATTTCTTACTGACGGCAAACAATTTCTAAATGATCCTAATCGTTTTGCTGCCTACCTGGTTACCAATGCTCAACCTGCCGCCGTCATGGTCGCCCAACGTTTATGGGGAGGAGCGCAGCAGATCGGTTTGACCGTTAAGGGGGTATTGCAAACGCCAGGGGGAAGTGTGACCGATTTAACCCCTACCTTTCAGCCTTTAACCCTAACTTCTCTACCCCAACATTCAGGCCAATCCTGGGATAATTTAATCGCCGCCGTTCCTGATGTCAGACAATGGGCTGATGTCCCCAAACCACTAACGATTGATCTGGCCGCTCGTCAAGTAAAGGTCTTTTTGCCTGGCTTTGATAAGAAACAGGTTAAATTAATCCAATCTGGCCCTGAAATCACCATTGAAGCCGGAGATCAACGTCGCAATATCGATCTGCCAGTACCGTTAAATGGTCAGCCGGTGACGGGAGCTAAATTTCATGAGGGTTATTTAATTATTTCTTTTTAGGATTTATCTTCCTTCCGCAGACTTTTTACACTTCATCCGTTAAAGATAAGCCTAAACCTTCCTTACGACTTTTGAGATCATAGTAAATGACGGCTTTGATCGCCTGCCAGAAAGGAATTAAGAGTGCGCCTAAGGCTACGGTTAAAATCAAATCAATGAGGGAGGCCAAGGGACTCTCATCCCCTAAAAATAAAGTACCAAGATTGCCAATAATGGCGGTGGGTAAAGTGATTAAAACAGCCACAAAGAAAATGATTTGTAGGCGAACCACATAGCCCTGGGTTAATTGCCAACTGCGTTTGATTGCCTGGACAGGATCGGTAACTAATTCAATGGCGATCGCCAAATCGGCAAGGGCAACACGAGAATAAAACCAGATATAGCCAAAAAGAAAAAAGAAGATTAAGACAATGAATAAAAGCACAAAAACAATTGCTAGGGGCGAACCGCGTTGACCACTAAATCCTGCAAATAAAACAATCATTCCCATTACTAAAACAGTAATAATCCCTCCACCCAAAACCATTAAGCCAATTAAAAGACCCGTTAATAAAAAACTCCACAGTCTAGGCTTAACTCGCAGCCGAGCTTCAGGAATACTTTCGGGTTGTTCCAAAACTTCATAAAAGGCTAAACGACTTAATAATCCTTGAATAGCTAAACATTTCGCCCAACCATAAACGGGAACCAGAACCCATAAATAACTTCTGAGAGCTTCTAGATAATAGGGTTTAAAATGATCTCGATAGATCCGTAACCCTGCACTCACCACATTTCCAACGCTTAGGGGTTCCCCCGTTGTCCGAAAATCATTATCTTTAGACCTGTATTCCGTACTAGTTTTGAAAAAATAAAAATAGATTCAAAAATGGCTACAGAATAGTTAAAATAAAAAAGCTAATAAACCCAAGAGAAAATGAC
>Ga0208854_1000056_pt1 | contig 22765 bp, 20 predicted proteins | sample LakMenEpi30Nov11_FD_150748 | JGI IMG/M metagenome (GOLD analysis project Ga0208854, IMG submission 150748) | Freshwater microbial communities from Lake Mendota, WI - 30NOV2011 deep hole epilimnion (SPAdes) | ecosystem: Environmental > Aquatic > Freshwater > Lake > Epilimnion/Euphotic zone ...
CATCGCTTTTATTTTCTGTTGACTTTAGCTTATTTTCTCTTATCCATCCACCTATAACGTTCTTGGCTCTGTACCATTTTTAGATGCGTTCGCCCTGGGCGCGATCGCCGATTGACAGGGAAATCCGCCTAAAAAGGCGTTAAGGAATAAACTATAACTTATTAGGGTGGAATCGTCTCAACCCGCCCCCTGGGTCATAGATCTCGGAGATCGCTTATCATACCTCTGTGACCGCAAGTCCCCCTGCCAGAAAACTATCCGGTATTATCGGTTTTAAGGATTAACCATGCTCGAAAAAAACGACCTACAAACGCCTGTTCTCCATAAAGCACCCACCATTCAGATCGAGGATGATCGGACTGGGATGAGTGTGGAAACTCTCAAGCGCGCTTTTCTGGATAATCTTTTTTATCTTCAGGGCATTGATCGTTCCCAAGCCGCTCTCTATGACTATTACGTGGCCCTGGCTTATACAATCCGCGATCGCCTGTTGCATCGTTTCCTAAAAACTGTTCGTACCTACCGAGAAGAACAAGTCAAGGTGGTTTGCTATCTTTCAGCAGAATTCTTAATGGGAAGGCATTTGGGTAACAACCTGATTAATTTAGGACTGTACGAAAAGATTAACCAGGTCATGACCGAACTCGGACTAGATCTGGACGAAATTATTGAGCAGGAGCCTGATCCTGGTTTGGGCAATGGCGGATTGGGACGATTAGCCGCCTGTTTTTTGGATTCTCTTGCCTCTTTGGAGGTTCCGGCGATCGGCTATGGTATTCGTTATGAGTTTGGTATCTTCCATCAGCGCATTCAGGATGGCTGGCAGGTAGAAGTACCGGATAACTGGTTACGTTTCGGTAATCCCTGGGAATTACCCCGTCCTGATGAGTCGGTCGAAGTGAAATTAGGAGGCCATACGGAAATTGCCCATAATGAAAAGGGTCATCCCAAAGTGGTCTGGATTCCTGAACGCAGTATTTTAGCGATCCCCTACGATACTCCGGTACCTGGTTATCAAACAAATACCGTTAACCCGCTACGGCTGTGGAAGGCAGAAGCCAGTGAAGAATTTAACTTTGAAGCCTTTAATGCCGGTCTTTATGATCGGGCTGTAGCAGAAAAAATGGATGCGGAAACCATTTCTAAGGTTCTCTATCCCAACGACAATACACCGGCTGGACGGGAGTTACGTCTTGCCCAACAGTATTTCTTTGTCTCGGCTTCCCTTCAGGATCTCATTCGGATTCATCTCCGCACCCACGATAATCTGGATAATCTCCATGAACGGGCCGCGATCCAGCTCAATGATACCCATCCAGCAGTAGCGATCGCTGAATTAATGCGACTCTTGGTAGATCAGTACAATTATGACTGGAATATTGCCTGGGATATCACCCAAAAAACCTTTGCTTATACCAACCATACCCTCATGCCAGAGGCTCTAGAACGCTGGTCAGTCAGCCTCTTTGAAAAATTACTTCCCCGCCATCTGGAAATTATTTATGAAATCAATCATCGTTTTCTAGAAGACCTTCAGACCTGGTTCCCAGAAGACGAGCATCTGGTTAGCAGTTTGTCTTTGATTGAGGAAGGCTATGGTAAGCAAATCCGCATGGCCAATTTAGCCTGTGTGGGTAGCCATGCCATTAATGGTGTTGCCGCCCTACATACCGAACTCTTGAAAAAAGACACCCTACGGGACTTTGCCAAACTCTGGCCCCAAAAATTCTTCAATAAAACCAATGGCGTTACCCCCCGACGCTGGATTTTACTGAGCAATCCAAAACTGGCCGAACTAGTTACCGAAAAAATTGGCGATGGTTGGCTGAAAAATTTAGACGAAATGCGACAAATAGAAGCCTTCATCAATGACAGCGATTTTTGTCACCGTTGGCGAGAAATTAAGCAGGATAATAAGCGTAGTTTGGCTGCCTATATGCTCAAATATCGCAATATTGAAGTGGATACTAATTCGCTCTTTGATGTTCAGGTCAAACGGATTCACGAGTATAAGCGTCAGCATCTAGCCGTTCTAGAAATTATTTCTCTCTACAACCGCATTAAACAAAATCCGAATATTGAGATCACGCCTCGTACCTTTCTTTTTGGGGGAAAAGCGGCCCCAGGCTACTTCATGGCCAAGCTGATTATCAAATTGGTGAATGCAGTGGGTGAGGTCGTCAACAAAGATCCTGATGTGCGCGGTCGTCTCAAGGTCGTCTATTTACCCAATTTCAACGTCTCTCTGGGTCAACGGATTTATCCAGCTGCGGATCTCTCGGAACAAATTTCAACAGCCGGCAAGGAGGCATCAGGTACAGGCAATATGAAGTTTGCGATGAACGGAGCTTTGACGATTGGAACCTTGGATGGGGCTAATATTGAAATCAGGGAGGAAGCGGGCCCCGAAAACTTTTTCTTGTTTGGTTTAACGGCGGAGGAAGTCTATGCCATCAAAGCCCAGGGTTATCAGCCGATGTCCTACTACGAAAGTAATGAAGAGTTGAAACTGGTTTTAGATCGGATTGCCAACGGTTATTTCTCTCATGGCGATCAGGATCTTTTCCGTCCCATTGTGGATTCTCTTTTGTACCATGATCCCTATATGTTATTAGCCGACTATCAGTCCTATGTTGACTGTCAGGAGTTAGTCAGCAAAACCTATCTGGATCAGGAAAAATGGACAAAAATGTCCATTCTAAATGCGGCTCGCATGGGTAAATTCTCTAGCGATCGCACCATTCGAGAATACTGCAATGAAATTTGGGGGGTAAAACCGGTTCAAATTTCCCTAGAAGAAAACTATTCTGATTCCATCAGTTAAGCTAGATAAAGCCTATGCTTTCTAATTTTAGAGAAATTTGCCCTAATTTTTAGAGCCAGGCTTTTATGCTCCTTTACCTCACTGATAGGATTTCATGCTCTGGCCTTACAAAACTCCTGGCATTACCGATCATCTTTTTGAGCGTTTGCCAGGAATTCCCTTAAGTAAACGGGAAGTTCGTCTCTTACTCATTTCTGCCCTGCGTTTGCAAGCCGAGTCAGTAATCTGGGATATTGGGGCTGGTACAGGAACCATTCCTATTGAACTGGCCTTACTCTGTCCCGAAAGTACCATTATTGCCGTTGAACGAGATGAGGAAGTTGCCAGTCTGATTCGTCGTAACTGCGATCGCTTTGGGGTAAAAAATGTACAAGTCTTGGAAGGGAGTGCGCCAGATTGTTTAGCCACAATGAAACCTTTACCTGACCGAGTCTGTATTGAAGGGGGCAGACCGATCAAAGCAATCCTGAAGGAGATTTGGAAATATCTGGAACCCGAAGGTCGAGTGGTTGCCACCGCCAGCAATCTGGAATCTCTCTATTTGATTTCTGAAGGTTTAGCTGAATTACAAGCTCGTAATGTGGAAGTTGTTCAGGCCGGGGTTAATCGTTTGGAAACCAGGGGTCTGCACCAAACCTTTGCGGCCGTTGATCCCGTATTCATTCTCAGTGGCGAAAAGCCCCTTTAAAAGACTCCTTTTTAACTTAACGTGAAAACATGATGAACCAGCCTTGGCACAAGTCTAGTAAATGGATAACCAAAGGCAAGCGGCAAGTTTGACATACCATACAATAAGGAAAGGTTAATGGTCATTTAAAGATTAACTAACGATTTTTTAACCTTAGCCGGTCTTCCCAAGTCTAATTTTTAAATGCAGCCCTCCCTTGTTATGCCTTGGACTCGGATTGTAAGCACGATTATTGCTATTTCCCTTGCCTTGGGAATGCTCATTCTGGGTGGTTGGTATTTTGCCGCCGCGATCGCCCTGGTCATTTATCTGGGCCTACGGGAATATTTTCAATTAGTCCGAGCCAAAGGAATTACACCCGCAACCAAAACAACGATTGTTCTCTCGCTACTGTTATTAATTAGTGCCACTGTCACGCCTCAACTCACCGATGCCTTTTTCCCACTCACAGGAACGTTAATTTGTTTTTACCTGTTATTTCAGCCGAAAATGGCCACAATCGCGGATATTTCCACTTCTCTGCTGGGTTTATTCTATGGGGGCTATTTACCAAGCTACTGGGTACGGCTGCGGTTAGGATTGCCCAATTTTCCTGAAAACCTAGATAGTATTACCAGCAATCTACCGCTCATGGGCTACTGGCCAGAATCCTGGACTCATCCCGAACTTTTTCCCTCTGGTTTAATGGTGACATTTCTGGCCTTTAGTTGTATTTGGGCAGCCGATATAGGAGGTTATTGCATGGGCAAATGGTTAGGACGCACTCGATTATCCGATATTAGTCCCAAAAAAACCGTAGAAGGAGCCCTTTGGGGAGTACTAGGCAGCATTCTCGTCGCGGAACTGGGAGCCTGGTATCTTAATTGGCCCTATTGGGAAATTACTGGAGCCTTACTGGGAATGTTGATTGGTATCGTGAGCTTGCTAGGGGACTTAACCGAATCGATGATGAAGCGCGACGCGGGGGTAAAGGATTCAGGAGAACTGATTCCAGGCCATGGCGGTATTCTGGATCGAACTGACAGCTACGTCTTTACCGCCCCATTGGTTTACTACTTTGTGATCTTTTTATTGCCGTTTTTATCCTAAATTTGATCACTCTCAAATAATCGTCCATCGGGAAAAAGTCCTTTCTCACCTATAATAGTTTCGACTTATGGCGAGGGGAAAGGTAATTCATGGCACTGTTCAAAAAACTGCGAAAAGGCTTACTGTGGGGACTCTGCGGCTTATTCCTAAGCTGGTTAATCAGTTGTGGCGGGGGGCCAACGACGACTTCCAGTAATTCTACCTCCCAGAATTCGGCGGGGGCCGCCAATCTAGCCTTTTGGACAATGCAGCTTCAACCCCAACATACTACCTTTTTTAATAATCTGATTCGTGATTTTAGCAGTGATAACCCTGGGGTTCAGGTCAATTGGGTGGATATTCCCTGGGAAGCGATGGCGAGTAAAATTTTAACGGCGGTTTCTGCCAATACCGCTCCGGATGTTGTTAATTTAAACCCGACTTTTGCCTCCCAATTAGCGGCGAAAAATGCCTGGCTCAACCTTAACGAAAAAGTGCCTCCTGCCATCAAATCGCAATATTTACCTAATATTTGGCAAGCTAATACCCTTAATGGAGCCAGTTTTGGCGTTCCCTGGTATCTCACCACCAGAGTGACCATTTATAATCAAGACCTTTTAAAACAAGCCGGTATTCAAAAACCACCCGCTACGTTTGCTGAATTGGCCCAGGTTGCAAAAACGATTAAGGAAAAAACTGGCAAGTATGCCTTTTTTGTCACCTTCTCTGCCAATGATTCGGCGGAAGTGTTAGAGAGTCTGGTACAAATGGGGGTTAAGTTAGTGGATGATTCGGGCAAAGCGGCTTTTAATAGTCCTGAAGGCAAAGCAGCTTTTCAATATTGGGTGGATCTTTATCAGCAAGGATTATTGCCCCCTGAAGTTTTAACCCAGGGCCATCGTCATGCAGTGGAATTATATCAATCTGGGGCGATCGCCCTTTTGGGATCGGGAGCAGAATTTTTAAACAGTATTGCCACTAATGCCCCCACCATTGCCAAGATCTCGGCCGCTGCCCCCCAAATTACCGGCAAAACGGGGAAAAAGAATGTGGCGGTCATGAACTTAACTATTCCTCGTACCACGAAAAATGAGGATGCCGCCCTAAAGTTTGCTCTTTTTGTCACCAATACTCAAAATCAATTAGCCTTTGCCCAGGCTGCTAACGTTCTTCCTTCCACCACTGAAGCAGTCAAACAATACATTGCCGCGATCGCCAAAGATAAAAAGGTTTCTTCTGTTCAACAGGCTCGACAAGTGAGTGCAACCCAACTCAAAGATGCGGAAGTACTGATTCCCCCCATGAAAAATCTTAATCAGTTACAAAAAGCAATCTACGAAAACTTAGGAGCCGCCATGCTCAAACAAAAAACCGTTGATCAGGCCCTAGAAGAAGCTGCCCAAACCTGGAATTCCCTCGGCTCTTAAAGGTAAGAGACTCCCAAAAAAAAGAAAGGACGCACTCACCGCGTCCCTCAGCTAGATTATTAAATTTTTTACAGAAAAGTGAAGAACTATTTTTCAGGAGACAGCTTAACTAAAACCCTTTAGCCCTGGCGCGTAGGACTCTAGAACGTTACCAGTACTTGTACAATTAATCATGAGATAATCACAGACAGGACAAGCCGTTTCCGTCACATTTAGATAAACAATTTGTTGACGAACAGCATGATTACCGCAATTGGGACAACGAATCGTTTGAGAATGAGTCATAACGGTCTCCTGTCTTAAATATGTTTTTGTATCCAGTAATTTATTCATGGGAGGGAAGCTAGAGTCCTAAAAATATAGATATTTTATTAAATGGGGATCGCCCTATAATTCATAACTTAACATGGGCAGGGATCGAGCGACAACCTTGTTTTCGTTACGTTTTATACATTTTCTTGTTGATCCCCAGCTTTTTTTCTCTCTTTACCCAAGATTTGTTAGGGCCAATCTGTTTTATAGGGAATTGTTAATTTAATCTTAAGTATTTATTTCACTAAACTTTACGAAGGAAATTTTTCTTTAATAAATCCCAATAGCTGTATCACTGCTCAGTCAATATCTTCAGTTTCTTAAGAATTAATTAATATTTATTGCCTTCTGTTTGGACTACTGAGATTTGGCAAGGGGTAAGGGACGATAAATCCAGAGAGTACCCGTCTGGAGACTATCCACATCAATTTGTCCTTTTTGTACTGTTTTCTGGCGTTGGGGATCATTGCCCACATTTTGCTGGAGCAGGAAAATCTGATGTCCAGAAATCCCAGCCACAATAGCTGTATGGTGAGCATAACTATCTGTCCATGATTGCCAGGAACCATCGGGTTGAGTAATTTTTTTATAGGTTGAGACATTCCGAAACTGAACAATGTCACCGATTTGCACTGAGGAGAGATTTTTTTGCTGAGGAGTAATGGTCGCAATTAATTTGCCCCAAACATAGTCCGCATCCAATCCGGTGGGCCCTAACTCATCAAAATTTTGAGCTTGAGCCGCTTTGAGCGCGTTGTAAGTCAAGGTCGCACATTCTCCATCTCCGACTTGTTTCCCCAGATGATTGAGGGCATAGTGATAAATTTTTTGATTTAAGCCCCTGGGCTTGGACGGAGAGGGTTGGGAAGATTGGGAAGTAGGAGAAGAGGAGGAGGGTCTCTGGAGGGAATCAAAACATTCCTGTTTACCGGTGCGAGGATTAATGGCGTAATTGAGGCAAGGAGAAGCTTGAGCCAAGGGAAAAGAATACAGACTACCTAAAACCAAGGTACTAACAAGTAAGGCCTTCGGCGATCGCCCCGTTTTAGTATTTTTACGATGAATTGATCCCAAATTCAGTAAGTATTTTGGCGATTTAGACATTGTTTGAAATCCTTACTAGACGATACTTTTAGAGATTCACAATCTATTTGGTATTTTTTATGTTAAGTACGGAAATGGGCAAATTTAACTTATTTTTAATTCCAATTCGTAAAAAATGACAAAACAATTTAATTTTTTATTACTACCGAAATTCTCCAGGTTCAGTAACTTGCCAGACTGTCCCAAGTTTTATTAGTTGAGCCGGCCGTACTAGTACGAGGCTGCCATAAAAACCAAAAATTTCAGGGTAGTTTGTCAGGTACTCAGGAAGTTTATACAGAACTTCGTCAAAGCGAGGTGAAAGTATATTAGGAATTAACCAGTCATTTTTAGTTAACTCAATCCGAAGAAAATAGGCATTAGAATTATCTGGGGAAATCTCAAACTGCATTATTCGACGAGCATCTCGTCCAGGTTTGTCTGCTTTGGATTTTTCAGTTAAGCTTAGAAAGCTATATTGGGCATTTTCAAAATAGTTGATATTTTTTTTGTTAAACTCTATAACTAACTGAGACCACTCTGCTGGCGTATCAGAAACGTCAAAATCTGAAGTTGGTTTAGCATTTTCTATACTTTTTGTCTCCTCTTCCGTAGTCTTTTTAGTTTCTTCAGGTGTCAAGGGTTTGATACGGTCTTCCATTTTTTGCCATAAATTCTCCACAAAGCCACGAAATTGCTCAGAAGACTTTTCATTGTTTAGGTCTATTCCGCTTAATAATTTAGAAAATTCTACTGTGAGAAACGAGACGATTTTTTGTAGCTCTCTCAAAATTTCTTTATAAGACTGCTCATTTTTTGAAGCAGTTTCTTTAATTAAATCGTTTTGGTCTTGTAAAACCTGAATTAAATCAATTCTTCTCTCCTCCGATGATTCTTTGCTTTTGTCATCCGAGCTTTCGTTTTTGTCATCCATGTTTTTGTTTTTGTCATCAGGGCTTTTGTTCTTGAACTTTAAAAGAGAAGGAACACTATCGAAAAAGACTACCCTCGCACACATAATTCCAACAATTCCAATTAAAATCTTTAGAAACAGTAATATATCCTGCAATATATCCTGTTGAGGACGCGGAAAATCCTGAAGATCCTTCTTAGAAATCCAGAAATATTTTTCATTATTAAATAGAGCTTTTAGCTTTTTCTTCGTCGCATCTTGATCCCCCACTTTAAAAAACTCAATATCTCCGGGTTTTGCTGGTTGAAATGTGTCCCTGATGTCCTGAGTTAACTCAATTTTATATTTGCAGTCATTTTGGGAATCTATTGGATCAGTTTCAGTTGGAGTTTTAGCATTTGGAGACAAAACCCTTAAACTATAACCATTTTGCAATTTTGATGCACCAAATATTTTCAAGCTTTGGCCATCCTCTAACCTGTTTCCATTCAATAGTCGCGAGTTTCGATCAAAACCTAATGTTAGCGGCTTACCATCTTGTTTTTTCCAAAAAACGAGATCACCCTCTTTTTTCAGAAAAACTCTATCTGGAGCAATAGGACAGTCAACAGCTTTTGCCTGAAGCTGACAAGCAATCCAAAAAGTAGGAGTCAATATCAGTAAAACCAGATGATTCCCACAGAATTTTTTACCAAGAAAAAACCCAAACGTTGAAGTTTTATAATATGGCAGAAACGAAATATCCTTTGTCAGAAAAGCCCATAATTTTTTCATTGACCATTTTCCTCAATTTGCAATTTTAGACCATTGATCAGCAAGAACGCCGACAAAACACCTTAAAGTCAACAAGAAGGCTGGTTCAGGTTCAAACTCAGCAACGGAGCCTCGCTTTTTGAGGCAGGCATCCGTAACCGCATCATTCAAAAGCACTTTGATCGAATCTGTCATTTGAAACAACCCTCCCTGATCAAAATCACGCAGTTGGTCAATCTCTTCAATACCTTCCCCAGAAATCGTTTGATTAAAGTGATCAATATAGTTTTCTAATTCTGGAAAGGATTTAATACGAAAATGATCAATAGTTTGCCAAGCATCTAATTGTATTAAACGCTCTCCCGGTGCAAAATCTGTCCCATTCATGGTGCAACTTTCCCCCCAAAACGGATAATCCTTCTGTTTCTGGGATAAACCTTTAAGATTAGTGTCACTGGGTAAAACAGAAAGTCCCCCACAGGCTTCTTCCTTTGGTTTTGTGGAAAGGGTCATTAAATCAGGATAGGGTTGCAATCCAGATGATTTTACCAATATCCCTCTCAAGAGAGCGTTAATCTCTGAACTAGCAGTGTATCGTCCACTAGGACTCAACCAATTTAGGAAACGCGCACCATTACCACCAACTAACATTGAGGTAACGTTATCCGTTTGAAGCATCAATTCTTCCGCTTTTAAATATTTATGTAACAAACCAATGTAATGGTAAAGCCCCCCCCAAGCAAAAGCAACCAAGGTACGAAATTCTTTATTTCGAGGCTTTTCAGAATTCATCACATAACCATCTGCCAGAATTTCGTCGGCATTATAGCGTAAATAAAGGTCTAATGCCGAGTTAAAATTACCCGTATTAGAAATAAAATCTTTAAATGATTTAGCCTCTTCGATAGATAAACCAAAAACTTCATCTACAAACTTTAAATTATCCCGTAAAATGCGGTGAAACATATCACGGCCCGCATAGGGAACAGATGCTTGATGGATTAAACTGTTTTGTTGCCAAATGGAAATGTCTGATGTCCCTCCCCCTATGTCTATACAGGTAGTATGCACCAATCTTTTGTTTAAAATATCGGCAAAAAATTGGGCAAAGGCAACACTTTCCGTTCGCAAACCCTGAACGCCTGGATCATCGCTTTCTTTGCCATTGGTATAAGACTTTCCATTAATACGATGAGTTTGTTCCGAGAGTTCACTTAAAGACTTCAATAGATTCTGCCAGGTACGTTCGTAAAGATTCAGTTTCATCTGAGAAAAGGCAGACGGATAGGAGGCAACCCAGTCAATGGTGTTAACGTCTTCTATTGCCGCTTGAGCAGCTATTAGCCTTAATAATTGACCTAAAAAAGGCCGTTGATATTCTACTTGTTGCCATTTAATATTAGTTTTTATATAGTCTTGATTAAAATTAACTTTCTGGTTTGGAAAATAAGCACGAGCATGACTTATGAGATCAGGGATTTTTCCCTTAACCTCTTGCCACCCTCTGGTTGTTAAGATACTAGATAGTGGTGGAATTTGTCCCGTTGGTAAAAACTCGTTAGGAACAAAAAACTCCTGATAGCTCCGACTATCTTCTGCACTTCTTTTTGCAATCTGTAAGAGATTCGATCGCAATTCAAAACGATTAGGCTGTCCATTACCTTTGCGAACGTAAATATTGGTAAAAGATGTGCCGAAATCCACGCCAACAGTCCAACTTCCCGCACTACTAGCTTGAATTTTAGGGATAGTCAAAGGCAAAAATCCTAAAAATTGATTATCTTTGCCAATGGCAGATAGTACGTCTGGATGACGCTCACATTTCCAATACTGATATTTCTCTCGCCCCGATTCACGAATTTCTTGGGTAGCTTCATCCGTTGGTTGTTCAATACTAAAAGCAAGACCCCCAAAATCTTCTGTAACCTCGACAAAAACAAAATACTCACGCCATTTACCAGGGGGAATATTGGGCCAAAGTGCAAGCGTGGGAAACGGTTGGCTTATTCGATTTTCGGATTTAAGAGGGAAATCTTGATAAACCTGATAATCAACTGTTTTTTTATTAAAACCCGATAATTGAAGTGCTAACGTAACCCTTATCCCTGGCCCGTCAGGGGTATTGCAACGAGCCAATTGAACATTTTTCTCTAAATCCTCACTGCTGAAATATTCTTTAAGAATAGGATTTAAAGGTAATAAAATAGTAAGATTGTCTAAGTTTAATTTGCGGTCTAACCAGGTTCCAGGTAATAAACCCTTCGTTTCTGAATAAAATAAATTCTCTTCAAACAATTCTGCATCCGTTAAAAACAAAGCATCACTACGACCATGTAAATTGCGATCAAAATTAGCTAGGGAAGAAGAATCAATAACAGTAATTTCCCTCGCATCCCGTCCCATTAAGGCAGGCAATTTAATCGGATCAAAAAGATACAATTGTCTAGCGGGTTTTAATCCTGCGGAAACCTTGACCATAACGTTGGACTCTTCTGTCACTCGTTCGGCGGGCTTTAAAGCATCCAATGGAGAGGGTGTTAAGGGTTCTCCAAAAGGAATTGCCTTGTCACAAGGCTTAAATACATCTAGCTGACTAATGCCTAAATCAGTTCTAAACTTTTCTAACTCATTTGCGATGCTTCCTGCTAAGTCTATATTCACAGGATTTCTCATTAATTCAGTGTGTAAGTTGTTAAGCCAGGAGGCTAATAAGGGCTTTTGAGTTGTGTTTAAGCCATTGGCAATGGGATCAACAAAGAAGCCATTTTTAACCCAGGGTATTCGTCTTTCTATGTCTATTTTTAGATAACCAACAGGAACAACCAAGGTGGCTGGACTGGTAAAGCCAATAACGTTCTCTCCCAACTCAAAGAGAAAAAGCTGAGACCAAGAACCACTTGGGGGAATCATGCTCAGAGCAGTGTAGTCATCGCTAGGTTTTAATTTTCCTAAACAACGCCCAAATTCAATTTTTTTGTATAGGCTAGGGTCTCTTTCTTTATCAACATTTCTGTAAAACTCCAAGTCAACCCGCACCGCTTGTAACGATAACCCTAAATTTTCGGAAAGCGCGATCGCCGCTAACAAACCCCTATACTGAGCGATTAACCAGTCCCGACTAGGATAATTACTATTTAGCATCGCCGAAATAAACTGTAACGACTTCGACCAGGGACTAGGAATCGAATTGATTTCTGTGTATTTGGCCACATCAAAATCAAGATTATCCGCAACTTTTTTAAACAGAGGAACCCCTTCCACAGTCCATTCCCCCGCCGCATGGCCTCCAGGAAAAGCCGTCTTCATTTTGGGTAAAAGTGGATAATAGGTCTGTCTGATCGATTGAGAATTTGACATGATTAATTAATCGCTAAAATTTCATTAATAATAATCGTTATTTCAGAAAATGGAACAGACAAGACGGCCATATTTCCCATTTTTTGATGATAGAGACCTTCATTAAAGGTCAAAATCGTTACAATCGCTACAATCGGTGATCGCTAATCAACAATTCAACCGTTAAGCCAGGCACGAGTATAAGGGTCTTTCCTACAGAACAAAATTTAAGGGAGACAGTTTTCACTAGCATACTAGAAAAATTGAACAATGGTTAAAATTCGGGAAGATTTTTTTACAAATCTTAAGAAAGTCTCAAAACACATCTAATAAATTTGTTCAGGATCAATACCTAAAGAGCGCAAATAGTCGGCCAAAGTGTCAGCCCGTTGTTTTTCCCGTTCGGCGATCGCTTTTTCCTGTAAAACTTTCGCTTTTGCCCTTAAGTTAGGCAGTTGGAATTAAATACAAAACGTGGGATGGGCATCCTGCCCGTCCACAGGCTAGAAGCTTCACGATCTAACAATTAATTAAGCCCATTTACTTAATATTAAATATCTCATTAACAATTATTTGTAAATTAGCAAACTGGTTTGAGGTGATCATATTTTCTCCTGAAAAAACTTTTTCATCATAAAGACCTTCATTGAAAGTTAACACAGTAATTTTTTGTAAGAGAGGATCAACAATCCAATATTCAGGAATCTCTAGGGCGGCATATTCCGAACGTTTATAACGATAATCCTTTTGGATAGATTCAGGACTGACAATTTCAATCGCCAACAGAGGGGGAATTTCGGAAATAGCGGATTGTTCCAAGGATTCTAATACCTGACTACGCGAAACCACGACTAAATCAACAATACGAGATTTTCGCCAACCCGTTCGGACTCCCATTTCTGGTAAACAAAATGATGGACATTTTTCAATAGCGATCGCCTCGCTAAGAATGGCTCTGAGTTTATCCGCAATTAACAAATGCCGAAAGCTAGGCGGGGTCATAATTTCTAACTGGCCATCAACAAGTTCATAGCGGTTATCGGTGTTGTCATCATAGCAACAATAATCCTCAAAACTATAGGATTTAAGGGCAGTAGTAACCATTGACCTTACCTCAAATTTTGTTCACAGTATTTACCTAAAGTAAACTAAAAAGTTCATGGGCTAATCCAATCACCCCTTTACTCTTTTTACCCTGATCCGCTAACTTATTTTTGAAAGTATCCAGGCGATCGCGGGCTTTTTCTTTGGCATTTTTTTCAGGAAAATCAATAATCAGTTTACTGAGGTCTTCTGCGTAGTTGCGATCTTCTGCTTCTAGGTTAAACTCTTTTAAGCGAAAAAACTGTTCCCCTTTGGGATGGGATTGGGCAATTTGTTGCGCCCAAATAAGAAACCCCTTTGTCCATTTGGTTAGGGTTTCTGCCTGTTTTTTTTGCTCTTCGTCACCAACTGGTGGCCATCCCGAATCGTCCTCTTTTTTGAGACTGAAAAAGAACCGAAACCAGGGCGCACCGATCGCAAATTTTTTAGCTCCCAAGGTCTGAGCCGCCACTAATTCCAAGGAAAAATTATAATACCAACTATAGGCAAACCGAACCCCTGTGCTGAGGAGCTTTTTCACCTTATCGCTGTCGGGTAAATCTTTCCAAATTAGGCGATCGGGACTGGTGACACTAATATAAGCTGCCTGGGTTTCCTTATTAATCGGTTGCTCAAAGCCATGATTAATCGCTAAAGCGGCATACAATTCAACAAAATGGGCCTCATTTTGCTGTTGAGTTCCACCCGTATGAGATTCATAACTTTTTCTATTTTCATGTCCCATTAAATAAACCGTATCGAAATTACCGTTGGAATGTTCCGTTAAATGTTGTAAAGCCGCTTGAGTATTTAGGGCAAAAAGATGGGTTTCTGCAAATACTTTTTGCTCACCATCATTCGGTTTTTCAAAGCCAAAATAGGGCAGTAAAACAGAAGCGTTAAGGTAAACTCCTTGACGTAAACTATTTTTAGTTAATTGCTCGGCAATCAGCGTGGCTAAAGTCGGAACACCAGAGGCTCCCGTTCCTCCGAAAATACTACCAAAAAGATGGATTGAAACTTCTTGACCCGCATCACGCTCGCGTTTAACTTGATCAAAAAGACGTTGCCAATTGTCCCCCGATCCACTTTTTAAAGTTTGCAATTCTAAACGTCCCATAATTGCCGAACCAATGGGAGGACGACCCCGAAAACCAACCGCTAAATCGGCTACTTGTTCGGGGGGACTATAAAGCGCATTGAACAACTTAGCTAAAGGCGGTGCGCTACTGGTTAGGGCCTGTTGTTGAAAAATTTTACTCAGATCACTACTGTAAATCACACCACCGAGAGGATTCCATACGCCAAAATCCTCAAAGTGTCCTGCCATAAATTGACTTTTAACACCCGACTCTGGCTTAAAAAAACGATGACATTCCAAGGTATTTTTGAGATTAATTTGGGTTCGATTGCCGTTACCATTTGCATAGTCAGCATCTACTAATAAAATGTTGAGACAACTATCTCCAAAGATACCGATCGCGTGCAGAAAAGTTACTGCTTCTAAACATTTGGCTCCACTGCCACCAATACCGATCGCATAAATTCTTCTCATTGGGTTTAACCTCCATAAAGTTTGCGTAATTCAGCAGAAAAAGGGGGGACATAACGTAGGGATTTAGGGGTCGCCAGGGCTGTGGGCAACCAATAAAGAACGACCACATCCACACAGAGACAAATTAAAGAAGCAACTGCTCCTTCTACCTCTCCTAACCAGTTATTCAAGTAAGCAACTAACAAACAAGCGATCGCTCCAATCACCCCATAAAGATAGAAAAGAAACCACCACCAAAAACCATTACCGATCACTGGTTTAGCCGCCATAAATTGAACATTATAGGCTCTGATATACCAAAGTAAAGAAAAGATAATACCTAATATTAAAACTCCGTTATTGACTGGAGAAAAAACCGAATCCATCCACTCATTTCGTACTTTATTTGTCATCGAAAAGGGAACTTGTTGAAGAAGAAAAGGTTGTAGCCAACCGGCGATCACTATGCCCAGGGTCGTAATACCCACAAGACAAATAACTTCCCTCTGTCGTGTATTCATAAAATTAAACCTTCCAAAAGTTAATTAAATTTACAATGCCAAAATCTTAACTCAAAAATGAACAATATTGATACTTTATACCAGATTTCTTACAAGTTCAAGCAAGTCTCCCTTTTTAAGGGGAATTGAGGGGGATCAAGTCCGATTCTGCAAGAAGTATATTATAAATTGAAGACAGCTACTTTTTGTCTTTGTCATATCGGGCAAAGCCTAAACAATACTTAACTGCTTCCTGAGCCGCTTCTTTCTGCTGATTACCTTGTACAGCATTTTCTACCGCATCGCGTAGTCCTCCAATAAATAAATCCAAATTCTGGGTTTTTGAACCTTCTGGAGCAGTGGTGTCTGTGTCCCAACCGTCCCAGGTTGCCTCATCTAAAGCTCGTTTTTTCAGGGTAATAGTGATAAATTCTCCTTTCTTTTGAGAAAATTTGTCTCGATCAAGAAGTAGGGTTAAAGCTAACTGATTACCAATGTCTTTTACCTCTTTAATGGTGACTGCCTGGTTAGAACTTTCAAAGGATTCAGGAGTTAGTTTTTCACTCCCCGCTAAAATCACTGATTTTTGGGAAGGAAGGGTTAACTCTAAAGGTTTTCCCTGACAACTTTGTTCTAAAAATAACCATTGTTCCTCTTGATTCCCTTTCGGACGTTGACGATTAATTGACCCTGTTTGCTCAATACAACCATCATCACCAAATTTATCAGGAACTTTGCTTTTATCCATAACCAATGTATCGCCCCCCGCGATCGCAAAGGAAGAGGCCCGAAGAGCTTGATTGACATCCATACGAAAGGATTGAAAACGCTCAATAATCCGATCCACCGCCGCACTAGGGCCAGTCATCAAAACATAGAAAGGTCGCCCCTCCTGATCCACATCTTTTACATTTGTATTATATGTATCTCCCTTTCTAGAATCGTTATTGAGGTCAACCGTTTCGCCAGTTTCGGCATTAAAAACTGCGCCGTTGTACTGGCTCCGAACCCCCAGAAGCACAGCCTTATAGTTGGGATGGGCCTTGAGTTCATCACTAATTCTGCCCGCTACTACCCCAACCGCCGCATTGTTGGGTTCCAAATCGGTAATTAATATTCTTAGGGTTTCTTGTTTAGAATTTGCATCACCAACATCATAAATTTGCTCAAGAGTACTGGTAACACAGGGAAAAGATGCCGTTGACTGGGAAGGCGTATTTTCCTCAAGGGAAACTAAATTGTTCGGCTCACAATTAGCATAAAATTTGCGTGTTTTTGCGATCAAAAAATCTGCGGAACTCAGCTTTTGAGCTTCCACCACATTATTATTTTTGTTGCTACCAATACGCCAAAAACGGGTCGGAATCGGTTTGTTTGTGACTAATTGATTAGCCGATAAAGTGGCAAAAGTATCAATCGCCTGACTATAGCGTGTATTTTTCTCTTTGACATAACCCAACATAGAGCCACTACCGTCAACGCCTACTTCTATCTGAACATTTTTAAAGGGATCGGCCTCATCTTGACCCGATTGATCAACGCATTGCAGACTGTTATTACCGCAACCCGCAAGCAGCAAGAGGAGAGTGCCACACCCCAAAGAACGCAAGCTCACAAAACTCATAAGTTTGTAAAAATTAGTATATTTACTATGATAAACAGTCTGATCAGGAAAAATCAGCGTAGGCTCCCCAATGTTTATCTATGATATAACAAAAATCGAAGATGGTACTGTGATTGTTTGTTAGCTGTGGTCTTTGCCGAATTCCTTGTTGAACCCTAGATATGTCAGGCTTGTGGCCTTCAGTCTCTCCTCTGTGCCAAGGAACCCCAATTGCCATTAAGACTTGTAACAATCCGCGAAGCATCCTCATAATTATTGGCGATCGCCCAGGTGTGGCTCGTTTCCCAATTAATTTCTACCAAATAGGGTTGGTTAGGGAGGAAAGGATGATCAGGAGCAGAACGCAATACGTTTTTGTTATGTTTACTGTGAAATTTAGCATAAATTGACGTTTCCCAGGGAATACCACGATCCCAGGCGGGAACGACTAAACAATTTGTAGCGGTAATCAGATTACAAGGAACTAACATCGGGCCTTTGTAAATAGCATAGGCCATAGGCATACAAGTATTAATAATAATACTCACAGGTGGGCCATACAGTAACTCTAATTGTTGTTGCCAACGTTGAACTGCAATGGTAGATTCTAAGCCAGCTTCACCAACGGTTTTAAGCAAATTATTAAATTTTTGATATTGATCTCTTAAGCCTTGAAGTTCTTTTTGCCATTGATATTCTAGGGGGGCTTCTCCGAATTTAATTATGCCTTTTTCTTCTAGTTGCCAACGTTGATTCGTTTTAATATTAATTAATTTAGCAGGTTCTTTTAGCATGAATTCCTGTACGCCAGCTTCGGGTACTTTCCCTTCAATACTAAATAAACTTTGCAAACTTTCCAAAGCAGCAATTCTAGCAAAAGCACCAGGTCGTGGTAACAAAAATAAATGCTTTTTTCCGCGTAGTTGTAAGACCCAATAATTACCTAAAGGATTACGTTCTAAAAGTGGGCGATCGCGGTCATAATTAAGGGGAACTGTTGCACGACGACAAACGGATTCTAATATCTGAGGAAGTTCTGAATAAACTTCGATCACCCGGCTCAATGGAAGGTCTAGGATTGCGTTACTTTCTTCCGTTGTAAAACCATAATTGCTAACAGGAAATGCTCCTATCCCAGGTTGACTTTCTTCTAGTTTTATTAGTCTATTTTCTAAATCTTCTAAGTCAGTTGTTAAAGTATCTTGACCATTTTTTAAGTCTGTAAACTGCTCAGTTAATTTACGAATATCTCTGAGCAAAAATTTAACGGTATCTAGGGTATTCTCATCCATTGAAGTGTTTAGCCACATTTAAAAAACAAAATTATTCTACAGTAGTTTGCAAGCATTTAGTACAAAGCAATATCCTCCTCAAATTCTCGTAGAGCGACACTAGAACCTTTAAACCAAGCAAGTTCGACATATTTAGGTAATAGGGTTTTAACGTCCCAATTTTTAAATAAATTACTGTGATTTTTTTCTTGATAATCATTATTTTTAAAAATATAAATTTTCAAACCACCAGGAGAATAAATCCACAGTTCGGGAATGGCTAAGGGGGTATAGGAACCAAGATTGGTAATGAAAGTAAAATCTACTTCAATCGCCAAATCAGGAGGAGGATCAACCGTCAAATTAATACGTTCTTGACCTAAAATTGCTTGACGGTTTTCGATGTAAAAACAAGTATCGGGTTCGACTCCAGCCCGTTTCGATTGTTTAAGGGTAATCGGATCAAAACATTCCCAATCCTTACCTTCAAAATGTAATAGAGCTTTAACTAAATCTCTGATAGTATCAACTCTTTTTCCGTGACTAGCGAGGGGAGACATAAGACGAATTTCTTGGGTTTGGGCGTTGAAATAGAGTTTAGGCAAGTTCTTATCTTGACGAATAGCCAGCAGGTCTTCGTAGTCTTCCCAGGTCTGATGTCTGAGGATGATTTCACTACCAGGTTCTAGGCTTAGAGTTTCGGGACTAACGGTGATTAACATAATTTTTGATTAAGGGGCGATCGTTTTTATAATTTTAACACCTATCTATTTAGATTTATTTAGATAGCATAACCAACCTGATTTATGACGGTAAGATTGCTAAAAGCTAATTCAAAATATTCTCCTCAAATTCTCGTAGAGCGATGCTTGAACCTTTAAACCAGGCAATTTCGACATATTTGGGAAATAGGGTTTTAATGTCCCAATTTTTAAATAAGTTACTTTGATCTTTTTCCTGATAATTATTATTTTCAAAAAGGTAAATTTTTAAGTCACCAGGGCAATAAATCCACAGTTCGGGAATGGCTAGGGGGGTATAGGAACCAAGATTAGTAACGGAAGTAAAATCTACCTCGATCGCCAAATCAGGAGGAGGATCAACACTCAGATTAATGCGTTCTTTACCTAAAATTGCCTGACGATTTTCAATATAAAAACAAGTATCGGGTTCAACGCCAGCCCGTTTCAATTTTTTAAGCGTGATAGGATCAAAACATTGCCAATCTTTTTTTTCAAAGCGCAATAAAGCTTTAACTAAATCTCTAAGAGTATCAACACGGTTTCCATGACTAGCGAGGGGGGACATAAGACGGATTTCTTGGGTTTGAGCATTGAAATAAAGTTTAGGCAAGTTGTTATCTTGACGAATAGTTAACAGGTCTTCGTAATCTTCCCAGGTCTGCTGTCTGAGGATAACTTCACTACCTGGCTCTAGGCTTAAGGTTTCGGGACTGACGGTGATTAACATATTCTTATAATTAAGCGGCGATCGTCTTTATTAGGATGTGTTATTAAAATTTATTTATTTTATAGGGTTGATAAACAGTCAGTTCCTGATTTTTACTCATCTTCGCGCAACAATTGATAAAGACCAAAACCGATCAGAGGTAAAAGCAGTAATAAGACTGGAATCCAAAGGACACCTTTAGCAAAGCGACGAGTTACTTTGGGGGAATTATCATCTGGGGGGGAGGACATGGTTGTCGGTTCGGGTTCTGGCGTTCTGGTTTCATGAGTGGGTTCTGGGTTTGCTGAATCTTTGAAGGCAAAGGTGCTAGAGTCTCCTGTTAATCCTAACCGAAAAGCTTCTTCGCGTTCGGCGGGTGTGCCATGATGGCCCTTATCCCAATAGTCATAGTCACCAGAGGCAAAGGCAAATTTGAGAGCTTCTTCCACATCCCCTTCTTCTAACAAATTTTTCTGTTGTGCATAGCGAGTAAAAACGCCTGCAAATTCATCGGCTTTGAGTTCTCCCTCTTTTGTAGATGGATGAATTTTGGTTTGCATCATATAGGAATGACCATATTCGTGGGCTAAAACTGCATAGGCAGCATAATCCCCGATCGCCTGATTAGCAATTTTAAGAAGTTTAGTTTCGAGGTAAATGGTGTTATCGCCAAAACAATAGGCAGGTGTAGCAATTTCTCCGCAGGGTGTCATGGCCACACCTTCATAGACAAAAACTCTGGGTGCTTTTATATTTTTCCCATTCGGTAGGGTTTTCACAAATAAATTCAATTGTTCTTCTACATCCTTAAGGGTTTGGTAATTCCAGGCGGCTAAGGTGGGTTTGCCGAAAAAAGTGATAAGTGCGGCGATCGCTAGTATAGTCAGAATTTTCGTTTGATTGAGAGCTAGTGGTAATTTGACAAAATGCTTGGTAGTATATCTTGATTGCATGACAACCCTTGATAAGTAAGACTTTGTTAATAAATTTTAATATTGTTAATAAATTTTAATTAGAATTTGAGTATTTTAGGGAAAGTTGTATTCATCTGCGGCCCAACACAACAGAAATCACAATCGCCGCAGTTGCTGCCAAAATTAGACTAAATGCCAAATTCACAACTTGCTGAGAAGCCTTTTGATAAGTTTCGACTCTATCATTAGTCCTAGTTGTTTCTTGTTTTAAAGATTCCACATCCTCAGTTAAATGATTGATTAAAACTTTGATTTCTGCTAACTGTTCGGAGTCCGTCATTGTATCCCCAGTTATTTAAAGGTATCTGAATTATAGCAAATCGGGAGGTGATTAATCTCTCTAACTTAATGGCAAGTTGCGATCACGGCTCCTGTTTCCCAACTTTATTTCCCTTTGTATTAAAAAATCACCTTTTCAATTATTGTCGAAAAAGCGATCGCCATATTACAATATCGAAAAAGCCTCCAAGTTTGTTCAAACAAAACGCCGAAAATGAAGGTTAAAGAGGTACTGAAAAGATTGCATCTCAATTAGGAGATTGACTATGAAAAAATACGCGGTGATTTATGAAAAGGGTGAAACAAATTGGGGGGCGATCGTTCCCGATTTACCTGGATGTGTCAGTATTGGCGATACTTTAGAAGAGGTACAGGAAAATTTAAAGGAAGCAATTTCTCTTTATCTGCAGGTTTTAGCGGAACGAGGGGATGTTTTGCCTGAGCCATTGATGAGGGTTGGATTAGTGGAGGTTGCGGCTTAGAATAGAAGATCAAAAACGATTAATGTTACTAATGCTGATAAAAAATCACCTTTTCAATTATTGTCAAAAAAGCGAATTAGTTTATATTGAAAATGTTGTGATCATCACCTTTTAATCGCTTGAATAATAATAGTGAGAATCATCAGCACAATTAAAAAATAAGATAATTTGACAACGAGTTCTGTTTGTTGGACAGATTTTTCAAAAGAGTCTTTTTTCTTTTCCATATTCATGTTTTTTAAATGTATTAGCAAGATAAGTAAAAAGTCACCTGTTGATCGCCCCTAGAAGAGCGATGATCTTCTTAAAAATACAAATCTGGTAGTATTTCTGTAGAAAGGTTATCAGGTTTTTCGGGGTCTTTATCCCATTTTTGAGGATTATTCATAATGTATTGTCTAATCTGATTTAATTGGTTTTCATCTCTCACAATAATTTCATGATAATTGCGTTGCCAAATAACAGGATTGGGATGATCACAAATAGACTTAATTCTTTTGGTTACAGAAGATTTAAAACCTCCAATAAATGATGACAATGATTTTGGTTTTCGTTTCCCTAATTCATTTCTCTGTAGGGGCGCAAGGCTTGCGCCCTTATTGTTATCGTCTTTCAAATCATTGTCGTCTTTTTTATCAATTACCACAATTCCGTGTAAATGATTGGGCATAATTATCCATTCATCTAATACAATTTCTTGACGAATTTCTGCGGATTTTAACCATTCTTGGGCAACGATTTTTCCAATTTGATTAAGGAGCATTTTACCGTTGCGAATTTCTCCGAATAAGCATTGACGTTGATGGGTGCAAATGGTGACGAAATAAATGCCTGTTTGGGAATAATCGTATCCTTGAAGGCGTATTGAACGTCGATGATGATATTCAGGATTGTATTTCTTCATGGGGTTGGATAATTGGGGGTAAATTATTTTAAATGTGTAAATTTATTGGGCGCAAGCCTTGCGCCCCTACCAGAATTGATTTTAATAGCAGACAATCACTGTTAGTAAATCCCATGAAAAATCGCCTTTTCAATTATTGTCAAAAAAGCGAATCGCTTTATATTCAAAATGTTGGTGACAATCGCCTAAGTACAGGACAAAAAATGTAGGGAGTCGAGAAAAAGAGAAAAATTGGGTAGAGAAGGATTAAGAACAAGATGACGAAGATGGTCAAAACCAAGA
>Ga0208854_1000061_pt1 | contig 22162 bp, 23 predicted proteins | sample LakMenEpi30Nov11_FD_150748 | JGI IMG/M metagenome (GOLD analysis project Ga0208854, IMG submission 150748) | Freshwater microbial communities from Lake Mendota, WI - 30NOV2011 deep hole epilimnion (SPAdes) | ecosystem: Environmental > Aquatic > Freshwater > Lake > Epilimnion/Euphotic zone ...
ACTTTGAAACCCATAAATAGAGAACGGTTCCCCCAAAACTTGGTGGGCTAGGGGGGCTGAACTAAAAAACGCCAATTACCACCGTGCGAGGTATAGCGATTATCGCTAAGACGGTGAAAAGTCTCAAAGCCACTGCGACGTTGGCGATCGCCGAGAACCCAATAGCGTTGAATAATTGAATCGGGTGCAATCCAACCTTCCCCTTCGACTCGGCCTAGCACACTTTGCTGGAGAACGTAGCTATATTGACGTTCTTCTCCATTGAGACGGCCCCGATACTGAAAGGAGATCTCCGGTAACTCACTTTCTGGGAAAACGAGCTTCGTTACCATCGTAAACCAATCTTCCTGATTCCAGGCAACAATCGTACGTCCTTTAACTGGAATCGGCATTTGATTACGTTCGAGCCAAGAACCTTCAATATTCCAGCGTCCTGCTGCCATCAAAAAGGTGTGTGTCAAAGCACCACTCCTTAAAACTGTATTATAGAAATCAATTTACACTTCTTCTAATTTAGTATTCCCTGAGCATTCTAGAAAGTAGCATTTTGTTTTTCTCAAGATTATTCAGTCTTTAAGAAAAAGATAGATTCAGGGCTTTAACCACGACTTTAACTATAGGGCAAGTGAATATCCCCCAGTAATTGGGGCTGTTTTGCACCTGTCACCTGGGGCAGATTACCCGGAAAATGATCCTGAAAACGCCAGTAAGCCAACACTGCAAAAGCGATCGCCTCCTTGAAGTCGCTATTAAGTCCCTGGTCATCCGTGGTAAGCAGAGTGGTTTGAGAACCGAGATGAGTCTTTAATCGTTCCCTTAGATAAAAATTATGACTGCCACCGCCGCAAAGAAGAACGGTGTCTGGTAAGCGAGGCAGAAAGTGTCGATAATTTTCCACCACCGATAGGGCCGTTAATTCCGTTAAAGTGGCCAGAAAATCGGCCTCGCTGAGGGGATAGGATTGAGCTTCTGTCCAACAATGGGTCAGATAAAGTTCGCCAAACAATTCGCGGCCAGTGGATTTAGGAGGGGGCTGTTTAAAAAAATCCTGTTGTAACCATTGATGAACGAGAGTATCACAGGGTTGGCCCTGGGCGGCCCATTCTCCCCCCCCATCGTAGGTTTGCTGTCCCTTGGTAAATTTTTGTACCGCTAGATCAATTAGAACATTGCCTGGCCCCGTATCCCATCCCGTAATGCCCTCTTGCCAATGGGTCTGGGATCGGGCTGGCAGATAGGTCACGTTACCAATACCGCCCAAGTTCTGAACGCAACGGTGTTCTGTTGGATGACTCAACATACAAGCATCAATTTTAGAAACCAAGGGCGCGCCTTGACCTTCTGCCGCAATATCCGCTCCCCGAAAGTTGCTAATGGTGGGCAATCCCGTCAAATGGGCAATTACTTCTCCCCGCCCTAATTGCCAGCTATAACCCAGGGTCTGGAAAGTAGAAGGGTTAGGTGGACGATGAAACACGGTTTGGCCGTGGGAACCGATCAAAACGGCTGGCGGCATCTCGGCTTGAATGGTCTGGGCTGCTAGGGCAAATTGAACGGCGATCGCATCATCTAGAGCAGCCAGATTTTCTAGACTCACTAAAGCTCCATCGCAGAGTTCCAAAATTTCCGTGCGTAAATGGGGAGGATAGGGATAAGTTGCCCCCTTGAACAAACGAACCGAAAGATCTAACCCTGATCCCTTAATTTCCACTAGACAAGCATCAATGCCATCGACGGACGTACCACTCATCAAGCCAATACAATACACAGTCTAATTCTCCCTAGGGCTTATTCAAAATGATGGTGCTTAAGGTATTGCCTGAAAAGATAGACCGAGGGTTAAAATCCCCTGTTGTCCGATCAAAATTTCCCGCAATAGGGTAAAAATGCCCACCCAAATGATCGGGGCAATATCCACACCACCTAAGGGGGGAATGAGCTTACGAACCGGAATTAATAGGGGTTCCGTTGGCAGGGCGACCAATCGCCAGGGCATTTTGGTTAACTCGATTTGGGGATACCAGGTTAGAATGATCCGAAAAATAAACAAAACCGTCATCAAGGCCAAGAAAATACCAAGACCATTAACAGCAAGCTGGGCAGGATCCATTGTCAATTTTTGCCATTGTGAAATGAATAGAGTTTTAGTTTACCAAAAAGCCTGGGTTTTAAAATCCAGTCCTGATTTCAGAATGCTCCTGCGAGGTTGAAAACGTGCTTTATCAGATCCACCATCATACCCAGTATCACTATCATCAGGCAGTATTATTAAAGCCTCAAATCCTGCGATTGCGCCCCCGTTCTGATGGTTGGCAATCCCTACAAAATTTTGCCTTAACCGTCAATCCTCAACCAGGGGGAATCAGTGTGGTTAATGATTTAGATGGTAATTGTCTTCAACGTCTTTGGTTTTCTGAGCCGACAGAACAGTTCAGTTTAACGGTTGATTCTTTGGTAGAAACCCATGTTCATAATCCCTTTAATTTTCTGCTGGAAGCCTGGGCTTTGCAGCTACCCTTTGATTATCCCACCTCGCTTTATCGACAGTTACAACCCTATTGGCAATCCTATAGTATTCACCCCGATCCAACGGCGATCGCCTTGGGTCAGGAAATTGCCCAGGACAGCCAGCGTAATCCTATATTATTTCTCTCTACCTTGACCGAGCGACTGTATGAAAACTGTAACTATACGGTACGAGAACAGGGTCAACCCTGGGAAGCCGGTGTTACCTGGCAAAGTAAATTAGGTTCCTGCCGAGATCTGACCGTACTGTTTATGGAAGTGTGTCGCTCCGTTGGTTTAGCAGCCCGTTTTGTCAGTGGTTATCAAGAGGGAGATCAGGATATTGCCGATTGGGAATTACACGCCTGGGCAGAGGTTTATTTGCCTGGGGGGGGATGGCGCGGCTATGATCCCACTCATGGTTTGGCCGTCAGCGATCGCCATATTGCCTTGGTAGCCAGTGCGATGCCGGCCTATTGTGCTCCGGTTTCAGGAGATATTACCCCGCTTCATCCAGCTTTAAAAAAGGAAAAATTACCCCCTGCCCAGATGACGAACAGGGTGAAAGTGACGGTTCTCAACCCCAATGAAGGGCAACAGTGGCAAAGTCAACGTTCTTAAAGGCTATCCAAGGCTAAACTGTCGCCTGTTTAAAGTGCAGGGTGATTTTACTGAAAGCTTTGTAACAAGGGGCTTAAGCCCCTTGTCCGTAGGCGTTTGAGATGATTAACAATTTACTTTAAAACCTCTTGCAATTCCAAATGGGCTAAAATTTCTTCTCGTTGTCGCCATACAGGACGCAATTGATTTTTGCCGTAGAGGGATAGCTGATCGCCGAGGTGGGGAGATTGGGGCTGGCTGGCATTGCCATAGACCAGCAGGGTTTGGGCCTGAATGGGGTCGGAGAAGGCGATCGCCGTAATATAGCTATCCCCAAAATTGACCTCATATTTTTGTTCTGAATTAGTTTTAAAGTTGAGCACCCGTAAACTGCCCAGTTCCCCAGGCGCACCGATCGCCGGTTGATGATATTTTCCTTGCTGCATTGTCACCACTTCTCCCCAGGTGACATCGAGCTTGCCATAGAGCAACTGGGTTTGGGCTGCTACTCCTTCTAACACCGCCAGGGCAATATTGATATTGGCCAAGCCGGAAGGCGTTTGTAGGGGATTATCGGCTTGCCAGGGTTTGGAGAAAATTTGCTGGGGACTTAAGGTCATAGCCCAGAGCATAAATAGGACGGCTCCCTTACTGTCAGCATTGGCCTGATGATCCCATTTTTTTAAAACCGCCGCCGCTTCGATGCCGATGGGATTGGCCAACATATTGGCCGCTGGAATGAGGAGGTGCAAAATCCGATCCGCCATTTCTAAACGGGTTGAAAATTTCTCTTTAATCAGGTCGGCTAAACTGGATTTTCCTGATTTTGAGCGTATTTTGAGCGATCGCTGTGTCCGAAAAATCTCTGGGGCAGCTTCTAGGGTGGGGGGAGCGAGATCGGGCGGATAATCCTGGGGATCTAATAGCGAGGGCAAAGTGCTTGTCCAGGGCGGATCATTGGTATTTTGTAACCAACCGCTTTTCGGGTTGAGCAGTTTGGGTAACGCTTCATAGGGAAGGTATTCTGTCCAAAGGGTCTTGTCCGTATCACCTGCTTGAATTTTGTGCCAGCTTTGCCAAGTGCCACCGGCTCGTTTAGGCGCGATCGCGTTGTAGAGATAAAAAATATTGCCCAGGCGATCGCTGTACAGCACATTAAAGAGAGGAATCTGTAATTTTTGCCAAGCTGCTTCAAAACTGGCCAGATTCTGCGCCTGGGCCATCTGCCAAAATTGTTCAATGCCGTAGGGACGATCTAAACCAGCCACCCGTAACCCATAGGCGCGATCCTTCTGTTGAGCAATCACGACTCCTTGAACACTGTGACGCACTTCCCATTCCAACTCCTGATAACCGCCATTGCTTTGACGAATTTTGAGATGTTCGGTCTGGCTCTCGAAGGGACGCACTTCACCATTCCACAGATAACCGTCTCCCTGAAGCGTTAATTCATAGATATTGGTATTGTGGGGATCATTGAGGGTTAAACTCCAGCCTAAGTCGTCATTAAAGGCGATCGCTGGCACTGGCATTCCCACTAACGTCGCGCCATAGACATTGATCCCAGGGGCTATTAATTGGGCTTCGTACCAACGATAAACCCCTGACCAGGGTAAATGGGGATTGGCTAACAGTAGAGCTTTATTAGATTGGGATTGGGAGGGAGCGATCGCCCAAGCGTTGGAGCCATTTTGGGGTGAGGCGGCCAAGGTCTGAGCTTTAATGGCCTCTAGCCGTTCAGCATTGGTTAAAAACTCAAAATAGAGTACCCGTTGTCCGTGAGCCACCACATCGACTCCGGTAATCGGTAACACAGCTTGCAATTCGGCGGGAATTTCCTGGGGATGCTGGGCCACATAACGATTAATCCCCTGAGCAAAGGCCTCTAAATTGTCCTGCATGGTTTGGCTTTGGACTTGATACCATTGCTTGGCCCGCTCTGGAATGCCCATCATACGGATATATTGATCATTGGCTAAATAGTTAATACCCCAATATTCAGAAGCTTTGCCCCGCGATTCTCCGTAAAGTTTGAGCAGTAAATTACCGTGACTATGGGTTTGCGCCCAACCAAAGGCTTCAAAGAGCGATCGCTGATTTTGACCATAGATATGGGGAACTCCCCAACTATCCCAAAGGATTTCGGTTTTGGTTGTCCCCAGGGCCGGCATTGACCACCAGACAGAGATTATAAAAATTAAACTGAGAATGGTTAAAATAACGCTTTTTAACACCCAATCTCCTTGGCCTTGAGTTTCTTGTTTGGCTCTCTTCAGGTTACGTTAGTTATGAGGTCTTAAGAACGAAGCGGTAAGGGGTTGGCTTGAGCAAGATAGCGTTGTACTTCTTCATCCTCTACCTGTTGAAAATTTTCGTACCAAAGACTAATGGAATGGAGGGGGTCAGGTTGAATTAAACAAACAACTTCATCCACTAGGGTTTGCAACAAGTGATAAATAGCAGGAGCAACAACGGGAACGGCAACAATTAAAGTGCGGGGATTTTGGGATTGAATGGCCGCGATCGCCGCTTGCATGGTAGCTCCGGTGGCAATGCCATCATCGACCAAAATAATAATGCGATCTGAGAGATTCGGAAAAGGTTTCTGGCCTCGATAACAATGGGCACGGCGTTCCAGTTCTTGCTGTTCTTGCTCTACAATAGAGGCAATTTGAGCCGCAGTAATCCCTAACCAATTAACAATATCGGGGTTCATGACTTGAATGTTACCGCCAGTGATCGCGCCCATTGCTAATTCTGGACGTTCCGGTGCGCCTAGTTTGCGGACTAAACAGAGATCTAAGGGAAAATCCAAAGATTGGGCGATGGGAAAGGCAACAGGAACACCACCTCTGGGCAAGGCGAGAACTAAGCCATTAGAGCAATTTTGATAGGTTTGTAGTTTTTGGGCCAAATTTTGACCGGCAATAACCCGATTGGGAAATCGTTGATAATTTGACATGATTCCCTCCTTTTGGCAGTCTCATAATCTCTTGATAGCTAATTTAAATCAGTCATAAACTCTTGTGGAATAGGCTTCTAGCCTGTTACGGGTAAATTGTGCGAAAAAAGCTAAAATTTTATCAAAACTGGGAGTTTACCTTGCTCCATTTTTAAGCTAAGGAAGCCAGACCCTAGAGACAGTCTTTGTTTTTAGAATAACAATTTTTCCTGAAATTCGTTAAACTGATAAGACTAAGATACTAAAAGCCCCTAGCGGTTCTGACCTGATAATATTTTCTATCTATGCAATTTTTGTGTCCCGAACCCTTTAATCCTGATTTACCAGCCTTAATTTATTTACCAGGAATGGATGGGACAGGTCAGCTTTTCCATCGTCAATCTTCAACCTTGGCCAGATTTTTTAATATTTATTGTCTGTCCTTGCCAACTAAAGATAAAAGTACCTGGCAATCCTTAAGCCAAAATATTTGGGATCTGTCTCATAAAGTTATCGGCGATCGCCCTATTCATCTCTGTGGAGAATCCTTTGGTGGTTGTCTGGCTCTCCAGTTAGCTCTCAATGCGAGTAAAAGTGTTGAACAATTAATTTTAATTAATCCGGCTTCTTCTTTTTCTCGCTATCCCTGGTTAAGTTGGGGGGTTAGTTTAACGCGATCGCTGCCGATGGCTTGGCATTCCACCACTACCCTAGGTTTTTTACCCTTTTTAGCAGCTTTAGATCGCATTGAAGCCGGCGATCGTCGTCAATTGTTACAGTCTATGCGATCGGTTTCCCCTGATGTGATCAGTTGGCGTTTAGGGTTATTACAAAATTTTGCCCTAGCCCCTCAAGCTATACAAAACTTTAAGTCACCGACTCTAATTTTAGCCAGTCGTAATGATCGTTTATTACCCTCAGTAACGGAAGGTCAACGCCTACAGTCTCTCTTTCCCTGTGCCAAGCTTCAAGTTTTACCCCATAGTGGTCATGCTTGTTTGTTGGAAAAAGACTTAAGTTTAACGGAAATTTTTGATCAACAAGGTTTTTTACCTTTATTCTAATAAATATGGCGTTTGAATGGGATGAGAAAAAAGCTGCTGCTAATCTTAAGAAGCATGGCGTTGACTTTGAGGAAGCGAAAACCGTTTTCGACAATCCTCTAGCAGTTATCTTTTCCGATGAGTTACATTCTACGGATGAGCCACGAGAAATCATTATCGGTCACTCTCGGCGTAATCGATTACTTGTCATTGTCTTCACGGAACGATATCCTAAAATTCGTATTATTACTGCCCGTCTAGCTACTTACCAAGAGCGTAACGATTATGAACGAAATATCATTTGATACTACTAATCCGACGGATAATCTGGATGATGATATTCTTCCTGAATATGATTTCGATTATCGTCAGGCAAAACCTAATCGCTTTGTTCCCCAAAATGAAGAACAACAATTAAAGGTTATTGTTTTGGATGAAGACGTTGCTAAGATATTCAAAACACCTGAATCTGTCAATAAAGTTCTTAGAGCCTTAATTGAAGCGATGCCATCATGATCATAGTTCCAAAATTACCATTAAAGCAAGTTCGTTAGATAACGATTTTGCCAAAGCAAGGGAAATTTTGAACAAACAAGGTTTTTTGCCTTTATCCTAATAGCAGATATTCGCTGATGGACTATGAAAGCAGCCGAAGTTATTGAACAGTATAAAAATGGGCGGAGAGATTTTCAAGGGGAATCTTTGCGGGGTTGTAATTTTAAAAATCAGGATTTGAGCGGGGCTGATTTTAGTGGCTGTGATCTTCGTGGGGCCAATTTTAGTGGGGCCAATTTGACGGAGGCGAAGTTTGAAGGAGCAAAAGCTGGATTACGGAAGCGATCGGTCGTGATTTTGCTAATAGCCGCTTTGATATTAATCATAATTTCGAGTTTTTTCTCTGCCATAGTTGGTGTTTTTGTTGCCTATATTTTCGATTCATCAAGCCAAGGAAATCAGATAATAGGTTGGGTCAGCTTAATTTTTCTTCTCTTCTTTTCCATCCTTACCTGGCGGAAAAATATTTTAGCAGGAGCAGTAGCAGTATCAGCAGCAGTATTATTAGCAGTATCAGTAGCAGTATCAGCAGCAGGAGTATTCGGAGGATCAGTAGCATCCGCAGGAGCATTCGCAGTAGAAGGACCAATAGCATTCACAGTAGCATTCGTAGGAGCATTCGCAGTAGCAGTATCAGTAGCAGTATCAGTAGCAGGAGCATTCGCAGTAGCAGGAGCAGTATCAGTAGCAGGAGTATTCGCGGTAGCAGGAGCAGGAGCATTCGCAGTATTAGTAGCAGTAGCAGTGGCAGGATCAGTAGCATTCGCAGGAGCAGGAGCAGTAGCAGTAGCAGTAGCCCTATTTTTTACTTGGATTGGTTGGTTAACCCTCAAACAAGAACACCGCGATCCCTGGTTACGCAGAATTGTCATCGCCTTTGCTGGCCTTGGCGGAACCTCATTTTTTCAGGCCAACTTAACCGCAACAGACTTCACGGGAGCAACATTAAAAAATACCAATTTTAATCAAGCAATCCTGAATAAAACGATCTTTAAACAAGCGATTAAATTAGAATTAGCTCGCCCTGGCAAAACCCTATTAATTAATCCCCAGGTCAGAGAATTATTAATTAATCCCAGTAAAGGCGCAGGACAGAATTTAAGCAAAGCCAATTTACGGGGAGCAAATCTCGACGGCGCGAATCTACAAAGAACGAATTTACGATTAGCTGATCTCAGTCAAGCCAGTTTTAAATATGCCAATTTACGAGCAGCCAATCTCACCGAAGTTAATGCCGTCAATGCCGATTTAAGCTATGCTACTTTAACAGGAGCCTGTGTAGAAAACTGGAATATTGATGCCACCACTCAACTCGAAAATATAGATTGCCAATACGTTTATCTGCTCAATAACCAAAAAGAACGTCGTCCCAGTAGCGGCGAATTTGAGCCGGGAGAATTTACCCAACTTTTTGAGGAAGTTTTCGACACGGTTGATCTGATTTTTCGGGATGGAATGGACTGGAAAGCTTTAATGAATACCCTCAAAGAAGTGCAAGTTCAAAACGAAGATACGCCACTCCAGGTGCAAGCCATTGAAAATAAAGGTAACGGAGTCTTTATCGTCAAAGTTCATGTTCCCCCTGATGCCAACAAAGAAAAAATCCATCAAGAATTGACTGAAATTTATCAAATTAAAGCCCAATTAGCCGCGCAAGACGAACAGTTAAAATTTTTACGAGAACATAATACCGACCTGATGCAAATTATTAAAATTCAAGCCAATAACCAGACCAAAGTTGAGATTAGTTATAATAAACAAGATCAAAGCCAAGCCATTAACGTTGGGCAAGACCTCACCATCGAGGCCAAAGACTCCACCGTTAACCTCCGCGACATCAATTCTTCAACTCAATAGACCTTCAAGAAAGTCCCCCTTTTTAAGGGGATTTAGGGGGATCAAACCCTATTCTGCAAGAAGTCTATTGTCATCAAGAAATTGACTACCTACGAGAAAACCTGAATATTTTGTCCCAACACCCAACTATTGGCGAAATAACTACTGCTGTGGACAAATTCCATGAATGGCTCTATGAAACCCATGTCCAAACCAAATAAATCTAAAATTTCTATTTAAAGCATGGTAGAATGGACTTAGAGATTCTTGAACCCGTGAAACTCGTTTAATTGTCAACGCTGAAAACTTCATCGTGAACCTTCGTGACCTCCATTTTTCAACTCAATCTTCAGGAGAGAAACATGACCACCAATCGCGCTATCCTTGACCCCATTAATGACTTACTCAACCCAGAGGAGTTAACTTCCGAAAAAATTAAAGAAGTCATTTATTTTCTCAAAGATCAATATACTGATTTACTTAAGGATAAAGAAGAAGAACTTAAGCTCAAAGATGAACTAATTGAACAATATCACCAAGAAGTGATCTACTTGCGAGAAATGATCACTCAACTTTCCCAGAGACCTAGTGATGGCGAAATTACAGGTAGAGCAAAAGAGCTTGTAAATTGGCTATTTGAGCAGCAAGCGAAAGATACTAAGAGTTGAAAATTTATGGAAAGTGGTGATAAACAAAAATTTCTTAACTTCCCAAAGTCTTTATTCGCAGAAATTCAAAGACTTAAATTTGAAAACTTAAATGATAAGTTGGAGGCTAAACAGGAAAAAATTATCACTTTGGAAGAGCAAATAAAGTTTCTTAAAGAGCAGATAAGTTTTTTTAAAGAGCAAAACAACTCTCTCATTGACAAACTCTCTCAAGACAAAAAACTATTAGCACTTCTCACCTATTTTATGAATGAATCTACTGATAAAAGTCAAAAAATTAATGTTGGCGGTAATTTCAATATTAATGCCACTCAATCCGTTGTCAATCTTCGAGATATTATCGGCGACGTTAACCATACTATTAATCAAATTCCAGCCGATAATTCACCCCAAAACCAGGAACTTAAAACTCTATTGCAAGAGTTAACAGAAGCGATTCAAATTGAAGCAACCCTTGATGATGAAGAAAAAGCCGAAGCCGCTAATCAGGTGAAAAAGATCGCCCAAGTCAGCCAAAATCCCGATGATTCTGCAATACAAACTAAAGCCAAAAAAGCCGTTAATCTGCTAGAAACGATCGCCAAAGGATTAGAACCCGCCAGTAAACTATTTAAAGCTTGTCAAAAGATCTTGCCTCTGATTATGGGATTCTTAGGACTTTAAGAATTGTTCTTCTTTGATAAAGTTCAACGTCTTATCTTTTCTGAAACCCGTGATATTAATACTTAATCCCATGAGTGAGATGTTCTTTGGTAAAGCTTGCATTCTAGGACGACATATCACCGTTGCAGATATTGTGATCGCGCCTTTGTGTTTGCGAATTTAAAATGGTGATCGCGCTTTTCTTCCCTAGTTAAAAAACTATAATAATAAAATGACCCCTCTCTTGCTATCTATAAATGGAAATCAAGCTTAATCGCTATATCGAAATCACTCCTAACATCAGAAGCGGTAAACCTTGCATTGCCGGTCGGCGTATTACCGTTGCCGATATTGCGATCGCCTATTTGCGATTAGGACAATCATTAGAAGAAATTGCCGGCGAATATGATCTTTCCCTAGCAGAAGTCTATACCGCGATCGCCTTTTATTACGATAATAAAACCGCTATAGATGAAAGTATTCGAGCCTCAGAAGTCTTTGCTGAATCTCTACGTCCTCAATATCCCTCATTTATGAAATTGCACTACCCGATGAGATGAAAGACAGAATAGAATATTTATAATGCGATCGCAGTTGTTAATCCTATTTTTAAAAAGCGATCGCAGTTGTTATTATAATATGATCATTTATTAACAAAAATCAAGGCTCAATATGGCTAAGATATTTACTATTACCCTCCCTGATGACTTAGAGCAAGCCTTAATAACCCAAGCAAACTCTCTAAATCAATCCTTAGAAGATACTCTGCTACAAGTATTATCGGAACAGTTAACAAACTCCTCTTCATTAGGCCAAGAAAAACCGATAGAAACTGATCCTCTAATCAAATTAATTGGTTCGCTAAATATTGATATTTCTGATTTAGCTGAAAATCACGATCGCTATATTGGACAAACTCTTTATCAGGAGCTAAAAGACAATGAATAGTTTGTTTATTGATACTTCGGGTTGGGCAAGTCTTTTTATTTCAACTCAGCCTTACTATCATCAGGCAGAACAATATTTTCGTTTGTCCCTTAAACAACAAAAAAAACTCTATACGACCAATTATATTCTGGCTGAATTAGTAGCTTTATTAAATAGTCCACTCGGGTTTCCCGTTCTCGTCTCTTTGAAATTATTGATGCCATTAAAATGGTAGATTATGTTGAGATTCTCTATATTGATAAAGCAACTGATAATTTAGCCTGGCAACTTTGCAAAAGTAGATTAGATAAAGCCTGGTCATTAGTTGACTGTACTTCCTTTATTGTAATGCAGCAACTTGAAATTCTGGAAACATTAACAACCGATCATCATTTTGAGCAGGCAGGTTTTATTCGTTTACTCAAATGATACTTTCCATAATTGCTGTAAATCGCTCTATGACTGGATTATAAAAAATAAAAAATATTCAAAATAACCTGCTGAATGTGGGTTATAATCTTTGTTGTCCTCACTCCTAATCATTATAGCCATGACTATTAATCCATTTTCGCCAATTCTCGATACGGCTGTTGGCAATGTTATTCAGGTTTTAAGTAATTCTACCGTTGCTCCTCCGTCGGCGGGAACCATCGCCTTTAGTAATTCCCAATTTAGCGTTAACGAAAACGGCATTCCCATCACTCAAGTAACTCTCACTCGCACAGGAGGAAGCACAGGAGCAGTTAGCGCGACTCTCAACTTAAGCAATGGCACAGCCACAGCAGGCAATGACTATATTCAAACTCCAATTATTGTCACTTTTGCCGATGGAGAAACTAGCAAAACCGTTAACTTAACTCAAGCCAGTCAAGGCTTATCTTTTGATGGAATAGATAGTTATGTTAATGTCGGAGATAAAGCGAGTTTAGTTGTTTCTAATGCCATGACGATGCAAGCATGGATTAATCCTACTCGTGCTTATATTTCTTATGAGCCTGAAGCCTTTATTGATAAACAGGGGGAATATCAATTGTTCCGTTTTCCTGACGGAACAATTCAATGGGCGTTTGCTAATACTGATCCTGGCTGGTATGCTATTAATACAGGTTATGTTGCTCCTCTTAATCAATGGACTAACATCACTGTAACCTATGATTTAGGATTAATTAAAACCTATGCGAATGGAATTTTAGTTCACACCTACAATGGTGCTGGAAATATTGGAGACATATTTCCTGATCACAATGATTTTGAGATTGGCCGTTCATTGTTAGATGGTACTGGTTCATATTTTCAAGGTTCAATTGATGATGTTCGCATTTGGAATAAAGCTCGAACTCAGACCGAAATTCAAGCCGATCTTAACCGCGAATTAACAGGCAATGAAACAGGGTTAGTCGGTTATTGGAACTTTAATTCTATCACCAACAATACTGTCCAAGACTTAACTAGTAATCACAATGACGGAACCCTATCAGGAGCGCAAAATACCACAGGCATTGTTCCCACTTCCTTGATTATTAATGACAACATTTATGAAGGCAATGAAACCCTCAATTTAACTCTATCTAATCCCACAGGTGGAGCCACATTAGGAATCCAACAAACCGCCACGTTAACCATTGTTGATGACGAAATTAGTGGTAGTTTTATCACTGGTACGTCTAATGACGATAACCTTATCGGAACCGTCAATAATGACATCATCATTGGACTAGCAGGCAACGATAAACTTGACGGTAAAGCAGGTAGCGATAACTTACAAGGTGGAACAGGCAATGACATCTATACCATTGATAACCTTGGCGATATCGTCACCGAAAACCTCAACGAAGGAACCGATACCGTTAAAAGCTATATCAGCTATACCCTCGGTAATAATCTCGAAAACCTTACCCTACTAGGCGGCAGTAACCTTAGCGGTACAGGCAACGAACTCAACAACACCCTGTTAGGGAACAATGGCAACAATACCCTCATGGGCGGTAATGGCAACGATATTCTCGATGGCCAAGCCGGAAACGATACCATGCAAGGTGGTCTAGGCAATGACACTTATACCTTAAGCAGCGCAGGGGATGTGGTTACTGAAAATGCCAACGAAGGAACCGATACCATCAAAACCTATCTAACTTATACCCTTGGCAATAATCTCGAAAATCTCACCCTATTAGGCAATGCCGATATTGATGGTACAGGTAATAGTCTTAACAACAGCTTGACCGGCAATAATTTTAATAACACCCTCAGTGGCGGCGATGGCAATGATACGCTCAATGGCACAATTGGCAATGACACCTTGATTGGCGGCAATGGAACTGATACAGCCTACTATTACAATGCTCCCGACTCCGTAATCGTTAATCTAGCCACAGGAATCGCTAACGACGGTCAGGATGGCATAGATACTCTCTCCCAAATTGAAAATGTCCAAGGCTCCAATACCGCAGGGGACAATCTCACTGGCAATACGGGTGTTAACGTTCTCTACGGTTATGGCGGTGCAGATATTCTCACAGGAGGAGGCGGCAATGATCTGCTCTATGTCGGCAGTGATACCGTTAAAGATACGGTTAACTATACCAGTGGTGATGGTATTGATACCGTTTACAACTTTGTGCGTGGAGCAAGTGGAGATCTGCTCAAATTTACCGGCATAACCGCGATTGACGTACAAGTTTCTGGCACAAATACCCTGTTTAAAGTGGGTGATGGCGTAACCGGCAACTCCGGCTTTGGTACAGGAACTTTACTGTTAACCACCAGTGCTACCACAGGTTTTGTCGCTGCCGATGTTAATGTCAATCTCTTAGGAGCAACCTTCGCTTTTAGTTAACCAAAAATAAGGAGGCGATCGCGTTTTTAATGGATAATGGATAATGGATAATTAACAATTAATAATTATCAACTATTCACTAAACGGCGATCGCTGAAAATGTTAAAATTTATCCATGTTTGACAATGCTTGCAAATTCCTAGCCGAAAACTTTTCTGAAGATTACGCCACTTGGTTGCTTGGTCGTCCCGTTCAATTGACCAAACTGAGTCCAACGGAATTATCTTTAGAGCCGATTCGCGCTGATTCTCTCATATTGGAACAATCGGAAGATCTCGTATTACACCTAGAATTTCAGACCGAACCCGATGAAACAATGGGCTTTCGGATGTTAGATTATCGAGTCAGGGTTTATCGTCGTTTTCCGCTTAAAACCATGCACCAAGTGGTTATTTATCTGAAACCAACTAAATCGGCCTTGGTTTATCAAGATAGCTTTCAACTAGGAGAAACAACTCATCATTATCGAACCATTCGTCTTTGGGAACAGTCTTCTGATTTATTTCTAACAAATCCGGGATTATTACCGTTGGCGATATTAACCCAAAGTAAGGATCCAACAACACGATTACGGGAAGTTGCGAAGGGATTGGATACAATAGAAAACCAACGGGTGAGGGCTAATCTCATGGCTGCGACGGCAGTATTCGCAGGATTGGTGATGACACCTGAAATGATAAAAACAATTTTAAGGAACGACATTATGAAAGAATCAGCTTTCTATCAGGACATTTTACAAGAGGGTCGCCAAGAGGGTCGCCAAGAGGGTCGCCAAGAGGGTCGCCAAGAGGGTCGCCAAGAGGGTCGCCAAGAGGGAGAGGTTGCCCTGCTAATGCGATTATTGGTCAAACGTTTTGGAAATGTATCGGGGTCTATTGAATCTCGTTTAACTCAAGCTTCGATCGCCGACTTAGAATTATGGAGCGATCGCTTTTTAGAAGCAAAGACTTTAACGGATATATTTGATTAATCTATAGATTTATAACATTGAGGTGATCGCTTTTTTTGAATGGATAATTATCACCTATTCACTATCAACTATTCACTAATCGGCGATCGCCTGCATAATCCCTCTATCTTCGTTGCTTTTCCTGCCATTTTGTTTTCGCTTCATACCACCAACGTTTTAAGCGTAAGTCGAGGGAAAATCCCCGTTTAGAACGAATGATAACTGTTCCAGCGACGCGATCATGAAAAGCCTGATTATACATTTCATCACTCAGAGCTAAACCGCCATTCATCAACAAAGGCGCAATTAATAACAACATGGAAATGGCATTGAGAAAATTAATATTTAAGCCCACCATTGCCAATAAAGAAGTGCCACCTAAAACACCTTCCCGTTTAGTCAACTCGAAGATGCCCGGAATCCGCCGCGATCGCAGATCAATCACCTTCATATCAAAGGCCCAACTCCCTAAACTTTGGCCCTGATTGGTTTCCACTAAAATCACCCGCAAGCCAAACCAGGCTCCAAAAAAAATTACCCCCTGCAACCATCCCGTCGCAAAAGAACTGAGTAGCCAAACAGACACAAAATCCATTAGATAGGCATAGGAACGGCGTTCTAGGGGAACTCTGGGAAAGGGTCGGGGAGACGGTGGCGCATCATCGTACATTTTAATACCAATTTTATGGCCAACATTAGGCGACTAAACGGATGAACTTTTTCTTGCCTACCTGTAGAATTTTGCCTTGCAAGTCAGCTTCACTCTCAAAGGTAACATCAACCTCGGTAACGCGATCGCCGTCTAAACGCACCGAACCGCCTTGGAGTTGACGACGACCTTCCCCACTACTGGTACAAAGCCCCGTTGCACTGAGAAGATAGAAGAGTTTAACCGGAAACTGAGTATTGGCTAGGGAAAATTCTGGCACACTTTCCGCCGAGGCCGTATTGCCCTGGGTGACGATCGCCTGGGCTGTTTGTTGGGCGGTTAAGGCGGCCTCCAGACCACGAAACTGAGCGACAACTTCTACCGCTAATCTTTTTTGGCATTCCCTGGGATTTTCCGGTAAAGAATCTAGGGGGAAATTGGTCAGTAATTCAAAATAATTCTGGAGTAAACTATCCGGTACTTTTTCCAACTTCGAGTACATGGAAAGGGCATCTTCTCGCAGTCCCACATAATTATTGAGCGACTTAGACATTTTTTGACTGCCATCCGTCCCGATCAAAATCGGTAGCAATAGACCAAATTGCGGTGGCTTCCCAAAATGACGTTGTAAATCTCGACCGATGGCAATATTAAATTTTTGATCCGTTCCCCCCAATTCCACATCCGCATCCACCATCACCGAATCATAACCCTGCATCAAAGGATAGAGAAATTCATGGAGAAAGATCGGCGTTTCCTTGGTAAATCGTTCCGAAAAACCCTCTTTGGCTAACATTTGACCCACCGTCATGGTGGCTAATAATTCTTGAATTTTCGCTAAGTTTAACTGACTCAGCCAATCGCTGTTGTAGCAAATTTCCAGTCTGCCAGGGGTTTCAAAATCCAGAATCGGGCGTAATTGTTCTAAATAGCTCCTCGCATTACTGCGGACTTGATCCGCCGTTAATTGTTTGCGAACCTCCGATTTGCCAGTGGGATCGCCAATCTGGGCCGTAAAGTCACCAATAATCACCACCGCCGTATGGCCAGCATCTTGAAAGGCTCGTAATTTGCGGAAGGGAATACTATGGCCTAAATGAATATCGCTGCCGGTGGGGTCAATCCCCAATTTTATTCTTAGGGGGCGATCGCTCTGGGCCAGCAATTGAGCAAGATTTTCACTCGGATTATCGGAATCCGGTTGATGGGGAAAGATTTCGTGGGTTCCGCGATCTAACCAAGTCAATGCAGTTTGAGAGGTGGCAACAGTCATAAAAACATTTCAAATTAGCCCAGAGAAACTATTATAGGGCGTGGGAGCGATCGCCATTGCAATCAAGATTTTTAGCTTTTTCAACGATCTTGTCAAAAAACTGACATTGGTTAACATTTATAGGAAATGTAGAAAATCTAGAAAAATCAACGGTTAAATTTTCAGGAGAGACAGGATGATCGACGGTATTAGCTTGGCCATGTTTGGCTTTTTAGCTCAACTGTGGGGGGGCAATCCCCAATCTCTTCCCTTGGGAGCAGTGGTTTCCTGGCAGCAAGCCAAGATTTTTGACATACCCACCCAGGAAGATCCCGTCGTCACCAGTTTGATTCAAGATTATCTCCAGGAATTAGCGGCCAAAGGTTATGATCCCAATCGTCAAGGCATTTGGATGCGAACTGAATGGGCCTATCTCGCCCAGCAAAGAGAAGATCTGCCGGTTTCAGCCGCCTCCCTAACCAAAGTGGCCACAAGTTTGGCGGTGATGGATAAATGGGGCTTGGATCATCGTTTTGAAACTCGTTTTTATACCCTAGGAACGCTACAAAATGGGGTATTGACAGGAGATTTAGTGATTGAAGGGGGTTATGATCCCTTGTTTGTTTGGGAGGAAGCGATCGCGGTTGGCAATGCCTTAAATCAGTTAGGCCTGCAAAAAATCACCGGTAATATCATCATTACTGGCCCCTTTGCCATGAATTTTAAAACTGAGCCAGCGATCGCCGGAAACCTATTGAAACAAGCTCTAGATTCCTCCCAATGGTCGCCTTTTGTCGAAAAGCAATATCAAGCTTTACCTGCCAATACACCCCGTCCCCAAGTCACCATTGCGGGAACTGTACAGCCTCAATCCACCCTTCCTCCTAATGCCCAATTACTCCTACGTCATCAATCACTCCCCGTCGCCCAATTGCTGAAACAGATGAATATTTACAGCAATAATGACATGGCTGAAATGTTTGCCCAGTCGGTGGGGGGAGCTACGGTGGTTGCTCAAACCGCTTCTCGTTTAGCCCATATTTCCGCCTCTGAAATTCAACTCAAAAATGGTTCCGGTTTAGCCATTGAAAATCGACTTTCTCCTCGTGCGGTGACGCAACTTTTTATGACGCTAGAGGATAAATTAAAAGCGGTGAATCTCTCTCTGTCTGATTTATTTCCCGTCATGGGGCGCGATCGCCAAGGAACGCTGCAATGGCGTAATATGCCCCAGGGATTAACGGTAAAAACAGGAACCCTCAATCAAGTGAGTGCCTTAACCGGCATGATTCCGACCCAAGAAAGAGGCATTGTCTGGTTCACGATTATCAATAGCGGCTCTAATTTTGAGCGTTTACGGGCTGAACAGGATAAATTATTGCAACGATTGGCCCAACATTGGCAGATTTTACCTACCAACCTTAACCCAGGGCCAACGGATAAAATTAATCTCGGTGATCCAGCCCGCAATTTAGCTGAAAATAGCACCCCAAAAGGGGTTTAGCGATAACTATTACCATTGAGAACGCAAAGTCATAAACTAAAAGCAATCAAGGAGATCTTGTTATTTTTAAGTAAGGGTGACAATCTTCCCCTGCCTAGCGATTTAGGTAAAGAATTGTTTACAATGAAGCCTCAAAACCTTTTCAATCAGCCTTCCCCTAGTCTATGGCCCGTAAACCCCCTCGCTATACGCCCCCCCGTTCCTACCCCAGGGAGAGGGAATACGAAACGCCAGTCTCCAAATCAAAAATAAACTACGGCACGATCGCTCTTTTTGGCGGCATTTTTGTGCTGGGAGTAGGGGTGGGAATTGGTTTTAGCTCAACGGCCAGTTTTAACCCAGAGAATGTTGCTTCACGGGAAGTCATTGATCGGAGTGCGCCTAATGCTGAACTTTGTATCCAGTTCGGCTCCAGTGCGATCGTTACGGATATGCGGGTATTTGTCACCCTTAACCCTTTTAATGTTTTCGTCACCCAACCAATTATGCAACCAGGCTGCGTTCTGCGTCGTAATAACTGGACGATTCTAGAACAGCAAAAATTGGTGGATTCTCAGCAGGTCAATGCTTGTAAAAATCGCATGAATACATTTGGCTTTACTGGACCCTTAGAAGGTAAACCCAAAATTGACTGCATTTATCAAAACGAGGCAGCCGGTAATCTCTTTGTCAATCAACCTGGAGCCGTTGGCCCCCGTCCCGAAACCGATAAGTTTTAAAAAGTTAGGGCAGAAACTAGCCGCTTTTATGCTTGTTGATGCTTGCAGAATTGACTAAAACTATTACACTAAATAACAACTTCGTTAGTCCTCTTTACCCTTCTGGATCATTCTCATGTGTGGAATTGTTGGCTACATCGGCACTCAGACGGCTATTAATGTTTTAATCGATGGTTTAGAACGGTTAGAGTATCGCGGTTATGATTCAGCCGGAATTGCAACTATCAGTGAAGGTGAAGTGGATTGTATCCGTGCCAAGGGCAAACTGGTCAATCTCAAGGAAAAATTAGAACGGGAAGTCAATACTGCACGCATTGGCATTGGTCATACCCGTTGGGCAACTCATGGTAAACCCGAAGAACGGAATGCCCATCCCCATCGGGATAATAGTGGGCGCATTGCGGTTGTTCAGAATGGCATTATCGAGAATTATCAGGACTTACGCGAAGAACTCAAAGAGAAAGGTTATACTTTTCACTCTGAAACCGATACGGAAGTGATTCCGATCCTGCTAGAAGATATTTATAAAAATATTGATAAAAGCGATGCTGATGCTTTTCTCCAGGCCATCCAACAGACCATTGCCCGCTTAGAAGGGGCCTTTGCGATCGCCGTTTTATGTGCGGATTATCCTGATGAATTGATTGTGGCCCGTCAACAGGCCCCGTTAATTTTGGGATTCGGACAAGGAGAATTTTTCTGTGCCTCCGATGTAACTGCCTTAGTGGCCCATACCCGCACCGTACTGTCTTTGGAAAATGGGGAAATTGCCCGTTTAACACCATTAGGGGTTGAGGTTTATGACTTTGCCTTAAATCGTCTGCGGAAATTACCCCGTACCCTCGATTGGAGTTCGACCACCGTTGAAAAACAAGGTTTTCGGCACTTTATGCTCAAGGAAATCTATGAGCAACCGGCGGTAGTGCGTACTTGTTTAGAAACGTACTTAGATGCCCATTGGCAGAGCGATCAACCTACTTCTCCTATTCAACTGGGATTAGCTCCTGAATTAATCGACAATTTGCAGCATATTCAAGTTCTCGCCTGTGGAACCAGTTGGCACTCGGCTTTAGTGGGCAAGTATCTATTAGAACAAGTGGCGGGCATTCCCACGACCGTGCATTATGCCTCTGAGTTTCGCTATTCTCCCACCCCCCTTACGCCTAATACCCTAACCATTGGTGTGACGCAATCGGGGGAAACGGCGGATACCTTGGCCGCATTGGAAATGGAAAAACAGCGTCGTTTAACCTTGGCTTCTCCCTACGAACCCCGTATTATGGGAATTACCAATCGTCCCGAAAGTACATTAGCCAATATGGTTGGCCAGATTATTAATACCCAAGCTGGGATTGAGATCGGGGTGGCGGCCACCAAAACCTTTACGGCTCAGTTAATGGGTTTTTATTTCCTTGCCTTAGATTTGGCCTATCGTCGTCAATCTTTACCCTTGGATCAATTAGCCGCAATTATTAATGGTCTGCGTCAGTTGCCTGCCCAAATTGAAAGTATTTTAGAAAAACAAGAAAAGGCGATCGAAACCCTGGCCCACGATTTTGCTGATACGCAAGATTTTATTTTTATTGGTCGCGGGATCAATTTCCCGATCGCCTTAGAAGGAGCTTTAAAACTGAAGGAAATTAGCTATATTCATGCCGAAGGTTATCCTGCCGGAGAAATGAAACATGGCCCCATTGCCTTATTAGATTCAAAGGTTCCCGTTGTAGCGATCGCCATGCCTGGGTTAGTCCATGACAAGGTTTTATCCAATGCCCAGGAAGCCAAAGCACGGGATGCACGGTTAATTGGCGTAACTCCCAATGATGATCTCGAAGCGCGATCCATTTTTGATGATTTGTTATTGGTTCCTCCAGTGGAAGAATTATTGTCGCCGATTGTGGCAGTCATTCCTTTGCAATTATTGGCCTATCATATTGCGGCCCGCCGAGGTTTAGATGTGGATCAACCGCGTAATTTAGCGAAGTCCGTTACGGTGGAATAGTGGGAAGGAAGAATGACACAAATTTTATCTAAACTAGTTAACGAAAAATAAGGGGAAGATCTCTTTTTAAATGGACAATCATCAACTATTCCCTATCAACTATTCTCTCAGCAATTCTAAATTTGCGCTGTAGCAAGGGTTTCAGGTTTTAGTTCGCATAATACGGGGTAAAATTCAACGGGATTAACAAGTTTATTTTACGAGTCTTCAGGTTTTTAGGTATATTAGTACGCCTAGAATTGCCCCAAAACCCTCCTTTAACCCATATTCCGTACCAATTAGAAGAAAATAAATAATTTAAAATTTACACGCTATATGCAGGCATCATTAGCCATCACAAAACTAGATAGGGTTTGCCGAATAAAGGCAGAACCTTTATCAGATAAGCTTTTCAGCCATTTTGAACACGATTAGGTGCAAGCTTATGGCATTTGGAGGCTCAAAATCCATGCACTTTGCTAGAAAATTGTGGGTTAAAATCGGAAACTGATTTCTGAAGTCACCATTTTTCGCGCCCTGTGGCATCTAGGTTCG
>Ga0208854_1000063_pt1 | contig 21574 bp, 20 predicted proteins | sample LakMenEpi30Nov11_FD_150748 | JGI IMG/M metagenome (GOLD analysis project Ga0208854, IMG submission 150748) | Freshwater microbial communities from Lake Mendota, WI - 30NOV2011 deep hole epilimnion (SPAdes) | ecosystem: Environmental > Aquatic > Freshwater > Lake > Epilimnion/Euphotic zone ...
ATTAAGGCTTTGGAACCGTTTGATGACGAGCCGTTGAGCCTTATTTCGGAGGATTAGAAACTATAACGCTTGATTAATCGTTGATTGATGATGGGTTAGCATCGCATAATCCATCCTAAGATCCTTATTTAGTAAGGCTTTTGGCTTAAGTTGGCACCAATGGCAAGCCTTGCGCCCCTACCATAAACTTTTAATTTATGGTCTCCCGCCTCCCCATCTCCCTATCCAAAAAAACTATGCTAACAACCTTATTGATCATCCCTATTATTGGAGCTTTAATTGTCGGTTTCTTTCCAGGCAATTTAGAAGCAAAAAAATTACGTCAGATTACTGAAGTTTTTGCGGTTATTACCTTGCTTTGGTCACTGTATTTACTCACTCAATTTGATCTTAGTAATCCCCAGTTTCAATTCCAAGAATATTTTCCCTGGATTCCTCAACTGGGTTTGACCTACAGCTTAGGTATTGACGGACTATCTTTGCCGCTAATTATTCTCAATGGTTTATTAACAGGGGTGGCAATTTACAGTATTGGCCCGAACTTAGATCGATCGCGCCTTTATTATGCCTTGATTTTATTCATTAACGCCGGTATTTCAGGGGCATTAATGGCAGAAAACCTGTTACTGTTCATTATCTTTTATGAATTAGAATTAATCCCCTTTTACCTAATGATTGCTATTTGGGGCGGCGAAAAACGAGGTTATGCTTCCATTAAATTCTTGCTTTATACCGCCATTTCAGGATTATTAGTACTAATTGCCTTTTTGGGCATTGGATTACTCGGTAACCAAGGTTCTTTTGACTACGGTTCTATCTCCACAGGGGTTTTCTCTGAGCAAACTAAATATCTATTATTAATTCTGATTTTAGTAGGTTTTGGGATTAAGATTCCCCTCGTTCCTTTGCATACCTGGCTCCCTGATGCCTATACTGAAGCGTCTCCTGCCACTGCCATTTTATTAGGGGGAATTTTAGCTAAATTAGGAACCTATGGCGTGATTCGTTTTGGATTACAACTGTTTCCTGAAACCTGGGCAAGTCTCTCTCCCATTCTGGCCATTATTGGTACTATTACGGTTATGTATGGAGCTTTAGCGGCGATCGCCCAACGGGATATTAAACGCATGGTTGCCTACAGTTCCATCGGTCACATGGGTTATATTTTAGTAGCGGCAGCAGCCGGCACAGAATTAAGCGTACTAGGAGCCGTTGCTCAAATGATTAGTCACGGCTTAATTTTAGCCCTCCTATTTCATCTCGTTGGTATTGTGGAAAGGAAGGCTGGAACCCGCGATTTAGATGTTTTAAATGGGCTAATGAATCCCATTCGAGGATTACCCTTAACCAGTGCTTTATTGATTACCGCAGGTATGGCCAGCGCAGGTATTCCAGGCTTAGTCGGATTTGTTTCTGAATTTATTGTTTTTCAGGGAAGTTTTACCACTTTTCCCATCCCAACTTTACTCTGTATCTTAGCTTCAGGTTTAACCGCCGTTTACTTTGTCATTCTGTTAAATCGTACTTGCTTTGGCAAACTGGATAATAAGTTAGCCTATTACCCTAAAGTTTTACCCTCAGAAAATATCCCTGCCTTAGTCTTAACCGCCATTATTTTCTTCCTAGGCATTCAACCCAACTTTTTAGTTAAATGGATCGAACCGACAACAGATCATTTAATTGCTCAATTTCCCATCGTTGAATCTTCTCAACAAATTGCCGAAAAACTTTAAATAATCCCCCTTTTTTACGGCAAGCTAGAAAAATCTGTGCCCCCCTTAAAAAGGGGGGCTAGGGGGGATCAAAAAGCCCCTACAATACAAATTCATTTTAAAATTACAAACCTATGACCGCCACCTTAATCGCTCCTAAAATTGCGCCATCTAAGCATCCCCACGCCGATGTGATTCATCGTCTCGAAGCAGGTGGATCAATGCTGCCTGATACCCCTGAAAACCTGATGCAAATTATCGGTATCTATAAAGCCTATGCGGTGCCGATGGACTTTTATTGGCGAGATTTATTGTACATTGCCGAGCAGGTTTTTCTGGAGCCTTTACCCTTTTTCAAATACTTTTTACCCCAGGAATATCTAGACTTAGAAAATCACTATGCCGGGGATAATGCCGATCTCAGAATTTGGCGAGGTCGGGGTACAGCCCATCCCGAATTATTAGAATTTATGGAAAAGGGGAAAACCCGAAAAATGCCCAAATTATTCCATCATTTATGGCACGATCGCATCAATATGGAATTTGCCGAAGCCTGTATGCAAGCGATGTTATGGCATGGTCGGGATATGGGCTGGGGATTATTTGATGGCTATTTAGATAGTGATGAATATAAAGCCAATGCGGATCGGGCGATTAAAGCTTATTTTAAATACAATCCGCCCATGTTAGCTCTCTATAAACTCTTTCCTGATATGTTTTTAGAACAAGTGCGAATGATGTCCTATTATTCCAATTTAGGATTATTTTGGGAAGTGATGGCTCCCGTCTTTTTTGAAATGTCGGATATTTACGATGAAGGCGGTTTTAAGGGTGTTCCTGATGCGATGAATTTCTTAGTTAATGGTATCTTTGCGATCGCGGGTCGTCCCATTTATCATCGGGTCAATGTTTGCGGTGAATGGTTTGATATTATTCCCAAATCTAAGGGGTTTACCTGGCTCTATGAAGCGGCATTACCCTATGTGGAAGCGGTCTTTTATCGCACTTCACCTTTCCGAGGCACAAAATCCTATAATGCCCAGGCTAAACAGGTTCCTGAAAACCAAAAAGATTTTCACTATGGTATTTTATACGCCGATGTTTTTCCAGTAGGAACGGCAGGCATTCCGCCTACCTTATTAATGGATGATATGTATCATTTTCTGCCTGATTATTTGGTGAAATATTATCAGGAACATTGTCGGGGTCAAGAAGATGTGTTGATTCAATTAGGCATTACCTTTCAGCGATCAATGTACAACGTCACTTCCGCCGTTATTCAAGCTTTACGAACGGCTTTGTTATATCCCTTAGATGATCCTAATCCTCGACATTTACAGAAAAATCGTCAATTTTTCGAGTCTCAAATGGATCGTTTTCTGCGTCCCGAAGCCCGCTTAAATGATATTCAAACTCCCGATTATCGTTAAGTAAAATTAACCTGTAGGGGCGTAAGGCTTACGCCCAGAAAGCTATCCATTCCGCAAAAATCGGTGAAAGCCTTAATGTAAGTTGATCCCCCCTAGCCCCCCTTAAAAAGGGGGGAATCGTTAGTAAACCTTAAGTAAGAGAAAAAATTATGCCTGATATTGTTGATATTGCTGTTAGTAACGAAGGATTTTCTACCCTAGTGACTGCCGTTAAAGCTGCCAACTTAGTCGAAACCTTAAAAAGTCCTGGCCCCTTTACCGTTTTTGCTCCGACCGATGATGCTTTTGCCAAACTTCCTCCTGGAACAATTACCACATTGGTACAAAATATCCCCCAATTAACTCGTATTTTATGTTTTCACGTTGCCCCAGGCAAATTAATGAAAGCTGATTTGGAAAAATTATCATCGGTAACATCTGTGGAAGGTTCACCCATTTCTCTAGATTTCACTGAAGCTTTTGAAGTCAAAAATGCCACTGTTGTTGCGGCAGATATCGAAGCCGATAATGGGGTTATTCATGTGATTGATAATGTGATTTTAATGGGTTAATTTCTTGAGATGAACCTCAAGATGGAACATCTCGCGGCACAAGGTTGAAAGGCGATCGCCCCTTGAGGCAATTGGACAAACATGGGAAGATAGGAAGGATTGTGCTTTTCTCCCCTGTATTTAGTCCTCTATTTTCACCAATCCCCTATGCAATGTCGTGTCTGTGATTCCACCCAGCTAGAATTGGCCGTTGATCTTGGTTCCCAGCCCTGGTGTAACCATTTTCTGAAACCCGAAGAAGTGGGACAGGAACCCTACTATCCATTGCGAGTTTTGTACTGCCATGATTGTGGAACGGTACAGTTGGATTACACTGTCAAAAAAGAGATTATGTTTGGCGATCATACCTATTTATCAGGTGTGACCAAATCGCTAAGTGAGCATTTTCGTCAGGTCGCGCTGGAAATAGACGAACGATTTTTTAAAGATAAAACTCAGAAATCAGTGTTAGATATTGGTTCCAATGACGGGACACAATTAAAGCATTTTCAAGCTTTGGGATACGAAGTTTTAGGGGTAGAATCTTCAAAAACAACGGCTAAAATTGCCAATGATGCGGGTGTGCCAACCCTGAATGATTTCTTTAATTTAGAAGTCGTTAAAAAGCTAGATCGTAAATTTGATGCCATTAATGCGGCAGGAGTCTTTTTCCATCTCGAAGAGTTACATTCAGTAACGGCAGGTATTCGGGAAGCCTTAGCCAAAGATGGCGTATTTGTAGTGCAGTTTCTTTATATGAAACGCATTGTCGAAAACCTTGCTTTTGATCAGATTTACCATGAACACCTGCTTTATTATAATCTTCAGACCATTGAAGTACTATTAAATCGGCATGGTTTAGCGATGTTTGATGCCTATTTAGCTCCCATTCATGGCGGTTCGATTGTTGCTTTTGTGGGTCATCAGGGTAGTCGGCCAGTCAGCGATCGCCTACAGTCCATGAGACAGGCAGAAAAAGAAGCAAAGAGTAATGAATTTCAAACCTATCTGGATTTTGCTCAACGGATTGAACAAATGAAAGGGGAAAATCTTGCCTATCTAGAGCAGGCTAAACGAGCGGGGAAAAGCATCTGGGGATTTGGCGCACCCGTTAAAGGCAATACCTTACTGAACTATTTTGGCATTGGCACTCAGTATTTAGATTACTTAGTGGAAAAAAATGAATTGCGTCGTGGTTTATATTCCCCTGGAATGCACATCCCCTTAAAAATCGAAAAAGAATTAACCGCATTGCCCGATATTTACTATGTTTTAGCCTGGAATTTTAAACGAGAAATTTTAGCCAATAATCAAGCCTTGATTGATCAAGGTGTAGAATTTTTCTTCCCCGTTAATCCGCCGGATGCTTAAATAATAACCTTCATCGATTTTAAGCATTTTTTACTGAATATTATTGGGGATAATAATGACTCTTGAACTGCGAAGTTATGTCTATTTAGATAGTTTACAACCTCAACACGCAGCCTATATTGGCACAGTGGCAGTGGGCTTTTTGCCTTTACCAGGGGATTCCTCCCTTTGGGTAGAAGTCTCTCCAGGTATTGAAATTAACCGCATTACCGATATCGCGCTTAAATCCGCCGTTGTTCAGCCAGGGGTATTATTTGTAGAACGACTCTATGGTTTATTGGAAATTCATTCCTCAAATCAGGGAGAATTGCGGGCTGCTGGTCAAGCGATTTTGGGTTATTTAGGGGTCAAAACCCACGAATGCCTAAAGCCCCAGGTGGTTTCTAGTCAAATTATTCGCAATATTGATGCTTACCAGGCCCAGTTAATTAATCGCAATCGACGAGGGCAATTGTTGTTAGCGGGTCAAACGTTATTTGTCTTAGAAGTTCAACCCGCCGCCTATGCTTCTTTAGCAGCTAATGAGGCGGAAAAAGCGGCCTTGATTAATATTTTACAGGTGAGTGCGATCGGTAGTTTTGGACGACTCTATTTAGGGGGTGAGGAAAGAGATATTATTGCTGGATCACGGGCTGCCCTAGCGGCGATCGAGAATGCCCCTGGACGCAAGCCGATGTTGTTAGGCAAACAGGAATAATTTCTCTTAAAAAAAATTAACTTTCCTTGAGAAAAGCTTGATAACTTTCCCCCATTTCCTTAACGGCCACTTCGTAAAATTGTTTACCCTGTTCTGGGGTGGCAAGGGCCGGATTTGACCCCATACGACCATCGGGATAATGTTGTCGAAAAGCCTTGGCACCATAAATGCTATGGCCAGAGGCAACGGGACTACTGAGAGGGACATTTTTAATAGCTTCTGGATAGACAAATTGAGTCAGGGCAACTTCACTGGGAGTGGCATGGGAACCTTCTTCATTACCGTAGAGTTGCTTGGCTAATTGATAAACGGAACGGGCCATAAACCAATTTCCGACTTGACAGCGTACCTGGGCCGCGTTATCAAGACGCAATAATTCTAGATGGTAATACACTTCCGAAAAAGCCGCTTTCAGGGTCGCAATATTGCCGCCATGACCATTGAGAAAATAAAAATGAGTAAAGCCAGCCCTAGCTAAACTGGTGACAGAATCTAATACTACTTGAATGAGGGTACTGGGCCGCAAACTCATACTGCCTGGAAAGGCTAAATGGTGTAGGGCCATGCCCACTGCAATGGTCGGGCCAATCATGGCTCCCGTTTCTTCTCCCACTCCCTTGGCGATCGCCTCTGCACAGATCGCATCCGTTCCAATTAATCCCGTCGGGCCATGTTGCTCGGTGGAACCAATGGGGAGAATAATACCCGTAGAAGACTTAAGATATTCTTCCACTTCTGGCCAGGTGCAAAGCTGAAGTAACATTGGTGTTAAAAAACTCCCCTAAAATTTCTAACGGCTTCCGCCTGAAGTGTTGAGACGCTCTTTTCTATGGTATATCTTGGCATGGAAGCTCACCTCATCTCACCTTTTATGCTATCCCTTGACGCACCAACCTTCTCAAAAAAACCAGAGTTAGTCCAAACTCATCGCATTCTGATTGTTGAAGATGAAGAAGTCATTCGGCAAATGGTTGTCATTGCTCTAGAGGAAGAAGGTTATGAAGTCATAACTGCCAGTGATGGCCGCTCTGCCCTATCTCTCCTACAGGAACTTGGGGAAGCAACGGGAAAACCCTCAGTGGATTTAGTCTTATTAGATTTGATGCTACCCCAGGTAAATGGCCTGGATATTTGTCGTTTATTACGCTATCACGGTAATACTATTCCGATTCTCATTTTGAGTGCCAAAGCCAGCGAAACAGACCGGGTTCTGGGTTTAGAGGTGGGAGCCGATGATTATCTCACCAAACCTTTTAGTATGCGAGAGCTAATTGCTCGCTGTCGTGCTTTGATTCGTCGTCAGAATTTTAGTGTGGTTTCTCCCTCACTCTGTCGCAAATTTCGGGACTTATCTCTCTATCCCCAGGAATGTCGCGTCATCTTGCGTGGCGAAGAAATTGCTTTAGCCCCAAAAGAATATCGTCTTTTAGAATTATTTATGAGTTATCCTCGGCGCGTCTGGTCACGGGAGCAACTGATTGAGCAGGTTTGGGGTATGGATTTTATGGGAGATACGAAAACTGTTGATGTTCATATCCGTTGGCTCAGGGAAAAGCTAGAAGTTGATCCCAGCCAGCCAGAGTATATTATTACGGTACGGGGTTTTGGTTATCGTTTTGGTTAAATAGGATGTTCACTTCCCTTGCCCCTTCATGGCTCGATTATGGACTTTTTCACCTTACTCCTAGGGGTTATGGTTGGGTTTGGCTTAGGAACGTGGGAACGATATCGCCTCAAAAGCCGCCTTCGACCCCTGCTCACCTCTCTACCTGATACGGCTGAGGTGGCCCAATCCCTTTCTCTCACCTCTTTAGTGCGTCGGGAGATCACCTATCTTTCGGAAAAATGTCAGGCTTATCAGGAGGAACTGGAACTTTGGCAATATTTGATGGATCAGTCTCCCCTCGGTTATCTCCGCATTGATGCTGATAATTATTTGCGCTGGTGTAATCCGCAAGCTCAACAGCTTTTGAAAATTGATCGCTGGCAGCCAGACCAATTACGGCTAGTCCTAGAATTAGTGCGTTCCTATGAGTTAGACCAGCTTATTGAAAAAACCCGTCAAAGCCAACAAAATCGGGTGGAGGAATGGTTTTTTTATCCGGCTCCAGAATCGGTAGAAAATGGCCAACAAAGTTTTGCGCTCTCTTCTCGTTTGTTAAGGGGTTATAGTTACGCGTTGCCCCAAAAACAGGTAGTGGTGATGCTAGAGAATTTGCAACCTTTGGCTGAATTAACCCGTAGCCGCGATCGCGCCTTTTCTGATTTAACCCACGAACTCCGTACTCCACTCACGGCTATTTCTCTAGTGGCGGAAACTCTGGAAAAACGGTTACAAAATCCAGAACGCCAATGGGTAGAGCAAATGCTGGGCGAAACGAAGCGATTACAATATCTGGTGGAAAATTGGCTAAACTTGACGGCTATTCAGGAAAATCCGCAACAGTTTTTGCAATATCAACCGTTGGAATTGCGAGAGTTAATTTTTGACCGTTGGCAGAGTCTTCAACCCTTTGTACAGCGTAAGCCAGTACGATGGCAATATCAAGGGCCGGAGGAAGTGAGGTTAGAAGCTGATCCCGATCGCCTTATGCAGGTTTTTTTGAATCTTTTTGATAACAGCCTGAAACATAGTCCTCCCGACGGTTTAATTGAGGTTAAAGTCCAGTATCTAGAGACAAAAGCTGTTTGGGAAATTCAAATCATTGATCAAGGTGAGGGGTTTTCAGCGGCCGATTTACCCTATATTTTTGAGCGGCTGTATCGTGGAGAAGTTTCCCGTACTCGTCAAGGTTTAGTGCGAGAGCGACAGGGCAGTGGTTTGGGATTGGCGATCGCCAAGGAAATTGTCGAAGCCCATGGAGGAACTCTCACTGCTCACAACTCCCCTGTAACGGGAGGAGCCTGTCTGACGATCTATTTACCTCGAAAGAAAACTTAATTTTTTGTAAAAAATTGTTCGATCCCCTTCTGCTTATTTTTAAAAATGATACAATATTTCTAAACTTCTATCCCTTCAGAATCTGTTCTTCATGATTAAACAATTTTTTTGGGTTAAAACCCTTGGCGTTGGCTCAGTCATCCTTTATTTGACGGGAATGCAACCTAGTCAAGCCCAGGACACCGGTTTCGTTTGTGCTGTCACTAACGATAATGTTCCGACAACCCTTGCCCAGACAGGTGACGGCCCCGTGGACGTTTTTAAATGGCAATCCACCTATTTTCGTCCTCCCTATACTCCCATGCAACGCTGTCAGGAAGTTACTGAACGTATGAATAGTTTTGCGGCTCAGGGGATGTTGGACTACATCACCACTGGCCGTGTTAATAATCAGCCGGTTCTCTGCGCGGGTTCAGCCTGCGATCGCAGTGGCAGTAACGTTTTGTTAACCTTAAGACGAGATCAAAATCCAAACCAAGTTTTACAGGAAATTAATGCTAATCGGGCAGGTGCGGCCGGCCCCTCTCGACAATTAAGTGGTGGCAGCAGTTCATCTAGTTCCAGCTTTATCAAACAAAATAGTGATGGAACCATCAGTCTCAACGTTAAAAAATATTTAGGGGCTGCTTCTAAAAGTCCCTTTAAATCAACTCCCAACAATTCTTCCACATCACCTATTTTTAACAACAATTCCCCCTCTACTCCCTCACCTTCAGGGAGTTCCTCTGGCCGCAAATGGTAAACTATCTCATTTTTAGATTGCATGGCAACTTTGCCGAAAATCTTCTCAAAAAAGACTTAAGCTTTTTGTCGCTGTGCGTTCTGAATGATGCACAACTGCGGCTGATTGTGCCTAACTTCTTCTCCTTTTTTTCAGGCAGTTTATGAATGGTCGTTTACTAATCCTCGTCACTAGTTTGATCAGTTTTGGGTTAGGATTCTTCCTTCAGGGCTTGCCCAGGGGAAATTGTAGCCCCAACATAGTCGAATCGAGCTATGCCCCTAAAAGTGAGGTTTTATCGCCATCCTATGCCCCAAGCTCTTCTAAAACACCAGAAGTGTTAGAGCAATATGCCCGCTCAATTACGGTTAAAGTTTTATCAGGAGAAAATTGGGGTTCGGGAATTTTAATTCGTCAGAAAGACAATATTTATAATGTCTTGACTAATCAACATGTTCTGATCTTTGGAGAGGGGAAGAGTTATCGTATTGTTACATCGGACGGTAAAACCTATCCTGCTAAATTAGTGACTATCAAGGGCCTATCTCATCAAGATTTGGGACTGTTGCAGTTTAAGAGCCAAAAAAAATATACTATTGCAATCCTTTCTTCTAAGGTAAAACCGATTCAAAGCGAAAAAGTATTGGCAGCAGGTTTTCCTTTTGATAGTCGTTTTAAGGGTTCCCAAGGTTTTTTAGTTAATTGGGGTCAAATTGAAATTCTGAATACTCGTTCTTTCGGTGGGGGATATCAGATTGGTTACAGTAATTTAGTTAAAAAAGGAATGAGCGGGGGGCCATTAATCAACCTTCAAGGTCAGGTTATCGGTATTAATGGTGTACATAAATATCCTCTTTGGGGCAATCCTTACGTTTTTAACGATGGCGATACTGCTTCCCCATCTGAAAAACAGAAAATGAGTCAATTTAGTTGGGCTATACCTATCCAAACTTTTTTAGAAATAGCTCCCCAGTATCTCGAAAAAAATACGCAAAGAAGAACAGAAAAAGTTACGCAAAAAAAGATAGTTCCCCGATCTAATCCACCTTTACCGGATAGAAGTTGGTAACTAACTTGCTTGGCATACTAAGTGTAAGCGATCGCCTCTTGAGATTGCTGGTATTTTTTAGTTAAAAACGTACCTCTATTCTAATTTTATGTGCTCTCTGTTTTGAAATGATCAAAATAAATTCTATTCTTACAATAGGTCTCAGTTTATGGCTATACACTAGCTTTGTTTCAAGGGCTATTTCTGATTCGCCCCGCCAGATTGCTAAACAAATTTATCCACTCACCGTCAAAATCACAGGAAATAAAGATTTTTATACGGGGGTGTTAGTAAATAAGCAAGGAGAGATCTATTCGGCCTTAGGTTGTGGCAATTTTTATTCGTCTAATCCATCTGATTATCAGGTAATTTTAGATAATAATCAAGTTTATAATGTTCAATCTCTTCGCAATGTTAACTCGAATAATCCTCTTATCTTATTGACTTTTACAAGTCAGAAAGTCTATCCCACTGCAAAATTAGGAAATTCTCAATCCTTGTCGATCGGCGATCGCCTTTATTTGGCCGGTTTTGTCAAGGGAGATGAACAAGCAGGAAATCAAGATAATAGCATTAGTGGCTTTCAATTCACTGAGGGGATTATTTCCAGTATGCCAAATCCGCCTCGACAGAATGTTTACAATTTTACTCACACTAACATTAGTTATGCCGGTCTAGAAGGTAGTCCTTTATTTGATAGTGAAGGGAAATTAGTCGGACTAAATTGTGGGAATCAACCCTTGCTTGACCAAAGAAATAATCCATTTAAGTTGTCCTTTGGTATTGGCATCAACGCTTTTCAAAATAACACTTCTACTCCTACTATAAACAGCAAATTTTCTGCTTTTGGTTCTCCACCACCTTATCCCAAAAATCGTTTTTTACCATCACCTCAAACTGCTGAATTAGTGACAGATGATAATTATAGTCAAGAACATAGCCAAAAACTTCTAGATTTAACCAATCTAGCCCGAAAAAAGGCTGGTTTGTCATCGCTTCGTCTATCAATTAATCTTAGTCAAGCTGCCCAAAATCATGCTTTAGATATGGCTAGTCAAAATCTGATTAGTCATCAAGGTTCTGATCATTCCAATCCTAGCGATCGGGCTAAAAACTTTGGCTATCTGTCCGATTATATTGGTGAAAATATCACAGGTGGAAGAATAACAGCCAAGGAAACCATTGATGGTTGGTTAAAAAATCCTCTCTATCGAGCCAATCTTTTAAATACAAAATATACTGAAGTCGGTTTTGGTTATGTTTATCAACCGAACAGCAAATATCAACATTATTGGGTGGCTCTTTTTGGAACTAAAATAAGTAATAATTCTGGTACGACTTCTATTAATTCAAGTTCTTTAAATAGCATTAATTGCCAAGGGCAACAGTGGTTAACCCAAGCTACTTGTATAGGGGATGATCTAAATTCTGAAGAAGCAAAACTCTACCATCTGATTAATCAATACCGTATCCAAAGACAATTATCTCCCATTGCTCAATCAGTCTCACTAAATCAAGTGGCCAACCGTCATGTTCGAGATTTACAAGAAAATTTAGCTCTATATAATCAAAATGGCAAAGACTGGCGATTTGGCTGGAGTAATTGTCCCTACAATAGCGAGCAATCTGTAACGTTTTCCTGTTTATGGTCAGCCCCCCAACGACTGAAAACGACTTATTCAGCGATCGCCTATGAAATTATTTGTGGTGGCGATGGTGAAATTACAGCAGAAGAGGCTTTGCGTTGTTGGCAAAATAATTCTCTCAATAATGATCTAATTATTAATCAAGGATTATGGCAAAATTATCAGTGGAGAGCAATGGGAATCGGTATATATAATGGTTATGCTGTGCTATGGTTAGGAGAGAAAATTGATGGTGGAAAAACTGCACCTAAACCTAGTCCGCAATATTTTCCTTTGCCTGGACGGGGAAAAATTTGGTAATTAAACCTATTTTTGTTATTTTGAAAAGGTTTTAAAATGCAAAAAAAAGAGATCTTATTCGCGTATTTTCATAAATCTTTCCTGAAGATTTTAAAACTAATTTTGGTAATAGATCTTTTTTGGAGTCAATGCTCTTTAGCCTATACTCCAGAAGCAATATCTAGTCAAATTTCATCTCGGCTGACTAAACTTAATCATCTAATAAAAACAAAAGTTAATAGTCAAATCAGTACTCAGTTTGATAGCCGCAAAAATATGGCTTATCGACAAGCTGGTCAGTTCCAACTGATCTATCAACCGACGACTTCTTATCCAGAACTGGAAAAAGCTCTCCGCAAATATCATCTCTTTGAAATAATTATTCATCAACTAAACACTTCGGGTTTGATTCTACCAGTTAACTTGCCAGTCATTTTACGAGAATGTGATCAAGTTAATGCTTTTTATGATCCTGTGGAAAAAAATATTACTATGTGCTACGAGTTTATTTTAGGAGCGAACAAAGATTTTGAAAAAATTGCTGAAGATGAGAGAGAAGAAACCGGTGAAAGTGCTGTTTATGCAACTATATTTGCTTTTTACCACGAATTAGGTCATGCTTTGATTGATATCTTGAAACTACCTACTGTGGGAGAAGAAGAAGGGGCCGTTGACGAGTTTGCTGCAATTATTTTGCTCAATACAAATAATAAGGCTTCTAATCATTCCAGCAACGAATCCGAAGATTTTCAAGCACAAATTGTTCTTAATGGTGCAATCTGGTTTGGTATTCAACCTCAAGGGCCTTTTTGGGATGAACATCCTGCTGGGGATAAACGTTTTTTTAATTTACTCTGTCTGATTTATGGCAGTAATCCTGACAAATATCGGCCTATTATTGCGACGGTTTTTAAACATATCTTAGCAAATGAGAATGCCGAACCAGAACAACTTCAGCGTCGAGGTAGTATGTGTGAACAAGAATATCCAAAGAAATTAGAAAGTTGGACGAAATTATTGATACCCCATTTTGCTCGTTCTTCAGGAGGATGGGGGCGATCGCGGGTAAAATCTCCATCCCCCTATGTGCCCCCATCAAACAATGGCCGTAATCCTGGACGTGTCTGGTAAAACAAAACTCGTCAAATCTGATGATTTTATAGGATTTTATTTGCCAAATTGACGGTCAAGATCATCGGCAGCCGAGGAACCGTGATTAGAATTAATCCGCAAAGATTCACCATCTTTCGACAATTCATAACTTAAAGGAATTCGTGATGACTGTAGATAAAATTTTCCTCGTTCGGCTAATGCTTGGGGGGGATTTTCTGCCATTAATTGTTTAAAGCGTTCAATCCGTTTGGGGACAGCAGGATGATCCGTGTCAAATTCAGCCCCTTCTGTTCTGGCTAAGACTTCCATGGCTCGAATGCAACCTTGGGCATCAAAGCCGGCTTTGGCCATGTATTGATAGCCCACTTCATCTGCTTCAAATTCCTGTTTACGCACATTGGCCGCACTTTCCTGCTTAAATTTTTGCTCTTTTTCGACAAAAATTTCCTGGGCCCGGACTTGGGCCTCCTGAACGCGTTGAGCTTTAGCCTTTTCTATTTGAGCAGCTGTTGTATAGGCAGTTGAAGAATTGTTAGATAAACCAGCACTTACAGCCCCTAAAATGCCAAGAATAACTTCGCCTCCTGTCGGTTGTTGGGCACGTTCTATTTCTGCAACAGCTTCTTCTTGGGCTTCTTGCTGAAGTTTTTTCTGTAAGGCGACCTGCTCTGCTTTGCCAAGGGCAATATGACGTTTGGAGTGGTGTCCCATTTCGTGAGCAACGACACAGGCGATCGCCGATGAGTCGGATCCCAGTTGATCAAGAATACCGTTATAAACCGCGATCAAATTACCATCGGTTGCAAAAGCGTTAACTTCGTATTCAGGAGAAATAGTAATGCGCCAAGGATGTTCATCTAACTGATTTGCTCTTGCTAGACGATCAATAATGCGATAGAGAACATACCAATCTTCAGACAAATCTTTTTTGGCCATTGCATAGGGATCAATGGGTTGAGGGGCTGGCGCAACTGCAGGGGGAACAGACGTTGGATTTTTCTTACGGCGAGGAGCAGCTTGGACAGCAAGAGACATGTGCAGAAATAGAATACTGACCAAGAAGGCTAGAGAATGTCGAAATGAAGTATTGAACATACTTGAACAAGGTTACTAAAACTAATTCTTGCCTCAATTATCAATATCTCTGTCCCAAAAATCAAGCATATTTAGATGGGGAAGTTTACTTATCGGTTTCTTGGTTAGTAGCCTTAGTAACTGTAGGGATCGGCTGGGGTAGGAATGGCCTTAATGGATTGAGCTTTTAGCACAACTTGCCGTTTATTGGTAACTCCCTGAGCAGAATTACTACTCTTATTGGGCAGAGTTTCTGTCATCATTTCGCCTTGGATTTCAAGCCAACCATCCTGGGGATACTGTTGACGACTGCCGGTTAATTTCACGGGTAAACCGACCGGATAGGCATCCACCGCACAACAGGTCAAAATAAAGCGACTGAGCAGTAAATAGTTATCGGGTAAATTAGGGGAATAGACGACAAAACCTCGAATTTTAGCCTTTTGGCCCGCGTAGGCATCGGGTTCAGGGTAAGCATTGATCGTCCGAATCCAATCAATCAGCGATCGCTCTTCGGGTTTAATGTTGGCGGCGAAACTTTCAGCTTGAATTTGGGTAGCCGGTAAAGTATTACTAATCCCTCTCTGGAGAGCAACCTGACTATTAAAAGCAGTGGGGGGAATCACAAATGCCAAGATCGCCGTGATTAACAGTAAAGCACTGCCTAGACCGACGGGCAGCAGGGTAATGTGGGCAACGGTATCCTTGACAGACGATGAGCGATTTTTGCGAAATAAACGTTTTAGCCATTGTCCTCCCCGAATCACACTTAAGCCAACTAGCACTACGCCAGTCATGGTCACTAAGCCAAAATAATTGGGATGAACCAGTAATCTTAATTCGCCACTGAAGGAATATCGCAACATCAAAAGTCCCCAGGCAAAAATAGCCAAAATATCCACCGTTGGCAGCAAAAATTGGGTGGTGAAGGACTTAAGGGACAGCAAAAATTTCATAACGATGGCCGAAAAAAAGACAAGATAGACTAATTGCTAAAACAGATAACTATGGATTAAGGCCAAAATAAAGGTTAATTGGGCCGCTAAAACCAAAAGATAGACAATAATTTTAGCCCGAAAGATCGAGAGCATTAGTCCAATACTCTTAATATCAATCATGGGGCCAAAGATTAAAAAGGCTAATAGAGAGCTACTGGTAAAGGTTGAGGCAAAGGAAAGGGCAAAAAAGGAATCAACGGTAGAACAGACAGAGACAATCCCTGCTAACAGCATCATGGCCAGAATCGAGCTAATAGTTCCCTGACCTAATGTCAAGATCAATTCCCTCGGTACAAAGGTTTGAATGGCGGCGGCGATCGCACTTCCCATGATCAGCATTCCTCCCAATTCCCGTAATTCCTGGCTAACGTTTTCCACAAATAATTGCCATCGTTGAGGAGCCAAGGGAGACAGAGCCGGATTCAGCTTGCTAGATAAGTTTTCATCTAAGCGTAAGGGTTGGCCTGGGGTTCCCAGTAAATAAGTTCCTGATTGCAACAAAGGTGAAACTAGCTCTGTCGGGGTTTGAAGACTTAAATTACTTCGTTGTAAACGTTGAGCTAAGAGAGGTTGTAATAAAGGAGACGCATCCTTCTGGACACTGAACACGCAGCTAATGGCGATCGCAATACTCAAGGAAAAAATAATGCGAAACCAAACAATTTCCGGCTGATCTCGAAATGCCACCCAGGTTGACCAAATGACAATGGGATTCACCGTCGGGGCCGCTAACAAAAAACCGATCGCCACCGAAGTAGGCAAACCCTTCATCAAAAAGCGTCGAGCCACGGGTACATTGCCACATTCACAAACAGGAAACAAAAAACCCATACAACTTCCCGCCAAGGCCCCTAAAATTGGCTGACGCGGTAAATAGCGAATTAATTTCTGCTCATCACTAAATAACAGCAAAGCACTAGAAAGTAAAACCCCCAAAGTTAAAAAGGGGATAGCTTCTACTAATAAACTCAGAAAAATGGTAAAAGCTTGCTGAAATTGACTCATGGAGAAGGGGCCAGATATTACTTTTGGGGAGGAGTCGCCGAATCATTCTGGCCCGGCAGAGGCGGTTTTTTACCGGTTTTGACCTGATATTTAATGGCATCTAGTAATTGTTTTAATTGCTTTTCTTCTGGATAAAGTTTAACCAGTTTTTCCATCGGCGCGATCGCTCCAGGTAAATCCCCCATTTTTAACCGTACTTCCGCCAAACCTTGTAATGCTGTAGGGTTTTCGGGTTCTCGTGCTAAAACTTTTTCGTAACCCTGGGCCACCTGCTGGAGATTATTTTTCGCTGATTGAGGAGAAACTGTGGGACTAGAAGGAGGAGCCTGATTGAACATACTAAACATGGGGATGATCATCGTCCCCAAGAAGGCCAAGCTGGAGATGATGATTAAAAATTTTTGTAAATTGTTTTTGGAAGAATTCTCTGACATTATTCTCGCAATTTTTATTAAAATGGGTTGAAATGTTATGGGATAATTTAAGATTAGGTTTAGAATCCCAAAAGCTTATCTCTAATTTTAGGTCTAGGCAAACTACTTATTGATTACTTAACGTCCTTTTTGGGGCCTTGGACTACGCTGAAGGCTTAAAATTACTCTTCTCAAAGGAGAAATATCTTGAGGTCAAACAGAGATTAAACCATAAAACTAAACATATTGATTAAAATGAAAATAGCCATAGACTCCTCCACCAAAACTCAGCAGACAAAGTAACGTTAAAATACCGAGGGTTTGAAGGCTGTTAAAACCCGCAGAGCGAAATTCGATTCGTCCCAAAATGGCTGCGGCCAACAAAACTAAAAATTCAATAAAGAGATTAAACCAACGTAAAACTAAAACAAACAAAAAAGACCAGATTAAAATAGAAACAATGGAGCGGACTTCCGACTGCACCCAACTCCCCACAAAAAAAGTCATCAAGGCAATAGGAGCCGTTAACGCTAAAGCAGTCAGGATAATGGCTATTAACGCGAGGGCATGAATCACGACAATAAAGATTTCCTGCTCTAAGCCAATATGCCATTGCTGGAACTGATTAAAAAGAATCTGACTCCAATCTAGGCTTTTGGCCGCAATATCCCAGCCGAAAACAGCATAAGTAATGATCAATAAGCCAGTGGAAAGTAGGGGAATTAAATTCAACCGGGCCATGAATAATCCTTGACAACGCAGAAGAAAATCAGCAGGGAATGGAAGAAAAGGAAAATATCACAATCAATGACAGATCGTCAGCTAACCGCGATCGCTTTTCCTTCCTCCATCCTAGCCTAGTCCTAAAATTAAGACATTGCTTGAATAATATAATCAAAGTAGGGAGCGGCTTCTTGGGCCTCTTCAATACTCAGTAAACCGAGAGCAGCGTCTTTTAGGCAACGAATCGCTTCCACCATGCCCGGAACCGGAACATTGAGGGAGTTATACATTTCCTTAACACCAACTAAACCGATTTTTTCAATGGGTTCTTTATTACCAGAGAGAATCCCGTAGGTTATGAGACGGAGATACCATCCATAATCTCGAAGACACTGATTGTACTGGCGTTGACCGTAAGCATTACCGCCAGGGGCCCGAAAGTCGGGTCGCTTTCTAAATAATTGCTTTTGGGCTTGGTCAACAATTTTCTTTTCATTTTCAGCCAAGGTCTCAGCGATACGAATGCGCTGTTGGCCGGTTTTTAAAAACTCTTGGATACCCTGTAGTTCGCCACTACTGGGATATCTGAGTTCGTCGTCTGCTTTTAGAATAACTTGACTAACTACGCTCATGATATCAACGGAAATCTAATATCTTCATAGTAGTTTAGCTTGAGTTGTGATCTCTCAGGACAAGTCTCATAGAAAAGCTAGAAGAAACTTAATGAGGAAAGAGTTGCTCTCAATCTCGATAACACTCTCTTTTTCATCGGTTTTCTCTAGCATTCTTGCTCAACGGACAAATTAAATGTCCCTCTGCCCTAAAGATTAAAGGCTTCTTTTAAGGCGATCGCCTTATCAGTTTTCTCCCAGGGCAAGTCCAAATCATTGCGGCCAAAGTGACCATAGGCAGCCACATCCTGGAAGAAACGGCCTCCCCGTTCCGAGGGTAAACCCCGTAGATTAAAGGCTTGGATAATACCAGCAGGACGAAGCTCAAATAATTGATTCACAACGGCTAATAATGCTTCTTCATCCACTTTGCCAGTACCGAAGGTTTCCAGCATGACACTAACCGGACGAGCTACCCCGATCGCATAACTAACCTGAACTTCACATTTATCCGCTAAACCAGCAGCGACGATGTTTTTGGCCACATAACGGGCGGCATAGGCAGCAGAACGATCAACCTTCGTAGGATCTTTCCCCGAAAATGCACCACCGCCATGACGAGAATAGCCACCGTAGGTATCGACAATGATTTTACGTCCCGTTAAACCAGCATCACCTTGGGGGCCACCAATGACAAACTTACCCGTAGGATTCACGAGAAAACGGGTGCTATCGTTAGGCTTCAGGGCAATATCGGCAAAAACCGACTGAATCACAGTTTCCCAAAGATCCGCCTTGATTTTAGCCTGTACACTTTCGTTGTCGGTCAAGCTGCCAATGGTGGCATCATGTTGAGTCGAAACCAGAATAGTATCAATGGCAACGGGTACGCCATCTTCATAGACAATGGAGACCTGGGTTTTCCCGTCTGGACGAAGATAATCTAATTCTCCCGATTTACGGACATTGGCTAGACCTAACGCCACCCGATGGGCCAAACTAATGGGTAAAGGCATTAATTCAGGGGTTTCATTACAGGCAAAACCAAACATTAAACCCTGATCACCGGCACCAATACTATCCAGTTCGTCTTCGCTCAGTTGATGACGTTGTTCCTGGGCCGCCGTTACCCCTCGGGAAATATCAGGGGACTGTTCATCCAGGGCCACTAACACCGCACAGCTATTGGCCGAGAAACCATTATCTGCATCGGTATAGCCAATTTCTGCAATTTTTTTGCGGGCAAGATCCACAAAATTAATATGGGCCTTGGTGGTAACTTCTCCAGTAATTAAAACGAGTCCGGTGTTAACGACCGTTTCGGCTGCCACCCGACTGGCCGGATCATGGGCAAGTAGAGTATCCAGAATCGTGTCGGAAATCTGGTCACATACTTTATCAGGATGACCTTCAGTGACGGATTCCGAGGTAAATAAATAACGTTTAGACAATTGACCGTAAGCCTCGCAAAGAAATGGGACAGTCTCTTAACTTGACACTCCACCTCAATGGGTAGATTCTTGGGCTGAACACGGCTTTACTAAAAAAAATGAGTTTTAGTTTTACTGGTTCATGTCTAGTCCGACTATACGCTTTCACGTCAGCCTCTTAATGGACTACTCCCACAAGCGTAAATTTCCCTGTGTCCCAGGGTATATAGCCTAATCTAAGGCCAAGCTATTCAAGACGGAAGAGGTTTAAAACCCGATTTTTCCATAAATTAACCAATCATGATAGCGGTAATTTTCTTAAATTGTGATTAATGACGGTTGAAAGTTCTAGAGGTAATGGAAGGGAATGGGGTGTTGGGACTAGAATAGGTACATTAGACTTTGTTCAGTTTATTTTGAGATCAATTTGGCGGTGATTATGTCTTTTCCCTTAGTCCAAGCTGCTTATATTCATCTTCCCTTTTGTCGTCGTCGCTGTTTTTACTGCGATTTTCCGGTGGTGGTGGTGGGGAATCACGCCAACTTAAGGGATCTAGCTGGGGTTCAACACTATGTTGAAGCTCTTTGCCAGGAAATTCAAATCACACCGTCTCAAGGTCAATCGTTAAAAACTCTCTTTTTTGGCGGGGGAACTCCTTCTCTTTTGCCGATCGCCGCTTTGGAAACTATTCTCCAACAACTCGATCAAAAATTTGGCATTGACCCCAACGCAGAAATTTCCCTAGAAATTGATCCGGGGACTTTTACTCGTGAACAGTTGTCTGACTATCAACGCTTGGGGGTTAACCGTCTCAGTTTAGGGGTACAAGCTTTTCAAGATGAACTTTTGCAATCCTGTGGACGTTCCCATTGCCTGGCGGATATTTATTTGGCTGTTAACTGGCTACAGGCCATGGGTTGGCAAAATTGGAGTTTAGATTTGATCTCTGGTCTGCCTCACCAAACCCTGGCTCAATGGCAATATTCCCTCGAAACGGCGATCGCCCTTGCTCCCCATCATATTTCCTGTTATGACCTGGTGTTAGAACCGGTTACGGCTTTTGGTAAACGCTTTCAGCCAGGCGAAACTCCGTTACCAACTGATGAAAATGCCGCTCAAATGTATCGTCAAGCTTCTATTTTGCTGCAAAAAGCGGGTTACGAACACTACGAGATTTCTAACTACGCCCAAAAAGATCTTCAATGCCGTCATAACCGAGTCTATTGGGAAAATCAAAGTTATTACGGTTTTGGCATGGGAGCAGCCAGTTACACCAACGGCATTCGCTTTACTCGACCTCGTACCCGTCAATCCTATTACCATTGGCTGCAAAAATATCAACAGCAGGGCGGTCAGCTTTTTGACTCTCCCTTAGATTTAACAGAGCAATTATTAGAAACCCTTATGTTAGGTTTGCGCTTGGCCGAGGGAATTCCCCTAGAACGTCTAAAGAAATTTGGCAAAGATCCACTAGAAAAAGTATTGAAAACCCTCGCGCCCTATCATGCGAATGGTTGGGTTCGCAACCCGACAGAATGCTCACCTTTGATTTCGTTAACTGATCCAGAAGGTCTGTTATTTTCTAATACAGTTTTAACAGCTTTATTTAAGGCTTTTTCTGAGGAAAAGTGAGCTTTTTCCCAGGCCAGCGAGTCCCCATCTCAGTCATAGCAGAGAAAACCAAATAGAGAACTAAAATCATCATCCCTATCAGAAAAGGCAATAAATCGTCTTTCATAAGAAAAAGGTGGGAGTTTGGAAACTCAGCGTCTTCAGACCTGAGAGGAAAAACGACTCAGGGGAATTTATTCCCCCGTAAAATATGGGTTAA
>Ga0208854_1000065_pt1 | contig 21554 bp, 24 predicted proteins | sample LakMenEpi30Nov11_FD_150748 | JGI IMG/M metagenome (GOLD analysis project Ga0208854, IMG submission 150748) | Freshwater microbial communities from Lake Mendota, WI - 30NOV2011 deep hole epilimnion (SPAdes) | ecosystem: Environmental > Aquatic > Freshwater > Lake > Epilimnion/Euphotic zone ...
TTGCAATTAAATATAAAACGTGGGATGGGCATCCTGCCCGTCCACAGGCTAGAAGCCTGTTCCACTATCTAACAATTAATTAAGCCCACTTACTTAGTCCCAAAAAGGTGATCAATGAACACAACGCTGGGACTTCAAAAATCCTACCATCCTTAAATTGATGATCCAGAACAAGAATTACCCTTAAGTCCACTTATTCTATATAAAATAATCACACTAGTCATCCACCTCTAACGGGCCCCGATGAATCTTGCCGGTCAACCTACGGAAGTATCGACGACAGAAGCAGGCATGGAAACGAAACCCAAGGCTGCTTGTTTCAACCTCATGGAACTTTTCTACCTGTAAATAATTCGTTGATAAATTATCCTGTGAAACGGTACGATAGGGCTTTCGAGCTCGCGTCAGATGTAATCAACGAAAATTTTACAGCAAGGAAAAATTTTGTCTAAATATCTTCAGTCCATATTCAGTTTTGTTACAGAATCCTAAAACTGTCGCGATCGCCGTCCTTAAGAATAGTAAAATAAGACGGTAATATTGAGAGTAGTCTTGTGATTGAACGTTATACCCTGCCTGAGATGGGCAACCTTTGGACTGATGCCTATAAACTCAAGACCTGGTTAGATGTAGAAATTGCTGTTTGTGAGGCCCAGGCAGAGTTGGGGTATATTCCCGCAGCAGCAGTGGAAGAAATTAAGGCTAAGGCCAATTTTGACCCCCAACGGGTTCTCGAAATTGAAGCAGAAGTTCGCCATGATGTGATTGCCTTTCTCACCAATGTCAATGAATATGTCGGAGATGCCGGTCGTTATATTCATCTCGGATTAACCAGTTCTGACGTTTTAGATACTGCCCTAGCCCTACAATTAGTGGCCAGTTTAGACCTCATCCTAGAACGCTTAGAAGATCTCATTCAAACCTTACGTTACCAAGCCCAGCAACATCGCTATACGGTGATGGTTGGTCGTTCTCATGGTATTCATGCTGAACCGATTACCTTTGGTTTTAAACTAGCCGGTTGGTTAGCCGAAGTTCTCAGAAACCGCGATCGCCTGGTGCGTTTACGACAAACCATTGCTGTGGGTAAAATATCAGGGGCGGTGGGAACCTATGCCAATATTGATCCCAGGGTAGAAGCGATCGCCTGTCAGAAATTAGGACTAGAACCTGACACAGCTTCCACTCAAGTTATCTCCCGCGATCGTCATGCCGAATATGTTCAGCAATTGGCCTTATTAGGAGCCTCATTAGAACGCTTTGCCGTAGAAATTCGTAATCTGCAACGCACCGATGTATTGGAGGTAGAAGAGTACTTTTCCAAAGGACAAAAAGGTTCCTCGGCCATGCCCCATAAACGCAATCCCATTCGCTCCGAACGCCTAACGGGAATGGCTAGAATTGTTCGTGGTCATGCAGTGGCGGCTTTAGAGAATGTGGCCCTTTGGCATGAACGGGACATTTCCCATAGTTCAGTAGAGCGGGTGGTCTTTCCCGATAGCTGCATTTTGACCCACTTTATGTTGCAAGAGATGACCAACTTAGTCAAAAATCTGCTCATCTATCCCGAAAACATGAAGCGCAATATGAATGTCTATGGAGGAGTCATTTTTAGTCAGAAGGTGCTGTTAGCTCTTGTGGAAAAAGGCATGAGCCGAGAAGCGGCCTATCAAGTTGTCCAGGGTTCTGCTCATCAAGCCTGGAATCAAGAAGGGGGCAATTTTGAAGCCTTGATTCGTCAAGATCTCCAGGTCACTCAATACCTAACACCCGCAGAAATCACCACTTGTTTTGATCCTCAAGAACATTTGAAAAATTTAGAGCAAATTTACCAACGCCTAGATATTTAAGCAAAAACAATTAAAAACGGTTATCCTAGGCTTAAACAAAAAAATAGCTCAAAATCTTTCACCTCTATCAGCTAAAAATGTTTAAAAAGTGGAATGTTGATGATTGGATGAACCATATCTTAATGCTGGTAACGCTTTTGGGGTTGGCCTATATCTGGTTTGGGCATTAAACCTAAGTTTGAAGCCATTAAGTCTGTTTTTTTGTTGTCCTTAACCTTCGGAGTGAAAATACAATGATTAATCCTAGAACCGTCTTTGCCTCAGGGATAATTTCTGCGTTAATTGGGGCCATGATTGGCTATGGGGCCGGTTATCTAGCCTTGAATCGTCATGGCAACAGCCAAATTTATCGTTATAACAGTCAAGCTTACGAACAGTTATATACACATAAATTTGTCTGGATTGGGGCGATCGCTGGTTTGTTGATCGGTATGGGCCAGGATTGCGTTCTACAGATGAAAAGGGAACAGGAAAAGGAACAGAAAAGCTCTCAAGATTCCTATTAATTTAAACCCGAAGGCGGATCGCCTTAACCCCTCCTAAAGTTCCAGATCTCGATGGCTAAAAGCTTTAGCCTCTGAACCACTATAGTGAGCAACAATTTGACCATTGCCCTGAAGTTGATATTTGTAAGTGACAAGACCTTCTAAGCCCACGGGGCCACGGGGCGGCATTTTCTGCGTGCTAATTCCCACTTCTGCTCCAAAACCGTAGCGGAAACCATCGGCAAAACGAGTACTGCAATTGTGATAAACGCCCGCCGCATCCACTTGATTTAAAAATAGTTGGGCAGTTTCCTGATTTTCGGTGACGATCGCCTCAGTATGTTTAGAGCCGTAGGTATGAATATGTTCAATGGCAGCGGCCAAAGAATCAACGACTTTAATAGCAAGAATTAAATCACTATATTCGGTACGCCAATCCTCCTCTGTTGCTGCCTCACAATTAATGAGTGTTTGAGTAATGGGATCTCCTTTTAAAACGACCTGTTTTTCCTGTAGAGCTAGGGCCAGTTGGGGTAACAGAGTAGCTGCAATGGCTTGATTAACGAGCAAGGTTTCCACCGCATTACAGGCCGCAGGATATTGGCTTTTAGAATCGACGGTAATGGCGATCGCCTTGGTAAAATCGGCTGCTTCATCTAAATACAGATGACAAATACCATCCGCATGACCCAAGACTGGAATACGAGTATTTTCTTGAATATATCTGACAAATTCGTTAGAGCCTCTAGGAATAATCAGATCCACATAATCATCTAGGGTTAATAATTCACGAATTTCTGCCCTCGTGGTGAGGAGTTGAATCACCTCAGGATCAACGTTTGTTGTGGCTAATCCTTGCTTAATGATTTCTACCAATACCTGACAGGAACGAAGGGCTTCTTTGCCGCCTTTGAGAATGACACCATTTCCTGATTTAATCGCCAAACTACTGATCTGGATCAGAGCTTCAGGACGAGCTTCAAAAATTACACCTAATACCCCCAAGGGACAAGCCACTCGTTTGAGAACTAATCCTTCGTCTAATTCTCGATGCAGTGTGATCGCGCCCAGGGGATCGGCCAATTTTTCCACATCCCCCACCCCAGCAATCGTCGCTTGTAATTTGCTCTCACTCAGTTTTAAGCGATCATAAAGCGGTTTACTAATGCCTTCACCTTGGGCTGCTTCACAGTCGGCTTGATTGGCTGCTAAAATTTGGGGACTGGCCACCCTTAAAGCCTCTGCCATAGCCGCGATCGCTTGATTACGATCAGCCAGGGAAAGACATCCCAGCGCCAAGGCCGCCTGACGAGTTTTTTGGGCAAGGATTCGTAAACTATCGGGATGATTCATAAGAGGAGCTTCAGGACGTAAACTAATTGCTTTACTGGCTATCAAACAATTCTTTTGGGTTCCCTCTCGAATGTAGCAAATTTTATCTGTATTTTGCTCCATCAAAAATAAACCATTGCCGCCGGTAGGGATAATAATTTCACCATTGATAATCGCTTCATTAATGAGTCGTTCTTGAGTTTTCAGGTCGTCGGGATAACCACTACGAATCGCCTGTATTTTTTGTCTCCATTCTTTAATAATCAGCTTCCTTTTTTTTAACTCCTGTTCAAAGGCAAAGGGGAGTCCAAAATCCCAGATTTTAATTTCGATCACTGTTTCTAACAAACTGATTTCAATCTCAATGGGGGTTTCAGGCAATAAGTTTTGATGAGCATATTTGATGATATTTGTAAATGCTTCTGACAGAATTAACTTGATAATATTGAGATCATATTCTTGTAGATAATCTTCAAAGTAACGATGAAAACGATCTAAAATATAGGACAACTGAAACATTTCCGAGTTTACCTCTAGGTGTAACTGTCGGAAAGAAGAAGAGTTCGGGTCGGAAAAATCGTTAGACTGCACCACTATTTTTATGAAAAAGGATGAAAATAGTTTTTAAAATGAGCTGTAAATCATACCAATGACTCCAGTTCTCTTGATAACGTAAATCTAATTTAATTACGTCTTCAAAATTTTGAATTTTGGAGCGCCCATTCACTTGCCATTCTCCCGTCATCCCTGGTTTCACATCTAAACGTTGCCAGGCTGGTACTTCGTAACTATCCACTTCTTCTGGGGTGGGTGGCCTTGTCCCCACTAAACTCATTTCTCCTTTTAGAACATTCCAAAACTGAGGCAATTCGTCTAAACTAGTTTGTCGGAGAAATTTTCCCACCTTGGTAATACGAGGATCATTTTTATTTTTGAAAATTGCCCCCTCCACCTCATTCGGGACTTGTGATTTTAGTGCTTCCGCATTTCTGCACATGGAGCGGAATTTGAGCATTTTGAAGGTTTTTCCCAGCCAACCACAGCGCGTTTGGGCAAAAAAGATCGGCCCCTTACTATCTAATTTGATAGCGATCGCGATCGGAATGAAAATCAGCCCCGTGATACTTAAACCGACTAACGCTCCCACAATATCGACAGCGCGCTTCAGACCAGAACGAATGGAAGGATGGGTTTTAGGGGGTTGTAAGCCACCAGTACCAGTACCGGCGATTATTTTTGCACTGTTGGCATCCGGCTGATGAGGTGGAAGCGTCGTAGAGAATAGGGGATCTAGACTATTTTGAAGGGTAAAAACTCGATCAAGTCCAGTCATGGATAAAACCGACATGACATTGGGATTAACCTTGAGCAAGACTAATTGAATATTTTTACTTTTAGCAACTCTCAAAATCTGAACCAGGGAGCCAATACCGCTACTGTCCATAAATTGAGTCAGACTAAAATCCAGGATTAACCAAGCAGAAGTTAGGTCCGTTTCTAACAGATGACAAGAAACTTCTTTAAACCGGATTGCCTCAAGAACCGTTAAGCGTCGAGGAATGGTAATGACGGGTATTTGATCTACAAAGCGAATCGCAAAATCCGACGCAGGAGGCTCTAATGTCATGAATTAACCCAAAATCAATATGAGTAGTGAGTCTGCTAAGTTAATTGGTTATTGATGCCATCTCAAGTTCTTGTTAATTCCTTTACACTTGACCCACTGGTTTGGTTTTAGCTTTCATTTTAGCGGCACTTTGTCTGAGAGCCTGGAGGCGGGATTCATAATATTTCCGTTGACGACGATTGGGGGTTTGGTCAATCATGGCTTTAAAGGCACTGCCCAGACTTTTATAGGCATTGGGTAAGGTATAACCGAAACGGGTGGCTAGGGCGATCGCCTTTTCGTCTGCATCAATCGCTTCTTTCAGTTTTTTATCACCATTATTTTTTTGCCAGAGCCGATAACCGGAAATCCCGCAAAGGGCCAGAGCCAAGAGCAGCAACAAACCATCCTGTACCCACAACTCACCTACTGCACCACCTAAACCAATGGCTAGGGCCGCCATCTCCCAACCTTCACGGGGAATGGTATCGTTTTGAATGCGGGCAACTTCGTGCCAGAACAGCAAATTACGTTGATCGATCGCTAAATTTTCCCACTTTGCCAAATCCACTTGAATTTCGATTTCATCCCGCCCCAACTCTTCTGAGCGAATTAACGGGGGATTAATTTCCGTGCTGCCCTCTACCATGACCCAACTTTGTAGTTCAGGTGGAAGTAGGCTTTTTAGCCGCCGAAGTTCACTCATTTCGGCTCTTGCAGTAGCAGATGCGTAGGATGTCATGGTTAACAATGGCTTGAAAGATTTGCTCCCATCTATTTTAACTTGATTTGAACTTGGATATTTCTGGATGCAAATTTGTCATGATGGGAATAGCTATCATAATAGCCTTTTTAGATTTTCTTTTCTGTTTCACCAGTGGACTCGGCCCAGCGTAATTTAGCCGATCGCGATCGCGGATTCTGATTCTGTTCGAGGGAAGACGGCAAGATCGGTTTTTTGGTCAGCACCTGAAGCCAGGGAGATTCTCGAAAACGGTGTTTGACTAAACGATCTTCTAAACTGTGGAAACTGATAATACCCAAACGGCCCTGGGGTTTTAACCATTGGGGAGCTTGGACTAGAAATCGTTCGAGGGAACCTAACTCATCATTCACCGCAATGCGTAGAGCCTGAAAAACACGGGTAGCAGGATGAATTCGACCATAGCGATATTTCGCTGGCACACAACGGGCGATCGCTTCTGCTAGGGCTGTCGTCGTCGAAAAAGGACGATTTTGGACAATCTGACGGGCAATACGACGAGATAATCTTTCCTCTCCATATTCAAAGAAAATTTTGGCCAATTCGACTTCCTGCCAATGGTTAATGATCTCCTTAGCAGAGAGGGACTGGCCTTGATCCATCCGCATATCCAATGGAGCCTCTTGACGAAAACTAAACCCCCGCTCTGCCTGATCCAATTGGGGAGAACTGACTCCTAGATCGGCAATAATGCCGTCAAATTGTTGAGCCTGACCTGGAAAATCCCCAAAATTTCCTTGCCAAAAGCTGACCCGTTCACCAAAGCTCTGAAATTTATCCCACACAACGGCGATCGCCTGGGCATCTCGATCAATAACCGTGAGACGAAGCTCAGGAAAGGCTTGAAGAATGGCTAGACTATGACCCCCAGCCCCAACGGTGGCATCCAAATAATTTCCCTGGGGTTGAATCGCTAACCCAGTGATCATTTCCGTCAACAAAACTGACAAATGAGCAAAAGATCTAGACCCAGAGAGCGATTCAGCTTTAGAGGCGACTATCGACTGGGGGTGCGGCCGGGCCGCTTCAGGGAAAGGGGGAAAATTCATGGCAAGCCGTAAAGAGAGTACAAAAATAGAGGGAATTCTTGTCAGGAACTTATCCCAGACAAAATAATTCAAACAAGCAAGAACGCCTTTGTCGGAATCTTTCGATATCATTCTACCTTGAGCGACTAACGCGCATGATGATTAGCTCCCATTCCCTATGCGACTTGAACAAGTTTCTGAGTCGATTTTTTATTGTTAATTCACTGGCTGCGATGGGGATTCTTTGCGGTGTTGTTCCAGAAGTCGCCTGGCACCCTGCTCGCTTACTGTTTACCCCGATCGCCTACAGTCAAGAATTTAGCCAAACCCAGATTAATCAATACGCTCAGGCTATTTTGGCGATCGAAGTGGAACGCAAAGCTACCTATCAAAAAATTCAAAATCTCCTCGGTCGAGTTCCGCCTCAAATTGCTTGTAATCAGAAAGATAGTTTAAGTAAATTGCCAAAAGAAGCTCAAGTAATTGTTGTTTCGTTCTGTAATCAGTCTAAAAAAATTGCCAAAACCAGTGGTTTAAATCCAGCCGATTTTAACGCGATTACGGAAGCGGCTAGAAAAAATCCTAGCCTGAAAAAACGGATTCAAACGATGATTATTCAAATTCGGACTTCTTCTAAAGTACCCTAGCCTTGGGGATGCTTGCCAAATTAATCAGAAATAAGACCTAGCCGATGTCAGAATCCATCCTCATTGCGACTCAGAAAATACCTACCGCCGCCCTTGACACTTCACTTCCTCGTCTTACCCTCACCTTAACGGCTGAAGAACGCACTCGCAGTCGTCATCATTTTGAATTAGCCAATGGTCAATCCCTACTATTGCGTTTACCCAGGGGAACGGTGCTTAAGCATCTTGATTATTTAGAAACTGAAAATAATGTGGTAATCGAAATTCAAGCCAAACCTGAACCGGTATTAACTGTCACCGCCAGCGATCGCCTCACCTTATTAAGAGCCGCCTATCATCTAGGCAATCGCCATGTTCCCATCGAAATTACCCCCGATTACCTCCGCTTTTCCCCCGATCCGGTTCTAGAAAAAATGTTGCACCATTTAGGCTTGGAGATCCAAGCTGAGATCGTCCCCTTTTTTCCTGAAGCAGGAGCTTATGTTCATGCTCATTAAACGATTTGAATCAATTTAATTTCCACCATGAAACCCCTATTCAAACATCCTCAAGACTGGGAACAGGCAGAACTCTTGATGCAGCCTGCTTTAATTCGAGTTGTGGATAATCTTGGTAAACAATTAGAATCCTCTGAGTGGCAAGGAACCTATCAAGAAGTTTCCTCTCCCTATCCAGGTCATCAACTTTGTTTAAGTCGTCATGAACAAATCTTGACCTTGGATCTATGGGATCTTTGTTTTCAAGTTTGCTTTTTGGACTATCATCCCCAACCTTGGGTTTCTGAAAACAATGACCATCAACGTGAATGTACTGTGACGATTGATTCTAGTTTATTTAATCAAGAAGGGGAAGTTGACTGGAATCAACTAGATCATAAAACTCAAGCTATTGTGCAAAAACTATTTGCATCATTGCCTTAAAATTGAGGGGAGATCTAATCTATCTCTGCAATGGTTATCTCTTTAAAAAGGATATTATACCAAATCCTGTTCTCATATCCCTTTTTTATTGAATGTAGGGGCTTAGTTTCTAAGCCTTATGCTCTATGGATTTGGAAACCAAACCCCTACCAGGTTTTGGCAAGAGGATTTCGTATTAGAGAGATTGAGCAAGAGAGATTTTAAAATGCTTTGTATTTTATGATTTGTCAACACCTTTGGAGCTATTGTTATGTCAACCCATTCCCTAGAAACTGACCTTAAAACCCTGACCGCTATTAAGGAAGCTAGAACCTTCTATGTTCCGCCTCAAATCGGTTTATTAGAACTAAAAGGAGCCGATCGCGATCGCTTTTTACATAACCAAACGACAAATAACATTAATGCCTTAGCGGTTGGTTGTTATTGTGATACCGTTTTTGTCAATTCCACTGGCAGAACCCTCGATTTGACGAGAGTTTATAAACAAGAAAATGCACTTTGGGTCAAAACCTCTCCTCAACGACGACAATTTTTGTGGGAATGGATGGATCGTTATCTTTTTCCAATGGATAAGGTGGAATTAACGGATCTTTCCAGTCAGTTTACCTGCATCAGTTTAATCGGGCCAACCGTAGCGGAAGCTTTACAATCCCTAGATTTTCTATTACCTGAAGTCAATCAATTTGTCACCGTTCCCTTGGGGACTGATCCAGTGCTACTAACGGCCAGCAATGATCTCGATTTACCTGGCTATACCTTGATTGTTCCCCTCACAGCCCTACCCCCGCTAGAGAATTTACTCCTTGAAAAAGGTTTTCTGGCCATCAGCGATCGCCTCTGGGAACATTGTCGCATTATGCAGGGCAGACCGATACCTGATCAAGAATTGACGGAAGATTATAACCCTTTGGAAGCAGGACTATGGCGAACAGTATCTTTTGAGAAAGGCTGTTATATTGGTCAGGAAACCATTGCTCGATTAAATACCTATAAAGGGGTTAAACAAAGACTATGGGGAGTGCAATTAAGCGAATTTGTATCACCTGGCACGATAGTGACCATCGGAGCAGAAAAGGTTGGTATTTTAACCAGTATGACTGATTTAGAAACGCCCTTTGGCTTGGCCTATATTCGCACGAAAGCCGGTGGTGAAGGTTTACAGGTTCAGTTAGGAAATGCTTCTGGCAACGTGGTTGCTGTGCCTTTTTTAAGCCATGAATACTATCAACCCAATCGTTAAATTCAGGTTTTTCTTAAAGTTAAAACTTGAAAAAATGCTATTGCCAGGTGGAAATGGGACGTAAAATTTCAGGAATAATTTCTCCTAAGGGAAACTCCAGAATTGTCTCCGAAAACCCCAGATAACCCGATTGAGCAAAAAAAGCGATCATTCTCGCCAAAGCTGGCCAAACCTCTGGATCAAATTCCCAATCCTGTTCCTTCCTGGCGTAACAGGCGATCGCTTTCAATGCCCAAAAATAATTATTTCGCACCACCGAACCCCCTTTTTTAAAGGGAGGTAAATCTTCGGTGGCAATGATCAAAATATTTTCCTTTAGCCAAACTTTCATACTGATTTCTCCTTACAATTGCTCTAGAAAACGCCTTTCAGTCACGGTAAGTTCTCGCCATTCCCCTGGCTGCAAACCGTCAATACTCAACTGCAAAGCCATTTTACCCTGACCAACGGCGATCGCCCTTCTAACTAAACGTAGGGTGGGAAAACCAATGGCTGCGGTCATGCGACGAACTTGACGATTGCGGCCTTCTGTCAGGGTTAATTCTAACCAACTGGTTGGCACATTTTTACGGTAACGAATTGGTAGCTCACGGGGCGGTAAATCCGGTTCTGTCGCTAGAATATTTACCGAAGCAGGGCGGGTTTGATAATCCTGAATAGGAATACCTTGACGTAGTGGCTCTAAATCCTGATCGGCAGGAATTCGCTCCACCTGCACCCAATAGGTACGGGGATGGGCAAACTGGCGATGGGCTAAACGGTGCTGTAAACGTCCCTGATCGGTTAATAACAATAACCCTTCACTGTCGTAATCTAATCTGCCAACGGGATAAATATCGGGCAGAGCAATAAAATCCTTAAGGGTTTTGCGAGGTTGATCGCCACCATCGGCATCGGTAAATTGGCAAAGAACATTATAGGGTTTATAAAAAAGAATCGTGCAGGCCATTATTTCTCCCATTTACCAACTATTGTTACATCCTAATCAGCAGGGGATCGGGACGCGATATACTCAGTTTCGTGAATATTGACGGACTCATTGGGACAAACAAGCATGGTCGCAGTAGCAATTTTAGCGGCGGGTAAGGGAACTCGAATGAAATCCACTCTGCCCAAGGTTTTACACCAACTTGGTGGGCGATCGCTGGTGGAACGAGTGTTAGACAGTTGTCAGGGGTTAGCCCCAGAACGAAAATTAGTGATTATCGGTTATCAGGGAGAGGCGGTTAAAGCCCAGTTTCAATCCCAGCCGGATGTAGAATTTGTCGAACAGCGCGAACAGCTAGGCACAGGCCATGCTATCCAACAACTCTTACCCTATCTCAAGGATTTTACCGGTGACTTACTGGTTCTCAATGGTGATGCGCCCCTGCTCAGGGCTGAAACCCTAGAAAAACTGTTAGCTACTCATCAAGCTAATGGTAGTATGGCTACCCTATTGACAGCGAACCTCCCTAATCCCAAAGGCTATGGCCGGGTTTTCTGTGATGGTCATAATCTGGTTACTCAGATTGTCGAAGATCGTGATTGTAACGATGCTCAACGCCAAAACCATCGCATTAATGGCGGTATTTATTGTTTTAATTGGCCAAAACTGGCGGAAATTTTGCCCCAATTAACCCCCAATAACGATCAGCAGGAATATTACCTCACCGATGTTGTTCATTTTCTGGCCCCTGTGCTGGCCGTTGATGTGGAAGATTATTTAGAAATTACGGGGATCAACGATCGCAAACAATTGGCCGCCGCTAACGAAGTCCTTCAAGAACGGATCAAGGATGATTGGATGGCTGCCGGAGTCACACTAATTAATCCCGACACCATTACTATTGACGATACTGTCACCCTAGAGCCTGATGTGATCATTGAACCCCATAGTCATCTACGGGGAACGACCCAGGTGGGCAAGGGGAGTCGCATTGGGCCAGGTAGTTTGATTGAAAATAGCACCCTAGGTGAAGATGTGACCGTTCTTTATTCTGTGATCACGGATAGTCAAGTTAGCTCTGGCTGTCGGATTGGCCCCTATAGTCATTTACGAGGTGAAGTAGAGGTCGGCGCGAATTGTCGAATTGGCAATTTTGTTGAAATTAAGAAAACCCGTTTGGGAACTAAGACCAATGTGGCCCACTTAACCTATCTCGGTGATGCCAGGCTCGGCGATCGCGTCAATGTGGGAGCGGGAACCATTACGGCTAATTATGATGGTGTTAATAAACATCAGACCATTATTGGCAATGGCACAAAAACAGGAGCCAATAGTGTCTTTGTTGCGCCAGTCAGCCTAGGAGAATCGGTAGTAGTCGCGGCTGGTTCGGTTGTCACCAATAATGTGCCCAATCATGCTTTGGTGATTGCTCGCCAACGTCAACGCATTATCGAAAACTGGACAACTCAATCCCAAAACTGGCAATCCTAGCCATTTCGATTTGTTTATTCATCTTGACCAGAAAATTTTATGTTAACCATTGCCTTACCGAAAGGGGTCTTGCTCAAGGATAGTATTGATCGCTTTCAACAGCTTGGGTTGGATTTTAGTGCTTTTTTAGATCCTAAGAATCGTCAACTTCAGATTGTCGATCCCACTCAAATCGCCAGAGCCTTGTTGGTGAGAACCCACGATGTCCCTGTTTACGTGGAATATGGCCAGGCCCATCTGGGGATTGTGGGTTATGACGTTCTGCTGGAGAAAAATCCGGCGGTAGCCCATTTAGCTGACCTTCAGTTTGGTAGCTGCCGTCTATCGGTGGCCGTGCCTGAAAAAAGCCCCTATCGTCGTTCCATTGAACTTCCCCCTCACGGTAAAGTTGCGTCAAAGTTTGTTAACTGCGCTCAAGAACATTTTCGACGTTTAGACTTACCGGTGGAAATTGTGCCTCTTTGCGGTTCAGTCGAGCTGGGGCCGATTACGGGAATGTCGGAGGCCATTGTGGATTTAGTTTCAACGGGGAAAACCCTTAGAGAAAACGGCTTGATCGAAATTGAGGTCTTGTTTGAAAGTACCGCTCGCCTGATTGCCCATCCCCTGAGTTATCGTCTGAACCGCGATCGCCTTTCCGACTGGGTAGGCAAATTGCGTATTAATACTTAGTTGTGGAACTCCGTAATTTTCCTTATTAATCTTTTCTGTAACAAAAATTAACATAAAATACTAAGAGTATTTGCGTGCTTAAAGTGAGGCATACTGTTATAGTAAAGTTCAGGAGTCCTGAAGCAATATAAGGAGATAACTCTGATGGAATCAATGACCCGTGCTCAACAAGAGCTTTACGATTGGCTTGTGGAGTATATCGAAACAACCCAACACGCCCCCTCTATTCGCCAAATGATGCGAGCGATGAATTTGCGATCGCCTGCTCCAATTCAAAGCCGCTTAGAGCGATTAAGAAGCAAAGGCTATATTGATTGGACAGAAGGAAAAGCCCGTACCCTTCGTATTCTGCACCAAAAACCCAAAGGCATTCCCATTCTGGGTGAAGTCTCTGGAGGTAGTCAGGTGGAACCCCGTCCCGAAGCCGAAACCACAGAAAAATTAGATCTAGCCAGTATCATCAAGCAGCCCAACTGCTATGTTCTCAAAGTGGCTGAGGATAGCTTGATCAATGACCTCATTGCCGAAGGTGATATGGCCATTCTGCGCTCACTCAATCCCGAAGAGGTAGTTCCCGATGGCGCGATCGTTGCCGCTCGTGTCGAGAATCATGGAACAACGCTCAAACATTTCTACCAAGAGGATGAAAACGTTGTGCTCAAAGCTTCTAACGGCAAATCCGAGAACATTGAAGTCCCAGCCTCTCAAGTAGAAGTTCAAGGTATTTTGATTGGCGTTTGGCGAAGTTACTAGCTTGCCGACTCTTTTGTTTCCATCTCCCTATTGATAATTTGATTGATAGGGAGTTTTTTAGGTCAATACAACTCATATTTTAATAGAGTACAAGGCAGAGAACCATTAAACAGAGGAAAACGGCGAGCCGCTCTTAACCCAATCCGTTTCGCCAATTCTCGATTTCCAGTCAGAATGTAAGCCGTCCAGCCCTTAAATCGCTGTTTTAAGATATCTCCTAATTGTTGATAAAAACTCTCTAACTCTGAGGTTTCTCCCAGACGTTTGCCATAGGGCGGGTTGCAAATGATTATCCCAGATGAGGCGGGAGCTTCTAGATCCGCTAAGGATTTTGTTTGAAACTGGATATGCTGATCTAGATAGCAAGCTTGGGCATTACTTTGGGCCTGTTTGATAACTGCTGCTTCTTGATCACTTCCCCAAATGGGTGATGCCAGTTGAGAGAGTTCTCCCTGTTGGGCCTGAGTTAAAAGAGCTTGCCATAAATCAGGATCATAGTCTGGCCATTGCTGAAAACAGAATTGGGAATGAAACTTACCGGGCGCGATTTTTAAGGACTGTAAACCGGCTTCAATGGGGAGGGTTCCCGATCCACACAGGGGATCTAAGAAGGGTTGGGAAGGAGTCCATTCCGCGATCGCTAACAGGGCTGAGGCCAAGGTTTCCTTAAGAGGTGCTAACCCCATGGCCGGACGATAACCTCGACGATGCAAACTAAAGCCAGAACTATCCAAACTTAACTGGCAGTTATTTTGTTGAATATGGGCATTAATGACAATATCTGGCTGATTGATATCAATACTAGAGCGTTTTCCTGTTCTATCTCGCTGTTGATCAACGATCGCATTTTTGATCTGGAGAGCGGTGAAGTGAGTATGGTTTAAATGGGCATTACTGCCGGTGCAATAAACCGCAAAACTTTGGTCTAACTGTAAATAGTCAAACCAATCAATTTTTTTGACACTGTGGTAAAGCTGTTGGGCGTTCTCTGCCTTAACTTTGAGTAGGGGAACTAAGACACGAAAAATGACCCTTGACCAGAGGTTAACGCGATAAAGTAGCGCTAAATCGCCTTCAAAGCTCACTCCGGCAAAGGCCGGTTGTACATTCCGTCCCCCTAAGGTTTCGAGTTCCTGAACAGCGATCGCTTCTAATCCTCTCGCAACGGTGGCGAAGTAAGGCTGGGACATCGATAATTTTAATCAATAAATTAGGTGTGGAAGCATTTCCAAAAGAATCGCCTAGCCTTATCCTAAAGCAGATGACTTTCAGTATTACTGATTTGCCAACAAATTTCTATTCAGCTTGTTTACTGCGATAATCTGTTATCTGAGTTGAAGGACTGACAATTTCTACCACTAACAACGGTGGTTCTTCGTTTAAATCAATGACAGCTTCACGATCGCCTAGAGAATCCCATTGCTCAAGGGGTAACACCGTCACATCAGGAATACGAGAAGTCTCCCATCTTCCCCCACACGGCGATCACGCAACGCCACTTCGTGATCGCAGTCCTACAGAAAACCGTTGGGCTATCCAGGGAAGTTTTAATCGGGTAATTTCATCATCAAAAAAAAGAAGGCGATCGCATCTAAAACTACATTTTTCCCTGAAGCATTATTCCTGACAAGCAGATTTGGGACTAGTTGCTAATTTTAGAGGCTCAAAAATGCGAGAAATTACACATTTAACCTGAATAGGAAATCTCTTTAAGATGTTGTTCTGCTCCTTCCTTTAAGACCCAGCGAATAGTGGTAAAAAATCGAGGCCAGTTTTTAGTTCCGTCTCCAAAATAAATTTCTGCCACTTGTCTGTCTAAATCAATGGGATCAATAATACCATCATCTAGTTCATTTAGAGTTTCTATAATTGTTTCGATAACGGCTAATCTTTTTTCTCTTAATCTTGTTACATTTAGGTTCAGCATTTCAATCGTAAATTCTAAATTTTCAAGAGGAATACCGATCTGTTGACAAGCCATATCATCAGGCTCAATACGTCCATCTTCACTATTGAAACGAAATAGACGCGATACAGGCAATTCTAATGGATTTAGCAAGCGACCATCGGGAACAAAATTATTTTTTTTCTTGCCACAACAAAAATCTGATTTTTCAATTTTTATTGGTTGGGAATTAGTTTTTTCTAAACCACCTGGGTCAAGACAAACTGCCAGCATATTAGACCAATCTAAGTCATGATTTTTTTCTTTTGTTGATATCTCGCAGGGAATGAAATGTTCAACAGAACGATTTTCTGTCGTGAGAGCCATTTCACAATAGGCACAAAGCCCTTTTTGATCACTCAATAAAGTTGTACGAATCGCATCATAGGTTTCACGATTGCCTTTAACATCTTTCCATTTACTAAATCGAGAAGAAGATTGCATCTTTTGATCGCTTCGCTCTTTATAGTTTTTTAGCTCAGAAGGTTCAGGGGATTTAAGAACTTTTTTCATACACTCATTCTCCTTTCCAAGCGACGAATTTGCATATCGGCTCTCGTCATATCTGCATCAAAAGATTCCCAACTTTCTAATTCTTTTTGTAATCTTTTCGCTTCTTCTATGTTGCCATTATCAATCGCATTAAAAAGAGCCGTTAATTTTCTTGATTCTTCCGTATCGGGGCGTAAGTTTTCTAGTCCTAAAACATAGCGAACCATGTCTGAACTTTTCATTCCTTTGGTTGGATAGGGACAAGCTTTAATTTGATAATCTTCCAGTATCCAAACCTGATTACGGTCAACGGTAGTAACAATTTCAGGACTGTGGGTTGTGGCAATAATTTGAGTGTTGGGAAAAACTTTCCGTAAGTCGGGAATGATTTTTTGTTGCCAGGTAGGATGTAAATGTAAATCTAGTTCATCAATCATTAAAATTGCTTCAGCTTCTAGAGGATTTTCGAGATGGGGATTCGCTTGGGCTAACCGTCGCGCAAAGTCCATAACTAATGCCAACATATTACGATAGCCAGCACTCAGTTGATTGAGGGTGAGTTCTCTTTTTTCGCCTGTTTCCATTGTCCATTCAACCATTAATTTAACAGAGGTTGTTTGGGTACAATAAACACGAGCTTCGGGATGAATAATCGTTTTAACTGCATTTCTAACCTGTTTAAGATCAGGTAATTCATAATTAATATCACCGTGATTTTTACCTTCTCTTAGTTCTTGATATTCACGGATAAAAAACCAATTTATAAAATCGATAAAATTGGACGTTCCATCGAAAGGATCATTGAGCGCGTCAAATCTATCAAAAGATTGATTAGAAATAGTTTTAGTTTCATCAATTTTTGTTGCGTTACGTTCACTTTTGTAATAAGCGATAATAGAAAGTTCACAAGAAGAATCATAATCCTTAGAAAATTTGTCTTTTAATGCTAAAGATAGATTTTTTGTTCCGCTTTGTGTATATTGTGCAACCTCACCCGCAAAGACCTTTTCAGATGAATTTTCTCGAAGATACTTACAGAGTATTTTCCAATCGGGAAAATCTTTAACGACGACAGTAAGCTCTGGTTGGATTTTCTGTTTATTACCTTTTTTTTGAACGGGTAAATCTTTCTTAAAAACGGGAAGAAGTTCTAGTTTTTTTCGTGCAATTTCCTGAACTTGGGCAACATAAGGATACATTGCAGCCGCGATCGCGTCTAAAACGGCACTTTTCCCTGAGCCATTATTGCCCACAAAAATATTAACATCGGGATTAAGATCAAATTCAAGATGCTCAAAACAGCGAAAGTTTTTAACCGTAATGTGTTTAATGTGCATTGTGAGAACCTCCTAGAGGTAGCTGGAAAGAGCTAAAAGTGATCGCCGATTTTATGATACCATTTTGACCAATTAAAAGAGCAGAATGACTGTCAAAAAATGTCGAGTCTATTCACCCAATAAAATTTGATTTGCTGTTAATACTAACTCAGAAAAAGTCTGTGAAACAAGCGGCTCCTCGTCACGAAAAACAACCTGATCATACCATCCTTCAACCAGCGTGCAAACAATCACACAATCCTGTAGAGGATCAACAATCCAATATTCTGAGATTCCCAAAACGGCATATTCAGCCTGTTTACTGCGATAATCCGTCACCTGGGTTGAAGGACTGACAATTTCTACCACTAATAACGGTGGTTCCTCGTTTAAATCAATAACAGCTTCGCGATCGCCTAAAGAATCCCATTGCTTAAGGGGTAAAACCGTTATATCAGGAATACGAGAAGTCTCCCACCTTCCCCCACGCGGCGATCGCAGTCCCACAGAAAACCGTTGAGCTATCCAGGGAAGTTTTAATCTGGTAATTTCATCATCAAAAAAACGTTCCAATCGTTTAGCGATCGCGCCATGTTTCCCTGTCCCCAAGCTCATGGGAATTAATTCTCCTTCTACTAATTCATAGCGATTATCCGTATTATCTTGATAATTAAGATATTCACTAAAGCTTAGTTTTTGATGGGTAATAATCATTGTTAGTCTTTCTCTTTGTTTATAAAAGTTATTAGGACACTTTTTGCTGATAATCTCCAACTAAGCCAATATTTTCTAACATAACTTGTCGTATGGTTTCCATTCCCCCAAATTGTTGAGAAGCATCCAGTATTTCAATCCCAGCTAAATGACCACTTTGATCATAATCAACGGCAATTCCTTCGGCTAAATGTTGAGTTATAACAGTCGTTTCTTGAAAAATAATACTTAAAGCATCTACTTCTTTGTCATAGATAATTTTCACAATGCTTGCTCCTTTAAAAAAAGTAAGTATAAACAGTAATAACGACTATTTCAGTCGGTTCATCCACAAAAATTGGTCGAACCTGTTTGGTTTTATAAGCTTTGCCGTTCCATATTCCATTATAGGAAAAGTCTTGATGACATTCAATCCTGTTTGAAGCGACTGGTTGCCAATCACTATTACGAATAGTTTCCTCCACTTCAGCAATAGTGAATCCTCTTTTGGGAATATAGTTTAAGGCGTGTTGCGAAAGTCGAATTGGCTTCACATTGTTTAAGTCTCCCTATCTTAAAATGCTCATCTCAATAATCAGCGTTTTACGGAACAATAATGTAACGCGATCACCTCTTAAATCACTCTTAAATCACTCTAAATTATCCTCTTCAGAATTAACCTCTTTTTGACTATTTGCTTGACTTTTCAACAACGGAAACGCAATCACATCCCGAATACTCGGTGAATCCGTTAATAACATCACCAGGCGATCAATGCCAATACCTAACCCACCTGTGGGAGGCATTCCATATTCCAACGCCGTGAGAAAATCTTCATCTACGCCATGGGCTTCTAAGTCTCCTGCGTCTTTTTTAGCCGATTGTTCTTCTAAGCGTTGACGTTGATCAATCGGGTCAGTTAACTCAGAAAAACTATTCGCTAATTCTCGTCCCACGACAAATAATTCAAAGCGTTCCACTAAACCAGTCTTAGAACGATGGGGTTTCGCTAAAGGTGAAATTTCGACAGGAAAATCGGTAATAAAAGTCGGTTGAATTAACGTCGCTTCTACGGTTTGTTCAAAGGCTTCATTTAATAATTTGCCAATAGAAGGACAATCTTCTGGAACACCAATTCCCGCTTTTTCCGCCGCCAATTTGGCTGTTTCTAAATCCGTAAACTGACTAAAATCTACCCCTGTTTGTAAAAGCACAGCCTCGTGCATGGTAATCCGTTTCCAGGGCGTTGTTAAATCAATTTCTTGTTCTTGATAGGTGAATTTTAAAGTTCCTAAAGCTGTTTGAGCCGCAGTTGTGACTAAGGCTTCTGTTAAGGCCATCATGTCGAAATAATCAGCATAGGCTTGATAAACTTCAATGGAAGTAAATTCTGGATTATGGCGCGTCGAAACCCCTTCATTACGGAAAATTCGGCCCAATTCAAAGACTTTTTCAAAACCGCCAACAACTAATCGTTTTAAATGTAATTCTGTGGCAATTCGTAGATAAAATTCCTGGTCTAAAGCGTTGTGATGGGTGACAAAAGGACGGGCTTCAGCTCCCCCTGGTTCGGATTGCAAGACGGGAGTTTCAATTTCAATAAAACCCTGATCATCTAAGTAACGACGAATGGAAGCCGTAATTTGGGCGCGACGACGGAAAGTTTGACGAACTTCAGGGTTAACAATGAGGTCAACATAACGCTGACGATAACGCTTTTCTGTGTCGGTTAGTCCATGCCATTTATCGGGTAACGGTAAGAGCGATTTGGTTAATAATTGATAGGTTTTTACATAAACAGAAAGTTCGCCTTTTTCGGTACGTTTGATGGTTCCTTGTACCCCTAAAATGTCCCCTGTATCAGTTAATTTAGTTAGGTGGTTAAAAGGATTTTCTTCATCGGGCATTGTTTCCGTAATGCGTTTTTTTTCTAGATATAACTGAATTGTTCCGGTTTCATCCTGAAGATTAAAAAAGGCTAATTTCCCCATAATTCGACGGGCAATAATTCGACCCGCGATCGCCACATTCACCTCAACCTCTTCACCATTGCCTAAATCAGCATACTTTTCTTGAAGTTCAGCCGCCGTATTAGTCGATTCCCACTTATAAGCATAGGGATTAACACCTAAATCCTTAAGTTGAGCGACTTTTTCAAGACGAGTAGCACGAATTTCTTCTAGACCGGAATGGGATTGAGGAGAATTAGAGGACATTTAGTTAATAGTGAATAATTGATAGTTGATAGTTGATAATGGATCATTAACAATTGCGAAGCCTGTAGGGGCGAATTGCGTGCGCCCAGAAACTTGAGAAACTTGCGCCCAGAGACTTTAATAATTGACAGTTATTCAGAAAAACAATATTCATTTAATGTTAGCTTTGGTATCTTTGACGGCTGCTAAAAACAATAAGACAGTTAAAGGAATGCTGCCCGCTAAAATAATACCAGTATTGGTCATGCCCAGTTCAGGATTACCTGAAGTTAATTCAAAAATGGAACCCACTGCCGCGATCGCTGCGATACAGGAACCAAGCAAAAAAACGCCACTTTTAGGGGTCACAGAGAAAAAGCCTCCACATGAATAAGTCAGAATGAGTTGATTGCAAAAAGATAATTGCCGTCAGTCAACAGTCAAGTTAATAAGTTAATGGCATTTTAAGGGATAGGTTTAACCGCGTGAACAGAAAAGCCCTGCTTTTTCAAAGATTCGGCTAACGCCAGGGCATTATCCACCCGATCCACAAACATCACCCCATTAAGATGATCCATTTCATGCTGAATAACCCGCGCTAACAGGCCATCCGCTTGTCGTTTTTGAGGACGGCCAAACTCATCCTTGTAAGTGACTTCGATCGCCGTTGGACGGGTGACATTGAGATAAACCCCCGGAATACTCAAACACCCTTCCTCGGCAACACAGAGTTCCTGACCCATACGGGTAATTTGAGGATTAATCAAAATCAGGGGAGGATTGCCTGCCTGATCCGGTTCACAATCCACCACCATTAATTGTTTATTAATCCCTACCTGGGGAGCCGCTAGACCAATACCTTGAGAACTATACATGGTTTGCAGCATTTCCTTGGCCAATTTGCGGATCGACTCATCTACCTTGGCAATTCGTTTAGCTGGTTGACGAAGGACGCGATCGCCGAGAAAATGCAGATCTAAGGGAGGCTTTTCTAATTTTTGTTTGTCAACAAGGAGGGTCGCAGTCATAAAAAGTTGAACAGTTCGGATCTCTGGGACTGTTGGTTATTCACCAATCTTAACATGAGGATCTCTAGGCATTGACATCCTCCTCGGCGTGAACGCACGAGGATTCCCAAACCTCACGATTTGGGTTTCTGTTTCTTCGCACCTGCCTTAACAGATTTACTCTGTTCTGG
>Ga0208854_1000070_pt1 | contig 21322 bp, 18 predicted proteins | sample LakMenEpi30Nov11_FD_150748 | JGI IMG/M metagenome (GOLD analysis project Ga0208854, IMG submission 150748) | Freshwater microbial communities from Lake Mendota, WI - 30NOV2011 deep hole epilimnion (SPAdes) | ecosystem: Environmental > Aquatic > Freshwater > Lake > Epilimnion/Euphotic zone ...
ATTGGCTTGGGCTGCGTAACTACCACCAAATAAATTAAAATGATTAAGAATATGATAAAGATTGTAGAGAATTTTACGCTGTTGATAGCCTTCTGCTAAGGGAGAAACTTCTGTATAACCTTGATAAAAGGCTGTCGGAAAACCTCCAAATAATTCAGTCATGGCTAAATCTACTTCGCGATCGCCGTAGTAAGTGGCTGGGTCAAAAATCACTGGTTCTCCACTCTCTAGAATGGCCGCATTGCCAGACCAAAGATCACCATGCACTAGGGCCGGTTGAGGATTGTGAGCGGCTAACAAATTCCGAACTTTTGTCACCATTTTAATTGTGTCTGGAAAATGGCCACCACGACGTTGTGCTAACTTTAATTGATAGCCAATGCGATGTTCTGCAAAAAAATCAGCCCAATGCTCAGACCAGGTATTGATTTGGGGCGTAGAACCAATGGTATTGTTTCGTTCCCAGCCAAAACGCTGATTTTGACCCTGACTGTGCATTCTGGCCAATTGACGACCCAGGGATCGCCAACTTGTAGCATTACCTTTACCTAAATTGAGCCAACTTAACACCAGATAACTATGCCGCTCATTAACTCCCCAACAAATGGGTTTAGGAACCTGGATTGTCTGAGTTGCGGCCATCTGTTGTAAGGCGATCACTTCTGACTCAAACATGGTTAATTGATCAGCCTGGTTGAGCTTAATAAAATAATTTTGGCCCTCAGCCTGGAGCCGATAACCTTGATTAATACAACCACCACCAACCGGATGACGTTGTTCAATCCGAAAGGTTTTTCCGGTGACTTGGCTAATTTGAGCCGCAATCTCAGTCCACATGAATCTTAATTTAAGTCATACTAGTTAGGGTAAATCTTAGCAAAGTTTACGAGGCTGTTAAACCCTTTATTTTCGCGCCTATTTTATATTAATGAAAAAGGACATAGTACTATTATGTCCCTACAAATTATTTTAATTTAATTGGATAAACGCGATCGCCAATTACTGTGGTAGGGGCGCATGGCGTGCGCCCAGAGGTTAATTGTTTCCAATTAATCCGATAAACGCGATCGGTAGGGATTTTTGGAGAAGAGGAGACTAAGAGATTTTAAAAAGGGCTTTAAGCAATCAGAAATAATAATTAATTGCTGATCGCCCCATCACCAAGTCACCCCGTCCCCTTGCGTTTCCAACTAATCCGATTTAAGGCGATCGGTGGGGCAAAACATCACCAATCCGCCTACTGAAGAACCTGAACGTTTCCAACTAATCCGATTTAACCCAATCGGTAGGGCCGCTGTATCTAACCTTGCTGAACAGCTTGGCGATAGCGTTTCCAACTAATCCGATTTAACCCAATCGGTAGGGGTGTTTATATGAGTACGACTCTGAGGCCGGAAGTTGGATTCAGTGTTTCCAACTAATCCGATTTAACCCAATCGGTAGGGGCATTACAGCTTTGGATGCTACAGTGATGTTGGGTACGTTTCCAACTAATCCGATTTAACCCAATCGGTAGGGATTGATCAGGGAATATTTAACGGTTGTTTTTCCATTGTATCATTGTTTCCAACTAATCCGATTTAACCCAATCGGTAGGGTTGAGTTGCAAGAGAAAATTGAATCTATTGTGAATAATCTGCGTTTCCAACTAATCCGATTTAACCCAATCGGTAGGGTTGAGGATCAGATAAACAGCTCGATTCTGCACACTCTAGATGAGTTTCCAACTAATCCGATTTAACCCAATCGGTAGGGAGTAGCTTCTTAGAAGCCCTGTCCAGAGCAGCTTAGAGATAGCCAATTCGACGTATGTGACAATTGTACTGTCATTTTACCTCCTAAAATCTGTCAAAACAGAAAAAAGTGAGTTCCAGAACCCTTACACCGTCAGCATTCGACCCATCTCAACGAGAGATCAAGGCTTTCAGCGATCAGGCGAGGTGCGTCGAAAGAGAGAATAAGAACAGCCCCAGTAAACAGGCTCTAACCCTAGAAAATATAGGCATTTGGAGACGGTTCAGGGGAAGGACTGCCAATCACTAGTACTCTAGAAACGGCTTCTTGAGAAATCCAATAGAATCTTACACTATCTTCCTGGGGTTTGACCGGTTTGTTAAACTTTTGAAACAAGATAATCGCTAAATCCCCCAATACCGGAGGACTTTGAAAGCCATAACATAGAGAACAGTTCCCCCCAAAGTTGGGTAGCTAGGGGGCTAAACTTAGAAACGCAAATTATTACCGTGCTAAGTATTTACGACTTTTAAGGCGTAATTTCTTCCTTGCTAGGGCTATTCAATTCTTCATGCCGAAAAACAATTTCTGTCTCTATCGCTTTAATCTCTGTATTCAGGTTAGGCAAGATAGGAAAGAAGGGTTGATGCAGACCAATCAATTCGGCAAGGATTCGTTTTAATTGGGGACGAGGCACGATCGCATCGACAAAGCCATGTTGTAATAAATATTCAGAGGTTTGGAAGTCATCTGGTAACTTTTCCCGCAGGGTTTGTTCGATTACCCGTCGTCCGGCAAAACCAATGGTGGCTTTGGGTTCCGCAATAATGACATCTCCTAGCATCGCAAAACTGGCTGTAACGCCTCCCGTCGTAGGATGGGTCAGCACCGGAATATAGAGTAACTTGGCATCATGGTGACGTTGCAATGCGCCAGAAATCTTGGCCATCTGCATCAAACTGAGCATTCCCTCCTGCATTCTGGCCCCCCCAGAGGCACAAATTATAATGACAGGCAAACCCTCTAGGGTGGCATATTCAATCAGCCGACAAAGTTTTTCGCCGACCACTGATCCCATGCTTCCTCCCATGAAACGAAAATCCATTACCCCTAAAGCGACACGCAGACCATCCAGCCGTCCGATACCTGTTTGTACCGCATCACTGAGCTTTGTACTTTTTTGAGTCTCTTTAAGACGGTCTTTATAGGCTTTGCGATCGCGGAACTTAAGGGGATCGGTGGGGCGTAACTGTTCATTGAGAGGTTGCCAGGATTTAGGGTCAATCAATTGACGAATGCGTTCATCACTATCTACCCGCAGATGATGGTCACATTCTCCACAAACCATCTGGTTCACCTGTAAGTCCTTGGTATAGGTTAAAACCCCACAGGCCGGACATTTTGTCCAGAGACCATCAGCGATTTCCCTTTCCTGCTGCGGTTGAATGGTCGGGGGTTCGGCCTTTTCGCGGTTGGCAAACCAATCAAATAGAGACATAGATATAGGTTGTATTATAAAAATTCTGATAGCTTGGCCTTCCCTTAGAAACACCGGCTGGGAATCCAAGCGAATGCTGCTATTCTAGCAAAAATGATGCAGCCTATTCCGCCATCAGCAAAAATGCCTAGTCTCCTAGCTTTTTTTGTAATTGTTTAATGGCTTGATACATCTCTGGTAAACGCTTATAAATAGCCGAAACTTTTAAATATAATTTGTTAGGAATCGCAGGACTACTAGAAACAATTTCTCCCGCCGCGACATCACTGTGCAAGCCACTTTGGGCCGTGGCGATTGCTCCATCCCCGATGCTGACTTGATTGGCCACTCCCACCTGGCCCGCCAGAATAACACGATTTCCCACTTTCACACCACCGGCCAGACCCACCTGGGCTGCCATCGCACAGCCTTGACCCACCTGACAACCATGCGCCACATGAATTAAGTTATCGAGTTTGGTTTGTTGAGCAATACGGGTTTCTCCCACTGCCGGACGATCTACCGCACTGTTACAGCCAATTTCTACGCCCTCCTCTAGTACCACACGTCCTGACTGTTCCATTTTGAACCAGCCTTCGGCCGTCGGTACAAAGCCAAATCCTTCGGCTCCGATCACTGCTCCACTGTGAATCACACAATTAGCTCCGATCGCCGTCCGTTCATGAATGGTGCAATGGGAATGTAGTGTCGTTCCGGCCCCAATGCTCACCTCTGGATAGATCACGACCTGGGGATGAATACAAACGCGATCGCCGATAGTCACACCCGCTTCAATCACTACCTGGGGGCCAATATAGACATCCTGACCCAGTTGAACAGAGGGATCAATGACGGCAGTTGCATGAATACTGCCTTGGGGACGAAAGGGTTGATAAAAGAAACGAATTACCTGGGCAAATCCCAATTTTGAATCCGATAAGGCGATCCAAGCAATTCCCCTTTGATTGGCTTGGGACTGTAAACCCTCATCCATTGGTAGGATTAAAGCCTTAGCCGCAGTGGATTGGAGTTTAGCGGCAAATTTTACCCCCTCAATATAGCTGATGGTCTGGGAAGTAGCCTCGTCAACGGCGGCAACCCCTTGAATGTCTGGGTTGAGGTCGGGCTGAACTGTCAAACTAGAGGCTTTGACGACCGTACCCAATTTCTCCACAATCTCGCTAAACTGCATAGGAATTTCTCAAGTTTTAATACTCTTTAAACCCCATCCTAAGACTATTTCTCTCGGTTTCAAGTTTCGTTTTCTCCCACTCCTAGACTGACTAGACTTAAAATTTGTTCGGCGATCGCCGTTGCTACTGGTAAAACAGATAAACGATTGCCCTTTTTGACGACCCCTAATTCCTCTGGACTAAAGCGGGCTTTGAGTTCGTTGAGGGTAATGATCATGGGAAATTTTTGTATAAACGCAATTTTAACAGTTTGCCAACGGGGAGCATCGGGAGATGATTTGGGGTCATAATAGTCACTTTGGGGATCAAATTGGCTCGGATCAATCACCTGGTTGGCAACAATCTCCGCTAAGCCCACAATGCCAGGAATGGCGGTATTGGAATGATAAAAAAAGGCGCGATCGCCGATCTGCATTTGCTTGAGAAAATTACGAGCTTGATAATTGCGTACACCATCCCACAGGGTTTCCCCTTCAGTTTTTAAGGTGTCAATACTATAGGTTGTTGGCTCCGATTTCATTAACCAATAATTCATCTTGTTTTAAGATATTTAAGATATTTATTTTAAATGTATTTATTTTAAAGTTCACTTATTTACCTAATTTAATAACGATTGGGCATGGTTCATCATTGCCTTAACCACATCGGGCATCATCCATTTCGCTTGCCAACCTAATTTTTCCTTAGCCTTTTGGGGATTACCCCAGTTAACCGATAAATCTGAAGGACGCAATAAACTAGAGTCGGTTAGCACATAATCTCGCCAATTTAAGCCAACGGTAGTAAAAGCTTGATCCACAAAATCCTCTAAACGAGAGGTGACTCCTGTGGCAATGACAAAATCCTCTGGTGTTTCCTGTTGCAACATTAAATACATCGCCTCCACATATTCAGGAGCCCAGCCCCAGTCCCGTTGAATCTTCAAATTTCCCAAGGATAATTGCTGTTGCTTTCCCTGGGAAATACGACAAACGGCTTGAACAATTTTTTGCGTAACAAAACGACTAGGGCGGAGCGGTGATTCATGATTAAATAAAATACCTGAACAAGCAAATAAATTATAGGCTTCTCGATAATTAGCAACTTCCCAAAAAGCCGTTGCTTTGGCTACACCATAGGGACTACGGGGACGAAAAGGGGTTTGTTCATCAGCAGCAAGATTACCAATATTGCCAAAACATTCGCTCGATCCAGCATTATAAAATTTAATGGATTTTCCCAAAAAACGAATCGCTTCTAATAGGTTTAAGGTTCCCGTACCAATACTTTCTAGGGTTTCAACAGGTTGCTCAAAGGAAAGTCCGACGGAGGTTTGCCCTGCCAAATTATAGATCTCATCAGGATCACTTTTAGTAATGACTTGAATCACACTGCGAAAATCATTTAAGGACATTGATTCTAATTTAATCTGCTCTCGAATTCCTAAATAGTTGAGATTACGGAAAGAGGACATCTGAGCATCTCTAGAGGTTCCATAGACTTGATAGCCTTTACTCAGTAATAATTGCGCCAGATAGGCTCCATCTTGTCCAGAAATACCACAAATCAACGCTTTTTTAGTAATCATTTTAAATCTTGTTAAACCTTGTCTAACTTGAAAACTGTAGTTTTTGGGATTGCCCCCTAAATCCCCCAATACTGGGGGACTTAAATAGTTAATCTGTCTCGCTAATATTTTAATACTCTAAGATATTTAGGTTAATTTATTGTTGAAATACACTCATTTTTAGCCATTGATTAAGATAGCCCATTTGTCCATAAGCATAGAGAAAATTCTCAAATCTCAGGTCAGTATCTTGCCAATATTTTAAGGCTTTATAGATGCCTCTGAGCATATTTTCCAACCCCTTCTGCAAAGGAGATACGGTTGCCGATCCGGCCAAGCTTTCACGTTGGTACTCACTTACCCCCTGCCACCAAGCTCGTCGCAAAAACCATTGATATTCTAGCCGCTCAGGAGCCACCTGATGATAGACCAGAGCATCGGGAAGATAGGCCACTGTTAGGCCTTGATGGAGAGCTAATTCGGTCATATAGAGTTCTTCATTCGATAACAATTGAGTCCCCATTCTCCCTAAGCTTTGATTAAAGCCACCAACTTGTTCTAAAAAACGGCGACGTAGGGAATAATTGAGTCCTCTAGGCGTTAGTCCAGGTTGGCTAATCTGGAGAGGTTCTGTTCCTAAGTCATAATGCCCCAAGGCTCCCATCATTTCTAAGGATAACCATTGAGGAATCTTCACATCATCGGGCCAGCGTAGAATAATTTTTCCACCGGCGATCGCTAATTGTTCGTTTTCCTGATAGGCTTTCTGGAGAGTACTTAACCAATGGGGCGTGGCGATCGCATCATCGTCAAGGTAAGCTAAAATCTCTGACTGACTGTGATTAGCCCCACAATTCCGCGCTAAGGATAGGCCCAAACAGGGTTCATAGAGATAGGTTAAACGCTTATCGTGCAAACGTGATGCTACAATCTGCTGAGTTTGATCGGTGGAGGCATTGTCAACCACCAAGACCTTAAAATTCTCACAGTCCTGGGCTAATAAACTATCAATCGCTTCCCCCAAATAGCGATCGCGGTTGTGAGTACAAATAATAGCGGTAATGTCAGGGGAAATCATCTCAGGAAAGGTTATGCTCAAGATATTGCTTAAGGTTTGTATGGAGAGAATATCATGAATCCGCGAGGCATTTATACCTTAGCCAATGATGTTGTTTATGATCAACTGATTGCCTTACTCAATAGTATTGAAAAAAATGTCGGTGTAGAAATACCGATCTGCGTTATCCCCTTCGATGACCGTTTAGATAAAATTATTACCGAAATTCAGCAAAGACCGCAAGTTAGCCTGTTTGAGCAAAGGCAGGTTATCCAAGCCTGGGAAATTTTTGCTGAAAAAGTCTGGGATAGCTACCCCGCCACTCGAAAAAAACAGCAGCCACGACCTCCCTGGGGAAAAGGTCATCATCGCAAATTTGTAGCCTTCGACGGTATTTTTGAAGAGTTTGTCTATTATGATGCCGATAGTTTGGCAATGAAGCCCCTAGAGCCATTATTTGAGCGACTAAAAACCGTTGATTTTGTTTTTGATGATTGGGAACATCGCAAGCCAGAGGGCAAAACTGCCTTAGATTGGGGATTAATACAAGCAACGTCCCTCTATGACCGTGAATTTGTACAGAAAAGTCTTCATTGTTCTAGTTTTTTCGGTTCCAAACGAGGCATTTTTTCGGCCCCAGAATTAGAAAAATTCAGTCAGAAATTAATTCAAGAGCAGGAAATTAACTGGCTTCCTAAATGGTGGGATGATGCCTTTTTGTTTAATTACCTAACCCTTCGTTCTGGACGACCTTGTTATAATTTTACCCTCAGTTCCAATCCCCAGGATCGAACCGGAAATTGTGCCGATGCCGATCCCTTTGTGGAGATTGATCAGGTACTTTATAACGAGCAAGGTTTAAAGCCTATTCATCGTCTTCATTATATGAATTATCCTGCTCAGGATTTTAGGCGGTTATGTCAGGGAGAGGATGTGGGCATTCGCTATCAAGCTATTTTTCTCTATTATCGTTTTTTGAAGGACAGCGATCGCGCCCCTCAAAAGCTAACTCGCGCCTCTCCCTTACAAAAATTAGGACGTAAACTCAAAAGCGGGTTAAAAAAAGTTCAATTATTGACTCGTTAACGGTGGGATACCGGCTAAGTCCAGGATTTGCGGAATCAGATCTTCCCGTTTAATCGCCATTAAATGCACCCCCTGACAGAGATCTTTGGCCAATTTAACCTGTTCGGCGGCAATTTTAACGCCTTCCTGTAGGGGATCACTGGCTTGGGCTAAACGGTCAATCAAATGTTGGGGAATGTCAACCCCTGGCACATTACGGTTAATAAATTGAGCATTCTTAGCCGATTTCAACAAAAATATCCCCGCTAAAATTGGCTTACCACAACCCGCCGCTACCTGGGTCATAAATTTATCTAAACAATCGAAATCGGTAATTAATTGACTTTGAAAAAACTGCGCTCCGGCTTTTAATTTTCGTTCAAAACGGGATTGTAAACCAGACCAACTTTTGGATTGAGGATCCACTGCGGCCCCCGCCAATAGATCGAGCGCACCATCGGTTAACGGTTTTTCGTTGGCATCCACACCTAAATTCAGTTTTTCAATTAATTTCAACAGTCTTACCGATTCTAAATCATAGACTGCCTTGGCCTGGGGATGATCGCCCGCCTTGAGCGGATCGCCCGTTAAAGCTAAAATGGTTTGGATTCCTAACGCTGAAGCTCCCATTAAGTCAGCTTGCAGACCAATCAGATTGCGATCGCGGCAGGTTACTTGGCAAATAGACTCAATGCCTTGCCGTTGCAGCAAAATACAGGCCGCCAGAGAGGACATTCGCAGAACCGCTCTACTGCCATCGGTAATATTAATGGCATGAACCCGCCCCTTAAGGGCTTGAGAGACCGCTAACATCCGTTTAGGATCATGACCCTTGGGAGGAGTGACTTCTGCCGTGAGTAGAAAATCTTGGGATTGAACCGCTTGACGAAAATGAGTCAGCATTATGAAGTAACCAAAAAATAGCTCAATAGTTCGGAATAGGGTAGCAAACTTACGATACGAATGACACCAGATTATCTAAAACACTAAGTCGAGATCAAAACAAAGTAATCTTTAGAGTCATTCAGATATCTCTATAATACCTTTTAAGGAATATGAAAATAGCAGGACATTAGATCCTACTCTGAATTTAAACTAACGCAACTTCGGTAATGTGCTAGATCGGTGGATCGCTTTTCTAGAACGTTGTCAGCGCAATAACTGCGATTGGTCTTATCCACAGATTCAGAACACTACCTTCTTTTGTCATGATAGACAACTGGACAGTGCGAAGTTCTCTGTCAGACATTTTGACAAAATGCCCAAAAGCCTTGCTTTGAAAGTCTTTCAGCGATTGTGAGTCTTGAAGAGGATTGAAGGGCGTTGGTGGCTGAAACCCTAGTAAACTCGTTGATTTTCCTAGAACTTCGCACTGTCCAGATAGACAATCTTCTAATTGATATTTTGTGGCTTTAGTCAAAAGTACCTTAATTTGTAATAATGCTAAATTTTAAACCTTGGTGGCAGGACTTTAAAACACAATTTATTTTTGTGATTATTTGTCTAATAATTATCATTAAACCAGTTATTATTTATGGGATTCTTCTTCTTTTTGTTTTAGGGGGTGTGTATTCGATTTATCTTCGGAATAAACAAGATAGTAATCCGATTATTTTCCCATCTATTGATAGTATTCATGAAAAGTTAAAACGAGTTTTTCAAGAGTCTAATCTTGATGGAGTCATGATTTTAGATATTTCAAATATTAATGATATGAAATCGACTAATTCCTTAAAAATACTACATCAACAATTTTCTGTTAAGATTAATCCCTATTTTGAGAAATCTATTATATCTAGATTTTCTAAAGGAAGAATGATTAATAACTCCCATCTCTCTTTATTGCTATCTCTCAACGAACCTCATCAAAAGTTGCTAACTTTTTTCCTAAAAGCTAATTCCTATCTAATTGAGTTCTTTTTTATCTGTCAGAAATCAGAAGTTCAAGAGGATAAACTGATTCAATATCAAGAAGATGTACAAGAAATTTATCACTACTTATTTCCTCAAAGTTTTTTAGTTAAAGATAAAATTAATTTAATCTTACATAATATTTTAGAATTAGATAGTCAATATGTTGATGGAATTATCTTCTTAAATGTCTCAGAATCTCTTGGCAATAAATATTATCAATTTCTCAAAACTGAAACCCATGCTTTTAAGAAAAAACAACAAGGACAAAAAATTATAGAGAGAGTTAGCAATAAAGAGATTTGGCATCAGTTAGGTATTAGCTCTAAAATCTATCTAGAGATGATTTTTTCTCATGCCTCTACTATTGAGATATGGACTTTTTATTTGACAGAACAAGATAATTCTAAATTTGCCATTGTTTTTTGGACTGAAATGCCACTCGAAAAATTTAGTAGTGTTTCATATCATGTGATTTATCAAAATAAAGTTCGTGAATATGCTAAGACAATTATCGAAAATTTAAGTTCTATAAAAAGTGATGATTTAACCGTATCATAACTTTTGATGAATTAAAAATGAAAAAAATATAATTTTTATGAATTAAATCCTCAAATTATGATATAGAATAAAATTAATGAACAAAATCAATGAACAAAATCGATGTTAAGCTTTGAATTGAAGATTTAGCAGCGTAAAGTCGGACAGTTTGATCTGGGTGTTGCTCAGGGAAATGACTATAAGACTTGCTCTTAAAAGCTAAAACCCTCTCAGAGTAAGCTGTTCCACGTTAAGTTGGTACTTAATTGAAGCTTTGACCTCTCAAACGCTTGTATTACAAATTGTTAATACAATGCTTGAGAGATAATTTAACTTCGTTAGACTGTAGAAGATATGATTTTGTTCAAAATCAACTTCTATCACTTATCTATTTTTTCAAGGAGGAACTTGTTTATGAATTATGATAACCCTGATGATGTCCTTAAAGCGATGCAACCTATTTTGGATGATTGTGCAAAAAAAGATAATGGGATTGATGGAATCGCTTTTTTATTAGGCCCTTCTGTACGAGCTCGTTCAAAAGTATCGGGTTATGGTGGAGAATTTAACTCTGAAATAGCTCCTCAACTATTTGAAACGTTTGATGAAACCACTAAAGAAAAATTAAACTTTGGGACAGCTACCAGCCTTCAATTTGTTTCTTTTATGAATAAACATGAAGGCAGTGGAGAGATGGAAATGTGGACTTTAGTGACTGTATTTTCAAGCTATAAACTTGTTTTCACTGGAAAGTTTAAAAAAGAAAGCCGACTATTGACGCACCTATCAACTGTACCATTGTATATAGACAAGCTTTTACCTTTAATTGAGGCTTACAATAAAGTGGTTTAGTACCTAGTTTTAAAAAAAGACCTCAATAATCTAGATCCTAGAAAATTGAGGTTTTTATATTGGTTAAAATAAGATAACAAAAGTTAATTTATTCATCTATTGAACTGATTTAAGTTTTTGATTAATCTGAACTTCTAAATCATTAATCAACCAATCTCCCCAAGATTGATTAATACCTCTTAAAACTTTTAAAACTGTAAATTGAAAATTCAATCCTTCAGCAATTTCTTGGGGAATAGGCTCAGGGAAAGGGTAATAAGCTTTCCAATCGAGAGATTTAACAAGGGAAGAAATACCTCGCCACACTTGTGCTTGTTTAAGAGTTTTTTCTGCTTTATTAGTTGTATAAATAACTAATACTCCATCCCGTTTGGGTAATTGAAAATGTCTGAGTATTTTGACTAAAGACTGTTTCGTTTCTGGTGATATTTGAGCCAGCTTATTAAATTGTTCCTCTTGCTCTGTTAATAACTGACTATCAACTTTATGCTCAATTTGACAGGAGGAAATTAAAGCTAATAATTTTTTACCATCAGCTTCAAATCCATGAATCCCCCCTAAAACGACACTTTCAGCAATTTCTTGGGTTAATTGTGGGTTTTCTTGATCATCCAAGACACGAGCCGCTAAGAGACGAAAAGCTTCCTCATTTTCAAGAGAATCTTCTCCAATCCAACCAACAGATATCCGAATTTGTCTTTTGAAATTGTCCCCTCTGCCTTCTGGGTGAATAGCAGTAACTAGTAATAATAATTTACCTTTCTTACGAGATAAAACAACAGAAGGTTTCTCACTGTAAATTAGATTGGTTGATTCATCTTGAAATAGATTAGGAAAATCGTTAAACTTTTCTTGGTTTTTTTCTGTTACTTTAACCCAAGTATATTCATCTGTTGACTCAACTCCACGACTGCGAATAAACATATCCATGATTAATTGTTCCTTGATATTTAATAAATGCTTACCTCCTAAATTGTTAGTCAATTTTCAATAATTCATGACCTTGGATAATGTCAAAGGGGGGAATAGTAATTCTTCCTTGTGAAAAACTTTTTAAAGCATCATAAATATCCTTATTTGCTCCTAAAAAATCATTGGCAGCAAAAAAAGCTTTACCTAATACACCTTTTTTTTGTTTTTTGATGGATTGATGAATCAGAAAACGTAATATATAGCGTAATGGTTGGTCAACCCATTGGGATTCCATTAGAGCATCAACTCTAGTCTTATTTAATAGCCATCCTTTCCATTCCCCCGTATCAAGGTCAATATCTGCACCACCACAAATAACACAACCAACGGTTTCTATGGGAGTAATCACCGCCGCTACTTGATGAGATTTAGGACTTAAAATGTTATCAATTAATTCCGCATATCCTTTTTTAACTTCTTTAACTAATCTTTCCATATTTTTTTGTGATTTGACATAAGTTTCACATTTAATAGGAACAAAAAGTACTAATCGTTCTTCATTATCTGGTAAAGTTTCATAAACAGTGGCAATCATTTTGGTAACAGATTGAGGGTCATTAAGCTGTTGATGAAAGCGTCCATTTTCCTCCATTAAGGCTAAGGTATCAATGGGAATAATAATGACACCACTATTTTGCACTTGCTTAAAGTAGGTTTGGTAGTTTGTGCTTGATGAGTCTTCTTGAAGCCATCCTCCTGAAATATCCAAAAAATTTAATCCTAGAGTATTATCTCTAGTTCGCCATCCATCTCTTGTAATCATAAATTGAATATTTTTGGGTGCTTCGGTAGATGCTACTCCTCGATTGACTGCATCAAAATCTTTAACTAAATCTTCTAGTCCTTCTTGATGTTCTTTAATTGTGCCATAACTTTCTTCATCAATTCCGATCTTAAAATCAGTTTTAGTGATTTCATCTGTAAAATATTTGAGCATAGCGGCTAAAGTACAGGTTTTCCCGACACCACTTGGCCCGAGGGAAGCTACAGACATGGTGAATTTAGCTTTAGGCAGTTCATCTCTGAGTTCTATTGTAGAATTATTCTGAAATAGCATAACAATTTCTCCTTGATTTTATTGGGTTAAATTTAGAATTTGCTTAATCTATATTAGAGAGGATGGAAGTAAATCATTATCAATTGAGTGGTCACTTAAATTCTCTCTAATTTACTCAGAGAGAAAGCCTCTTGAATGCAGTTTTCCCATTCTTGTTTTTCTTGGCTAATTCCTTTACCAAATTGGTCAGGAAAAACTTGTGAACTCCACTCTTGAAGCAAAACTAGCCAATCCGTGTCTATTTTTTCAGAATAGCTAACGGCATCGACAAAGCGATTAGCTCGGCCATAAACAATGATGCTAGGCATACCTTCTAACTTTTCTAAAGCTTGTCGGCATTTAGAAATTGTGTTTCGATGTTTGACCAAGAGGATTTTGTGAATCAGTTCAATATTCTCCTCATCTGATTTGCCAACAGGATCAAAAACATTACCAACTACATTTGGATCTAATTCCTCTTCTAAGGCTTGGAGAATGAGATGCTCTAAATGGTATTCATAGGTCATTTTAAAAGAAACTATTTTTTCAAATGCTTCTTTGAGAACAGAAAGATGGACAGGAATTTCTTGAGACATATATCCAAGAAACTCTATCCCTCTCACTGTTGTTATATTTCCTAAGTTTGTATTAGTCAGTGCATCAGCAATCTGCTCTTTTACTTGTTCTACATATATTTCAAAACCACTATCAAAAGAGTTAAATTTCTTGCTGATATGATTTCTTAATTCATTGACACATTTTTGTAAAATAGCAATCCATCCTTGTCCTGCTCCTATCTCAAAACGCATCTCGTCAATTCTTTCAACTGAATGAACTCCAGTATCTTTTAAGCATTCCTTAACAATGTTTCGGGTAGCTGTCTGAAAAAATTCCGTGTCTTTTTGATTTTCTTCTATGATTAAAGTCTCAGGACGAATTTCTGTGATTAATCTTTGTAGGTTTCTATTGATGTTTGTCGTTAATTCTTTAGCTAGATTATAGAACACTAAATTTTCATTCTGATACTTAGGAGTAACTCTGAATGCTTGACGAGATTTTTCAAGAAAAGCTTTTGCTTCTCCTTCTAATTGCTCAATAGATTTATTGGCGATCGCTCCATATTGAGCATCCAATTCTAAAATATGAGTTTCCAAATAATTTAACACTTGTAACAATACTTGAGAAGCCTCACTCGGATCTGCACAATCAGCAATAATTGGCTCATCTGCTAATTTAATTCTGTTGTCTCTGATAATGCTTTCTTTGGTTGCTTGACAAACCTCACCATTATTCTGAACACCTAATCCAGGTGTATGATGTCTTACTTCATTTAAGACCATAAATGACCATTTTTCAATAGGTAAATCTGGTAAAGCTTGATTAGCAATCTCAAATAGATCATAGTCTTCTTCTTGTAAGATTCTGCCTTTTGGCATACTCACAAAGAGGGCAAAATCTACATCTTCCCCAAGACTTCTGCGTAATGTTTCTTTATCTCCTAATACCGTATCTCCCAGTCCAGGTAAATCAATCAAAGCAATTTGTCCTACATCTCCATGAGGAAATTCGCAGTAAATCCTGACTTCTCGAACGGCTAAATAACTAAAGTTAGTTCTTTGATTGTTCTCATCTGTTTGAGAGACATATTTTCTGATTTCATCTTTACCAATCAACTTAGATGAATTTCCTTGTAATAAATCCTTATATTCTGGGTAATAAGTCTGACATTTTTCTAAGTGTTGATAATAGGCTTTTGCTTTTGGGCTATTACTTAGAGTTTCATCTAACTCAGGAAGCGAATTATTGATAAATTGCTCTAATGTGCTTGGAACTGCCCCCAATCTCAACACTGGATAGTAAGGGATAATATTTTCTTGAAGAAAAGAATTAGGGGTGTAAAACAAAACTTCACCACGAGTCTCACTGTCAGAAGAATGAGCAATAACTACTTTAACTCCCGTACAATTATTAATAGTTCCATCAGGGACTTCCGTTTTAGTTAATCCTGTTAATGCTTGAATAAAACGGCTTTTTCCTTGGCCAGCACGTCCGACAAAAGCAATTGTTAATTTTTCACGAGAAAATCTTTTGTCTAGTTTATCTAGCGTTTTTTTGACTTTTTTAATTTGAGCTTTAATAGCTACAAATGAAGAGAATAAAAGACTTAAATTTCCCGTTACTGATGCGTCAGGAATGGTAGTAGAAAGCCGACTACAAAGTGTCTCCATACTATCTAATTGAGATAATAAGGAGTTAAGCTTATTAATTAAAGCTTGGACTTTTTTCGCGCGAGGATGACGCTGGTTCAAAATCTTAGCAATATAAATCGATTTATCCATAGTATTAGATATAATTTGATGGTTATCAATTTGTGATGTAGTAACAGGGACTGCAACTGCTACCATATTATTTTCTTCTTGAGACAATAAATGTTGATATGCTTTATAGCCTAGCGTATTGTTATGATTCTTGTCTAGAAAAGAATCCGCCATTTCTGGATATTTATTCATCATTAATTCATCAATGCCCTGAACTTGATCTGAAGAACCAATTGTCCTAAGTAAATAAACAATGGTATTGAGGACTCGAATAACTAAATTATGATCAATATCAGTTTCTTCTTTTTTAGTTTTATTACAAAAGTTGAGTAAAGCTTCTACTTCACTTTTATCTCGCATATTAAATACATGAGTAAATACATCATCCCAACAATAAACAATAAGATTTAATAATTTGCAATGATCAACAATGGTTAAAGGAGACTCATCCTCTAGAGGCCGAATAATATTTCTAATTTCCGAATTATTTCGCCATTCTTCTCCTAAAAATTTATCCATTCTTTGCTCAACAAAAGGCTTTAATTCCTTGGCAAGGATATTACATCCATAAGTAATTACATCTAAATAGCTTAAATCTTCACTTTTTAGATTAGCTTTAGGGATAGATAGTTGAGAAACTTCACCAGAATAGACCCTTTCTCGCATTTGATCAATCCATTCATAATTAAAAATATTTTGATAAATAAAATTGGCAACTTTTAGATAATTTTGGTTATTTTTCATTGTTTTGACAATTAATCCAGACATAAATAATTCCTCTTGAATTTTATGGTTATCTTCCCATTGTATTTGTTCTTTTCTGAGGATCATTTCATAATAATTTAAAAGCCAAAATTTATATTCTGTTTGACTATCATCAATTTTAACAAAATAGTTCTCTATCCCTGTTAAATGAGATTGTTGATCTTGGCTTCGCCAATTTTTTATATATTGATCTTGAATAATGCGATCAACTTGCTCATCAAAATTCTGATTCATGGAATATGGAAAATTTTGACTCAATAACGAACAAGCATATTGAGTTAAAAATGGTTGTCCTCCCGTCCAATATAAAACTCGTTTAATAACTAAATGAGGTTGGTTCGTAATAGATTTTAACCCTTGTTGTAAAGGTAAACAATCTCCTGACAAACATTCTAAATCTATTGACTGACCTACGAATCTTGTATCAGAATTTGTGATAAATTCAAAAGGTTTGGCAACTCCTACCAAAACAAAATTTATTTTTTGAACATTTTCATGATTAGTTTCACTTAAAATTTTTAGAAATCTAATAAATACATCTTGAATTTTTAGGCGAACAAGAGATTGAATTTCATCCATAAAAATTACAACTTTATTCGCTGAGATATTGGGTAATATATATTCTAATAAAATATATATAAATCGTTCTGAATCGACAATATCTTGACGATAATTCCAAAATCTATTTATTTCAGACTCAATTTCTTTTAAGCTTGAAAATGATTGAATTATTTTGAATAATAAGGTTGTCCAAAGTGTTTCTTCATTAATACCATCCCAAAGATGAACATTAATTAATACACTAGCTATATTAGAAGTTTTAAGATGTGACTGAGTGCGATATACCAAACTGGTTTTGCCCATTTGTCTAGGAGCAAGTAAAAAGACAACTGGGTTATTGTTCTGATAATTTAAACAATAATTTAATAATTCCTCATCTGCTTTTCGGCTCACATAACTGTCAGGATTAGACAGTCGGCCTCCTTGAATGTTAAAAAAATTGGTTTCATTCATGATTCTAATTACCTAACTTAATGAGAGATTGAACAGAATTGTTGAAAGTATTCTTCATAGAGTTGACATGAAATTTTAGGCTTATTCTGAGAGTCAAATTCAATAACTCCTAACTTAGCTAATTGTAGCTTTGATTTTTCATCAAGATAAAATGAATGGTCTGACAGCCAATGACACAAAGTAGATTTTAAATCTTCTTTTTGATTAATCATTTCTCCTATTTTACGAAGATGTTTTAAAAAGAAGCTATCAGGGGAAAATGCTTTTTTGTGTAGTGTTTTTACATCTATATTTTCTCTAGACATTTCAGTAAGTGCCATATTAATTAGGTAGGGATTTCCTCCTAAAAGTTTTTTTAATGTATTTGCATTTTCAACTATCGAGTCATTATTCCACTCTAAACCGTATAATTGTGCTAACCCTAATATATGATCTTCTGTGAAAGGATTTAACTTAATATCTGTTCCTATATTTTGCAAAGGAGACTCACGATCAAAGTAAGATTCCGTAGAAAATGCCATAACAATATTCGGCCAATTTGGAAAAGATTGATTTTCAATTTTTTTCATCTTTTCCTCAGACCAAGTTCTCAAAATGCGAAAAAATGAATCTTGTATAGAAGATCCTAAAATTCGGTCAATGCCATCTATGAATAAAACTTTAGGTTTTTCAATTAAATTAAAAACTTTACATTCTAAATCATTAGTTAAGGCTACCCCTGGGGAAATGTTAGTTGAAAAACCTGATACACTTTGCAGTCCCGCTCTAATATAAGGTCTAAATTCTTCCACCACAACAGCTTGAAAAACCCTTAAAAATTCTGTCAAATTATCTGACTTAGTTTTTTCGCTTATTCTATCCGTAAAGAGTTGGTCCGTAAACTTGCAACTTTCTAGGTCAACAAAAGCAACAGCTATTTTTGTGTCTTTTAAAAACTGTTTTAAACGAATTAATAAAGAGGTTTTTCCTGTATATCGAGGGGACTTTATCTTTAAAAAAATACGAGTTTTTTGAGGCATTATTCCATCATTTAACCATCTTTCACAATCACTGTCAGCATTTCTCTTGATATATAAGGGATGTTGCCAAGGCACAGTTCCCTGTAAAGGTGTTCCAGTATAAGCATAATATTTAAGAGTAACCACATTACCTTTACGTCCCCCTCCATTTTGTCGTTCAATTTTCACTAAATCTAATTTTTCACATTTCTTCAAAAACCGTTCTGCTGGGTTGTTATCCTTGGAGGCCCCTTGCTCGACTAGCCCTTTGTCTCTCCATAGTTTGGTTAATGTCGCAGCAGATAAAGAATCGCTTCTATCTTTTGCCAGAAGAGATTCTGCCATAACTTGATATTGCTGTTGTTCTTCAGGAGACAAACTATTGAAATTGTGCTTAAGAATGACACTCATCGCTTTTTAGTCATTATTCTTGAATTTTCTATTTTACTAGATTAGCATATTTTTTTGACCTTGAATTCATTTAATAATATTAAAATTCATCTTTATTCATCAAAATTACAGCACTTTGACTGATCACGCCGTGCAGACAAAAATAGAAAAGACTTACTCAGCAAGGTTTGTAGAGAAAACGTACGTGAATATCCCGATAAGTTCTGTATTTTCGGAATGACTTTTTAGCAAAATGAATTTATGATGAATTTTTTTATAAAAAATGTTAGCTAATAGCAATTAATAACAATTACAATTATTCTTATAATAAAAATGAAAGGAGATAAGCCATGACTCCCTTACAACGATTTGTTCAGTATATAATCATCGCTAATGCTTTGCTGAATCTTTGCTCTTTCATCAATTTAAAACCTGATTTAGCCCCTTTCTTGAATCAATCTCCTGTGGTTTTTCCTGCTCAATTTTGTCGGAAAGCCTCTAGTTAGTTCTAAATTCTCTTAAAAAGGGAAAAATTGAAAGCTTTGAAGGAGTTGATATAATGATGATTTTATTCGATTTTTCTTGTTTTAGCCTTAATTTCAGTATGATATTTCTGGTTGCTATTCTGCTATTTTGTTGCCTTGATGATCGTGATCTTATTTATCGAATACTGTTGATTGGGACTGGTCTTTGTTGGTTTCTCTCAATTCCATTGGGTATTAAATTATTGATTATGCTGATTCTTGGATGGAGATTAGAGCGTCAACAGTAACTACTTGAGTGTGATTGCGATCGCCGCTTAAAAATATCCCCTAGTAACTTTCTGAAATCCTTACAAACCAAGACATTAGATAAGGTGTCTATTGGGTAATTTACAGTGTCTAGTCTATGATAGACATACTAAATTACTCTATTTTTTATGAATATTCAGCAACTCTGCGATCACTACGGATTGAAAACCAGACAGTCTATCTATGACTGGTGTAAGGCGGCTAATGTCACCCTGGCTAAAGATGAAAAGAACCGAGCCTATGCAACCCCAGAGCAGATCGAACTGTTTGATCAACTCTCACAGCATTTAGCCGATGGAGGCACTTTAAAGAACTTTTCCCCCGCATTGACCACCACTATCGAGACTGTAAATCATTCACTAGACACCACAATAGACACTGTAAATCATGCCCTAGACACTCCCCTAGAACTGAGTCAGGTTAACGACCTGATTAATCTTGTCCAGGCGATCGCCGCGATCGCCGCTATCACCACCAAACCCGATCCGCTATCTCATCACCGAGCCTTACAAGAAGCCATGCAAAATGATTGGGTTCTAACCAGTGGAGAGCTTGAGCGGTTACTAGGGGTTTCTATCCGAACCAAAGGGGACTACTGCGATCGCGGTTGTTGGCGGTTCACCAAAACGGGCCGTATCGGTAGGGAACAAGGCTGGAGAGTTAGCAAAATTTAGTCACCACTTTTGAGCAGAATACTTTAGAAAAACTCCAGAAGATTACCAGACGGAAAATGCAAGCTCACTTTACCTTAAATACAGCGATCGCCAACTAATAGGGAGCTTCTAAATGTTGAAATTCTGGTTATTAATCCCAATCCTACTCATAAAACGCAATGCCCTATATTGACAAGCAAAGCAAAATATATTAAATTAGGTATAAGTTGTCATCCTAATAAAAATAATGCCAGATAAACCAATCTACTGGATTGGCTCTTCCAAAGATGATATTTGTAATTTTTCTGAAGAAGCAAGGAAAAAAGCAGGTTTTCAGCTTCGGGCAATTCAAAAAGGAGAAGAACCCAGTGATTTTAAATCCATACCTACTATTGGTAAAGGAACTAAAGAAATACGAATTTGGACAGGAGATGCCTATCGAATTTTCTATGTTGCTAAATTTGCAGAGGCAATTTATGTTCTCCACGCTTTCCAGAAAAAAACTCAACAAACCTCTCGACAAGACATTGAATTAGGAAAGCAACGTTATCAGCAAATGATGAAATTTCGTGAAAATTTATAGAGGAAATTATGGTTCTCTCTCAATCACATCCAACCCATGATATTGTTATTGCTCAGGATAATATTTTTGCAGATTTAGGTTTTTCTGAAGAAGAAGCCATTAATCTAAAAATTCGGGCAGACCTGATGTTAGAATTACGGTCTTTTATTAAACGTCAGGATTGGACTCAAAAAAAAGCAGCAGAATTCTTTAAAGAAACCCAACCAAGAATTTGTAACTTAATCAATGGAGATATTCATCGTTTTAGTATAGATAAGTTATTGATTATGTTAAATCAGGCGGGAATGGCGATTAAGTTTGAGATTTTACCTATAGATAAAGAAGTCTGCTTGAGGTGGCCCCAATAGACTGAACAAAAATAGCGGGGAGTAAAGCTCTGAAGTTAACGGACTCCCTAACTAAAAACGTCCTCTCAAGCCAAATTCAA
>Ga0208854_1000072_pt1 | contig 21058 bp, 19 predicted proteins | sample LakMenEpi30Nov11_FD_150748 | JGI IMG/M metagenome (GOLD analysis project Ga0208854, IMG submission 150748) | Freshwater microbial communities from Lake Mendota, WI - 30NOV2011 deep hole epilimnion (SPAdes) | ecosystem: Environmental > Aquatic > Freshwater > Lake > Epilimnion/Euphotic zone ...
AGAACCAAGGAAGCGTAAGCCTCCATCGGTCAATCGGGGAGCGAATATAAAGCAGTTGACGCTGTTTAACTTCGGTTAACTCCGTTTTCTGTGTGCCTCCGCATCACCAAACTGCTCCCATCTATAAATAATTAGTTGATGGTTTCTCCTTGAGCACGGTACGCTAAGATTTTCATGATCGCATTTAGACCTAATCAACGAAAAATTTACAGCAAGACTTTTTTTATGTTTAGGAAGTTAAACAGCGATCGCTTTTTATGTTTAGGAAGTTAAACAGCGATCGCTTTTTATGTTTAGGAAGTTAAACGGCGAAAATTTTACAGCAAGCAAAATTCCAAAGACTCTCAAAAAACAAGTAATTTGCGTCGCATCGCTTCCATACAAAGGGCTACACGAGGACTGGTTTGATTTTCATCTAAATAGTCAACACTGAGTTTCACTTTCAAACGTTGCACACAGTTTTGGATGGTTTTTAAGGAAAGATTCATGGTTTCAGCGATCGCTTTATCGGTTAGGGATTGTTGGCAAAGTAAGGTTAGAATATCCAGTTCCCGTTCGGTAAGATTAATATCGTGACGAAGTTCTCTCGGCAAGGCCAGTTTACCCTCTAGAGCCTGTCTTGCACCTTCCAAAAACACTTTACGCCGCTCAAGTTTACTGACAACGACAAAACCGCCTTGATGGGAACCAATGCGCTGGGAAAGGGGCTTGAGATAGCTATACTCGCTGGTGTAGATGAGAATATTTAAGTCAGGATATTGTTCTAAAACTTGCTGTAAAAAAGCGAGGGCATTGTGGGCAGATTGTTCACCAGTCAAAGTACCCACTAACAAGTCAACGACAGTTAGGGCAATGGGTTGAAGATTAAGACGCTCAAAGGCTTCGGGATGGGTTGCTGCAATAGTACAAATTGCTGTAGAGTCTATTTCTTTGAGAAAGAGACAATTATTTTGGGCCACTTCGGGGTGGTCTTCAATGATCAAAAAAATAGGAACGCTGCTCTGCATTAACTTATGCCCGTTGAAACCTATACTTAATTAAAGCTCAAATTTTGGTTCCAAGTCAATTGTATCTGTAGTCCACCACTACTTAAAGGAATACGCTGGATTTTTCCATCGGGTAATTCGGCAGCGATCGTATCCATTAATTTTGTGCCGTAACCACCCTTTTGTCGTTGTTGGGCATTCGGTTCAAATATTTTCGGGTCAAGAAATGTACCGTCATTTTCAATGGTTAGCATGGCCTGATGATCTTGCTGTTTAAGGCTAACAATTACTTGAGTGGCTGATCCGTAAGGTGGTTGGGCATGGTGAATAACATTATGAATGGCTTCTTTAAAAAAGCGGTAAAGGTCTTCGCGGGCTTCGAGCCACAAACTATTGAGGATGGGTTCGGTCAGGGGTTGCAATTGTTGAATGACCTTGAGAGTGAGTTCTCCTGATTGGATCAAATTGTTGAGTTGGGTTTGGATGCCCTGGTCTAAACCATTGCGAAGTTCGGGCGTAATCTCCAAGGCGATCGCATTAGTTCGGCTGAGGTGTTGGCGCAGGTGAGTGCCGAGGGTAGCCAGTTGATCGAGGATGGGGTCAATGGGCGGTTCAGGGAATTGGCTCTGGAGGATTTCTAGGCGATCCATGATCACTTTTAGTTCTTGCAATGGCCCATCGTGAATATCGGAGGCGAGGCGGTGCATCAGTTTTCTAGCTTGGGAAATAACGGCGGCTTGTTCAACGGTTTGTAAGCGATCGATTTCGCATTGTTGTTGGTTAATCAGGTCTTGTTGAAGTCCCAACTGTAAACAGAAGAGGGTTGATAGTCCCGTTACTGTCCAGGTGATCAGGGGTAGGGCCAGAGGTAAAATCCAACCCTGGGCCAGAAATGCAAAGTGCAGCAATCCCAATCCGATTAAAGCCAAGAGAGGATAGAGCCAATAATGCAATCGTTTGATGGTGGGGCCATGCAGTGTTGTTTTGCGATCGCGCACACGAACCATCACCCAGTGGCTAACACCGATGCCTCCGATGAGAATGATAGCAAATTGCAATCCTTCAGGCAGGGTTTCGGGAGGAGGGATTCGAGCGAGATGGAAGTTAAGAAGAAGAATATTCTGCCAACGATGGAGGTGGGGAATCAGGAACAGATCGGAGAAAATGGCACTCCAAAAGATGCTCCAGCCAATACCAAGCCAGAGGGCAGTGCGTGTCCAGGTTTTGCGGGCAATCATTTTAGGTTATGGGATTCGGCGATCGCTAGTGGTTGAGATTAATATTAAGAAATATTTCATAAAATCACATTCTTATTGTTAAAATACAGTTACAAACAGTTATTTTTCTTAACACTAAATAACTTATAGTCAACCCCTGAGTATAACGAGTTTTTGATGGCGATCGGATGCAGATAAACGTATTTTGTTTTGCGGTTTAACGCAATTTTCTTTGCGGCGATCGCTGTAGAAATCAAAGGCTGATTTTGGCTAATCTGATAGCAGAGGTAAAACCAAGTTGCGAAGAACTCAAGTTTTTTGTGTTACTGCAAAATTATCTTGCTAAGCTCCAAGTTTAATCCAACGAGGTAAAGACTATGAAAAATAGATATATCGCACTCTTTTTAAGCTTAGGCTTGCCTATTTTTTTAACAGGTTGTGATTTTCAGCCAACTGAGCCTTCCCAGGATTTTAACAATCAGCTTGTTACTCGGCTCAATGACTATTTGAGAGGCGAGCAAATTCGCTATTATTGCCTTGCTAATGAGCAAGAATACAAGATTACAATCACAGATGATTTACAATTACCTCCACTAGGAAAATTAGGAGAATGTACTCAATCACCAGACCCAGGGGGACCAATAAAAGCAAGGGGGGTTAGAAATGAGATAATTGAGCGAGGAGTTTCTGCAATTGATGCAAATTATGCCCAATATATTAGCGATCTTAATTTAGGTCGTTCAACAGGGAATTTTCTTGCAGATACGGTTGAATTAACAACAAGTGGAGTAATTGGTGCTCTCAATGGCCCATCAGAAACACTCAGAATACTAGGAGTTGGACTCAGTACTTTTCAGGGAGCACGCTCGTCTTTTGATCTCAATTATTTTGATAAACAGACAACAGCAATCCTCGTCAATCAGATGGATTCAAATCGAGCGAAAGCATATGAGTTGATTCTCTATAAAAAAGATTTAGACATTACTCAGTATCCTATGGCGGAAGCGATCAAGGATGTGGTTGCTTACTATAACGCAGGGACTTTAGTTAGAGCATTTTCTGCCTTATCTCAACAAACAGCTGCTAATTCGCAAGCATGGGCAGATGAGATACGAATTCTTCAGGGTGTACCTATATCTGATCCTGTAACCATAGATACGAGGAATGAGGCAAAAAATGCCTATAAAACACTTCAAATTCTCGAACGCTCACTCAGTAGCTCCGACCCCCAAGAGCGAGAAGTTAGTCTTACCAAATTGAATAAAATTCTTTCTGAATTAATAAATGATCAAGATTTTCAGGTAATGAAAACGGAAAAGAGTCTTATCGTTCCTTCTGTTCCGTCTTCTGATGGAAAGTCAATTGTTCAGTTTTTAAGGACGGTCAAAGCACAAGCAAACAGGGAACCTAAGTTTGCCGCGTTGTACATCAAAATCAATCAAAAAATTGTCTATTTTGGGCAATAAATAACAATATTTTAGAGGTTTTACTATGTCAGATTTTACCAAAGCTTATAGAGCGGATAAAATTGATTCGCTACAGACTTTAGAATTGTCTTGTGAAAATGATGAATTTGGCTTCGAGGCTAGAATTACCAAGTTGGAGTTAGCTAAAGTTGGTGACGTGAAAGTAGCAGCTGCCACTTATACCAATGATGATGTTGATGAAAACACAAATCTTGGTGAACTCATCCTTGTCAAATATACAGGAGATGTTGATAGACTAACCCAAAAGGCCATACAAAGGGCTAAAAATAATCAATTTTTATTTGAGGGAAAAGCTTATGTGAACAATAGTCCAGTCAAGCTACTTGTGTTTAGAGAACACAAATAATTTCCAGTTCCATAGTGAGATCGCCGCTCTCACTGCTTGGGTTGGCAAAAGAACGTAAATAGCTTTTCTTGTCAGCCCTTTCGTTTTAATTTCACATGAACAAAAAACAATGAAAATCCCAAAAAGTTTGAATCATAATTCTTTAAGATTTATCACGTTAGCAGTGCTTAGTAGTGTTTCCTTCACTTCCGTCACCGTGATCGCATGGTAATCTATCGGCTTAGGCCAGTTAACTTAACAGTAAGCTTGCGGTCATCCTACTTCGTATTTAGTTTTGAATAAGTTGATATTCTAGACTAGAGAAGTTGAGAATGGTCACAATAATTAGAGCTTAATCAAAGCAAACTTTTTGAAATTAGTATTTAGGAGATCAGATAGAAATGAAACGTCGTCTAATCGTCTGTTGCGATGGTACTTGGCAGGATTTAGATCAAGGGTACCCCACTAACATCGTCAAAATGGCCCAAGCTATTAAGCTGGTTGATGATCAGGATATTCATCAGATCGTTTTTTACGATGAGGGACTAGGTACGAAACAAGTAGATGGGTCTTCTTTAATCGATAAATTAACCAAAATGATGGGAGGTGGATTGGGATTCGGAATTGACCACAAGATTCAGAATGCCTATTGTTTTCTCTGCATGAACTATGAACCAGGAGATGAAATTTATCTGTTTGGATTTAGTCGTGGTGCTTACACAGTTCGTTGTTTAGCAGGACTAATCTATAACTCAGGCTTACCTCACCGAGAGTTTGTCCGCAAAATACCAGAAGCCTACGAGATTTACCGAGAAAAACAAAACCCTAAGAATGCTCCTGACGGAAAAAATGCGATCGCTTTCCGTGAGAAATATGGGCCACAGGTTCCGATTAAAGCCTTATGTTGTTGGGATACGGTAGCTTCATTGGGGATTCCTGATATCATTCATTCTCTTCACTTGGATGAAAAATTTAATGAACGATATCGCTTTTTTGATGACAAAGTAAATCCCACTATCGAGAATGCTATTCATGCAGTGGCGATCGATGAGATTCGTAAAGTTTTTGATCTAACCCGTATGGAATCTAGTCAACCCAATCAGGTAACTCAAGTGTGGTTTCCGGGCGCACATGGCTGTATTGGTGGCGGTTCTAAAGAAGAGAGCGGATTATCCGATGGTGCTTTGCTTTGGATGATGGAACAGGTTAAAACACTGGGATTAGCTTTAGATGCAATCCATGTTGAAGATGCGATTAATCCAAATTTTGAAGCACCTTTTGATAACACACCAAAATTTCCATTCAATATTGGAAAGCCGAATATTCGTGAAGTGACAGGTACATTTGCTGATTTACACGAAAGCGTCAAGCAACGTTGGCAATCTCCCAATCTTCATCCTGCTTATCGTCCCACAAATCTGATGAAGTTTCAGAGTGAACTCGATTCTTAGTTTAAGTTATCTTCTGCCTTCTATTTTATAACTTTTGCTTTTTGTTTTCAGCGATCGCGCTGTATAAATTCTAGAGCAACACGATCTCAGCAAGTTTTCCGTTAATTTTTTTAGAATCTATGGAGGTTCTATGAGTGATGTAACTTGGTTTAAAATTTTTCCCGATGGCAATCAGTGCTTTGTTGTCGGCTATGCGGGCTCTGAGCCAAAAATCGGACTGAGAACCATCAAAAAAGAGGAATTGGGTAAATTTCTAAACAATTATCCAAATGCTCATAATATCCATGTAGCTAGTGCTGGCGAGGCAATTCCGAGAATTCCCGTTCTTCCTGATCAGAATGCTGATCCTCGTTGGATTCCCTGGGCTAAAACTCCTAAAAACGATCAAAAATTAGCAGAACTAACTCAGAAATATGGTCATCCCAATATGCAAGGAAAATACCGAAATGGTTGGCCAGAAGGAATTATCTATCATCATACGGCTGGTGGCTCCGATCCCTACGGTACTATTGAGTATCTTTGGAAGAAATTTCCCTGTCTTGTTGTAGACCGTGAGGGCGTTCTCTATCAGTGTTTTCCCCTTGATGAATGGGGATACCATTCTGGAACAGTACACCATGAATACTGTGCCGGTGTTGAGGTTGTAGGTGCAGGATTGCTCAAACCAAAAACCATTAACGGAGCAACAAAATATTGTCCTTGGTTCGCTCTCAACGAAGATACAGGGGTGGTAACAAAACCTAATTTGTGTCTGGATCAATCTGAATGTCGTCATCAGGACGGAGATAGTATCCGAACGGAAGGATGGTATCAAAAATTCACGCCTGAGCAAGAAGCAACGGTTGAAAAGCTTTGTCTTTATTTGAAAGAACAACGACCTGATATTTTTTCTTTTGACAAAATTAAAGGCCATGATGAAGCCGTTGCCGAATCGGGACATCCCTATCGCAAAAATGATCCAGGTGGTTCACTTTCAATTACGATGGGTGAGTTTCGACGCAAACTTAAGGAGCAGTATGCCTAAGTAATGATTATTCGACCTCTAGACAATTAGAATTGGTGTCTCTTGGAAAGTAATAATTTACAAGAATTAAGATTTTAGTAACAAAGAGGTCTATTAATTAACTCAGTCAAAAATTTTAAACAATCCTAGTTTCATTTTTTAATCAATTAATTATGAGGTTGGTTATGTATTTAGCTTACACCCAAGACTTTGACCCTCCAACTAATGTTCGTTCGGGGCCTGGCACTAATTTTGAAAAATTGGGAAAACTCAATAATAATACTGTTATTATTATTATTGAAAAAACTGACAATAAATGGCTTACAATTAGTCAGCCTATTGCTGGCTACATTTCCGCAAATTTGGTCAGGACGAATATACCTCCAATTTATCGTGAAGAGGTTGGTTCTATCGCTGTTTGGCAACATTTGTTGAATGGTTGTGGCTATCATCCTGATAATGCTCCAAAACTTAAAATTACTGGTGACTTTGATGCTGACACAATTGCTGTCACCAAGAAATTTCAGCAAGACCAAGGATTACCACAAACTGGTGATGTCAGTGATCTTCGTACTTGGCAAGCCGCCTTTGATCATAAAAAAATCGCTGATTGGCTACCAGCTATTCCCAATGAAAACCTAATTGACCCACCTGCTGATGTATTAAGTGAGTCAGATAAATACGATTATTGTCGTAATATTATTAAGAGGCAAGGGGGGAGTTTTTTTGATGAGAACAGCCGCCGTAATTTAATTTCTTTTCGCAGTGAAAACAGTACAAAAGTAAATCAATGGAAAGGTATATACGATGACTGGACATATCTGGTCTGGAAAAACAGCAATGGACAGAAAAAATGTCAGAAATATAAGTCTAATACCGATCCTTCATCACGATATGAAGATAGTTCAGATCCAAGAGCCGATGGCCCAACTATGGGGCAGGACGCTGACCATGATGGGATTAGGGACTTAGGGCGTTTACAAGAGGGATATTACGAATATCAAGTTGGTTTCAGCGATAAGTATGGCCCTCAAAACAATATTGGGAATGTTTTAAAACCTACCAAAGAGGCCCAAACTGTTATCCGTGATGTCGATCACGATGGCATATTTGAAGCGAATGAACCTCTACTAGGGGCTAATGATATGTTCTTCCATACAGGAAGTTCAACGCGAACATTAAGTGCTGGCTGTCAAACGATGCCGCCCGATGAATATAAACGCTTTTGGAATGAGTTAACTACCAATGGAACTTATAATCCTGGGGTAATTGGCTACACCCTTGTACGTTGGAAATTGTTATCTCAGGCATGAGACTTGACTTTTTTATCAAATTCAGGAGTTATTTATGGACATTCTAAATTCTGTTGCTCCAAATCTGCTAGATCAAGGATTAGCTTGGTCAAAGATTCATCTCCCTGACCAATATCAAAACATTCTGAATTATTACAAACAACATGGAGAAATTTATCACCTCGATTGGGCAATGGCATTTGCTCAGGCTTGTCACGAAACAGGTATTTTCCAATTTGGTGGTGATGTCAAACCAACGCAAAATAATTTTGCGGGTATTGGAGCAACTGGTAATGGAGTTCCTGGTGATAGTTTTTCCACTATTTCTGATGGAGTTTTAGGACAAATACAACATCTTGCCTGCTATGCTGGTGTTGATATTCCTAAACAAGATTTGGTTGCCCCAAGAACAAAACAAGTAAAAGAAATTATTCTTGGAAAATCAACAACATGGGAAGGATTATCTGGTACTTGGGCGGCTGATCCCAACTACTTCAATAGTCTTAAATACCATTATGAACGTATCTTTCAAGTACGAGAACAAAATCATGGATGGTATCGTTTAGTTGAAACCAATGGTGCAATCTATTTTGTTGCTATGAGTGGGAATAATTCGCTCTTTAAGTATCTTGTTCCTGACTCTAGTTTGACCTCTATTCAAGATACCTGTAAGCAACTGCTTAAACAATTTCCTAATGCGCATAATGTGCATTGTGATCAAGTGATGAATTTGAGCGATGTACCAGACTATCAGCCTGGTGAAACTGGGGAAGAAGGTCATGACTCAAGCAATACTTGGAATGACTTATTGAGTACTGAGCCACCTTACTTTTGGAAGCGTTCGCCTAATTTTAGCCAGCGAGACCATGAAATCACTCATATTATTCTTCACAATACTGCTGGTGAGTTCTGGGGGGCTGTTTCTTGGCTATGTAACCGAGAGGCAAAGGCTTCTGCCCATTTAGTTATTCCTCGGAGTGGCGGCGAAATTGCAGCGTTAGTAAATGAAAAAGATGCTGCTTGGCACGCAGGAAGTCATCAGTGGAATCACTGCTCTATTGGTATTGAAATTGAATGTGCTAACAATCAAAAAGGAATGACAGATGTACAGGAAGAACTTGTTGTTCAACAAGTAAACCATCTACTTTTAAAATATAATTTAACTCCTGATAAAGTAGATATTCATCGTCGGGTTAGCCGTAATCCGCTTCCAGTCTCTCCCACCTCTCAGGGAATTCGTCGAACAGATTGTCCAATTTTAATTTGGGAGACTGACAATGATTTTTTACAATGGCGAAAACAATGGTATGGAGTTTAAAAATTTAAAATCTTCCGTGCCATTATTAAATGGTTGAAAAACAACTTGGCAATGATTCAGTCTGATTATTAGAATTGCATTAAACTCTTGCACAGCAAGGGATAAAACGACTTTTGTCCTGAATCACTAAAATTTTTACAGGACAAGGCTTTCAGGCTATTTAACAACCAGGCTGAACCAATGCCAAAAATACAAATGTGAACGGCTCTCTATAGGGTTAGTCCAAAAATCATACCAACAGTCAAGAGGAATCTGAATTATGTTTTCTAGTCGGTTAAAAAAGTTTATGGAGAGAGCGTTATCTCTATCACTAACTGTTACTTTTTTGATTTTTATTACCAGTGTTCTGAGCAACAATTCTGCATTAGCAAAAGTCGTAAAATGTCAAGTGGTATCAACCTCCGTTGTTTCTTCGGTAGATCAAGCTAAATGTTTGCTAAGACAACCCCAAATTTTCGGTAATGTGGGGCCAATGTTAACTAGCTTACCGTCACCTTTGGATCAATTGTTGATAAAGCCGACTATTGATTTAACAAAAGATGGATTAAGAAAGTATCTAGCTACCAATGGTATTAAAGAGCAGGATATTGGTGGTTCATTGGATCAGCGAGTATCACGGACAAATAATGATGCCCCTAGCTCAGAACTAGCCCGTTACTTTATTATCCATGATACCAGTACCCCAAACTATGGCAATGATCCTTTCCCAGCAAATATTAATAAAATTGATTGGCCCTTCAACGATTTTAAGAAATATGGTAGTGGTGAAAAGTCTCCTGCCCATATCATTATCAATCGTGTGGGAGATTCTGTAACGCGACAAGATTTTAAAACACCTTGGCGTTCAACACAATTTGAAAACAATAAAAACTGTGGTACGAATAAGTGTAAAGGCTTATTTTTAGGCGTTGAATTAGTGCAACCACGACGTTGTAAGCCCCAAGCGGGTCAGAGTCAATGCAAGAAAAAAGCCAATAACGAATATGAAAATGATGCGATCGCCCCTGATCCTGGATTTACTCAAGCACAATTAAAACGATTAGCAGTTGTTTATGTTGCCGCTAGTGTAAGACGAGGAAAATGGTTAATTCCAGCCTTTCATGTTGCCTTAGACCAAGGAGTTGGCGACCATGACGATCCTCAAAATTTTATCTTAGGAAAATGGACTGAACAACTCAATCTTGTCTTAAATGAAATTCGTTCCTTAAGGAGTTAAAAATGAACACCTATCTACAAAAATCTCTGGTAGTTATTTTCGGAAGTTTCCTATTTTTCTTTAGTTGGCTAAACGGAGACGCTTTCGCTCAAACAACTTATACGCCGCCTTCTCAATCTACAACAGTGTTGACAGGTATCCCCTTTGATCAAGCTGTTCCTCTAGATGAAACTTATCGTAAAGAATTTGATAAGTGCGACACGAGTGATATTTTTAAGGGTAAGTCAATGGTCGGAGGTCGTAAATGCTCTGGCGATCGCAATAATGCCAAAGCCCTGCTTAAATTTCCTGATGGTACTATCTTTTGGGAATCAAAATTAAGTCTCGATATTGATGGCTCTTGGTTGGCTTGTAAGGGGTCAGGCGCACCGACTTCCCAATGTCGTACCTCATTTAATTGGTCAACAGAAACAGGAGAACCCAATAAATTTGTTGATCCAGATAATTTCCCTTATATTGTTATTCCAACAACCAATGTTGGTGGGGTTAATGATAAGGAATTTCGAGATAAAACAAAGATTAATATGGGGGATTTAGGCATTGTTATTTACAAAGATAAAATCGTTCCTGTATTTGTCGCTGACGGTGGGCCCCACAATAAACTGGGTGAAGGTTCCTCGCTACTTCATAAACTCATTGGCGAAGACAAATGCAAGTCTGGTATGTGGCGAAATGACGGCACGACTCCTCCTAATAAAAAATGGACAAGTGATAAATACTGCACAGATTACAACGATATAAGCACTTCTGGTAAGGTTTTATCTTTTGTATTTCCTGGTTCTCGAACTGAAATTGCAGGGCTTACTCCAACCCAAGCTTTAGCTAAAATTCAATTAGAAGCCCCTAAACGGTTTGCAAAATTAAAAACGAATAGCGGGTCGGTGTTGAAATTGAATCAACCTACATCAGGACAACGTTTTTCAGTTAATACACCTGTCACTTTTTCTGGCACGGCTAAACCTGAAGTGACCAAAATTAAAGCAACGATTGGCCCTGGTGGCCCTTTTACCATTGCGGAACTGAACAACGTGGCAGGCAATTGGACATTTACTCAAACTTTTCGTAACACGGGAGAAAATCGCACTGTCACTCTGCAACCTTTTAATTCTCAGAATCAGCCTCTAAAAGACTTAACTTTTACCATTACTATCGCATAGAATTTAATTCTAGGAAATTAAAATCATGTCTAAATCAATTACCAAGCTCTTAGTTTCTTTTGGAACTGCCATTTGTTTCACTAGCTTTTTAGGAATTACTACTACGCGATCTCAGCCACCAGTCACCCCTGAAAGCTGTTCGAGTTTGAGTAAATCTAAAGAAGCACTGACGATTGATAAGGCAAAAGAAGATACTTCTAAGCCTGAACCATGTGAACGTTCAAAAAATCTTACATCTATTACCAAAGAAAATCCTCGGTTAATCTGGAACGATGATGGTCACGTTCTAATGGTTAGCTGGAAACGAAGCTGTTCACCAGAACAGAAAGAATGTTTAGCTTCTTTACAACCTAAGAATCAATATCAAGTTCAAGGTGATTATGCCTTATGGGTTACGACTGTTCCAGATGTAAAGAGTTTTATTTTGATGCAAGACTATCTTTTAAAACCAACCAAAACATCTCAAGAGTTATCTAATTTATTGGTAACTCGTCTCGAACAATATCTAGGATTAAAACCCAACAGTAACTATACAAACTTTGTCGAGATATGGGTGGATCCAAAAGATTTAATTCGACCTTGCGTAGATCAAGAAGTAAATGACACTGAATGTAATGTCCTCAATCAAGACAGTCAACTTGATCCAAATTTAATAAAAAATACGAAAGGTTATCCTTTTACTGGCTTAGGCTACACCTATGACTGGGGAAATTCTAACACTGATATTGGGGCTAGTGAATTTATTGTTAAAGCAGGAGCCACAGTCACTATCCACGACAATAAAAGCACCAGTGACTATTTGCAAGGTTTAACACCTCATTTACAACAAAAATAATTAAAATTCTAATCACGAGAGGAATTCAGACAATGTTCAACTTTACATTTTCTATTCTTACCCCAGAACCCTTAAAATACTTCGGTATTTGTGACGCATCTGCTGCTGTACCTCTGGGACAGGATCAGTTTATTGTTGGTAATGATGAGGCAGATAACAAGAAAGGTAATCTGCTCAGAGTTTATTCATCTCAAGAATCAGGTAAAGCCAGCAAAATCATCCCTATTAATGACTTTGTTAACACTGATAAGGAAATTGATTTAGAGGCTGTCACTGAGCTTAATGGCGTTATTTATTGGATGACTTCTCATGGCCGTAATAGTAGTGGGGAAATTAAACCAAAACGTCATCAGCTTTTTGCGACTAAACTGACAGGAGATGACAGTATTTTGGAACAAGTTGGTCAGTCCTATACCCACTTATTATATTGGGAACTATTAACAGAGTCCAAGTTGAAATACTTAAGAGAAAATGATCTGGAAAGGCTGGCTCCTAAATTAGGTGGAATCAATATTGAAGGTCTAACAGCAACACCAGAAGGAGACTTATTGATTGGTTTCCGTAGTCCTTTAACTGAGAATAAAGCTCTGTTAGTTGCCCTCAAAAATCCTTTAGAATTAGTGACTCAATCCAAAGCCAAAGCTCAATTTGATGAACCAATTCTCCTTGATTTAAACGGTTTAGGCGTTCGTAGTATTGAGTATTGGTCAGTGATTCAAGCCTACATTATTGTCGCTGGTGAAGTGGGTGGCGGCGATCGCTTTGCCCTATATTTATGGTCTGGCAACCCTAACGAAAATCCTGCAATCATTGACTTAACTTTTCCCGTAGATTTTCGCCCAGAATCCGTTTTGTTTTATTCCCATCTAGGTGATCGCTTTCAGATTCTAAGTGATGACGGCACCATTGAACGAGTAGATGGTCAACAGTGTAAAAAGATTGAAGATAGTGAAAATCCAGAAAAATACTTTCGCAGTATTTGGGTTAAGATTGAGTCAAATTAAAAATCAAGTTAAAAACACAAGAAAACTATCTTTGTGATCACATTTATCTCAAAAAATAACGAATGCGATCGCCGACTCTGAAAACAGACTGAAAATGCGATCACAAATTTTACACCCTTCATAAAAAGGAGAAAATACAATGCAAATCGGCGAATCATCTCAACCAATAATCATAACATCAAACCTGCTATGGAAAGATACAGAGATTAACCTTGTTGCTGGACAGCAGTATCACTTTGAATCACAGGGCAAATGGATCGATGGGAATATTCCTCCCTTTATTTACCCCTGTGATGCTGATGGTTACAAAACTCCCTGGTATAATTTAATCCTTAAACTCGCTGAAGGTTTGCGACGGATGCCCCAAGAAAAATGGTTCGCACTCATCGGCTCCATTGATCAAGACAAAAATAGCTTTTTTCTAATTGGCAAAGATAACACCCGTACAGCCCCAAAAACAGGACGTTTTTACTGTTTTGCCAACGATGTTATTGGTTTCTATGGCAATAATCAAGGCCACATTCAACTTACGGTGACTCGCAAAACTTGAAAAAGCGATTACTGAAAATACGTTAAATAAAGAATTTCAATTGAAAAAGTGCTTACTAACTTCACAACTCTCGATTTAACAAAGGAGTTCTATCATGTCATTAGTCAATGTTTCAGTTTACATTCGGACTCCAGACGGAGATAGACCAGCCGCAGTTGAGAGCTTTTCTAGAGTTCCTAGTATCGGTGAATTAATCCAAGTCCCATCAGGAAGATTCAGAGTTCTAGATGTCACTCATGTAGCTACTTCTGCTGGCGGAGGATCGGCAAACAACCAAATTGCCACCATATTAGTTCAATCAAATTAGTGATCGCCGATTTTGTAGCGGCTGTCTCGAAAGTCAAGTGATCGCCGACTATGAAAAAAGTCTGGAAACGCGATTTTACTTTTCAATCATAAAAACAATACAACTAATTTTTTAACGGAGATTACCATGATGACTAATTCCAAAATATTCGAGCGAATTGAAACCTTTAATCACAATCCGCCTCGTGATCAAGAGCTACTTCAACTTAAGTATAAAAAAATGAAGGAAAATCCCTTTATTTTCCTACGGGGAAGTTGTCACTTGTTTTACGAAGATTGGCCGAGTGATTCTCCTCTTAATCAGGCTCCCCTAAGCTGGATTTGTGGTGATTTACATCTAGAAAATTTTGGTAGCTATAAAGGAGATAATCGCCTAACTTATTTCGATGTTAATGATTTTGACGAATCTGTTTTAGCTCCCTGCACTTTTGATGTTACTCGCCTCATCACCAGTCTTTTTTTAGCAGTTGATGAAATTAAACCTTGTTCTGCCGATCTGTTGGCATTAGCAACGCTTTTTTTAAACAGCTATACTACCACCCTAAGTGATGGAAAAGCCCGTTGGATTGAGCGGGACACGGCGGAAGGTTTAGTCGAAGCATTACTAAATGAGGTACACGACAAAGATCGGGCTAAATTTTTAAAGAAAAAAGCACCTTTTAATGACGAAAATGTCCGAAAAATTGAGATTAAGCAAGACAAAACTCGCCCCGTCACTTCCGAAACCTTTAACAATGTCAAAACCGCATTACAAAAATTTGCTGAGAGTCAAGAAAATCCCGATTTTTTTAATGTAATTGATATTGTTTGGCGCATTGCAGGTACAGGCAGTTTAGGCTTAAAACGTTATCTCGTTCTTGTCGAGGGAAAAGGGTCTCCCGATGATAATTATTTGCTTGACTTAAAGCAATCAATTCCGCCAAGCCTCACCAGATTTATCTCATACTTTTCCCAATCACGATGGAATGATGAATCTCAACGAATTATCGCAAATCAGAAGAAAATGCAGGCGATCAAACCTGCTTTGCTACATTCTTTAGAAATTAACGGAGAACCTTTTGTGATGCGGGAATATCAACCCAATGAAGACAAGATTGATCTCTCCTCTGACAACCCAAATCTAGACCAACAATCCCTAGAGAAATTAATGAAAACGCTAGGTGATATTGTTGCCTGGTCTCACCTTCGTAGTAGTGGACGACAAGGAGCCGCTAATGCCGACGCATTGGTTGATTTTGCCCAAGATACTCAGTGGCATCAAGAAGTTCTAGGCTATGCTCAAAAGTATAGTCAAAAAGTCATAGCAAATCATCAAGAATTTAAAGACAGTGCGATCGCCAATTCGTAGATTAGGTTGACGAAAGAAAACTCAGTTTTCTTGTGGGCAATGTTCAAAAATCAAAAAGCGATCGCCAACTCTAAAAATAGTCCTTGCTGTAAAATTTTCGTTGATTACATCTGACGCGAGCTCGAAAGCCCTATCGTACCGTTTCATAGGATAATCTATCAACGAATTATTTACAGGTAGGTTAATTTTAGGGATAGAAAGTTGAGTCCGTTACAGTATCTGCGGTACACTTTCGCCTCGTTTCACCCGCTTCTGTAAAGCGATCGCTGTTCAGTGAGGAATATTAATTTTAGGGATAGAAAGTTGAGTCCGTTCTGCCTGTAAATGATCTAAAACCGTTTGACGAATGTGGGGATCGGATTCCTGGCTTAATAACAGATTAAAGTAAATTTCTAATTCTTGCTTTTCCCCTGGGACTAAGACGGATTGATGAGCACGTTTGGTTAATTGTCGCACTGCAATCAGGCGTTTTAGGGGATCGGATTCAGTTAATTGTTGCAAAAGACGTTCAAATTGATTATCGCTCTGTTGTTTTTGCTGATGAAGAATATGCCAACTTAACAGACCAAGGGTTAATAACGTTCCTACCCCTTCAGCAATCATCCCCGTTGCTAACCAGCGATTGTCCGTATCTGCCCACAATTCCGCTGCAATGTAGGTACTCAAGGCCGCTAAACTGCCACTGCCCACCGCGAGGGTTAACTTTCCCTGGGAACCTTTGAAAAACCCTTGCCAAAGAAGCCAGTAACGTTGCCAATTTTCTCCAAGGGCCAGATAAACTAGGCCCATACTGCCCATACCGGCTGCCGTTGCCATAACCAATTTCCAATTCCATGACAACATGAGAACTGTGCCAAAGGATGCCAGGCTCCAACGCCCCCATTTACGGACTTCAGGACGGTTTAATAATTGCATTCCTGAGGAGGTTAGGTGAGTCGGTAAGATCGCTGGAAAAATAGCGGGAAAGTGTTTCCCCTTAAACGAAACCTGGGTCACAGCAAATTCCTATAGTATGTGATGATGACTATATCGCTCGTTTCGGGCTGCTAATCCACTATACCAAGAAGTTGACATGGAGATGTTTTGGACTGAGGTCTTGGAATTTTGTCAGGTTGCCACCACCGCGATCGCTACAGAATTGGTGACGAAATTTGCCAAAGTCGCGGCTACCCATAAGGCCGATGGTACTCTAGTGACTCAAGCAGATCAATGGACGGATCAAGAACTCCGCGATCGCCTAGCGGAACGTTTTCCTGAGCATGGTGTTTTAACCGAAGAAACCGAGCATATTTTTCCGGCCAATGATTGGTGTTGGATTATTGACCCCATTGATGGAACAACTAACTTTACCAGAGGCATTCCTATTTGGGGCATTTCCCTAGGATTACTCTATCGCGGTACTCCCGTCTATGGTTATGTTCATTTTCCCCTCTTAAATCAATCTTTTTGGGGTTATTGGCTGCAAGATTCGGGCTTAACGGGGCCAGAGGGAGCCTATTTGAATGGAGAATTAATTGAGACGAGTCAAGATGAACCGAGTTTAAACCATGTCTTTACGCTCTGTTCGCGGAGTACGGACATTATGTCAAAGCCTTTTCCCTGTAAGTTTCGACTGGTGGGAGTGACCAGTTATAACATTCTCTTAGTTGCATCGGGAACGGCCTTGGGCGGAGTAGAAAAGACTCCTAAAATTTGGGATATTGCGGGGGCTTGGCCGATTTTACGGGCAGCCGGTGGGCTGTTTATTTTCCTTGATCCTCAAACCGAATTTCCCCTAACGATTGGCGAAAATTATGGCGATTGCCCATTTCCCTGTTTATCAGTTAGTCGTCCTGAATTGGTCGATGTTTTCAAACCATTAGTCAGCAAAGCGATCGCCTCTTCCGATGTTTGAAAAAAGCGATCGCTATTCTTGGATAAGTGCCAATCACCCTTTGAGCATCGTTACTCAGCCGGTAATGAGGTTCAATTATCCTATTCTGAGAATTCAGCATCAATGACATCATCGCCACCGCTACTGCCAGGGGTTGGACCCGCACCGCCAGGAGCCGCTCCCGTTCCTTCAGGGCCACCTGCTTGTTGATACATACTAGTTCCAATACTATAAAGTACCTGTTGTAATTCGGGTAGTAAGCTTTGAATCTTCTCATCGTTTTCGGCGGCGATCGCTTCTTTAAGATCCTTGATTAGACCCTCAGCTTTGGTTTTGTCGGCACTGGGAACTTTGTCACCCAATTCACTAATTTGTTTTTCGGCTTGATAAACCAGGGAATCAGCTTGGTTTTTGCGATCAATCTTTTCCCGACGTTCCTTGTCTGCCGCCGCATTTTGTTCGGCTTCCTTGACCATACGTTCAACTTCAGTGTCAGGTAGGGTAGAAGCTCCTGTGATGCTGATGGATTGTTCTTTTCCTGTACCGCGATCCTTGGCGGTTACACTGAGAATACCGTTGGCATCAATATCAAAGGTGACTTGAATCTGAGGAACACCACGCGGGGCAGGGGGAATACCATCTAAACGGAAGGTTCCCAGACTCTTATTGTCGCGGGACATTTCTCGTTCCCCTTGCAACACATGGATTTCCACATTGGTTTGACCATCTACCGCAGTTGAGAAAGTTTCTGAGTTGCTTTTGGGGATGGTGGTATTGCGGGGAATAATTTTGGTCATTACGCCGCCCAGGGTTTCGACACCGAGAGAGAGGGGCGTAACATCAAGCAGAAGAATATCTTTAACTTCACCAGCTAAGACACCGCCTTGAATAGCAGCACCCACTGCCACCACTTCATCGGGGTTAACACTTTGGTTGGGGTCTTTACCCAGTACCTTTTTCACCAGTTCTTGTACCGCCGGAATGCGGGTCGAACCACCAACCAGAACCACTTCATCTAAAGCACTCTTGTCGATTTTGGCATCCCGAACAGCATTTTCCACCGGAATGCGGCAACGATCAATCAAATCAGAACAAAGTTCCTCAAATTTTGAGCGGCTGAGGGTGGTATCTAAATGTTTAGGGCCATCCTGGGTGGCAGTGATAAAGGGTAAGTTGATTTCTGTTTGGCTGACCCCTGACAGTTCAATTTTTGCTTTTTCGGCTGCTTCGGTGAGACGTTGCAGAGCTTGTTTATCGGAACGAAGATCAATTCCTTCGACTTTTTTGAACTCTTCCGCTAGGAAGTCTACAATCTTTTTGTCAAAGTCATCACCACCCAGGTGGGTATCACCGGAAGTTGCTAATACTTCAAAGACACCATCGCCTACTTCTAATACAGATACGTCAAAGGTTCCACCGCCCAAGTCAAAGACCAGAATGGTTTCATTACTCTTTTTGTCCAAACCATAGGCCAGAGAAGCCGCCGTGGGTTCGTTGATAATCCGTAGCACTTCAATACCGGCGATTTTACCCGCGTCTTTGGTAGCCTGACGTTGGGAATCGTTAAAGTAAGCAGGAACTGTGATCACTGCCTGGGTAACGGTTTCTCCTAGATATTTGCTGGCATCATCAACTAATTTACGTAAAACTTGAGCCGAAATTTCTTCGGGAGCGAATTGTTTTTCTTGGGCAGGACAGTCTAATTTCACATTGCCCGTGCTGTCCCGTAATACTTTGTAGGATACTTCCGTTGCTTCATTGGTAATTTCGTCATATTTCCGTCCAATGAAGCGTTTGACGGAATAAAAGGTGTTGCTAGGGTTCATGACCGCTTGGCGTTTGGCAATTTGACCCACGAGGCGATCGCCGTTCTTCGCATAGGCTACCACAGAGGGCGTGGTACGAAACCCTTCGGCATTAGCAATAACGGTAGGTTTGCCGCCTTCCATCACAGCGACACAGGAGTTTGTCGTTCCTAAATCAATACCAACTACTTTTCCCATAATGTCGGTTGCTCCGCAATAACTATAAGGACTACTTAAGGATCTGAACTGTACAAGTATCTATAAACGAATCAAGTCTTTAGCAGTTCGAGAACTTATTTATAGTGTGCCTGGCAGAGGTGTATTTAAGGGAGTGTAGTTTTCCGAACCTGTTAGGGGGGTTAGAACGCTACCCAGGTCTTGGTGGCCGCTATTTAGGAAGGGATCGCAAAAGCAAGATTTCGTTGAATGACGCTCCTCGCTCTCAGTCCCCCCACTTCCCGCTCTGATAACCGAACGCTTTAGGGCGGTATTTACATCCTTAGGAATTCTTAATTTAAATTTACATTTCGTTACAATTGGGACATATCGCTTCTCACCTGATTGGAGAGTTTGGCTTGAATAACAATCTGCGCCTTGGTACTTTATTTGGGATTCCTTTCTTTGTGAATCCGTCCTGGTTTCTAGTGCTAGGACTGGTGACGCTGACCTATGGGCAGGAATTGACGGTTTTTCCCCAGTTAACAGGGATTACTCCTTGGTTTTTAGGATTAGTGACTGCCTTGCTGCTATTTGCTTCCGTTGTTGCCCATGAATTGGGTCATAGCTTACTGGCGATCGCCCAGGGCATTGAAGTGAAATCGATTACCCTCTTTTTATTTGGAGGATTAGCCAATTTAGAAAAGGAATCGGAAACGCCTCTAGAAGCTTTTGCTGTGGCGATCGCCGGGCCATTAGTGAGTCTAATTCTCTTTGGATTACTCACAATCCTGGGTGCAAACCTATTTTTACCGTTACCGTTACAAGCGATCGTTGCCCTCTTAGCAGCAATTAATTTGGCACTAGCCTTATTTAATCTCATTCCAGGTTTGCCCTTAGATGGTGGCAATATTCTCAAGGCCCTAGTTTGGCAAATCACTGGGAATCAAAATAAAGGTATTCTGTTAGCGAGTCGTGTGGGTCAAGTCTTTGGTTGGTTAGCGATTGGTGTAGGCAGTTTAGGGATCTTGCACGTTTTGCCGGTGGGCGATTTCTGGACAGTATTAGTCGGTTGGTTTTTGTTACAAAATGCTGGTTTTTCGGCCCGCAATGTTCAAGTAAAAGAAACGATGTCTGCTTATACCGCTCAGGATGCAATTATTCCCAACAGCCCGATTGTGGGAGAAGCTTTAAATCTACGGGAATTTGTTAATAACTATGTGATCGGGAAAACCCCTTGGCGTAAATTTTTAGTTACCAATGCGATCGGTCAATTAGTCGGCAGCCTAGAAGTCGATGCTCTCAAAAATATTCCGACTTCAGATTGGACACAATTTTCTATTCATGATGTGATGCAAGCTCCTGATCAGCTAAAAACGGTCAATGCGACTGAATCTCTCTTTGAAGTTGCTCAACGTTTAGAAAAAGACAAAATTCCGCAATTAGCAGTGGTTAAAGACAGTGGTGAATTATTAGGATTACTCGAAAAAGCATCGATTATCCAATGTTTGCAAAAACCCTTAGCGGTTTAAATTCTATGCTTATTGTAAATTTTTCGTTGATTATGTCTGATGTTATCACGGAAGTCTTATCATACCTTTTCCCAGGAAAAGCTATCAACGAATTATTTACCTGACTTTTCCCGTTAAGTGCGGATTGCAAGCTGCCAGCCTTGGCAAAGGTCATGCAACTTCAACCAACCGCGCCAAAGGACTTGGATACCGAGAGG
>Ga0208854_1000073_pt1 | contig 20942 bp, 23 predicted proteins | sample LakMenEpi30Nov11_FD_150748 | JGI IMG/M metagenome (GOLD analysis project Ga0208854, IMG submission 150748) | Freshwater microbial communities from Lake Mendota, WI - 30NOV2011 deep hole epilimnion (SPAdes) | ecosystem: Environmental > Aquatic > Freshwater > Lake > Epilimnion/Euphotic zone ...
CATTCTTTTTGTTTTGACACTGTATTCGGATGCAACGCTTCTGCCAAGGCACCTAAGTAACCAGAGGCATGATAGAAATCTAATATCTGTTCTTCCGTCTGCTTTTCTAAAAACTGACCATTTGATTCTGCACCATCTGCTATTTCAACAAATTTTGCCTCTGGGTAACGTTTTTTCACTCGCTCAATTTCTCTCTCCAATCTTGTTAGAAAACTCTTTTTTCCATACTCTGGGGCTGCTCCTAGATAGATTGTATGTTGACGTTCACCTTCACTATCATATAGAGAAATGCTTCCTACCATTGCTTCACGGTAGCCATCCTCACACATCAGCATACAGGTTCCATCTAATCCTATCCCCACTGTTGTAATTTTAACCTCTTCTTTCGGGGGGGCATAACTCCACGCTTCTTCTTTTGCCTGTACGATACTTCCCACTGCTTCACTCAATCTCTGAATATAGGATAGGGCTACCTTCCTACCATGATTTTCTACTAGATCATTTTTTACCTCTTTGCCTGCCATCCCTGACATTTTTGAGGATACCTGTTTCGCAAATAAGGGCGTTGATGTTATTATTATCCTTGCTTCCCTTTCTAAGGGGCAATAAGTTTTTCCTCCTACAGAACGCTGATATACATGACGATTTATTATCACCTCACCATAAGGCGTTTGATATTCTTTGGGTTGTTCTCCTTTACTTTTCCAGGTTTCTTCTCCTATTTTCAAAGGTGAACCGTCCGTATCTAAATATTTCAACGCTTCTTTGCTCGCGATACAGCCTACTTCATTTAAGCCTTTCTGAATATTTATTTCTGTATCCAACATTGAGCGACTGAGTTCTAATGTTAGTTCTATTTTTATCTTTGAACCCTCTACATTAATTAGTTTTGCTGTCATCATTGTTTCCTCTTGTTCACGTTTCATCTCATTTTAACACTTTTTTCTCTTTCATCAACTAGAGGTCGCACCCTCGTCAAGAGCGATCGCAGCCTCAAAGTCAAGAACAGCGATCACCGTTTCAAAATCAAGAAAAGTGATCGCATTTTTGACTTGAGAGGTCAGAAGAGATCGCCGCTTTGATCCGGCTTTAGTAGACGATTTCAGTATTTTTATTGTCAACCTAACCCACGAAGCTACAATCTTTCACAAAGAGTGGGGTGAATCCAATACCAACTGCTATTAAAAGCACTGCCTCGAACAAAAGGATTAGGCGTATTATTTGGAATAATTATTCCAATGGAACCAATAAGTTTGTATCCGGTAGAACAGGTCGTGCTTTGAGCGAAAACGTATTTAGTTGCATTTTTTAAGTCATTAACCTGTGCCTGCAAACTGGCAATTTGCTGATTTATGTCATTAACCGTTGTTGAATTAGTCAAAGCAATATCTAAATAAGCATGATGAGAAGTTTGATTGGCTTCTTTGCTGTCAAAACTAATGTTAGTTGAAGTATATCTAGGATCAATGCCAACAGCAAAATTGTAATAGCCACTTTTGACTAATTGGGTAACATCTACAGCAACGAAGGCACCATCTGGAAGAGGCTTACTTGGATTCCATAGTGCAGGCTGTTTTGGGTCAATCTTACTGCTAAGTGTACACGACAGGGCATTTTGAAGTGGAATTGCGGTAGTGAACGTTAAGTCATTTTCTAACCAAGGACTAATCACAGGGCAGATTTGTAATCCTCCCGCTGTTCCAACTGATTTTACATAGATAAACAAAGTCGCTTTATCAATAGTGCTGGGATTAGGCAAAGCTGAAGGGTCGAAATTTAAAAATCCTTGTTTATTAATATTGACGTTGATCGATTGTGCATTTCCGTAGTTGGTACTGGGATTGTTGTAATCAGTATTTGTGTCTTCTTTGATGGGGGCAGTTGCGGCCTGAGCATATATTGGCATAAAGCCAACAATTAATAGGGCTGCGTAGCATAGCATTCGAGTAATTAGGGCTATCACTTAATCTCGCCAGTAAATAATATTGGGCAGTTGATAGGATAAATAGGTTTAACCATGAATTGTACACAAACTTTCCATATATCACCCAAAATACAGGTTTTATTAAGAATCTTTCTGTATATCACCCGAAAATGAAATGATCGCCAGACAACTTCCGTATAATTCCATTAAAAAGAGTGTTATGCAGACTTGAGTACTTCTTTGTGGACTCTATACCTCGGCGATCGCGTTTGAGACGGAAATATATTGAGCGGCGATCGCTTTCTAACCCAATAACTACCGGTGAAAGTAGAAGGGGTAGTCGTCAACGCTAGACTAATAAACATGGCAAAATAATGGGAGTGGTTTTCTACGGTCTAACCATCCTCAGTTTTCTTCAAAAGCCCTTGTTCAATCTTTTCCGTCAGTTCCGTCATTGGACGATTAGCCTGCTGATTATTGGCAGTTTACTCCCTCAGCCCCCTCAAGTGGCTGCCTTAACCCCCTATTGTCAACTTCCCTCCGAAGCAATTCTGCAAAAAGATGCGGTGCGGAATGCAGCCCTAAAAGGAAAAGCAAAGCAGAAACAGGCTTATCAAAGTTTAATTCAGCAACATAGTCGTTTATTACGCAATTGTCGCCAGCAAATCTGGCCCCAGGAACAGGCTCTTTGGTTGCGAGTTTATCCTTGCGATTTGCGTCCCGGCGTATTAGAAACCCTGCTCGATCAGATTGTCAATAATGGCTATAACAATATCTATGTCGAAGTATTTTTTAATAGTCAGGTACTATTACCCAAAGGCAATAATCCCACCATTTGGCAAAGTATTGTTCAGGAACAGGGATACGATAACAGTGATTTATTAGCACAGGTGATCAAAAAGGGTCATGAGCGAGGCTTAAAAGTTTATGCTTGGATGTTTACCCTTAACTTTGGCTATGCTTATTCCCGTCGTGACGATCGCGCCTGGGTTTTAGCTCGCAATGGTCGAGGACAAAGCAGTACGGAAGTCGTGGCTGATCAGGTACAGGCTTTCATTGATCCCTACAATCCCTTAGCAAAGGCTGATTATGCCCAAATGTTGAAGGCCGTTTTGCAGCGTCGTCCTGATGGCGTGTTATTTGACTATATTCGCTATCCTCGTGGCATTAAAGGACAAACAACGGTGGGTGAAGTCAAGGATCTGTGGGTCTATGGAGATGCGTCTCGCCAGGAACTCATTAATCGCGGCTTGAATAATAAAGGACGCTATTTAATTGAACGCTATCTGGAACAGGGTTATATTACTGTCACCAATATTGCTCAAGCGGATCAACAATTTCCTGGAGAAGGTTCACCGCTCTGGGTGGGTCGTCGTCCCCCATCAGGAGAAGCAAAATTATTGCCTGCTGCTAAAAAACCTCGACTAGAAGCGGATCTTTGGCATTTAGCAGTGGCCCATGCCAGTAATGGGGTCATTGGATTTTTGAAGGCGGCGGCGGCGATCGCCCAGGATCAAGGAATTAAGGTAGGGGCTGTCTTTTTTCCCGATGCCAATCAAGGAGTCGGTAATCGCGGGTTTGATGCCCGTTTACAAGCCTGGGATAAATTTCCTCGTTCTTTACAATGGCATCCCATGGCCTATCGAGTCTGTCAGGAGTCAAAATGTATTGTTTCTCAAGTTAAACGAGTGACAAATATCGCCCAGGGCAAAACCGTTGTGACACCGGCGATCGCGGGTCGATGGGGAGAATCCTACCAAAATCGTCCCCCCTTAGAAGCCCAAATGCAGGCCATCCAAGCTGCTATTCCTCAAGTTAACTCTGTTAGTCATTTTGTCTATTCCTGGCAAGATCCAGAATTTGACCGTCAACGACGAGAATGTCGCTTTTAAATCAAGTTTTACGGACTTATCACAGCAACGTCCTCTTTTAGGGAATGGGAAGATGGGAAAGACGAGGGGTAATCATGATTTGTCAAACCACTCGCTTAGAAATTTATCGACTTTGACCAAGTATTGACGATGGTTTTTATAGCTAATTTCTTTTTCATGCTGTAAGCGACCGACAATAATGCCAGGGTGACGTTTTTGACTAGCGGCAAATTCTTCGATCACCACTTGTGTATAACGATGAGAACAGGTTTTAATTAATTGAGCCAGATCATCAGGATTAATGAGCCAATCTCTAGCGAATTGGTTAGCTTCATTTTCTTGAGGATTATCCGCTAAGTTTTTTAGGTCATCAATAAAAATTCCTGTATGGCCTGCAACTAGATATCCTAATTTGTGCATAAGGGTAAACCAAAAGGCATCAATACGGTTATAACGAAGGGTTAGAGCAATCACAGGATTATCATCAATAGTAAAGGTTGCTCCCTCCATGTAGGTTTGAGAAAGATGGGGAACGATCACAAAATGAACACCCAGGGACATCAAAAATTTAGGTACTTTACTGATGTCTTCGAGGTTTTGGGCATAGTTGAGCAATTCAGGAATGGCGGCTTCTAGGATTGCTCGGTCAAAATTAGCAACGGTTTGTTTTTTGGAGAGATGTTCGGCTCGCTTTGTCCAGGCGGTTAAACCAATTTCTTCGGGTTCAAGGTCTTTGTTATGGCGGAAGTTAACAATTGATTTGGGGGTTTCGGCGGGGGATGCGATACCGAGAAACTCACAAACGGCCTTTTCTAGTTCTTCAATGGTCTGGGTTTTGGGTAGCCATTGGCGTTTCACTAATTCAGAAACAGGGGCGATCGCATATAAACGGCTACGGCGACTAATCCCTGCATTATCGTGCTTTTTTTTTGCTAAATGTAAGCGGTAGTTGGTTTCGAGATTTGTCCAAAATTCAGCAGGAATATCAAAAGCAGCAGCTAATTCTATAGCGGTTTCGGGGGTAATTTCTTTTTTGGCATTGATAATGGCATTAATGGTTTGAACAGGACGACCCATAATTTCGGCCAGGTCCTTTTGTGTCCAACCACGAGCCTCTAATTCCATACTTAAAATGTCGCCTGGCGTTGCCACTTGTGCGGGGATTAGTTGGTTTGTCATTGGGCGGTTTTCCTCTTATTTCCTGCGCTTAATGATAGTCTTCAATATCTATCAATAAGATAAAATTGCCGTCTGAATCTGTTTGGATCGTCAGAATCAAACGCCATTGTTTGTTGAGACAAATGGAATGCTGATTTTGCTTTCCTCGGTCTCCCTTGAGTTTTTCAAATCGTAGTCATTTGAAGTTATACAGATCCTGCTCATTAGGGATTGCGCTAATAAGAGACATAACCTTAATAAATTGTTTTACAACTTCAGGGGGGGGTGAGCATTTTTCTTTTCTGTATAGAGTTGTTCTGGTTTTTTATATTGCGTTTTAAGCAGCGATCCAGAAAATTTTTAATCTCAACAACAATTTGTTCTTGCTCTGTTGAGGCTGAAAGCATTTTTTTCCTGCTAAATCAGCCAGTAATCTAACCTCCTCATATTTAATCGGATAAGGGTCGAATACAATTGTTCGCACTCCTTGATTAAGCCATTTTTAACGGTATCGTGATAAGTATCCTTTGCGGGCATTATCCCCCTTATTTTTGCAAAGGTGAGCCATAAAGACCCACCTACACCGATTTTAACTTAAAACCCTAAGATAGAAAATTAGGGCAAAGTTTTGTCATTTTGACTCCCAATGATCGTCTTAATCAGTTTCGACAATGCGTTTATCAACTCAGCAAAGCCTTTAGCCATTACCTCAAATAACTTGGAGATAGCGTAGATTAAAGCCGCAGTAGCAAAAATGACGGCAACGTAATTGTCCTGTATGGGAAGATGTTGAAAAGAATCTTGAACGGGTGAAGTCCCGACGACTTCTGAGGTTCTTTTGGTTACAATGGAATCTGTCATAATAGTAGTCTCACTTCCGCTTTAATAGTTGGGGATCAGTCCCCTGGTGGTACAGGAGACTTGAGGTGTGACAACCGATTGCAATCGGTACAGTCAATGTAAAAATAAATAACAGAAGTAGTAGCGTCGGCAATTTGGCATTGTCTGACGCTGTTTTTTTAGGGGGGTGAACGTGCCACAAAAATGTCCTTTCTAAGTTCAAAGACTAGATAATTACAGATTAACATTCGTGTTTGTCGAGGTAAAAACACTTGCTGTATCGAGGCAAACATATTGTGTCAGTTGCACAGCGCAAATTTAGAATTGCTGGTATCAAATCCTTTTGACTAGTTGCTTTTTCTTTTATAGAATAGAATAAGTTATTAAGCCATAGAGTGAATCACTGAATCTAGCTTGTTATTTTTTTGTAACCGCTTGCAATCGTACGCCTGTTTGTGGAACGTAGGGAAGACAAGGGTAGAGCAAGTTATTGGGCTATGGGGTGAATCACTGAATCTGATTTATCATTTTTGTGACTGTTTGTAACCGTATTGCTGACCACAGGGACGCGGAAATTACAACAAGAGAAAATAGGACACTATATATAGAAAAAATCAAAGCTTTTTTGGCTTTTCATCGATTAACTAACACTAGGGATAGCAATATTAAGTTTTGCAAAGAGCTTTCAAGATGTCAGGCTGTTTTAAAATATCAAAACCGATACCACTGTAGATCTTATGGCTAAGTTTCAATACGGAAGTCCTAGCGACTACCTTGGGCTTTGTGCTAAATGACGTTTTATTAAGCAAGTTATTAAAGTCTTATTTCCTAACATTAATTTTTGTGACAAAGCGACTACCTTGGGCTTTGTGCTAAATGACGTTTTATTAAGCAAGTTATTAAAGTCTTATTTCCTAACATTAATTTTTGTGACAAGCCGCAGTTTTGTGCTTTTTGCTACAGAATTTTGTGCTATAAATAATGGTGAGGGTAAATTCAATCAGTTTAATCAAGATTTTGGTTAGCAATTCGGAGGCAATTATGTCCACTCAACAGCAAGCTCGCGCTTTAATGATGCGTCACCACCAGATGGTCAAGAACCGTCAACAGTCTATGCTCGAAAGAGCCGCTTCAGAAATCGGTGTAGTTGTAGAGGATGATTACTGGAGCACCATTCAAGGCAAACCCCAATCTAGTTTTCGCATGACCTATGATCGCAGTTCGGCTTCTTTTAGTTAGCGATCGCTGGTTTTCAGGGCGATTAGACAGTTCAAGGGCAGAAATTCTGCTCTTATTTTATGGGGGGGTAATTACTTTTGTTCACCGGTTGGTTGCTGGAATGGGGCGATAGTTTAAGGAAATTAGGAACCTCTGGCAAACTTGCGATGTCCCTTAGGATCAAGTAGATTATTGGTGATCCTTTCAGGTTGCCTATTCGTCTGCGGCGATAACCTGTCCCCAAAGCCTGTCGGACTCACTCGATTATTCTTGATTTTATTAAGACAATGAGTAAATTGCCTTTTTCTCGTCATTTCTATGGTGCGCTCTTACTGTTATCCTGTTTAACCACAGCGTGCAGTGGAGGGGCAAAAAAGGCAGCGGCTCCCCCCGCGATTCCGGTTCGGCTGCAAACCATTGAATCATCTTTGCTGACAGACAGTAGTGAATTTGTGGGAAACCTAGTTGCTCATCAGTTTGTGCAATTGGCTCCTAAAATCGATGGCCGGATTCTGAAAATCTATGCCAGCTATGGTCAAGCGGTGAAAAAGAATGTTCCAATTATGCTGCTCGAACCCACCCAGCAGCAGGAACAGGTCAATGCGTCTGTGGGCAATCTCAATATTCAAAAGGCTAATTTGGATCGCAGTGATGCAGATTTGAAAACGGCAGAAGCTCAACGAGATGCCGCTAAAGCCGAAGTCACTTCCCAAGTCGCTAATGTTGCTAACGCGATCGCCAATTTTGCCAATTCCCAGGAAGTTCTAAAAACCAAAGAAGCCGATCTACAAAGGGCCCAAGCCACCTTAAATTTAGCGGGCATTAATTTTAAACGGGCCAAATTTTTAGTGGAAACAGGGGTACAACCTCAACAGGATTTAGATAACAAAACGACCGATCTCAAAGATTCAGAAGCCAGTACACAAGCCGCATCTAAAACGGTACAAGCAGCCAAGGCCAGTGTGAACGCTTCTCAAGCCAGCATCGATGCGGCCAAATCGGCTCTTAAACAGTCCCAGGATAATCTACGAGCGGCTGAACAACGAGTTGCTGCGGCTAGGGCTGATATCAAAAGTCAAAAAGCAGCCATTACCCAATCCAGGGGGGAACTAGGAGTCAATACGCAACAACTGATTTATAATCGCGTGGTGTCTCCCATTGATGGCATTGTGGGCAATATTCCCTATAAAGTGGGAGACTTTATCCAGATCGGGCAAAATTTCACGACGATCACTGACAATTCCGAGATGGAAATGGATATAAACGTTCCCATTGAGCGACAAGCCGAATTGAGATTAGGCCTGCCCGTTGAGATTATGGAACAGAATAGGACAGGCAGGGTCGTGGGAGAAATTAGTTTTATTGCCCCGACAGTCGATCAAAAGGCTCAATCGGTCTTAGCCAAGGTGATCTTTCGCAATGATGGTAGTTTACGGAATAACCAATACGTTCGCGTCCGGGTTATTTGGAACCGTAAGCCAGGGGTTTTAATCCCCACAACAGCGATCACAATTATTGGTGCTCAGAAATTTGTCTATGTGGCAGAAACTGGCAAAAAAGCTCAAGGGGCGGCGAATTTAGTCGCTAAACAAAAACCGATTACGGTCGGGAATATTCAGGGTCAGTCTTACCAAGTTTTATCGGGCGTTCAAAAGGGAGAACGGGTGGCAATCTCTCGTATTTTGGATTTGCGGGATGGAGTGGTTATCAAGGAAGAAAGCTTAACCGAGAAAAAGGCGGTGGAGCAATAATCTTGTCATGAGTCTCGGTGGTTTTTCGGGCTAGAAAGTAGGAGTCTCTCGGTCATGGCAAACTTTCCCTGGGGTGAACAGGTCAATCGCTGGGTTGGAAAACGGGCTCTGGCTTCCCTTGAACAGGCTTATCAAGCGGCGATCGCCATTAAAGCCATAGAGGACAAATATTTTAATGGTCAAAAAATCACTGCCCAAAACGATCAGGGAATCAGTATTTACAATTATTTCAAAACGGCTCTAGACCAGGCCTTACTCAAAACCCGTTGGTATTTAACCCAATTTCAGGCCAGTAATTTTTGGCTATCGAGCCAGCAGCAGCAAAAACCGGAAGCGGAAATCCTCAACAAATTAGGAGAAATTGAAGCCATTATTGGGAAATATCGTTCTGAACCAGAGGCGATCGAGACTGAAATTTTCCCTCGTCCTACTGCCAATACTGGCGAATCTCTTCCCGAAAGTAAACTGACCGATCTGGAAGAGGAAAGTCGGGGTAAAAATCGGCTCTTTAAACTCAATCGGGAATTAACCCCAGCTTATGAACAAGAAGTGATCCAACGACTTCGTAATTTACGTCAACAAAAAAAGATTGCCATTCGTTTTCTGATTCTTCTGATTCTTGTTCCTTTGTTAGTACAAGTTGCAACTAAAAATTTGATTTATAGTCCTTTAATAAACTACTTTCGGGTAGAAGTTGCCAAAGGAGAAAAACTTTATATCCAAGATGAGTTAGTTGAGCAATATTTTGAAGAATTTTCTCGCTATAAAGAGATTCTAGAGATCAAAGAATTATTAGGTTTAGGCAAGCCTGAATCCCCAGAAGAAACACGTAAAAAGTTAAAAGCAAAGGCACAGGAATTACTCACAGAAGTTGCCACCAAAAGTCAGGAAGGATTTAAAAATATTCTCGCCGATCTCACCTCCCTAGGGGCTTTTACGCTTCTTATTTATTTATTTCGCCGACAATTTACTATTGCGAGACAGTTTTTAGGACGTTATTTTCTCGGACTGAGTGATGTCACCAAGGTTTTTATCTTTATTTTACTGACCGATACGTTTGTCGGATTTCATTCTGCTCACGGTTGGGAAGTCATTTTGGAAAGTATTTTTGGCCATCTTGGCTTACCCGAAAATCGTCAATTTATCTTTCTTTTTATCGCCACCGTTCCAGTAATTCTGGATTCAACCTTCAAATTACTTATCTTTAACTATTTCACTCGGCAATCTCCCAGTTCTGTTGCCATTCTAGAGAAAATGCAAAAATAATATTAAGATTCCACCGAAAAACACAAAATAACCCCCAGTAAAATGACCATCTTTTTCATCAGTTTGCAGATAATTTTCAGGAAGTGATTCTGAGCCTTATTGATCTCGATTCTGGCGTTTTAAATTTGCATAGGCCGCATTAATTTTTTGAGTACGTTCTTCTGCTAAGCGTATAAATTCGGGAGCCATCCCCGCCATTTTGTCAGGATGATTTTTTTTAATCGCAGCCAGATAAGCTTGGGTAATTTCATCATGGGAAGCTCCTTTTTTAACCCCTAGAATCCGATGGGAATCTTCAGATATAGATATCAAGGGATCTTTTTCGATCACCACAGTCGCAGCAGGATGAGGAACTTTTGCCTTCATTTTTGGGGCAATGATTTGGGTTTGTTTGAGTAATTGCACCTGTTGAGAAATGGCCCTTTTTACCACCGTAACATTATCGTGGTTATTTCTCATGGGTAGCAAAGAAGAGTCTTCACTGCGAATTAAAAGGGAATACTGCAACGGCTTTTTTTCTTGGATTAAGATCGTGATCAATCCATTCCCTAAATGTTTATCCTGTAAAGGACGACCCTGTAAATCTTTTTTGATGAGCAGAATTTTACCTTGTTGATAATCAATCTTTTTAAAAAAAGTCTTAGCCGTTTGTCCATAGCCAGGATCGCACCACTGGGCTTTTCGGACACTTTCCACCACCAGATCAACAATTTTTCTCAGGGGCAAGGGTAGGGAAAAAAGATAAAGGGTTTCATGAAATTGACTCATAGGCAGAAAAATATTCAGGAAAATAAAAAATATTAAACGCTTATTCAACAATCTCAATAATCTCAATGATTGGAATTTTACTGAGCTTAATGTTGGCGATCGCTAGTTTTATAATTTATTTCTCTCAACAACTCTTCTGCAACCCGACGGTAATCTGATTGGGCTTCTTTTGCATTTTTTCCCTTCCATTCCGTAATTGCTACGCCATCTAAAACTGATCGCTCATGGGCTTTATAGTTGCGAACAAAGGCATGACAGGCCGGAATTCCGAGTTCTAGTAGGGTATTTTGAGCTTCGAGGGTTTCCTTTAAACTGCGAGAATCGACTTTAGTTAACAAGACACGATGGGCCACCTGGAGGGGCATCACAGCCGTGCGAACCGTTTCAATCAAGGCCGTTAAATCCATCGGTGCGGGAGGAGTGGGCAACACCAAATAATCCGCTAAACCAATGACCGTTCTCAAGGCTTCGGAACGGAGAGCGGGGGGGGTGTCCACCACAATTAACTGATATTGGCTAGATTGACGTAAATGCTTTAAAACGTTGGGATCACTTTCTTGGCTAAGATCAAAAGTCATTCCTGCTTTACTTCGCTCTACCCACCAAGTTGCAGAACCCTGGGGATCGGCATCTACTAATAAAACGTCATGTTTTTCCGCTAAGACCGCCGCTAAATTGACTGCTGTTGTGGTTTTACCGACTCCGCCTTTGCCATTGACAACTGCTAGGATTTTCGGGTTATGCACCGCCGCAGGGGTATTAGTTGGGGATTGGGAAGTAGATGGCTGAGATTTCATGCTCTTTACACTACCATAGTTGGGTCTGTTAGGGAGCGATTTTATTGTAGTGGGGAACAAACTTCCCCATCATTTTTGTGTTGATTGACGACCGCGATCGCTAATAGAACAGCCGACAATTTCTCTTGTTTTCTATGAGAAGTTTAGTTAACAAACATTACGAAATATCACCCATTATTCCTCTTTGAATAGTTCTTTTTTACCCCCCCCGTGAAAATTGACCGTTTTTGCGGGCAAGGGTAAAACTGATAAATAATCATGACCGTCTAAATCGAGATTAAAGGCAGAAAAACAAGCGTGCAGACTCCGTTTGTCAACAGCAGCAGAGCGACTAAAAATTTTGCTGAGGGTATTGGCAGTAAGTCCTGTTGTTTGACGGAGAGAGTCTAAGGTGCAGCGATTATTTTGTTCTATTTCTTGATTCAGTTTGGCACGGTGGAGCTTTTGATAACCGATCGCAGTCAAGATCACACCACGTTGGCGTGAAATTTTACTATCTGGCTGTTGCATTAGTGACTCTACTTAAAATAAGTAAAAGTGATTCTCTACTATAGTAAGTAACTTAAAGATGGAAAAAAAATTTTTTTACAAAATTTAAAGTTTGAACTAGGAGTCTGTATTTTAGTCCGATTAGTTCACTGACTACTTCTGTTTTATTGGTTAGCAAAGCCTAGGCAAACAAAGACATATAGGTATTTGGTAGTTTATTGATGCGATCGCCGTTTTGCCCTTGTCACCCTTCCTTGAGATCGCTGTTCTTGTCGTCTTTAGTCTGAATGAAGAGTTTCGGCAGAAAAGGGTCTGTATTCTTTTTAAAAGTAGAGAGATGGCGATCGCGGAGAGCAGGCAGTCTGTGTTGCGCTAACTTAAACTAGCCTACGGTTGCTCTAAGATAGAATGACAAAAAAGAGATAGTGACAATGGTAAACCTAGAAACGATTCAAGCAGATATTGCATCTCTTCCCCTGGATGCTCAACAAACTATTATTGAACTTGTAGATACCTTAAAAAAACGATATTCTCCCAAGCAACAGGAAAGGAAAGAACAGGCAACACAAGATTGGTCTGACTTTATCGGTTGTGTAGAAGCAGAACCAGACCTTTCACAGAATTATAAGACCTATTTAACCAGTGAACTGAATCAAAAATATGATCATTGTTGATACTGGTTTTTGGCTGGCTCTTGCTAATAAAAACGATTCATGTCACCCCTTGGCCAAAAAACAATTTCAAAAATTCATCAATCAACAATTTATTACAACTTGGTGCGTTGTTACTGAAACTTGTTACTTACTACAAAAACGAGTCGGCATAGATGCTCCAAAAACTTTTATTCATAAAATCTCTACAGGAAAATTACAGATATTCGACCTCAAAATTAAGCATTGTCAACGCATCGAAGTGTTGATGGAGAAATATAAGGATTTGCCAATGGATTTAGCTGATGCTTCCTTAGTTATTTTGGCAGAAGAATTAGGTTCAGGTCAAATTCTTTCGGTTGATTATCGAGATTTTAATACTTATCGTTGGAATGATACGGAACCTTTTCAAAATCTTCTTTAAGAGCGATCGCTGTTATGCTTGATAAATTTCCCATAGACTGTGATTAATCCCATACGGCATTTTCATAATGATTTAAAATGTGATAATCTTTGGTTAGCAAAATATGCTTATCTACTGAAGCGTTACTAACAATTAAACGATCAAAGGGATCACGAGTCCAGTTAATAATGACAGACTGATTAATAATTAAATTAAAATCTTTTTTACATACCTTTAAGTCAAGATAACTTACTAGTTCTAGAACAATGTCGTCTGATTTTTCAGTAATCCGCCTAATTTCGTATAAATATTGTAACTCTAGCCTTACTATCGGCGAAATATAGAGTTCATTGTCGTTAATTAGATGTTTGGCGCGATCGCTTAATTTAGCAGTTAATCCTGCATAAAGCCAGACAACAAGATGAGTATCAAGGTAAATCAAGGTTTGTCTCCTGTTCCCAACTGATTTGTACAAGTTCATCGGGATCGCCAATAATGGCTTCGGGACGATAGATTAATTTTTGTAATTTATCTACAGTTTTAACGAGAATAATTCGCAATCGTTTACCATTGCGCTCAATTTCTAGGGGTGTTCCTGTGTTAAGAATTTCATCGAGGAGTTGGTCTAGGTTGTTTTGCAATTTACTTGAGGTGACGCTTTTCATTGCTGGCCAAGGGAGTAGTTAGTCTTGGGGTAAGCTACTTCCCGTAGAAGTTATTCTCTGGGGGTTATAGCTGTTTGGGGATGGGAGATACTTGATATTATAGCGATGCCGTTCTTGATGTAGATCGCTGTTTTCGTGGCCTTTAGTCTGAATTAAGCGTTTTAGTAGAAAATGGTCTGTATTCTGCTTAAAAACTAGGGTTAGGCGATCAGATTCTAAGTAAGGTTATTAAGATTTGAATCTTGGAATAAAATCCGAAAGTTCTCTTGGCTAAAGTGTTTATCATGGGTTAATACTTCTGCAATTCTCCTTTGTTTCATCACAATCATAGAAATGCAATCTGTCAGGCTATAACCCTTATCAGGACGTTCATCAAATAGTTGAAATCCAGCTTGTCTGAGTTGGGGGGCATAAGAAATAATTTCCATGTTCGGCTCTTCGCGGATTTTAAGGTAAGTTGCTAAAGCCTTTCGGCGCATAATAGTACCTTTTGTTGCGAAATAGTTGAGTTTTTCATCTATAACTCCATCGGTCGTTATTAGGTAATCATCTGCATATTTCTGGGCATAATCTAGGGCAATGAAGTGCCAAGTATCCCTGGGATTAATCAAGGCAATCCAATAAAAGGTATCAGCAAAGATGAGTTTCATCGTTAATGTTTGGGTGTGCCATAAAGATAATGATCGTGTTGTTCGGCTCCGTCGGTGGGTAGGGTGTCTAGGACTTCTGGGGGGAATATCGGCGGTGAGTTCTTCGATAAATTGCCAAAAGGGTTGCTTTGCTTTGATGGATTGGGTTTGATGTAAAAAGTTGAGGAGTCGGTCAATGGTTTCATCGGAGGCGGTTTCGATTTCCTGTAGGAGTTGTTCTTTGGCGATCATAGCTGGTTTGGGCGGGTGGGGATATTCCAGATTATAGAGATTTACTGGGGCGATCGCGGTTATTCTTCATAAATTTCTCGACGAGGCCTAATTTTGTGAAGATCACTAATGGAATTCTATCTGAGTTATCAAAAAAGAAGCTAAAAAAGAATAGTTAAGCCTTCTTGGGCAAAATGTTTATCATGGGTGAGTATTTCATAAATTCCCATTTGTTTCATCACAATCATTGAGACGCAATCGGTAAGGCTATATCCTTTGTCTAGGCGATTAGCATAAAGTTCTACACCTGATTGAATCAGACGGGAATCAACGCCAATGATTTGCAGGTTTGGAGAGGTTCGGATTTGGCGATAAAAATTGACGACACCTTGTTTCATGGGTTGATCAAATTTGGCGAAAAAGTTGAGATATTCAACCAATACTAAATCGGTTGTGACTAAGGGATGGTCTTGAATTAATGTGCCAAAAGCTCGCACTTGTCTATGCCATTGATCTTTAGCATGAATCAAGGCAACCCAATAAAATGTGTCGGCAAAGAGGGTCTGCATTATTCTTGAGGAGAATGACCATAAAGATAGTAATCCAAGTTTGCCGCCGCATCGGTGGGAACTTTATCAAAGGATTCTTCAGGGATGGTGGCGATTATTTCATCGGCGATTTCCCAAATGGCTTTGTTGTTTTGCGGGGAAGGGGCGGGAGTTTTATGGGAGCGTATCAGTTCTAAGCAGGATTGGACGAGGGATTCGGGTGCTTGTTCGATTTCCTGTAGGAGTTGTTCTTTGACGGTCATGGCTGGTTTGGGCGGGTAGGGATATTTCAGATTATAGAGATTTACTGGGGCGATCGCCGATCAAGGCTTTTGCGATCGCGGCTTTTGTCGTCTATTCGCGGCTTTTGTAGTTTGATCGCTGATCAAGGCTTTTGCGATCGCGGTTTTTGTCGTCTATTCGAGGCTTTTGCGGTTTGATCGCCGATCAAGGCTTTTGTAATCGCTGATCAAGGTTTTTGCGATCGCGGTTTTTGTCGTCTATTCGAGGCTTTTGCGGTTTGATCGCCGATCAAGGCTTTTGTGATCGCGGCCTTTGTCGTCTAATCGCAGCTTTTGTAGTTTGATCGCCGATCAAGACTTTTGTGATCGCGGCTTTTGTCGTCTAATCTCAGCTTTTGCAATCGTGGAGAGGGGAATCTGTCGGGCGGAGTGCGAGGAGATTGTCAGGATATTTTGACAAGGGTTGGGCTTAAGTTGGTAAAGTTGGGGATTTTTCCCAAGTTAAGGATTTTTGCGAGGGGATTGAGGGGCTGGAAGTTAGGCGGGGTAGGGGTTTGGCGAATTTTGTAAACTTTTTGCTTAAGTTGGTAAACTTTGGTTGTGTTGAGAGTCAGGTAAAAAATAGACTAGATATAAAGAGCTATACATTGTACGACTTGTATCAATGTACATTACTTCCAAGTGTCGTAAATTATTGAGGATAAATTCAATGGCATTAAATCTGAACAAGAAAAAGTTTACTTTTTTAAGGGGGATGATTGTTTCCGTTTTGGCAATCTTAGTTTTTACCGTTGGTAATTCTGCGTTTGCTCAACCTGTTTTTACAGACAAACTCGATTTAGGTTTAACGAGTTTTTATCCAGATGCGGCTTCTCAACAAACGAAAGTCAATACACTAGAGAAGCTAGATTATAGTATTTCTGTTCCTCTCAGCGTGAAAGATCTAGATGACAAACTAGGTGACGGATCATTCCAGAGTGCTGACCTGGATTTTAGTACGACTCAGCCCACTGTCCCTGGTACTAATACTCGTATTTCTTTCACCGGCCCTATTACCACAACTGACGGAGTTGCTCAAACTTCTAAACTTTATGCGGTTGTCGCAGGAAAGCCGAAATTAAGCACTTGTCCAGTTGAAGTCCAAGAAACACAGATTGCATTCTTCAATCAGAAAGATGATGCAAATGCAAAAGCGCAGTTCCTCTCCGATGAAGGATATCTGGTTTATGTTACTACTAATGCTGCTGTACAAAAGGAAGCTCAAACTAAGATTAAGGAACTCAACTGCCAACCCAATGCTCAAGGAGTAATTGTTAATGGTAAAACGCAGAAAGTTACTGTAGATTTTACAGATATTTTTAACCTGTTACCACAAAAACTACAACAGCCTGCAAAAAATTCACCTTTTGTTTATTCACCCAAAGGTGATTCCATTTATTTAGTCAATGCAAGAAAAGAATATGATCCCAGTAACCCTACAAAATAAATTTTGATAAAACATCTTGTGTAGGAATGGGTCTCCAATAAATTATATTACTGTGGAGTTGATATCTAATCATTAAAATATCTTCTCCATAGTTTATTTATTAATGCTTGACCATGAAATTTACTTCCAGTTGATAGGCTTAAATATGACACCAAAACTTCGATTTCAACCTGTTTCTCATAGTTGGGTAGCTCTACATCCAAACCCTAAAGGAGTGATTCAATTTATTGGGGGAGCTTTTTTTGGCACATTTTTTCCCATGTTTTTCTATCGCTCTTTACTCCAGCGTTTGTTTAATGATGGATACACAATTATTCTTTTACCCTTTAATTTTAGTTTTGACCATTATGCTGAGTCTGGCTTTTTGATCAGAGAACAGTATGACATCATGCCAGAGCTTGTCAGAAGGGCAATATTTGAGGGTTATAATTATGAAGTTTATCTTAGTGATCGCAACTTTTCTTGGGTAGGTCATAGTATTGGTTGTAAATATATTGCACTTTTGGAAGGATTGAGTGCTTTACCTACTCTGGGAGAACCTAATAATCTTGACTATGATAATAATGTTAAAAAATTGAAGAAATTTCTTGAGACCCTTGTTAATTCAAAAGGAGAGAAAAAAGATTCCCAACAAAAAATTAAGAGAAAGGTTGACGATCTTTTAAGAGGACTTTTAATTCTGATTAATGATTTAGAAGCAAAACGGAAAACGGCTCAAGAATTAATCAAGGCTTACATCGAGAAAGAACCCAATTATCAAGCATTGAAAGGAGAAATTGAAATTACTAGCATTTTCATTAAAAATCAACCCTCTTTGTTGTTAGCTCCTGTCAATACAGGTCTTGATAGTGCTGTCCCGCAACCTTTTGCAAGTATCTTTATTAGTTTAGGATTGAATGTTAAACCAACCCCAAAAGAAACCAAGGCTTTAATCAAACAAGCTAATTTATTTGAACTCCTGGGATTAATTTCATTTAAAACAGATAAAATTGCTTTATCAACTTGCCAGTGGTTTGAGAGTGATTTCAAAAAACCACCTAAAGAATTTCAGCAAAAGCTAAACGGTGGACATTTGAGACCATTGAGCATTAAGTTGGGCAATTTGATTATCAATTTTCCCGACCTTAAAGATAAGATTTCACTTATTGAGTCTATGCAAAAACGAGAAGAAGACTTTGAATCTCCTGTCAGCCAGTTATTTCAACATTTAGAGGATAGACAAGCGTAATAGCCGCTCTTATTGTGCGTCTACAAATCACAGTGCGATCGCCGATCTTATCACACAATTTTTAAGAGGGGTTAAATCCCTTTTCTCTTGGGTAAATGCAAAGGGCGATCGCCGTTCTTGTTGAATGCTGTATTTCCTTAACTCAAACTAATAGCTAAATACAGTAAAATATGAACTCAAAAATTGCCTTATTTGCTCAACAAATCAAAAAATGTTTCCTTCTCAAGTCCAATATCTTCAATCATTCCCATTAATGTACCTGGTTTAATATCTTTACCCGAATGAAGTGGAATAACAACTCGGTTGCCGAGACTGTCCTTATAAATAGCATGACTCCCTTTTTGTCGATCCAGGTAAAAACCTAATTTTTTGATAACCTTAATAAAATCCTTAGCCTTTACACTCGGAAAATTGCTTATACTAAAATACTTAACGGCTTAACGATTAAATTATCTTTAGGAATCGGTTGATTATCAGCGAGCAAGCTTTCAATGTATAATTCAATTGCTTCTGTAATATTATCAATCGCTTCCTCAAAAGTATCTCCTTGGGAATGACACCCTTTAAACACAGGACAAAAAGCATGGTAGCCTCCATCAGACTCCCGTTCCAAAAGTACCGTGTAATTATAAACTTTTTTACTTTCCATAGATTTTAGATAAATTACTCATCCTCAACTAAATCTAACATTAGTATAACATCTTCTTTTTTTCAGTGCTTACATTATTGAAAAATGGCAGAGCGATCGCTGATTAGGTCTAGAGCGATCACCGAGCTTATAACGCAATTTTTAAGAGGGGTTAAAAGCCCCTTTTTTTTAGTAAATCATGAGGACATAGATAAAGGGCGATAGGGCGATCCTTGTGATACTCTTGCCCCTTAACATGAAAAATTATTATACATTTTCATAATTATGTGCGTTACTAACTCATTCTCCCCCTATTCATCGCCTTCTCTTCTCTGCCAAAATGATGGATAACTAGTAGGGTGCATTTTTAACGCGCCTTTTTTATTGATTATGATGAATTAGTAATATTTATGCGCTACGCTAACACATTCTACACTTAGCTTCGTAGATTGGGTTAACGAAAGAAAGCCAACCCTCTTCGGAACCAAGATTAAATGCGGTAGGATAGACATTAAGTAGATTTTCTCTTATTGCCGTGAGTGAAACCGTCTATATAGAAACCAGTATTTTAGACTACCTTACTGCTCGACCAAGCAGAGATATTGTTGTGGCCGCTAATATTGAAATAACAAGGGAGTGGTGGAATATACGCCGCACAGACTTTCAACTCTATTCGTCCCAAGCCGTCGTGAAAGCAACCTCGCAAGGCGACACCGCGATCGCGTCTCAAAGACTAGAAATCATCAACAATCTATCTTTACTCGATTTGAACCAATCTGTACTGGATTTAGCAGAGCAATTTTTGAAACGCAGTAACCTTCCCGCGAAGGCTGATATTGATGCTGTTCATATCGCAGTTGCAACTGTTCACGGAATGGATTATTTGCTGACATGGAATTGCAAGCACATTGCCAATGCTCAAATTCAAAGAAAATTAGCAGAGATCAGCATTAATTTTGGATACGAGTTACCGATTTTATGTACACCTTATGAACTTCTGGGAGATTGATTATGTTTAAAGATGAGATTGTCGAGGAAATTCACAGAATTCGGGAAGAATACTCTCGTTCTTTTAATCATGACTTGAAAGCTATCTTTGCTGACTTACAAAAACAACAAGCTGAAAGCGGCAGAGAAGTTGTAACTTTGTCTCGAAAACGCAGTCTAACTTAGCCGTTAGTGCGATCGCCGATCTTATTAACACAATTTTTAAGAGGGGTTAAAAGCCCCTTTTTTTGCAAATCATGAGGACAGAGGTAAGGAGCGATAGGGCGATCTTTGTGATACTCTCGACCTTTAACATAAAACATTATTATACATTTTCATATTATGTGCGTCACTAACCCATTCTCCCCCTATTCATCGCCTTCTCTTCCCTGCCAAAATGATTGATAACTAGAAACAGTCAAACGAATGAAGGGAGTTTTGGATTTTTGGCTAATCTCCTGAAGTATTAACCCCTATTTTTAGCTTACAACGACGGCTTATAGAACTGATTGCCCAAACAAAAAACACCGAATTTAATCTTTTCGAGCGTCATAGTGAAACCGACGAGACACTACCAGAATGAGAACAAATTGAGAATTGTCGGGAAAGATTAAGCAATCCTTACCCTCCTCTTCATACCTTAACCCTAAGAAACTCTGAATATTATCCAATCGCTCCCTCTGCTATCCCAGAATTGTTGGCAGAAACCATCGAACAAGCTCAAATCTTAGCCGATGTCGTGACAGCAAGCTCATCTGAAACCAGAAAAAATTGGAGGTTATGATGACCGAGCAATATTGTATTCCCGATCTACAGACGAGAACTCAAAGTATGGCTAGATGGCGAGAAGCTTGCCGAAAATTAGATTTAGTGATTAGTGACCTTGAAATTTGATCAATTAATTGCCATGATCGAAGCCGATTTACGTCATCAAAGCTTGGAACAGCTTCACAATCAAAGTCAGAGCGATCGCTGATCGAGTCTAGGGCGATCGCTGTGTTACCCTAGTGGGCAGAAAGTAATCTACAAGCGATCATTTGAAGCCATGAGTGAAGCAGTTGTCAGGCACTGGTATCGTCTAGCTAGAAGCTACAAACGTTGCAATACAGGAGGTTCAAGAAATCAGGCGAATTTGGAGTAAGTCCTCCCAAGTAAACCCTTTT
>Ga0208854_1000074_pt1 | contig 20889 bp, 18 predicted proteins | sample LakMenEpi30Nov11_FD_150748 | JGI IMG/M metagenome (GOLD analysis project Ga0208854, IMG submission 150748) | Freshwater microbial communities from Lake Mendota, WI - 30NOV2011 deep hole epilimnion (SPAdes) | ecosystem: Environmental > Aquatic > Freshwater > Lake > Epilimnion/Euphotic zone ...
GGTTTCTTCACCGCAAATGTAGGCGCCGGCGCCTTGGTGGACATAAATGTCGAGGTCGAAGCCGGTGCCGAGGATGTTTTTTCCAAGGAAGCCCTTGGCTTTTGCCTCCTTGATGGCTTCCCAAACGATCTTCGCGGCCTTTGGAAATTCGCAGCGGATGTAAATATAGGAGAGGTGGACGTTCGTCGCGAAGGCGGCGATGGCGAGGCCTTCGATCAACTGGTGCGGATCCTGGTGCAGGATGTAGCGGTCCTTGAAAGTGCCGGGCTCGGATTCGTCGGCGTTGACGACGATGTAGTGGGGTTTGCCGTCATCGTGTTTGATGAAGCTCCACTTGGCCCCGGCGGGAAAGCCCGCGCCACCGCGTCCGCGGAGGTTGGCGGCTTTGACCATGTCGATGATCTCGTTGGGCTTCATGCCGAGTGCCTTTTTCAGGGACTCGTAGCCGCCGTGGGCGAGGTAGGTCTCGATGTCGGGCGAGTAGCCGGGTTTGGAAATGTTGCCGAAGATGATGCGGCGTTCCTTCGGGTGAGGAGTGGAGAGGAGCGAGACCATATTATTTGTAGGATTCCACGAGGGAGGGGATCTCGGAGGTTTTGATGTTTTCCACGAGGTCGTCGTTGATGAGCGCGACGGGAGCGGAGCCGCAGCTGGCGAGGCACTCGACGAATTCGACGCTGAATTTTCCATCGGCGGTGGTCGGTGGCGCGTGGCCGAATCCGTGGTGTTCGCAATCGGGGTTGAGGCCGACGGCTTGGCAGAATTTATCCTTTACCTCGTAACTCCCGGCGAGGGCGCAGGCGAGGGTGCGGCAGACGCGGATGATGGTTTTTCCTGCCTGCTCGCGGCGGAACCAAGGGTAAAATGTGACGAGCTCGATGATATTCACCGGCGTGAGGTCGAGCCGGGCGGCGATCCACTCCATGGCGGAGTCGTCAATGAATCCAAAGTGGTTTTGCCACAAATGGAGGAGTGGCAGGGACGCACTGCGTTTGGAAACAGGATAGTGGGAAACCAGTTCATCGGCCTCGGCAATGAACTCGGGTGTGAGAGAGTCCGCCTGGCGCGTCGTCGATTCGATCATGGGGCGCATTTATCGGCGGTCGGGCGCGTGGCCTCAATGAAAAAACACAGCCTCGATGCCTGCATGTTTCAAAAAATCGGCTTGTCGGCTCGAGAGGACGGTCTCATTTTTGCCGACATGATTCCCTTTTTGATCGCTGGTGGATCCGTTCTCACCACTCTCGTCGCTCCGGAGCCAGTTGATTTAACCAACCACACGCTCCTTGGTGTGAAAGTGAAGGCCAAGGAAGTCGTGGCCCGCAACATGTGGGGCACGCCGATGTTGCCCGATGGCAAGGGGAGCTACAGCCTCGTCGCGCCGCCCGATCCGGTCTTGATCGAGCGCAGCCTGATCCAGCCACCCAAGACGGATGCCCCGATTTATCATCCGGACAAACCCTATCCGCTGGCCTCGCAGGTCAAAGCTGTCGAAGAAATTCCCGTGCCGGTCGTGGAACCTTCGATCCCCGTCATCGAATCTGCCCCGATCGAAGAGGTGGCGCCTCCCGAGGAGCCAGCCGCCGTGGAAGAGCCAGCCGCAGAAACCGCATCCGAGCCTGCCCCGGAGCCTTAGTGTTTTCCTCGCCTCGGATGAGACCATCCGACGGGAAAGCTAAAAATCCGTGAGTTTGAAAACCTGTCCAGCGGGATCGTTCAATATCCATTGGTTCAATCTGATGAACGCCGTGTCGTTCCAGATCATCCTGGGAGCGCCGCTGATTCTTTACGCGAAAAGCATCGGGGCGAGTTCCACCATCATCGGAGTCCTTGCCGCGTTCACGCCGATCATGACGATGCTCCAATGGCCTGCGGCGAAATACCTCCATGTTTACGGCTACAAAAGATTCGTCCTCACCGGTTGGAGCCTGCGCTTGGTCTTTGTGTTTGTCGTGTCGCTGGTGCCTTTGTTGGGGTTCCTCGACTCCGCGAGCAAGCTCGTGCTGCTGGTCCTCTCGCTCTTTGTTTTCAATACCCTTCGCGGGATCGCTTCGGCGGCGTGGATGCCGTGGATTACGGGGCTGATTCCTGACGAGGCCCGAGCGGCGTTTCTCTCCCGGGACCAAGTCGCGATGTTTGTCGGCTCGCTGATTTCGCTTTTTCTCTCCTCGCTCCTGCTCAGCGGCGAGGTGTCTCCCGGGGAGTATTCGTTGGTTTTTTTCGTGAGTGCGTTGGCGGGTCTCGCCTCTTTGGTTTTCATCAAAAAAATCCCGGAGGTGTCGCCGGGCGAGGATTTGGCCATGACCTCGCACGCGGTGCCGTGGCGCGAGATTTTTTTCTATCCGCCGTTTTTTTCGTTAATGATCTTTAACCTGCTGTTCGTTCTGGTGGTCGGGAGTCTTGGGGTTTTCACGGTCGAATACCTTCATGAGTTTCCCGACTTTGATGTCTCACAGGTTCTCACTCTCACGGGGATTTCCTTTATCGGTTCGCTGACGGCTCTGAGTTTTGTGAGTTATCTCGTGGATCGCCACGGAGCGAAGCCGGTCCTCGGCCTTTCGCTTTGTCTGATCAGCCTAGTCATCGCCGGTTGGTTTCTTGTGGCGGCCGGGGTGCTGCCTTGCTCGAAGCGGCTGATCGGCGGGCTGAATTTCGCCTCCGGCATGGCGGGCGCCGCCTTCAATGTCGCGAATGGCCGGCTCGCCATGGCGACGATGCCCGTGATGGGGCGCAATCATTTCTTCGCTCTGTTTTCGGTCATCACCAGCTTGGGGCTGGGCGCGGCGCCGGTCGCGTGGGGGATCTCGCTCGATATGATCGGAACCTTCGAGGTGATCACCGGCGACTTCCACTGGAAGCGGCACAGCATCTACTTCGCGGTGCTTTTCGCCCTGAATATTTTCACCATCCTGCAAACGCGCCGCCTGCACGAAAAGCCGATCGAAAACCTCGGGAACAAGTAGCGGGCTTTAGCCCAGACCCTTCGCTACTTGAGCGCCGGCGTAGGCGAACCCCACGCACCACGGAATGGCTCCGAGCGAGAGGGTCAGAGCCGCTTTCCAGGATTTCTCGCCGAGCGCGATAGCCAGCACACATCCGGCCTGCGGACCGATCGTCACCGGAGCCAGCAATCCGAGGCCGGGCAGGCCGAAGCGCGACCAGACTTTCCAGATGAAGAGGTCGGGATTGCGCTCGAGGGGAATTTTGAGTTTCCGAGCCACCCAATTGCGAAGCGGTTCCCCGGCAAAAATCATGACCCACGCGCCGGCGGAGTAGCCGCACCAGGCGATGAATGCCGAGGTCGAGGCGGACAACCCGGCGGCCATCCCGGCGGGGACGGCCCCGATGACATAGAAGAATCCGAAGCCCAGAACGGTGCCGATCGCGAGGGGGTTCATTTCGCAGAATTTTCAGGTGGCCAGGCGGCGAGGAATTCCAGGACTTGGGCTGGAGATTCGAAAAGATAATCCGGCGCGGCCTCCTCGAGGGCGGATCGGCTGTTGTAGCCCCAAGTCACCGCCGCGATGTGGACCCCCGTCTCCTGGGCCGCCTCGATGTCGCGGATCTCATCACCGATCATCAAAATCTCGCGGGGCTGGAGCTGGCGCTTTTTCATCAGCTTTCGCAGGACCGAGCTTTTGCCGAGGAGCTTGGAGGAACTCTCGATGAAATCGAATAACTCGAGCTGATGTTTTTTCAGGAAGGCGCGGACATTTTCCTCGGAGTTGGAGGTGAGGACGCCGAGGCGGAATCCGGCGGCGTGGAGCTGGTGGACCATTTCGGGGACTCCCTCGAAGCTTTGCACGGAATCGATCCGCTTGCCGATTTCCTCGGTGCCGCGCTTCGAGATTTTGTGGAGTTTCATGCGCGAGATTCCCAGGTGCTTCATGAGCCCGGAGGTGGAGAGGTCGCGGGCGTATTGCAAGTCGCCGTGCGGGAGGGGACGGAAGCCGAATTCCCCGGCGAGGATGTTTAAAATCTCGAAGCCCTGCAGGAAGGTGTCGCCGAGCGTGCCGTCGAAATCGAACAGCACATAGCGCGGGGAGTTTTTCAATGGCCCGGCGGCTCCCACGCGGCGGCGGCCACCCCGAAGAACAAAGCGCGCGAGGCGTTTAACTCGAGAGCGCTTTTTCATGGGTAAAAACCAAAAACGGAGGGCGTTGGGTCTAGTGTCGCCATGCGATGATGTCGGATCGTAGGGCAGTGCCCAACAAAGGCCAACTTTTCGTTTGCCGGGTGATTCCCCACCCTGCGATGAAGAGGGAGTGATTCTTTGGGAGCACCACACGGAGCCTCTCGCCTCGCACCGGGTTTTTCTCGGGCGGATGGCTCGGCAAATCCTCTTCACCCTCGCGTTGGTCCTGACCACTCTCGGCCTCGGGGTGTATGGTTACATGACGATTGAGGGTCTGGATTTCGTGGATGCCTTTCTAGAATCCAGCATGCTGCTGAGCGGGGCGGGGCCGCTTTTCACGGAGCGAAATTCCACTGACGCGCTGAAAATGTTCTCCAGCCTCTACGCGCTCTTTTCGACTCTGGTGGTCGTCGCGATGGTGGGTTTGCTCGCGACGCCTGTGGTGCATCGAGTTCTCCACCGTCTCCATCAGCGGCACCAGCAGCCGAAATAGCGTCCGCCGATCGGGGATCAGGCGTTTCGGATGGAAAAAAAAGTCACGATGGCTCCGGCGCGGGCCGAGTCCTTGCGAATGTAGGGTCTGGCGCGGAGGTGCATGGTTTCGCCCTCTTCCGAAGGGAAGCTGGTTTCGACCAAATCGCTGCCTCGAAGGATTTCGCGTGCGGCCTCGGTGGCTTTGAGCAGGAGGGGGTGGGAGAGTTCGGTGATGGCGCGGCCGTGGTCGTGCGGGAGCAATCCGGTGCGCCGGGCGGCACAGGGTGTGAAGCGCTGGATGCGGAGATCGGAATCGAGAAAGATATTGGCGATGTCGGCGCTCGAAATGAAATTATCCAATTCCTCGTTCGCCTTGCTGAGTTCCTGGATTTTCGTCTGGTGCTCGTTGTTGAGGGTCTGGAGTTCCTCGTTGACGCTCTCGAGTTCTTCATTCGAGCTTTGGAGTTCCTCATTGGAGGCGTGCAATTCCTCGTTCGATGTCTGGAGTTCCTCGTTGGAAGCCTCCAATTCCTCGACGGCGGCCTTGAGGCGTGAGCGGCTGTCGCGGAGTTCCTCCTCCAGCACGCTGATGCGTTGCATGCTCTCGCGGAGGCCGACCTCGTCCTCCTCGTTGCTGTTTTTTTTGTCGGTATCCTCCAGATACACGAGGAGGTAAACCCGGTCATCCTGCGAGGGGCGGAAACTCTCCACGGAGAGCATGAAAACGGAAGAGTTTTGCTCGGTGTCTTCGTGAATCGGGCCGAAATGGCAGGGCTTTTCTTCGGTGAGGACTTTGGCGGCGACGGTGGTGAGGGCGGCTGAGACGCTTTTGGGTAAAAGCTCGGAGAGGTTGATGCTGGCGCGGCCTTGTTTGAAACCAATATGGCGGCGGGTTTGGCCGAAGCTGTAGAGGATCTCCAAGCGGCTGTTGAGCACGAAGCAGGTCTGGTGCATCCGGCCGAGGATTTTGTTGGTAAAAGCTTCGAGGAGCCGTGTGGGCTGGGCGTCCACAAGCGAGGGGATGGGGACGGGGATAAAGTAGTTCGTGGAGAGTCCGCCGCTGGCGGCGAGCGGGAGGGCCTCGGGAAGAATCGAGGCGGCGGGGGTTTTCTTAAAGTAAATATGGTTCTTGGGATCGACCGGGCCGAAATTCTCGGTGATTTCGCCGGCGGATTCGCTGAGGCCGAGCATGAGAGCCCCGCCCATGCGGAGGGCGAAATTCAGGATCGAGAGGACGCGCTGCTGGCTGAAGGGCTGGAGGTAGATGAGGAGATTCCGGCAGCTGACGAGATCGAGCCGATTGAAGGGTGGATCCTTGAGAATGTTGTGTTTCGCGAAAATCATATTTTCGCGGATGGATCGCCGGATTTGGTAGGTATCCCCCTCGAGGGTGAAATATTTGTCGAGCAGGTGCGGGGGGATGTCCGCTGCGACGCTGGAGGGATAGACTCCCTGGCCGGCGATCTGGAGAGCTTCGCGGTCCAGATCGGTGGCGAAGATTTTATAGGTCATCCCGGCATCGCCATGCTCGGCGATCGCCTCGGCGATCAGAATGGCGATCGTGTAGGCCTCCTCGCCACTGGCGCAGGCGGGCACCCAAACTCGTAATTGCCGACTGTGGCATTCTTTCACCAGGCCGGGCAGGATCGTCTCGCGCAATCGAGCGAAAGCCTCTGGATCGCGGAAAAACGAGGTCACGCTGATGAGCATGTCTTTGGCCAGATTCTCGCACTCGGCGGGGTTGTTTTGCAGATAGGCGAGATACTCATCGAAAACAGGGAGGTGGCAGAGGCCCATCCGGCGCTCGAGGCGGCGGTGCACGCTCTCCTGCTTGTAGTCGGCGATATTGAAACCGGCATGGCGCTTCAGGAGGTTCTCCAGAGTGCGCATGCGGAGCTGGGCTTTTTCATCTCGCGAGACGAGGGGAGGGGGAGTCTGGGTCTCGGGTCGCCGGGCGAGGCGCACGACTTCGCGGGCCAGCGTCTCGGGATCGGCGACCATGTCGGCCGCCTTGGCGAGAATCACGCTTTGCGGCATTCCGGGGAATTGGGCGGTCTCCGGGCTTTGGGCGAGGACCATGCCGCCAGCGTCATTCAAGGCACGGGCCCCGATCGCGCCATCGGTTCCAGAACCGGAGAGGATGACGGCCATGGAATACTCGGAGTAATTCCGGGCCATCGAGCGAAGGAGCGTGTCGAAAATCAACTGCGGTCCGGCCTCGGGATCGGCGGCTTTGGCAACGAGTTTGCCATTTTGGATTTCAAACAAATGGTCGTTGGGAAGAACGAGGATTTCGCCTGCGGTCGGCCGGTCACCTTCCTTGGCCATGCGGACGGGCAACGCGACATGCGGGGCGAGGATTTCGGGGAGGTGGGTTTTGTCGTCGGCAGGAAAATGTTGGACGACGAGGAATGCCGCATGAAGCCCCTTGGGGATCGTCTCCAGAAATTGCTGCAAAGGCGGGAGGCCTCCGGCGGAGCAGCCGATGGCTATGAGGGGAGTCACTGCAGAGCGATGAGGTTTCACCTGATCCCAAGGAATTAACATTCCTTAGGTTGTAAGAGCATCGGTCGGCTGTGTCATGCATTGTTCCGCGATCCAGGTGGAGGCGACGCTGATGAGCTGGCTGGAGGTTTCCACGCCCAGCTTGATTTTGATCCGCTCGCGGTGGGTATCCACGGTCTTGGAGCTGAGATTGAGTTGCTTGGCGATTCGGCTTGAGGGCAAACCTTTGCCGAGGAGGCTGAAAATCTCGAATTCCCTCGGGGTGAGGGCCTCGACCCCGGTTCGTTTTTTACGGGACCGGCCGTTCATGTATTCCAACATCTGGGCCGAGGCGGCCGGGCTGAGATAAATGCTTCCGCTCAGGACGGTGTGGATCGCTTGGAGCAACTCGTCCCCATCCGCGGATTTCATGATGTAGCCTCGGGCGCCGATCTCCAGGGCGCGGCGGGCATAGGTAAATTCCGAATGCATCGAGAGCATGAGCACCGGAACTTGGGGACAGCGGGCGGCGAGATCTTGCACGAGTTCGAATCCGCTCCGCCCCGGCAGCGTGACATCAGAAATAACCAGGTCCGGGGAGTGGGCGATGGCGGCCGAGAGTCCCTCTGCCGCGGTGCCGGCCTCGCCACAGACCTCGAATTTCGGGTCTGTCTCGATCATTTGGCGCACGCCTACCCGGGCGAGGGGATGGTCGTCCACAAGCAGAATCCCGCTTTTTGGTGACCTTCGTTTGGTCTTCTTCATTTTTTAAAAACGCAATGAACGCTGGTGCCGCTTCCATTGTGGGAGTTGATGCTGACGCTTCCGTGGATGAGGGCGGCGCGGTGTCTCATGATCGTGAGCCCCATGCCGTTCCCTTCGCCTTTCACAGAATTCTTGTTTTCGATTCCAGAGCCGTTGTCGGTGATGGTGAGCATGCCTTCGCGTTTCTTAAAATGCAGGGCCACCCGGATGTGGGTGGCATGGCCGTGCTTGATGGCATTTTGGATCGCCTCTTGGGTAATGCGGAAGAGGTTCGAGGAAACCTCCGGGGAGAACTTGGTGGAGGGTTCCGGGCACTCGAATTCACAATCGACCTCGAAAAGCGAGGCGGTGTCGGCGACGAGTTGCTCCAGGGCGGTGGGAAGCTCCCCGTTTTCGAGTTCGATCGGGGCGAGGCCTCGCGAGAGCAAGCGGGTGTGGTGGATGGAACGCTGCACGGCTTGGACGATGGCATGGAGCGAGGTCTGAACGGGGGAGCTTTTGCCGAGGCGCTTGGCGATGGCTTGGATCGAGTAGAAAATCCCGGCGAGTTCCTGGCAAATGCCGTCGTGCAAATCGTGGCCGAGCCGTCGGTGCTCCCGCTCACTGACTTTCACCAACTCGCGCTCGAGGTGCTTGCGTGTCGAGATCTCGTTTCCGAGGTCCTCGTTGATGCGGCGGAGGGTCGTCGTGCGGCTCACGACCATCTCCTCGAGTTCCTCCTTGCTGCGAAGGAGGGCTTGTTCGGCCTTGTCGCGCACACTCACATCATTGAGGAAGCACAGGATCGATCGGCAGGTGACATTCTCATCGACGAGGCCGGAGAGATACCACTCGCCGTGCGACACATTTCCATTCCGGTGGATGAACCGGGTGGTCACGAATCCACTCATCTGGGTGCAGTTTGCCACGGATTCGTAGGCTTCCTCAAAACGCTCACGGTCCTCGGGGTAAACCAGAGGCATGGGGGCTGTGAGGGGTTGGCCGTCGCGGAATTTCGGCGGGCCGAAAAACTCCTCCGCCTTGTGATTCCACGAAAGGCAATGCCCTTCGGAATCAAACTCGATCACGGCGAGGGGGGAGTTGTTCATATGATAAAGCAAGCGCTGACCGGCCTCGGCGAGTCCGCTTTCACAGATCCTGTGTCGGGTCATATTCCGCACGGTGGCGATGATGGATTGCGCTTCGACGGTGTCCTCGGATTCCGGGCACGCCCGCACCTCGTAGTGCCTCGCTCCGTGGGGCGTCTGGATGGTGAACTCCCGGGAGGTTGGCGTTCGCCCGTTGATCGTGCTTGCGATGAGTTTTTTCCAGAAATCGCACATGGCCTCGGGCAAGCCGATCTCGCGACAATTCTTCCCAATAAGAAACTCCGGCTTCGTGCCAAGAATTTCCTCGCTCCGAGGGTTGGCGTAGAGCAGGCAACCGTCCGCGCCGATTCTCAGGATGATGTCGGGCGAATGATCGAGGATCGATCGGTGATTGGTTTTCTTGTGAGTTGGGGCCAGGACCTCTTCCGGGGTGAAATCGACCGGTCGAAAAATCTCCCCTTGGTGTAAGTCGATCATGCTACGAGGAGTGACAGGCTGTGTTTGGGGGGAGGTGTGGGATATTGATCCCATGCGTGTGGAATGCATGGCTCTCCTTTATTTCCTAAAAAAATGAATCAACAAGTTAATACTCATGAGAAGAGTTGGTGGGTGTAGCCTGACTTCCAAGATTCCTTGCTCCGCTCCCCGTCGTGAGTGGCGATGGCGACAAAGCGAGCACGCAGGTCGGCCGCAAAATCCTCGACCAACTCGAAGGCCGAAGGCGCTGTGAGGGGTTGCTTTTCCTCGCCTGGCCGCCATTCGTCGGGATTCTGGGAAGAAGAAGGGCGGAGGGCGCGCTGCAAATCGGAGGCGGCACTGAGTCGGTGGCTGCCGATCGGGGGATGGCAGAAAAAATCCAGGCCGTTGAGGATGGTCTTTTGCCGAAGGTAGGCGGCCACCGAGATCGCGCCTGGCCCGACATGGTCGCTGAAAAGAGCGAAGAGCGCGCCGCGTCCGCATGGGTCGAGTTGCAACCAAGCCTCCACCCATTGACGGAAGGATGTGGGGATGGGCTCGCGACCGGAGGCCGAGACGATCACCACATCGGCGAGCGATGAGGCATGGACGGCGGCGCGGCGCGAGTCGCCATCTTGGAGGAGGTCCATTTTCCAGATGTTGACCCCGAGCGAGACCGACTCGCCGACTTCAGCGCGCAGAAACTCGCAGGCCCGGAGTGCCCGGGCGGCGGAAACGAGGTTTTCATAAACGATGACGATTTGAAATTTCCGGTGGCCGGGCTTCACGCCGGCGATGTCGCTGCATTGTTCGATCAGGTGGTCCATTGGGATGATGAATTTTTTGAGTGAATGGTTGGTCGGGAATTCCGCCGGCCCCGTGCCAGCATTTCCCGGGGAGAGTTATCTTTTCCCGAGGGCCGGCGATCTATGGGGTGTTGGCCCTAGCCTCGTGCGGGAAGGCTCTGCCAAGCGGATCTGGAGGGGATTTGAGGCGATCACCCTATAGAGGCAGGAAGCAGGTGGGCTTATCGATGCCCGCCTATGAAACAAAACCAATTCTTCGACCTCGAAGCGGAAGAGCAGTTGGAACTCTTCGATGTCATCCCCGACCTGCCGCTGCCGGGTCTCCTCGATGATCCAGCCAATGAACCGCACATGGAATGGCTGAAGCGCCAGTCCAATGACGGGCTCCGGATTTTCCTCCAAATCCTCGAAAACACCCAGGGGTTCCGCCGCTCATGAGCACCGCCACCGCACCCGCACCTGCTCCGCGTCCCAAACGCGGCGCCTCACCCGCCAAAGTCGCCCGCGCCGAAAAGATCGTCACGGATCTCTTCGCCGAGGCGGATATTCAAATCAATGGAGTCCGTCCCTGTGACATCCGCGTGAATGATTCGCGGTTTTTCGCGAGGGTTCTGGCGGAGGGAACGCTCGGCTTCGGCGAGTCCTACATGGAATCCTGGTGGGACTGCGACGACATCGAGGAACTTTGCTACCGATCGATCCGCAGTCGCATTTACGACCGCATCCAGCCGAGCTTCGGAGCGATCGTGGAGGTCGCCCTCTCGATTCTGCTGAACCTCCAAAGCAAATCCCGCGCCCGGGTGGTGGGTCGGAAGCACTACGAACTCGGGAATGATTTTTTCGGATCAATGCTCGACCCCTCGATGCAATACTCCTGTGCCTATTTCCATGGCACGGCGGACCTCGCCACCGCGCAGGAAATGAAGATCGAACTCATCTGCCGCAAGCTGGGTCTGAGCCCCGGAATGCGGGTGCTCGATATTGGTTGCGGCTGGGGTGGCCTCGCCCAACACATGGCCGCGAACTACGGCTGCGAGGTGGTGGGCCTGACCATTTCGGAGGAGCAGCGCCGCTACGCCGACAACCTCTGTGCGGACCTGCCGGTGGATATCCGATTGCAGGACTACCGCGATGTGGATGGCGTCTATGACCGCATCGTGAGCGTCGGAATGTTCGAGCATGTGGGGCCAAAAAATCACCTGACCTACATGAAAAAAGTCCGCCGTTGCCTCAAGCCAGACGGGCTTTTTCTCCTCCACACGATCACCGCGAATGAAATCCGGCGGACATGCGACCGGTGGATTTCGAAATACATCTTCGCGAATTCCATGGTCCCAACCGCCTCGGAAGTGCTCCAGGCGTCGGAGGGATTATTCGTCACCGAGGACCTTCACAACCTGGGATTATACTATGTGCCGACGCTCCGCGCGTGGGAGTCGGCGTTCATGAAATCCCGCGAGGAATTCCGTTTCCGCTACGGCGAGGAATTCGTCCGGATGTGGAGACTTTACCTACTGAGTTGCTCCGGCGCTTTCCGCGCACGAAGCCTGCAAGTTTTTCAATTCCTCCTCTCTCCTGAAGGCATGGAGGGCCACGAGCCCCTTCGCTTCTCCTAAACCCAAACCCGCCGGTGGCGTGCCGAGGGAGATCACCCCATACCGCGCCGCCAGCAATTTTTTAAAATACCAACCGTGAAAATCAAAAATCCTGAATTCCGAATCCTCGCGATCGCCACAGCGGTCGCTTTCTCCATGCTCCCCGTCCAATCCGCTCCGCCCGATCCGGGACAGAGCAAGGCCACATTTGAACTCCCCTTGCTGCAATCCGGCGATGGCCGGCTCGAGGGAGTTCTTGCCGAGCGGGAATTTTCCTTCCGCCTGCCCGAGCATGTTCAACTCGATCCCGGCAGCGAGATGGTTCTGGGCTTCCGCTCCTCACCCCTGCTTCTGGATGTCTCGAGCTTCACGGTCAGTATTAACGAACGCCAAATCGGCAGCGTCCGCCTCGGGCATGAGGCCGACGGGATCGAGAAACAGACCGAGAACAAGCTCGTCGTTCCGATTCCCGAGGGAGTCCTCCAAGCGGGGTGGAATCGACTCGTGGTTCGCTGTCTTCTGCAAACCACCCAAACCCTCTGCCGCGATGTGGACAATCCCGCGGCTTGGATGGAATTCGGGCCGGAGTCAGTCGTTCGGGTGGCCTACACCAACCTGCCGCTCTTCACCGAAATCCAGCGTTTCCCGGACTCGATCACCGAGCCCGTCCTCATGCAACTCCCGGAGTTCCGCTCCCCCGATAAAAAAGCCAAGGCCGCACCCGTTGTCTCACTTTTGCTGCCGGAGGAGTCGGGGGACCCGGAACTCCGGTCCTTCCTCATCGCCGCGGCCCGGCTTGGGCAGACGGTTTACACCCCGCCGGAGGCCGTTTCTGTCGGTGACATTGGCGAATTTTCGGAAGTCTGCGAACGCCGCAACGGAGTGCTGATCGGCGCCCGCGACCAGTTGGCGGAGCAACCTCTCCCGGGCCATATCAAGAAAGCCCTCTCGGAACTCCAACCGGGTCAGGGATTCCTCGCCGAGTTGATCTACGGCCCGCCGGAAACCACCCAGCGCCGCTGGATCATTCTCAGTGGTGCCGACGGCGCCGGCTTGGAAAAAGCCGCCCTCACACTCGGCAGTGCCGTCGCCCTGCGGAGCGTGCCATCGAATCCCTGGATCATCGCCAAGGAGCCGGAGATTTCCCCGTTGGTGGAAAAAATCTCCCAGCCCGAGGTCGGGCCGCTGAAGCTCTCCTCGCTGGTAAACGGTGAAATCCTCCTTCGCGGAATCTTCCGAAATAGCACCTCGCGCCGAATCTCGTTTCCGCCAGGTTTCGAAACCACCGGCGCGGGCTATGTGGAATTCGATTTCACCCACGCCGATCAGCTCGAGAAAGCCTCCGCGTTCGAAGCGCGCTTGAACGATGCGGTTCTGGGCAGCGTAGCCCTCGCTCCCAATAATTCAGGCGCGGTCAAACAGCGTCTCTCGATCCCGGCTGGAATCGTTGGTCGAGACCCTTCGTTGATGACGGTATCGAGCTATCTGGACATCGGGAGCGTGGATTGCGCCCACCGAAACGCGGAGCGGGCCTGGTTGAATATCTCGGGCGAGACCGTGGTGGACCTCCGCACGACTCCCTTGAAGATCGACGACCTCTCGCGCTTGAACCTGCTCTGCCTGCGGGATGCTTTCCTTCGCCGCGCGGCTCTGCTGGTGCCTGAGGATTCGGATTCCACGCGCAACGATCTGATCAAAACGATCGGCATGCACTTGGGGTCTCGCCTTCCGGACATGCCGGTTCTTTGGCCGCAAGTCGCGACCTTTGGCCCCGAAATTCCTCCCGAGCCGCATCGCGTCGAAAAACGCTCCGGCTTGGTGCTGGGGTCCGCCTTCCAGTGGCCCGAAGCCTTCGCAGAAAACAGCCGACTCATCGTTCAGGGTGGGGGAATCAACCGCGACCAAATCATCCTTCGCGGAGAGAAAGTGCCGGTCACCGATTTCGATCCCAATCTCAGCTTTGTGCAACTCGTGGCCTCGCCATGGACCAATGGGGAGTTTTTTGCGGCGATCGGGGGACTCGAGAACTACGGCGGCGATGCCACGATCGCCCTGATCAACAATCCCGGGATTTTCGAGCGCCTTCGAGGAACCGTCTCGGCGCTGGATGGCGACTCGCGCCTTCTCACTTACGATGTGAGGTCGGTTCAGGAGGTTTCGCTTTCCCAAACGATGCGGTTGGCCTTTTCGCCTGACCGTCGCGTGGAGGACTTGGAAGCCAAAGAAATCAAGATCACCGAGGCGGGCTTGGCAGCCACGGCCCTGAATATCGGGATCGGCACGGGTGCCCTGGCGCTTCTGGCGAGTTTGTTTCTCATTCAGCGGTTCGTTGTTCGTCGCCGCCACAAAAATCATTCCGCCGAGAAGGGAGACGAACTGTGAGGCTTGCCGCGTTGTTTCTAGGTTTTGCGTTAGCGGGAACGGCCTTGGCTGGCGGGAGCACTCTGCTGATCTACGATTCGCCTTCCAAACCGTTCTCGTTGCAGAACGAGATCGAGCCGATTGCGATCCTGCTGGCGCGCTTTGACCCCGCCATCGAACGCCGCATGGGGAGTGAAGTTCGTCTGGCGGATATGGAAAAAGCCGCCCGCATCGTGGTGGCGGGCATTGGAGGGTTTCCCGCCATGTCGCCTCCGTGTCTCGAGTATCTCGAGAAAACCCAAAAGCCAGTCGTGGGAGTTGGAGCGGCGGCGACGCTGGCCATTCCAAATTCCCCGCGTCCATCCAAACCCTCCGTGTCGTTGCCAAAGGGACAACTCGTTTACCTCGGCAGGGAATGGCCCGCCCAGGTCGATCCGTATTTTCCGGCGGCCGTCGATTCCTCGCTGATCCTTGCTCGAATTCATACGGCGGATGGCGAGAAGGCGATTTGCTGGAGGTCTGGCAATCGTCTGGGATTTGCCGCGCTTCCTGCGGCGCCTCCGCTCTCGATGGTTTTCTCGGATGCGGTGATGGACCTCTTCTCCCCGGGAGTCAGCACCGCACCGGGGATTCTTTTCATCGTTCGGGACTTCAACCCCTCCTGCTCGCCCGAGTCCTTTCGGAGGTTGGTGGATTATTTTTCCCACGACCGAATTCCCTTCGCGGTGACGGCGCAGATGCGAGACCTCCCCGAGGGAACGACTCCGATGCCGCGTGAGGAATTTCTCGCGGCGCTTCAATATGCCGAATTGCACGGCGGAAGGGTTTTCGTCCGGGGAGGCGAGGGGCTCAAGGAGGCCGAGAAATTCGCTCCCGTGAAGCCCTGCGGAATCGAGGAACCCGACCAACCCGACCCGACCGCCATTCAAATTGGGCGGCCGACTTTGGCCCGAACGCCGGACGATCCAAGTAGTCCTTTTTTCATCCATGCCCCGATGCGTCTCGCGGGCGGGGGGTGGTTGTGGCCGGCCAATGTGCGTGGGGGATTGGATGGGGACCTTGTCTCCTCCATCCGCACGCAAGTCCGGGACATCATTCCATTCCGTGGGGCTGTGGCGGGCATCGTGATCCCGGCCTGGCTTCCCTTCCAATCCATGCGCGCCCTGGCCGATGCCGCCCGATCCTTTGGCATCGCCCCTATCGACCCACTCACCGCAGTTCCTGAACCCCTTTCGCAACATCATCCATGAAATTCTTCCTTCCCTGCATTCTGGCTGCCGCCAGCCTTCACGCCCAACCGCTCGAGATTCTCGAGCAGGCCAACATTCTCTCCAACGAGGGATCGCACGCCGCCGCCGCGGATCTTCTCAAGCAAGCCAGCTCAGCCGATCCTGGCAATGAGGCGTTATCATTCCGATTGGCGAGTGCCTTGGTTTTCAGTCGCCGCCACACCGAGGCGAGGGTCCTTTTGGATCGTCTCTCGAAATCCTGGAATCCGGAAATGGCAGCGATGGCTGCAACGAGTCTGACGGCTCTGGATCGTGCCGAAGAGGTGGAGCGTGCGGCCAAGGCGAAACCACCGAGCGCCGCGCAGTTGCAGGCCCAGCGCGACTATCTCGAAAGGAAAGCCCGGATGGAACGCCGGCAGACTGTTTATGATCTCCTCGCCAGCGGAGAGGATGCAAAAGCTCTGACTTCGATCGAGTCCTTGGAGCGGAAAAACGAGGCGACGCCCGATCTGATCCGCGAAAAAGCGGGCATCCTGGGTCGGATGGGGCACACCGGCGAGGCCATCGCGATTTTGAGTCGATTGGCGGAGTCCGGAAATTCCTCCAAGGAAACCCAGCTCCAACTCGCTTCTCTTCTCATGAAGGAGGGAAAGACTCAGGAGGCTTTTCAAATTTGGAGCGGCCTCCGCGAGCAATACGGTGACGCCCCGGAGGGCCGGCAAGCGGCTATGGAAATCGACTCTCTGGCGGCTCCCTACAATCTCGATCGCTGGTCGTGGGGGGAACTCGATCTCTACGCGAGCTATCTCCAGCGGTTCAACATCGGCGTGGCCAATGGACGCCTTCGCCAAGGAACTTTTGTGCCCGGAGCGCGGTGGATCGAGCCCTTCGTGCAGGCGGATTTCAGTTTGGACTCCGATCCCTACGGTAACGGAGCCGAGGGATTATCGACGATCTACAACGAAAACCTCGCAGGCTTCCATGCCGGCGCGAGGATTCGGCCATTCGCCACGCAGTCGTTCACCCTTTATGCGCTGGGGGGAATTCAAAAAGACCTTCGAGGCACCGAGCAACATCGGGGGCAGTGGTTTTGGGAACTCATCACGGGTGTGAATGGATTCTGGGCGTGGGGTCCCGGAAAGGAATGGGCATTTTCCGACCTGCAAGCCATCAGCCCGGGAGGTCTTCCGGTGATTCCCCGATCCGTCGCCAACTGGATGCCAAATACCTGGAGTCCCGCCCAACTGAGGTGGGATTGGTTCGTCGAGGCTGGAGGCGACGCGGCCTACTACACGCGGCTTGCCGACTGCATTGCCTACGGGCAATCGCGGCAAGGATTCCGCTTCGCGCAGTTCGGTAAGGCAGCGGCCCTTGATGCCTATGCCTTCGAAAACCTGACGATGGATACCGAGGGAAACTACTACGACAACTACTTCGAGGTCGGGCCGGGAATGCGCTTCGTCACCTCGCCGGTCGGCGCGGCGGTCTTCACCACCAGCGTCGAATATGTCGTCGGCAGTTATCTGGGCAGGAATGAGGGGGACACGCGAGGTGACCTCGACACCGCCTACTCGGATTTCCGAATCACCGCCTCGTTATCCCTTCGCTGGTAATCACGCCATGGACCTCATCAATTCACTCTTTCTCATGATGGCCTACACGGCCGCCGTTGGTTTTTTCCTTTTTGGAATCGACGATTTATTTTTCGACCTCCAAATCCTCCGACGCCTTCGAGGCCGACGCGGAGAGCCTCCGGTGCCGATCGAAACCCTCCGCAATGAACCGGAAAAACTCATCGCGGTCTTCATTCCGGCTTGGAACGAAGGGGGAATCGTCAACCGCATGGCGGACTATGCGAGGAAGACGCTTATCTATGAGAACTACGATCTTTTTATCGGAGTCTATGCGAATGATCCGGAAACCAACCGGTGCGTCGATGAGTTGGTGAAAATCTCCCCGCGTGTGCACAAGGCGGTGGTGCCGCACGCCGGGCCGACCTCGAAGGCGGATTGCTTGAACTATATCTTCAAGACCATGCAGGCCTGCGAAATCCCGGGCCGGCGCGAATACGCGATCATCGCCCTCCACGACGCCGAGGACATCCTGCACCCGCTCACGCTGAAGGTTTACAATCACTATGTCCCCGAGATTTTGGACATGGGGCAGATTCCTGTTTTCCCCCTCGAGCTGCCTCCGTTGACGAATTGGATTGGAAATACCTACCTCGATGAGTTTGCAGAGCTGCATGTGAAGGACATGTATGCCCGCGAAGCGCTCGGTGGTGTCGTGCCCTCGGCAGGCGTCGGAACAGCCTTTTCACGCAAATCGCTCGATCAGCTCGCGGAGGAGAATAACGGCGTGCCATTTCCCGACGGAAGTCTGGCGGAGGATTACTTTGTGGGAATGAAACTCGCTGGGATGGGCTTTCGGACGGGTTTCATTGAAAATCCGGTCGAGAGACAAGTGGTGCGTCGCGACGCGAAGGGTCGTGAGATTTCCCGAAAAAATATTACGGAACGCGTCGCAGTGAGGGAGAATTTTCCCAGACGCTTCTTTCAGGCTGTTCGGCAAAAAGCCCGCTGGATTATTGGCACGGCGTTTCAAAGCTGGGAGCATCAAGGGTGGAAGGGTGGGCTCGCTGCGAAATACACCCTCGTTCGTGATCGCCGGGCGCCAGTCGTCCACACCATCAACGCCGCCGGATACTGCGCGGTGGCCTACATGATCGCGGATATCGGAATCCGCCACACGGTGTTGGCCAATTCGTTTTATCTGCCGCCACTCTTCGAAGCGAACAGTCTCCTTTGGAAGCTCGTTCTCGTGGACACCGCCCTCCTTTGCTACCGGGTCGGGCAGAAGGTTTACCATGTCACCGATGTTTATGGCTGGAAGCAGGGCATCTTTTCGATCCCGCGCTATCCGGTGGTGAATTTCATCAACATGGGCGCCACCTTCTGGGCCGTCGTCCTCTACGCGCGCCATCGGCTTCTTGGAAAACCCCTCGCTTGGTCCAAGACGACACATACTTTCCCCGGAAGCGCGGAACTTGGGGAGTTTAACCGCTCGGTGGAAGATCTGCTGATCGACGAAGGCTATGTCCTTCGCAACGACCTGGAGAACATTCTGGTAAAAAACCGGGATCGCTCGGCTCCGCGCAGCCTTCTCGAGATGGGTCTGATTGATGAGGGGCAATTCTGCGATATCTGGTCGAAACATTCCGGCCTCGATGTCGGCGATGTCGATGTCGCCATCATCGACCTGAGCCTTCTCGATTCGTGGCCTGAAAAAAAGGCCCTTCGCCACGAGGCCATGCCCTTGCACCGCCGTGATGATGGACGCACGGTCTTCGCCTTTGCGGAGCCTCCCACTGAGCGGGATTTGAATCGTGTGGTGGAAACAGCAGGAACCCCGGTGGAGCCTGTTCTGACGGCACCAACTCAAATCACGCATCTTCGCAACCACACCTATCCGCGCCGCATTTTGAAGCCGCGTGCATTTCCCCTCTTGCTGCCCGAGTCCCCCACCGCCCTAGTCAATGCCGCTCCGAGCATTTCGATCATTCGCGCTCTTGGGCCGTTCTTTTGCGAACTTCATGGGCTACTGCCGATGCTGGATGGCTCAATCGCCGCGCGCTCCCCCGTTCATCCCGGCATTGCGGCCAGGATGCACAAGATTCTCGGCACCGAAGCGCCCCTTGTTTCCGATAAAACACGGGGATTCCAAACAGCATGGCGCAAATTTGAGCGCCTCCGAATGCCCTATGCTTCGCTTTTGCAGGAACTCGCCGAGGCCGAGATTCTCACCAAGGAAAATACCGAGCGTATCCAAAATATGGCCCGTCTCGTCAGCACGCCGATGGATCGCATGCTCGTCCAACTCGGCCTCGCAAACCGCAAACAAGTTTACAACGCCCTGCGTCGTTGCGGGGGCGTGGATGTCGCCGCGGATCATGACCACCAAGTCGCTCGCGGTTGTGAGGACCTTCTGGCTCCGGGATTCAGCGCCAAGACCGGAGTCGTCGTCCACCATCTCGATGAGGACGGCTTGGTCCTTCGTCTGAGCGGCATGCTGTCCCCCAGCGAACTGCGGGAAATTTTTGATCGCTGCGAGGGTTGGCCCCTCCGCTTTGAACTTCTCGCTCCCTGATTTCTTATCATGAAAAAAACGATCGCCGTTATTGTCGGAACCCGTCCGGAAGCCATCAAGCTCGCTCCCGTGATCCGTGCCCTTGGGTTTTCCGACCACCTCCAACCCATCACCATTTCGACCTCCCAGCACGGCGACATGGTGGAACAAATCTTCGAGAATTTCGGCATCACGGCCGATGTGGATCTTCAAGTCATGCGTCCACGCCAGAAGCTCTGGGACCTCACCGCGATCCTATCCACAGAACTCGGCGCGTATTTTTCCAACCATCCCGTGGATGCCGTGCTTGTCCAAGGCGACACGACCTCCGCTCTCATCGGGGGGCTCTCCGCTTTCTACCACAAAATTCCAGTCGGCCATGTCGAGGCCGGCCTGCGCTCGCATGATCGCTACTCGCCATTTCCCGAGGAATTGAATCGCACCCTCCTCTCCCGCATCGCGCAATGGCACTTCGCTCCGACCGCCCACGCCGCGGATTTGCTGCGAAGCGAGAACATCGACAACGCCTCGATTTATATCACCGGCAATACCGTCGTGGACGCCCTGCATTGGATGTCTCGACACCTCCGCCACCGCGAAATTCGTCCCGGTATTCTGAATGGGCAGCGAAAACTCGTCCTCGTCACTTGCCATCGCCGCGAAAACATCGGTCTCCCCATGCGCTCCGTCGCGCTTGCCATCAAGCACCTCGCCGACTCGCATCCCGAGGCCCACTTTCTTTTTCCCATGCACCCGAACCCCGGAGTCCGTGAGTTGATCCAGCCCATTCTCTCCAAGCAAAACGGCGTCACACTTTGTGAGCCTCTCAACTACGAGGAATTCCTCTCCGCCTTGCACCAATCCTATTTTGTGATCTCCGACTCCGGTGGGGTCCAAGAAGAAGCCACCGCCCTCGGCAAGCCCGTCCTCGTCCTGCGCCGCGAAACCGAGCGCCCCGAAGGCGTCGAAGCCGGCACGCTTCGTCTCGTCGGAACCGATGTCCAAGAAATCCTCCGCGCAGGCCACGAGCTTTTGGTGAACCCCGAAAGCCACGGAGCGATGTCCAACGGATCCGGAGTTTTCGGAGACGGAAGGGCCGCTCAAAAAATCCAAAAAATCCTCGAGCAAAACCTCACCACCGCCAACCGCATCCTGCCCTTCAAGAAGCCGACAGGTGAACTGGTTTTGATGGAGTAGGGGGGGGCGCAAGGGGCGGCGAGCGGCCTTTGGAGCGGAAGGATGCAGTGGCTCAATGTCTGCGCACTATTTCAGGTTGGGGGATCGTCTTTCTTATTTTTTGGAATGGGAGCGCCGAGGGCCCAACCCTTCGGATTGGCCGATGATGGTTTTCGGACTGGCCAGTTTCGGGGG
>Ga0208854_1000075_pt1 | contig 20881 bp, 15 predicted proteins | sample LakMenEpi30Nov11_FD_150748 | JGI IMG/M metagenome (GOLD analysis project Ga0208854, IMG submission 150748) | Freshwater microbial communities from Lake Mendota, WI - 30NOV2011 deep hole epilimnion (SPAdes) | ecosystem: Environmental > Aquatic > Freshwater > Lake > Epilimnion/Euphotic zone ...
TGCAACGCCTAGATAGGCAATCTCAGCTTGATCCTCATGCTTTACAACCATTACAAACCCCGCCATTACTCCATCAACCAGCGCAACTAGAGACCCATTTGCATCCAGTAAAGGGTGAAAAAACAATGAATCAAATACTTTGGTGACATTTCTGAATTTTAATCCTTCGGGGCAATCTAGCGAATTTATTGAACTACGCTGAAACAATTCATTTGTCTGTTGATATGAAAAATCACGGACTGGAAACAATTGAAGACCACTGATTACTTTAAAATTTGGAACAGGGATTCCAATACTAAAAACAAGTTCAGAAAATGTTGTGATAAATCGCATTCCAGCTGCAAGAAATATATGCGTTATATTTTCCACCATCACATTTGTTTCGATAAACAATTGCTTACCAAAACCTGATGTCGATTCGAAAATACCTCTAAGGCATCCACTTATTGACAATCCCATATCTACGATTAAATCAGTTGAACAATATTCTGAGATGCAAACATCCAGTTCGTATAGATCACCGCCTTCTTGAACTGCACTAATATAAAGCATTGGCTTTTTTGATCGAATACAAAATATAGATCGAAGTATTACATGTTTAGTTATGATTAATGGCCCAAAAAAATTAACCAATTCCAGCCTAAATGGACAAACACAACTGATCATCTGATCAATTGTGTCTGTTTTTGAATCAAACGCTTTAATTTCAAAACTTTTTTCCAAGTTCATCACCTCATCCTTTAACGGACCAGATGAAAACTAACCTATTTTTGCCCAGAGCCAACACCAAATTGAGTTGGGGTATCAAACATACGATGGCCGGTTGAGGTGAAATCTCTCCAACCTGTAGGGCTCCAGTTTAAATTATTATTGCAATTACCTGTGCCAGTTTTTTCGGTGCATGATGGTTGAAAATACATGTATAGGGGCGTTGGCCTAACTCCTTGAGTCCTCAACCCTGAAAAGTTTCTCCCCTGATTCTCTTCCTTACTGCCCATCCATACCTTTATTTTAGCTAAACAAGATCCAGTCTCTTTTTTACATTTATCGCAACTAGCCTGGGTATCGGAGGAAGCACTTGGCGAAGGAACAACCGGCGTTTCAGCACCAACGGCAGAGCTAATGGTCAAAAATAATAGCCCTATCGAATTTAACAATTGCCTATTCATGTTGTTTGCCTTAACCAAAGTTAATAAAAATTCGGTAAACCATAAAATTATTCGGCTGGATAGAAAGGTCAAAAAAAACATTAAGCATAAAAACTTCAAATAATAGGTATTTGCGCAATAATAATCGATCAATCTTAGCTAAATGTTCAAAAGGTTCATGTTGGCTGTTACAATCTGAATGTAAAACAAATAAAATTATAGCGTTGAAGTCTATTTAAGATTTACTTGGAAAATCTGGAAAACAATCATGGCTAATGGATTTCCCTGTCCCAACCAATCCTGCAAACACTCATTTCGCATAGAAGAGATGCAAGGTGCGCAATCAATTACCTGTCCAAGTTGCAAAAAATCATTTGCACTACGAAACCCTAACAAAAGCACTCCCGCTATACCGCCAAAAACTCCCGTGGCAAATGCTGCTAAGAATCAAAACAAAATAGAAGAAGACCAAGGGTTGGTATTTGAATCTAAATCAGAAATTAAAACCTATATTCCGACTACAAAAAAAACTTTGCCTAAAAAGAAGAAAAACAGTGGCTTATCTTTATCTCAAGTATTTCTTCTTGGGATTGGTATGTTTTTCATTTCGGTGAGTTTTGCGGCCTTTTACATTATTGGGCTGCCACTATTAAAAAAAGAAATAAAAAATGATACGGTACAACAAACTGAAGTTGGTCCAGAATTGATTGATTCAGATTTCTTTACGTTCAAACCGTTAAATTCTTACACAAAAGACCAAAAACTTGCCCAAACTTTACAAACCAAGTTCGCTTATACAGGCAAAGAAAAAGACTTGTGGCTTCTTTATTACAAGGATTTTAAGACTAAAAACCCAACAGGCACAGAGATGCATCAAGAAATGATTTCACGGCTAAAACTCTTCCTCTCTAAAAGCCTTGAGTGGGAAGAAAGTGCTGAAGGGGTAGAAATTGGAAAGGTTCCCTTTAGAAAATTTATTATTGAAGGAACGAAAGAAGATTCATCAGCATGGGTTGGCGATTGTTACTCTGCAAATATCAATGGCGTGTTTTTTCTGATACTTTGCCTAGTGCCAATTGATAGTAGAGATTTAGTCCAAGAATCTTGGATGAAGTTTAATCAAGGATTAGCAATTAAATCAAACGCAAAAGTTGACTGGAAACCAACACCAAGAAAAACAAGATTAGTCACTGTTGAAAAATTAAAAATGTCATTTGCAGCACCCGAATCAATATGGCTCCCCCAAGATATTAAAGATTACGACACAAACCCTGAATCAGTGTTTATTGGAAAAAACGCTAGCGATTCAGGTGATTTTTTAAACCAGAAAGCCAAATTGCAAGTTTTTGCACTACCAAATCCGATTAAGGATGAAAAAGCCTGGGATATGGTTGAAGAAAAGTTGTTCGAATTACTTAAAGAAGAAAAAACTGCTGATACTAAAATTGAGAAGTATGTTGACACAAAGCACAAATTCCCTGAACTGAACAACAAAAACATTACTGCCAAGGTTGAAAACTTTATAATCAAAGTTGATGACCAAATTCAAAAGCTAATTTTTTGGGGCAGATACTCTACTAAAAATGGATCTTTGTTTTTTGTTTGTGAAATCCCATTTAAAACAAAAGATTATTGGCTTGAAGAATTAAATGATATTTTACAAAGCCTTGCCATGACTGAGTAATTAACTTCCACCAATTAAAGGCATTTTACCCTTGGTTTTTTCAGGTACAGGGGCAAATGGGACAACAGCTTTCCCTTTTTCCCTTAACTCTCCAGCTTTCTGTAGAATTTCATCCTGACTGACCGTTTTTGCAGGTTGCAATGCATAGCTAAACCGATGGATATCGTGGATTTCAAATGGAAACAAACTTTCAGCTACAAAATCCAGTGGCGGATATTCGTACCAAGGCGAAGGTATCTTTTGCTCGACATCCAATGTTTCGTAACCATCTTTAACCAATTTAAAATTGTATTTACCGTAATAAACAAAATGTTCATCCATCGGTGTTACACCAATGGGTTTTCCATCCTTATAAACCATTGCCCCCTGAGGAAAGGAATCAATGGTGAACTTACGAGTTACACACCCTGTAAACACAACAAGTAGAAGCACCATAGGTAAACAGCGTACAAACATTATTTCGTCACCCCAGTGCAAGTCACTTAAAACCTTAATCACAAAAACTTAATTTTTCAGCAATATTCATTTAAAATCGTGATATGTTGGCTTTAATAACTAAAATATCTATTGGGTCAATAGGTCTTTTACCAAGGATTTTCGTTTAAAATCTTATTTTGGCTTTAATTTGATATTCTGTAAAAGTTAGGTACTATAAGCTTTAAGTTGGTTTTAAATTCTAAGATGGAGATCTGATGGCTTCATTCGACCAAATCGAATGTGCAGTTTTAACCGATGTTGGCCTTAAAAGAGGCTACAACCAAGATAGCAATTACCTATCCCTTGCCTCTAATGAAACCCAATGGCAAGAGTTGGGACATGTTTTATTGGTAGCAGACGGAATGGGAGCTCATGCAGTCGGCGAAAAAGCGAGCGAGCAAGCGGTTAAAACAATTCCCCATGTATACAGCAAGCATGTAAAAGACGGGGCGCCAGAATCTCTTCGTAAAGCTTTTTATGAAGCCAACTCAACAATTCATACTTGTGGGCAAGAAAACACTGAATTTAGAGGAATGGGCACAACCGCAACAGGGATTGTAATTCGACCCGAAGGGGTCTGGATTGGGCATGTTGGAGACAGCAGGGCTTATCGGATTCGGGGAAAACTCGTTGAGCAACTCACCTATGACCACAGCCTTGTATGGGAATACGCCAGGCTTAAAAAAATTGATCCGGATGAGGTTAAAGATATACCCAGCAATTATATCAACAGATGCCTTGGCCCTGAAGCAATTGTAGAACCTGATATCGAAGGCCCTCACAAAGTAATGCAAGGCGACATTTTTTTAGTTTGCAGCGATGGGCTTACTGGTTTGGTAAAAGATTCAGAATTAGGTGCGATAACTACTAGTTTATCCGCACAAGAAGCATGCAAAATGCTTGTAGACCTAGCTAATCTTCGAGGTGGGCACGATAACATAACTGTTATCGTTGCCAAAATTGGTGGCAACTTTAAAAGTTCAAACAACTCCACTAATGAACCTGCCATTAATCCAACCTTTTTAAATAAAACGGTAACTCGATTAAAAAGCATGAAACCTGGCATACCATGGTGGTTTATTTGTTTAATGTTTGGATTGTTACTGGCTATATCCCTGATCGGGATAAAAGCCATGGAACGTCAACTAACAGACAGCATATTAACCGGTGATTTGGTTAAATTTTCCATCATATTCATCGCTTTAATTTCTTTTATAGCTGGTACAATAGGATTTTATATACAATTTCAGAGTTCAAAAGACGACGAAACAAAAGAATTTCCAATGCCGTCAGCGAGAATCCATCGGAGAACTTTGATTGAAATAACCCAAGCTTCCCTTACAAAAATGGAAAAACAAATTGAAGTGTTCAAAAAGCGTGGAGAAGATAAAGCTTGGGGTATCCATCAGGACACTTTAGAAAACCACCTGTCGCTTGCCAAGAGTTCTGTTTCCAAAAATGATTTCGCAGAAGCCTTTAAGCATTACTGCCTAGCTTTGTTACTATTTTCAGCGCCCTGGATAAAGCATCGGAAAGAAGATAGCCCTGTTGAAATCTTCTGGGGCAAATAACCCACTCGATTATCTCCACTCCTTTATCTTAATTCAGTTTAAAATTGATAATCTCTGAAAATAACAAGGCCTAACACTCTAAGTGCCCGACACGCGATAACAAACAAGAAGATAACTTTAATAAGCCAACCCCTTTGATTTTTCGTTTTCACGCCTTCAAATTAACGTCGTACTAATCCTCAACCATTTGTTAAATAAGCCTTAAAACCGATTAGATAGCAATATTTAATTGTCACTTAAAAACTCACCTCTGGCAATTTTTCAAATCAAGCAGAAGCAATTAAAGAAGCCATGTGGTTTCTGCGTGCGGGTAAATTGCAAAACGCCACGGTGAGGCATCTTCGCATCCTAAAACTATTATCACAGCCAATAAATCAAAGTGACAAGGTGTATGGCTGCTTCTTAACGTTCTTTGCCGTTTAAAAGCATTTTCAACGCGAAGATGCAAACAGTGCAAAGTAAAAAAGAACTAAGCCATGAGATCAAATTAACAAGGCGTGGGTACTTCTTAGCGTCTTCGCGGTAAAACTATTGGCTTTGGTTTTTTAGGTTTTCAGGTGCCATTTTTGCCAGCGTTTCTTCTCGACACCTTGGATTTCCAGTAAATTTGACCATCCGTTTTTTCTATAAATAGAATAGGTTCAAAACTCTTTGTGGGATTTTTCAGGGATGACTAAATAGCGTTTTTCAGCAAAAACCGATGTGAACTTGCAGAAATGCAGTATTTTGAGCCATAAAAAAGGGCCCGCTAGCGGACCCTTAAATGTAATTCAAATTTAGCACAACAAAATTAGCTTGCTGGGATAAGTTCTCGTTTAGTTTTCTTAGCTTTTGGTACACGAACTTTATGATTAAGGACTTTTTCGTTAGGTTTTCGAAGATCCCAAACAATCCCAAACCACGAAAGAACAACTAAAATACTATAGCTAATATCAATTTCCCACCAGTAGAAGCCTTGATTAGCTGAACTCTGGTAATGATGATGATTATTGTGCCATCCTTCACCCATCGTCAAAAGAGCCAAGACTAAGCTATTTTTGCTTTCATCAGTGGTGGCAAATCTTTTATAACCAATCAGGTGGCTGAGCGAATTGATAAAAAAGGTGCAATGATAAACCAAAATAGTACTTACAAAAAAGCCCCAAACTAGGCCAGGAAGCCCCATTGTCAGGTAGCAAACGATTGCAAGGACAACGCCTGGAACATAATGATAATTACTTAGGAATTGAATTTCAGGATACTTGGTGAAGTCTTGAATATTCTTTTCATCATAGGGGGTATGTTCTTCTGAAAGAATCCAACCTACATGCGACCACCAAAAACTTGTGCGATGCGGGGAATGCGGATCAGCAGGCGTATCGGAGTATTTATGGTGTTCGCGGTGATGGGAGGCCCACCATAGCGGACCTTTTTGCAAGGCACTAGCACCCAACCAAGCTAAAACAAACTGAAACCAGCGGCTCGTTTTGTAAGCTCTGTGGGAAAAGTAGCGGTGATAACCAGCGGTGATACCAAACATTCGGATAAAGTAATTTGCCAAGCACAATAAACCAACTTGCCAAGAAAACGACACAAATAGTGCAGACAAGCAAGCAACATGCATTAAAATAAATGGGACATTTTTTGCCCAATTATGTGCATAGTATCCTAAGCCAACAGGTTTTGTTAAAAACAAGGTCTTTTTATCAAGTTCGGTAGCAGACATTGCGAAACCCTCCTGGCATACATACGAAAATACAAACTTCACCTGAAGCTACTTTTTTGGGGCGAAAGAAACTACACTTTTTTGATTGTAATTCTTGCTTTACGAATTGCGCTCATTTTACGCAATTGTGCACGGCGGCGGGCTTCGCAAGGCTTTTCGTAATATTTTCGTTTACGCAATTCTTTTTGGATACCACTCCGTTCGAGCAGTTTTTTAAATCGTTTCAGGGCCAAACCAATTGGCTCTCGGTCGTGAACTCGCATCCTCAATGGCATAACATTTACTCTGTAAAAAACAGTTAAAAATCAAAACACTCAATTGGTAATATAAAGCATTTCACATTAATTGCCAAGATGATAGTCTATAAAATACGGAGAATCTATTTATTCGTAACTAAGGGACCTTTATCAATGATCAACAAATCGACTAAAACTTTGATTTCCAACCTTTTTTTCACGGTAAATCCTTTAGTTAAGCTTACTTACGCAATTATTATTTTTATTTCGGGGTCGAACCTTTGTTTTTCAGCCGATTGGCCACAATGGCTCGGGCCAAACAGGGATGGGGTCTGGGGCGAGGAAGGAATATTAACCAAATTCCCAAAAGGTGGACCTAAATTGCTTTGGACAAGTCCATTAAGTGGGGGTTACGCAGGTCCAGCAATAGCCAAAGGACGGGTATTTATTACTGATCGACAAGTTGCAGATGGGAAGATTGAATCCGACAATTTATTTGCTCGGGCCAACTCCGAAGGCACAGAGCGCCTACTTTGCCTAAATGCATCAAATGGAAAGACTGTTTGGGAATTCTATTACCCATGCACCTATAAAATGGCTTACCCATGCGGTCCACGCTGCACCCCTATAGTAACGGACACCTTGGTTTATTTCTTAGGGGCCATGGGCGATCTATATTGCCTTGATGTTAATTCGGGAAAGCCAATTTGGAACAAATCGTTAACCAAAGATTACAACGCCCCGGTACCTGTATGGGGGTTTTCCGCACATCCCTTATTGGATGGAAACAAGTTAATCTGTTTAGTAGGGCCTAAAAAAGTTGCAGTTGCATTCGATGCCAAAACCGGCAAAGAACTTTGGGGTTCATTGGAACTCGAAAAACCGGAATCTGAAATAGGTTATTGCCCGCCTGTAATTTTCGAAATCGGAGCAGGTAAAAACAATCGTCATCTTATAATCTGGCATTCTGAATCCTTGAATGGCTTAGATCCAGAAACAGGAAAACTTCTTTGGAGCGAACCGTTTCGCCTTAAAGCAAACCTATCAATACCCACTCCCCGATTGGTTGATAATAAGATTTTAGTGTCTTCGTTTTACAATGGATCAATGTTAGTAGAGATTGACGCAGACAAAAAATCTTCCAAACTTATCTGGAAAGGAAAGGGCAGGGGAGAGACTCCAAAGCAGACCGAAGGCCTACATTCAATCATGGCGACACCATTTGTGGAGAACGGCTATATTTTTGGTGTTTGCAGTTATGGGGAATTAAGATGCCTCAAGCTTTCTGATGGGGAACGGGTTTGGGAAAACTTGAGTGCAACAGGCTCGCAAAATGAACCGATAGAGCGTTGGGGAAACGCTTTTCTTATTAAACACGACAAAAACTTTTTCATATTCAACGAAAAAGGTGACCTTATAATTTCCGAGTTATCGCCTTCGGGTTACAAAGAAATAGACAGAAGCCATTTGATAGACCCAACAGGGATAGCACCTACGGGTGGATCTAAAAGAAAAATTGTATGGAGCCACCCGGCGTTTGCAGACAAGAAGATATTTTTGCGCAATGATAAAGAGATAAAGTGCTTTTCCTTGGCACAAGAATAACTTATTCCAAGCCAAGTTTTTTCATCCTGCTAACCAGTGTACTCCGCGCCACGCCAAGACTTCGCGCCACCTTGGATTTATTGCCACCATGCTGCGATAATGCCAGTAAAATCTTATCCTTTTCTCTGCGCAAGTAATCGGATTTAGACTGATCCGTTACCTTGGTCATCAACCCTTGCACAGAATTGTTTGGATTGGAAGACGGGTTAAAATCATAGGCCATTGCTTTTATTTCATCAGGCAAATCATCAATGAGCAGGGAATTGGATGAGGTTATTACCACCGCCCGCTCGATAACATTTTCAAGTTGCCTGATATTGCCTGGCCAAGAAAAAGCTCGCAGACATAAAAGCGCATCATCGTCAATGGAAGTAATTTCCTTGCCAATTTTGATACAAGCTTTTTGCAGGAAGTAATAAGAGAGTTCTGGGATATCGTCTTCTCTGTCCTTCAAAGCAGGGATTGTAATGGGAAAAACATTTAACCTGTAAAAAAGGTCACTTCGAAATTTTCCCTGTCGGATTAATTCTTCAAGGTTTTGGTGGGTTGCCGCAATGATTCGCACATCTACCTGCACAGGCACATTCGAGCCTACTTTTTCGAAAATCTTCTCTTGGAGAACCCGCAGCAATTTAATCTGCACTTCTTGATTTATGTCGCCTATTTCGTCAAGAAAAAGTGTTCCACCATTGGCAGCTTCAAATCTTCCGATTTTGTCTTTAATCGCACTGGTAAACGCCCCCTTAACATGACCAAAAAGTTCACTTTCCAGCAAACCGGCAGACAATGCACCACAATGAACTTTCACAAATGGCTTATCGGCACGAGAACTTTGATCATGAAGAACTTGGGCAACAACTTCTTTTCCGGTGCCACTTTCACCTCGTAACAAAACTGCAGATCCACCAGGCGCAACTTTCCCGACCAACTCCATCACGTATTTAATTTGCAAACTGGAACCAACTAATTTTTGCGATTGGCCATTTGGCTGTGCCCCAGAAGTTGCATTAATTATCGAAGCATCAACAACCTGCCCATCAACTAATTCGGAACCCTGCGACCCCCGGGACAACTGCGATTGTAAAGCCAAAATACGATTTTGCTGTTCTGCGATTTTTACAATTTTACCTTTGAGTTCGTTATTGAGCAGATCAATTTTCTTATGCCCTTCTGCGCTAACCAAACCAAGCACAGTAATCTGGGAAAACGCTGCAAGCAAATTAAGGTCATCAATTGTAAAAGCACCTGAACCTTTTTGCCCAAGCACAAGGAACCCGGTCAAATCTTCTTCATGCTGCAGCGGAACGATTGTGACGCCGCCTAGGGAATTTAAAATTTTTCGGACTGCAGAATCTCCTGGCATGGAAGCTAAATCCAGGCAAACAGATTCGCCCTTAAGCAACAATTTTGCGAGAACACTATCGTTGTAAACAACATCAAGTCTGGGAGCATTTCCCAGATAATCAGCGAGTTTGAAACCTGGGAAATCTGGGGCCTTCAAAAAGACCGAACCCTTGGGAACTCCAAGCGATTCTGTAGTTGTCAAAAGAAGCCTGCGAGCCATCAACAGCGGGTCCACCAAGCTTTCGATAGCTTGACTCATTTTCCTAAAAGTTTGATCCAACTTAATTTTTTCTTTGAAAAAGCGCCTATCGAGTGCAGCTTTCATCCTACCCCGCAATCGATCTAGCATTAAAATAATAATCATTGCGGTACCACTCACCATCGCAACCTGAGAAAGCGAAGGCTGCTCAATGAATTGGGTCCCAACCAGCAGCATTCCCGAAAAAACGATGCCATAATAAATCAAGCCCGCAAGACTACTCATCAAAAAATATGAGAAGCCACTGGAAAGGTACTGGCTAAGCTGAATAAGTTTGTACCGGGTGATACTTACCGAAAAAGAAGCGGTAACAAATAACGATGCAGCAAACATGGGCCATGTTGCTCCGCCACGGCCAAATCTAGAAGCGTCCGTGAAAACGATAACGCCCGAGTAAACAATCGGGGCAAGCGCAGCAACACACCCCACAAGGATCCATTTGGCCTGATTGCGCTGAGTTTCATCGGAGGCGTTTCGAAAACTGTGGATCAAACACGCAATGCAACCTAAAAACCAAACAAAAGCCACAGCTAGATAAAAGTAAATTTCGAGAAGCATTTCGCGAAGAATAAAATTCGCCCCCTCGGCAGAAGTCGCATCCACTCCATAAATTAAACGAAGCCTAAAATATCCTGTAACCATCAAGAAAAGAAAAAGACACGGAACACCATAAACCACAGAAAAAGTAGTAAGAGGGCGCCTAATTAAAAAAAGCTTTTTCTTTGGGAAGATCATAAAAAAGTGCAAACTGACTGCGGGTAAAAATATAGCCCCCGCTTCAAAGCAAAATATCAATAATGGCTGAGTTGCAATTCGCCACCAATGATACCCGCCAATATAGGCCACAAGGGAAACAAGCCCGAGGATAAAAAATTGCCTTGCAGAGTCATCGGCGGGCTTCCACCATAAAATTAATCCTCCTGCAAAAACCATTGCCATCTTTAATACTAACCAGAGAAAAGAAGGGATCATATTTTCCAAGGAGGTCTGATCATACAAAAGAACTGTTTCGTGGTTGGTGTTATCGGACGGGCGATAAAAGCTCAAGCGCACAGTATTAGGAACCCCATCAACAGAATCACGGAAAGGCAATTGCTGGACGGTCCTTAAAAATTGAGGCCAACTGAAAATGGTATTTCCATTTAAAGCGGTAATTTTGTCACCAGTTTCAGGCAAATCTTGGTCAGAATTTAAAAGGTTTTCTTTTTGAAAATATTGAATATCGAGAGAAAAAGCAGTACGCACCCCGACCTCGGGAAAAGACCAACTATAGAAAACAACTGCGAAAGAAAAAACCATAGCAAGAAAAGAGCCCAATACAACAAGGACTCGGTTGTGCACCGTAGCTTCTCTAAAAAAGGCCCAAACTAAAAATTTTGGAGAGAACAAAAACAAACCTCATCAAAATCCAATTTTAAAATTAACTAAAACGACAAATCACAACAAACTCATAGTACACGGTTATTTCTTGAGGTGTTATTTGTTTTTACTTTTTAACGAAAATTAACGAAAACAACACGAACACCCCAAACCGATATGATTTTCGTGGATTTTTTCATTGTTTTAATTCCTATTTTGCAGGCGAGAGAAAAATGCTTTTAAATTCATCTAGTTTTCACTTTTGTAAGCAAAACAAAACAAGAAACCCATAAATTACAACATTTTAAGTGGACAAAAGAATTAACGAAAGTTGTTGAAAACCACCTTGACCTATCAATATCAGATCAACAAAAAAAACTATGGCACGATTATTGCTCTAAATCTTATAGTTGGAGATAATTAGCCTAACTATTTGGCTATAAGTTATGGAAATATATAAGGGAATTTTTTGTGATTTCTACTAATGCATGGAATAGCATATTCACTTCGCTGTGCCCAACTCCGGACCACATGGATTTTGTGAGTTTAAGCAATTACACTGCTCGAACTGCCACATGGGGGCAAGGCCCTCCGCTTGTGATACTTCCTGGAATTGCAGGGGGATTCGAATTACTAGGGCCTGTAATCCGCGAGCTTTCAAAATCGTTTAAGGTTTATAGTTACCAGTATCAAGGGGAAGACAATTTTTTCTCGGTTCGAAACAGCATTTCGTTTTCCGATTTCGAACAAGATCTAGATGAACTCCTAGATTTTTGGAACCTCGAAAAACCAAACCTATTTGGGGCCTCTTTCGGAGGTGCTCTAGCCCTCAAATACACGCTAAGCCACCCTTATAGACTAGGCTCCGTTATTACCCAAGGTACGGGTTCGAAATTTGAACGCGGAATGATTCAACGGCTTGCCGCACTTATACTCTCTTATTACCAATTACCCGATACCAACCCTTTGGTAAATCAGTTCTTCCGCTTATTTCTTGGAGGCAAAACTTTCTCAAACGAGCAAATCGATGCTATTGCTCGGGTCTGCTGGTCAACAGATCAAGCAGTCATTCGCAGCCGATTAAGGATTTTAAAACACTTTAACCTTAGTAATTGCAGAAGAAAAATTGCAGTGCCATCGTTATTTTTAAAGGGTCAGAAAGATATACTTTTAAGCCAAGAAAACTTCGCCCAATTGCAGGATGTAAGCAAGCAATCAGAAATGCATATTCTTGGCGGGTTGGGTCATTTGGCTTTCATGCAATCGCCAGAATTAATAGCGAAGATTATAAGTGATTTTGTTTTAAACACCGTTGAAAACAGCGCTGTTCAATCTTAGATAAATAAGTTCGTCTAAATAAAACACCTGCCCTTGCCACCAATGAGGCATGCGCAAAACATAGAGTACAGTCAGTGTAGGCTTACTGGGGTTCTTCTGTGGTGTTGAAATCAATATCCCCAAGATAAATCAGGGGAATTTCCCTGCCTGCAGAAACTCTACGGTAGCGCTGATAACGAAGCTCAAAAGAAGCGCTATAGTCGAATATTTTATTTGTTTTAAAAGCACCTTTCGAAAATTTACGCATTGAAGCAAGCCAAACACGGTCTGGCCTAAGAAAAATGGCAGAAGCATTTTTTTTTGTAGACCGTACATCAAATCCCATGAATTTTTCCTGCCAAGGCAAGGTCTGCATTACGCACCAAAGAAACCCGGAAACAAAATAGCCTGCAAAAAGGCCGATCATGGCTCCACCAAGATTGTGCACCAAAGGCTGATAAGAAATTTCCGAAGGGGCCAACTGCAGGGCCATGATTTTTAATGCACCGAAAGACACTAAAAATATACCCACCATAGCGATGGCATCTTCAAACCCATCCGCAGCACTATCTTTCAAATGAATTTCAAGAAATTCAGCAGAAGGCTCGTAGAATCCTACGACAAAAACAAACGCCAACAACATGTTCACCAAATTACAAAAAGCAACAAACAGTCCCTCTTGATAAAAGGCATAGGAAACGATCAGCATCAATAAAAAAGTCGTAAAAAGCAGCATCTGATCCCTACCAATAATAAGACCCAGAAAAAGAATTTACTTACAAACTCTTAAAATTTCTTGAATCGAGGTATTTCCTGCAACAACCTGCCGAAGGCCATCTTCTTGCAGGTATTTCATTCCTGTTCTAACAGCTTCTTCTCTAATCGCTCCAACACTAGGATTATCGCGAATTAGATTTTTGATATTTTCATTAAGCACAAGCAACTCGTAAACTCCGGAGCGACCGCGAAAACCCGTGCCACTACAATTATTACATGGAGGAGAATCGTCCTTTTCATCAGGCTTAACTTCAGATTTAGATTTGTAAAAGAACTCGTATTTTTCTGGAGAAAGATTGAACTTTTTAAGGATTTCAGGATTCGGTCGATATTTCACTTTGCATTTAGGACAAAGTATCCGCACCAACCGCTGAGACAAGATTGCACTTACCGAATTTGCAATCATAAAAGGGGCAACCCCCAGGTCAAGAAGCCTTCCAAAAGCGGTAACAGAATCGTTTGCATGAACGGTAGTAAAAACCATATGCCCTGTTTGCGCAGCTTGGCATGAAATTTCAGCGGTTTCCTTATCTCTAATTTCGCCGACATAAATAACATCAGGATCCTGCCTAAGTATGCTGCGCAGTTCAGAAGCAAAAGTTTTCCCTGCTTTGGGATTGATTTCGATCTGTGTTACATTTTCAATCTGGTATTCGACAGGGTTTTCAAGCGTAATAACATTTTTCTGAAAACGATCGATCTCGGAAAGACAGGCATAGAGGGTTGTGCTTTTTCCAGCTCCGGTGGGTCCGCAAACAATTAGCATCCCGTGCGGTTGGTTTACAATTGCCTCAATTTGATCTTTCAGCTTGTCGCGCATTCCAAGCTTTTTCAAACTACCCATTGATTTAGAGCCATCTAGAATTCTAAGAACCATCTTTTCTCCAGCGACACTACCCGCAGTAGCAACACGGAAGTCAAGAATTGTAGGCTTCTTGGATTTTTTAGGAGCATCTTCGTCGTTATCGCCATCGGGTTGATCAAATACCTCAGCAGAAAAGCTTCCGTCCTGAGGCTTACGTTTTTCAGAAATATCAAGATTTGCAAGAACCTTTAAAATATTAACCATGGCATCTCCCGTTTGCCTGGTCAAAGGTTCCCTCTGATTCATGATGCCATCGATACGAAACCGAACCGACATTTCTTCCTTACCTGGCTCCAAGTGAACATCTGTGGCCCGCATTTGAAAAGCCTCATAAATCACTTCAAGGGAAACTTGATAGTATTCGGACTCCTCCACCCGGGATATTTTGGTATCGCCACCCGGTTTATTTTTGTCTGAACTTTTCCCGATAAATCGAATCGGAATATTTTTGGCTTCTTTAACGCCTTCGGAATCAAACCTCATTTTGAGGTATTTTTCAGCGAGAGATTTTAAGTGCGCAGGTGTGAATAGCTTTTTATCTTCGGGCACTACAGCGTTTCTGGTGGTTATATAGACAACAACCGGTACGAAAGCGCCTAAAATCAAGCCTGCAAAACACAAAAAAGGTTTGGGTGAACTCCAAAACACTAATCCGCCAACAAGTGCGCCGCAAATAACAATCATATTCCAAAAACTTGCATCCAACCCAACATCGGTAGAATCTTCATCAACCCATGCGGACAAATGAATCCAAGCAGCATAAATAACGATGAAGAACCCGAGGGAATAAAGGTCAAAATAAAAACCTTCACCCCTAGGGAAAGGGCTTGCCCAAAGTTGGATTAGATTAAAAATATCAATCATCAGGTAAAATTCTCTTAGTCAAAACTAACGGGCTGGGCGGTAGTTTTGTCTACAGTATAAAAATCAGATGATTACAGAATCCCAGGTGCAGCAACCCGAATTCCTTTAAATGCCATTTTCAACTGTTCTGGGTTCGGTGCATATTCAAGTGCAGTTGCTTTATCGATGTCACCATTTTCAACGAGTTGCCTAAGGCTTTCAGTGAAGTCCTGCATTCCTTCTTGATATCCAATTCGAATCGCATCAGGGATTTTACTATCTTCAGAATCGATAATCAGTTTACGAATTGTCGGGTTAACGATCATGATTTCATTCGTTGGAACCCTACCTTTTTTAAGACCTTTGACCAATTTTTGGGCAATGACCGCTTTGAGATTATTGGCGAGCCCCTGCCTGACCGCGCTATGTTTTTCGGGTGGAAAGAGGTCAAGAATACGATTGATCGTAGTACCTGAAGAAGCTGCGTGGATAGTTCCAAACACCAAGTGGCCTGTTTCCGCAGCATGAATTGCAGCTTCAAAAGTTTCCACATCGCGCAACTCACCCACAAGGATTACATCAGGATCTTGTCTAACTGCATCCTTTAAAGCTTTGTGCCAATCCATGCAATCAAGGCCAATTTCGCGCTGATTGAAATAAGCTTTTTTGTCGCTAAATGTGAATTCAATAGGGTCTTCGCATGTTAAAATGTGCAATGGTTCTGCTTCTGCAACAAAATCTAGCATAGAGGCAATTGAGGTGCTTTTCCCACTCCCGGTAACCCCCGCAACAACAACCAATCCTTCACTGAATTTACAAAGCTTTTCAATAATAGGGGGAAGGCCCAAAGATTTAAAATTAGGAATTGTGTTATTCACTCTACGAGCTACCAAGGAGAGTCGACTTCTCTGCCTGAAAAGACTGACTCGGAATCGGCATTCATCCGCACCAATAACATAGGAGTAATCGACCCCACCCTCATCATCTAAAATTTTGCGCTTTTTAGGCTCTAGCAAAGGTAGCAAAAGCTTTTCCATATCTTGTTGGCTAAGTGGGCGCATCTCCATACGCGTAATATCCCCGCGTATTCGCATCATTGGAGGGCAACCAACTTTAAGATGAACATCCGAAGCTTCAAGCTTCATGGCCAATCTAAAAATCTTATTTACTTCGGGCTCTTTAGTTGCATCTGGCACAGCATGCACAGGTGCACTAATTGGAGCTGTAATTGCTTCTTTAGCGTGGGAACTTGTATCTGTAGATGCCATTGATATATCTCCATACTTTAAATTAAAGATTGAGTTAAATTAATCTTACACGAACACCAGCACTAGCTAGAAACTTTTTGGTATCTTGAATCCCATGCTCATTATAATGGAAGATACTAGCGGCCAATGCGGCATTTGCTTTACCAATAGTTAAAACTTCCTTCAAGTGTTCGGGGGAACCGGCCCCGCCACTTGCAACCACAGGAATACCCACTGCTTCGGCAACGGCCCGTGTCATTTCGATATCATACCCGTTTTTGGTACCATCTGCATCCATCGAAGTTAAAACTATTTCGCCTGCCCCAAGAAGTTCTACCTCGCGAGCCCAACTCACCGCTTCCAAGCCCGTAGGTTTCCGGCCCCCTTGGATGTGCACTTCCCATACTTCTTTATTGTTTTTAAAGACACGCTTAGGGTCAATATTGACTACCGTGGCACACCTACCAAACCTACCAGAAATTTGGCGGATGATTTCGGGATCTTTCACCGCAGCAGAGTTTATGCTGACTTTTTCAGCACCTGCTTGAATAAGCGTAGTCGCATCTTCCAGAGATCGGATTCCCCCGCCAACCGTAAAGGGCATAAAGATTTGCTCTGAAACCCGTTTAACAATATCGAGCATAATAGCTCGACCTTCATGAGTGGCAGAGATGTCTAAAAAAACGAGTTCATCGGCACCTTGTTCTTCATAATTTCTAGCGACCTCAACCGGGTCACCGGCATCACGAAGGTTCAAGAAGTTAACGCCCTTAACAACTCGTCCTCGGTCCACATCCAAGCAAGGAATAATTCTGGCAGTCAACATAATCTAATTATTTCCGATAAAAATCATATTAACAGCTAAAACAAGTGCACTTAAAATACAACCCTGCACAACTTTAGTCATTATTACAGCATTTGCATGACAAAATTAAAAATATATCAATATTTAACTAAACATTCTAAATCGTTGACATGATAATAGATATGGGTTAATCTAATAACCATATATAGTTCCCACCTTGCAGGCAAAAGAAATAGGGGCAACCCATGATAACCTTGTACGGAAAAAAAAGTAATCTTTGTGATGGTTTGTTACGAAGAGATTTTCTTAAAATCGGGGGTATGTCTTTTGCTGGTCACAGCTTGGGATTAGCCCAAATCTTAGCGGCCAAAACTGATACTACTAATTTAAAATCCGGTGGCTTAGGCCATAAAGCAATTATCAATGTGTTTTTGGGTGGCGGCCCACCCCATCAAGATATGTGGGATTTAAAGCCAGACGCCCCTGTCGAAATCCGAGGGGAATTCAAGCCTATTTCAACATCTGTGCCTGGTATTCAAATTGGCGAAACATTCCCGCTAATTGCCTCCAGAATGCACAATTGTGTGGTTATTCGCTCTATTGTTGGCGCCCAAGGAGGCCACGATGCAGTACAGTGCATGTCTGGCTGGGTAAAAAATTCCCTTTCAGGAATTGGCGGTAGACCAAGTATTGGAGCTGCTTCCGCTAAAATCCAGGGGCCTGTTGATCCTTCTGTACCAGCCTTTGTTGGCCTTGCAGCTGATACAAAGCATATGCCTTGGTCAGATCCAGGCACATCAGGCTTTTTAGGAGCTGCACACAAATGCTTCAGGCCCGAAGGCCCGGGTATGAAAGATCTCCTTATTAAAAATGCAAACCTTACCAGCTTAGGAGACAGGCGCTCTTTATTAAAAAGCTTTGATAATCTCAAACGTAACTTAGACCACGGTGGCAATATCGAAGGCCTAGATTCTGCTCAATCGAAAGCCCTTGATGTTCTTACTTCCAGCAAACTTCTCGATGCTCTAGATATTAATAAAGAGTCTACCAAAGTTCGTGATCGCTACGGCGATGGCAAACCCTACAAGTTCCAGTTCGATGGCGCTCCTACGGTTAATGATCATCTTCTTACCGCAAGAAGGCTTGTTGAAGCGGGTTGCAGGGTTGTAAGCCTTTCTTACGGCAGATGGGATTCCCACAGCAAAAACTTCGATCTGGTTCGTGATCATGGACCCAAGCTTGATCAAGGTTTAACAGCTTTGATGGATGATCTCGAATACCGTGGGATTCTTGATGATGTGACTGTAATTGCATGGGGTGAATTTGGTCGAACCCCTCGAATCAATAAAGATGCAGGCCGCGATCACTGGCCTCAGGTTAGCTCTGCCATTATGTTTGGTGGCGGCATGAAAACCGGTCAGGTCATTGGCTCAACCAATAGGCTAGGCGAACACGCGAAAGACCGACCTGTTACTTTTGGCGAGGTATTTGCGACCCTTTACCACAACATCGGCCTTGACCCGATGTATCACACGCTAATCGATCAAACAGGCAGGCCACAGCACTTAATAACTGAAACCCCAATGAAAGAAGTAATATAAAGCCATATAGGCTATACACTTAAACAAAGACGCAAGTTTTCATTATTCTTGCGTCTTTTTCTATAGGTTCTCATTACTTATAAATAAACTGAGGTTTCTTTGACCTTCTCTGTAACTTTATCTCTGCTTATTTTAATAACTACGGGCCAATTGCCTGCTGCAAAGGTCGCGCCCATTACTTTTAAAAACGAAACTCCTATTCCGGTACTAGTTCAGGTAAAAAGCATTTTCAACGGACAATTACTTCGAGACCGCCCTTATATTATAAAACCGGGCGAAACTTCGCCCCCTATTCAAATCCCGGGCACTAAATCAGTTAGTATAAGCGATTCAAAAAGCCCGCGCCCTTTAGTGCAACTTCCCCTTCCTCAAACCAACGAAGAATTACTTATCGCAATCGTTGGTACAGAAAAATCCATTAAGCTAGAGTTACGCAAACCGACTAATTAAACCCTGTATAACTCTTCAGTTAAAGCACATATGCCATTGCAACTAAAGCTTTAATCTTTTGCTAACTTTCATAGTGAAATTTTTAACGATTTCGTGCACAATGCTTTTCTTGCCAATCTACAAAAAGTTGATTAAGCATTTGTTTTCTAAGAATCGGCCCCAAAGTTAAACCAAATGGTACCTATAAAAATATGAATACTGATAACCAGAAACCAACAAAGGTCAGACACCTGATTCTTGGTTTAGTTTGTTTTCTTTCCATGATCACCTACCTTGATCGTGCTGCATTCCCCAATGCGCAAGTACAAATTCAACAAAGCTTTGGGTTTACCGATATAAGCCAGATGGCATGGGCCATGGCTGCCTTTAATCTGGCTTATGCACTTTTTGAAATACCGACAGGGTATTTGGGAGATGTATTCGGCCCTAAAACAACTTTAATTCGAATTGTAATTTGGTGGTCTGCCTTTACCGCAATCTCTGGTCTTGCAGGACTTGCCTTTGGCACCTGGTTCACATTTGGCTTTGGCTTGCTTATAGTTGTAAGGTTTTTATTTGGAATAGGCGAAGCAGGGGCTTACCCAAATATCACCCGTGCACTTCATAACTGGCTCCCAGTAACCGAGCGCGGTTTTGCACAAGGATTAGTCTGGACATCTGCCCGCATCATGGGTGGGTTAACTCCTTTACTTTGGCTCATTTTCGTTATCAAGCTTGAGATTTCATGGCGCATCGTTTTCTTTTTCTTTGGTGCGGTTGGGCTTCTTTGGTGCTTCGCATTCGCAAGAATATTTATAAACAACCCGAATGAACACCCCGCGGTGAATGATGCTGAAAAAGAACTTATTCTTAAAGATAAAGTTGGTGAGACTGAACAAGCCCACGCCCACATTCCATGGGGGAAACTTTTTGCGAGCAAGAACATGGTGTTTTTGTGTGCGATGTACTTCTGCTTAAATTTCGGATGGTATTTCAACCTAAACTATTTACCAGCAATTATGAGCGAACAATTTCAGGTAAAGTCTGATGATTGGCTTGGCGCGCTTTACAAAGGTGGCCCACTGCTTTTAGGGGCCTTTGGCTGTTTTATCGGCGGCTTTGCAACCGACTGGTTTTTAAGACAAGGAAAATCAAGAACTTGGGCCAGACGAACGCCTGCAGTTTTTGGAAATATCGCTTGTGGCTTGTGCTATTTTTCAGCGCTTTATTTCCTCAATCAGAAAGACGCAATGTTCTTTGCCATCAGTATTGCCTTTGCAGGGTTTTGCAACGATTTAACCATGGGGGCAACCTGGGCTACATGCCAGGATATTGGTCAAAAACATGCCGCAATCGTTTCTGGTACCATGAATATGATCGGAAATTTAGGCGGGTTTGTTGTAACTATTTTAACTGGAAAAATCCTCGAATGGTCTAAAACTAATTTCCGCATTGAAAACGCTATTGATAACTCTACCAAATTAATTGGTAATGAATTAGCAGCAGCACAACTCGATGGCTACCAATTCAATTTAGTTATGTTTGGCCTTGTTTACATGGTTGGTGCGGCCTTATGGTTTGGCATTAATGCAAACAAACCTTTATTGCA
>Ga0208854_1000076_pt1 | contig 20625 bp, 15 predicted proteins | sample LakMenEpi30Nov11_FD_150748 | JGI IMG/M metagenome (GOLD analysis project Ga0208854, IMG submission 150748) | Freshwater microbial communities from Lake Mendota, WI - 30NOV2011 deep hole epilimnion (SPAdes) | ecosystem: Environmental > Aquatic > Freshwater > Lake > Epilimnion/Euphotic zone ...
CCGCCGAGAGCCACGAGCACGGAGGATCGGTCGAGCCCCGCCGCAATCATGGCGTCGCAGATTTTCGCGGCTTGCTCGAAGGATTTGGAGGATTCTCCAGCGGGAACGGTGATGCGGATGGGTTCGAACCCGGCTTGGCGGAGCGAGGCCTCGACGGCCTCGGCGTGGAGTGGGCCGACATTCGAATCGGTGACAAGGGCGCAACGCGAGGGCTTGAGAATTTCGGCGATCCGGGCACCGCAATCCCGAATCAATCCGGGCCCAACGATCACCTGGTAGGGTGAACGGGCGAGTGGAACTTCGATCGGTGTGTGAGTGGTGCTGCCGGCAGACATGGGATCATTTCAATAAAGGCGGGAGGCTCGGGCAAAAGAAGATTTTTCCTTTGGCGAACGACTGGCTAGTGTCCCGCCCCTATGTTGAAAACCGGAATCGTCGGACTGCCGAATGTCGGAAAGTCCACCCTCTTCAATGCCGTCACTCGCACCCGCAAGGCGCAGGCGGCGAATTTTCCTTTTTGCACGATCGAGCCCAATGTCGGCATCGTGAATGTGCCCGATGACCGGTTGGCCAAGCTGGCCGCGATGTCGAAGTCGGAAAAAATCCTGCCCGCCGCGATTGAGTTTGTGGATATCGCCGGATTGGTCGCGGGCGCGAGCGAGGGCGAGGGCCTCGGAAATCAGTTCCTGAGCCACATCCGCGAGGTCGATGCGATCATTCAGGTCGTGCGTTGTTTTGAGAGTTCGGACATCCACCATGTCGCGGGAACAGTCGATCCCGTGCGCGACATCGAAGTGATCAATACCGAGCTCATCCTCGCCGATCTCGCCTCGGTAAAAAAACGCGCCGAGCGAAACCAAAAAGCCGCGCGCAGCGGAGACAAAGCCGCCAAAGCCGAAGTCGCCCTTGCGGAAAAACTCATCCCCCATCTCGACTCCGGCAAGCCCGCGCTCACCTTCGAACTCGCCGATTCCGAAAAGGACATCCTGCGCGGTTTTTTCCTCCTGACCTCCAAGCCGACGCTCTTCGCCTGCAATGTCGGCGAAAACGACCTCGCGAATCTTGAGGGAGATTCTGCCGCCGCCAAGCATGTGTGCGCGGTGCGCGACTATGCCTCGAAGCACCTCGGCTGCGGCGCGGTCGTGATCAGCGCGCAAATCGAAAGCGAACTCGCCGACCTGCCGCCGGAAGAAGCCAGGGAGTTTTTGGCTGGCCTGGGCGTCGAAGACAGCGGCGTGGGCTTGCTCATCCGCGCCGCCTACCATCTCCTCGGCCTTCGCACCTACCTCACGACCGGACCGAAGGAAACCCGCGCCTGGACGATCCATGCGGGCGACAAGGCCCCGGCGGCGGCGGGTGTGATCCACAGCGATTTCGAGCGTGGATTTATCGCGGCGCAGATTGTTTCTTTTGAGGATTTGATCGCTTGCGGTTCCGAGGCCAAGGCCCGCGAGGCCGGTAAGCTCCGCTTGGAAGGCAAAGAGTATGTCGTCCAAGACGGGGATGTGATCGAGTTTCGCTTCAATGTTTAAATAACCCGCCAACTCGGCAGCCCGGAATCGCTGCAACCCAACGCGGCAAGGCATTGGAGAGCAAAACGAGAGATTGCAAGGAAGGTCGTTTTGCCCCAATGTCCGCAACTCCACAAATCTCGGCATGGACAACGATCAATCGAACCCCAACAACGAAGTAATGAACGGCGACGAAGCGGCAGCATTTCTGCAAATGCCGAAATCGACGCTCTTGAAGCTCTGCAGCGAAGGGCAATTGCCTGGATTGAAGGTGGGCCGGAATTGGAGATTCAACCGCACCGCCCTCGAAAAATGGAAAAGCGCCAAGGCCGGATCTGAAGTGGATTTCCCTGAGGAATCCGAAGTGGTCGGGGAACCGACTCCAATGGATTTCGCCGACAACCTTACGGAAGCCGAGTCCTCGGTGGGCAAAAAAATCAAGGAAGTGGTCGGGTCTGTGGGCGAGGATGATTTTGAAGATACGGGCGATGTCGTCGAACTCGACAACATCTCCGAGGGAGTGGGAGAAGTGCACGAAATCGAGGAGCCGGCCAAGAAGTCGCCGCGCCGCGGGCGTTCGTCCTCCGCCCTCGATCTCATGGCGCAAATTTCCGACAAGTCCCCGGGCCGTGGTGGAGCCAAGACAACCCGCGCGAAAACCGCGCCGGCCATTGCCCCCCGATCCAAACCCGCACCGGAACCCATTCCGCACGCTCCGAAACGCGAGTCCCGCATTGATGACGGGGCCGTCGAGGTGTCCCGCCCCTACAATCGCCAAGCGGCTGCGGCCCCTGTGCCAAGGACTCCCGAGCGCCGCCCCTCTGGTGGCGGAGGCGTCGGTGTTCTCAAAAAATTGGTTTATTGGGTGGTTGTTCTTGTCGTCCTCGGCCTCGCTGGCGTGGGCGTGAAGAGCATGCTGATTCCGATTTCCACCCTTCCCATTCCAACCACTCCCGATGAGGCCGCCATGGCAGAGGCAGCCGCCTTGCCGGAATTCCAAGTGGTTTACCGCCATAACGAGGAGGAATCCCTCAAAGAGGACAAACTCGCAGTTCCCACCCCTCCCCCAGCCGCTCCTGCTCCTGCAGCAGCCGCTCCTGCTCCTGCAGCAGCCGCTCCTCTCACTTCCTCGGCGCCCGTGGATACCGTGGCCCTGCAAGCCCCTCCGGCTCCTCCGCAAGCCCCGCAAGCTCCTGCCGCCACTCAGGAAGGCACGCAACAACCAGCCGTCCCCATCGCCACCACACCTCCCGTCAGCCGCAGCCTCGAGGCGATCAACCGACTCCTTCCCGCGCTCTTCAACCTTTCGGGCTCCACCGTCAACAGCAACAACAACGAAATTCGAATCACTTTCCAAGAAGGCGTCTTCTCATCGGGCATCACGGTCAGCGATTCTGGAAAAGCCCAGCTCTCTCGTGTTGCGGAATTCCTGAAAGTCAACGCACCCGATTTCTGGGTGATCATCGAGGGCCAAACGGATAGCAAACCCGTCCGCTCGAACTCCCCATTCCGCGATAACTACACCCTCGGCCTGCGCCGCGCCGTTGCGGCGACCGAGGTCATGCGATCCGAAGCCCAGTTCCCGAATGACCGCCTCCTCGCGAGTTCCTCCGGTGGACTTCCCCCTCCGTTCCCGGAAGACCAAGCTGGATCAGCCGCCCGGAACCGCACCGTCATTCTGCGTCTCGTTCCGAGAATTCTCGAATAATTCTAGGGGACGCAGGCAGGAATACTGCGTCTCATTTCCTAAATCCAAACGCAATCAGCGCCAGGGGTTACTTTTTGATTTTGAGCCGCAGGAAGGTCGGGACATCCAAATCCTCGCCTTCGACAATCGTCGGCTCACTTCGTTCGAATCGCCCCCGGGCAATCGGCTCGAGCGGGAGGAAATCCTGTTTCACCTTTTGAGTTTTAGTCGTCGGGCTCGCGACTTCCGGATCCGCGATCACCTTGTCCTCGACTGGGGGAGCGGGAGCCGCAGGGGGCGGCGTGGAAATCGACGGCATGGCCACCGAGGGCGCGGGCGCGGATTTCCTTTCCTCCACTCCGGTGCGACCAATGATCGTCACAATGAGCGGCGCAGAGTCATCCCCAGCCGAGCTAACCCCTAGGCAGAGGTTGGCCGAAGCGGAGGTGTTTTTTGAGATTTCCTTCATGACGGCGGCCACTTCGGCGAATGTCAAAGAGGCAGGACCTGAGAGATGGACCAAGATTTTCCCGGCCTCTTGAAGCAGACGGCCGCGATCGAGCAAGGGGCTGCGAAGAGCCTGCTCCAAAGATTCGTGGGCTCGGTTTCCGCCCTCCGATTCGCCGCAACCGAAAAGGCATCCGCCCGCACCAGCACGCAAAACAGAAAGAAGGTCGTTCACGGCAATCGGCAGCGGTCCGGGGTTGCCAAGCATTCGAACAATCCCGCCGATGGCTTGGAAAAGAAGTCCGTCACAAGCCGCGAAAGTTTCCGAAACATCCGCACGCGGCTCGACAAGTTCGGCCATGCGGTCGTTCTCAAAGTGAATCAAGGCATCCACATGCCGGGCCAATTCCGCCAGCGATTCAGCAGCCTGCTGCGATCGGCGCCGGCCTTCGAATTGGAATGGCGAAGTGACAACGCCCACCACGAGAGCTCCCTTCTCCTTGGCCATTTTGGACAGCAACGGAGTCACCGCGCTGCCGGTGCCGCCCCCAAGTCCAGCGCATAGGATCACGACATCCGACCCCGAAACCGCCTCTTGCAATTCGCCGAGGGATTCCTTCGCGGCATCGATCGCACGCTCCGGGTCACCTCCGGCGCCAAGGCCGTGGGTTGTCATCGGCCCGAGAACCAGTTTTTTTGAAGCCACGGATGCGGTGAGCGACTGCTGGTCGGAGTTCAATGCGATCGTGCGGATCGGGAGAGCGGCACGCATCGCGAGTCGATCGGTGATGTTCACCCCGGCGTTTCCGATGCCGATCAAAGTGATCACGGCTTCTTTGGCGGGTTCCTCGTGGTGTGGATAGGGGCTCATAATCCGAGGTTGAAATTCAGGAGTTTTTTGAATTTCGACATGATCGTTTCCTCCGGCATGTCGGCATTCACGGCTTGAGCGTATTTGACGAGGCCGATGCAGGTCGAAAGTTGTGGGTTCTCAAATGCCGAAGTCGGCCCCGAAACCGAGTGGGCGTGGACAAGGGTGACGGGCGAATCGAAAATCATCTCAGCCACCTCGCGAACTCCGCGGAGCATGCTGCATCCCCCGGTGAGAAGAACTCCCGATCCGAGCAGGTGCTCTGGAACAACCTCGTGAATCCGTTTTTTTAGAATCTTAAAAAGCTCATTCACCCGCGCATTGATGATCATGTTCAACAATTCGCGGTCGACTTCCTTGCCGGAAAATCCGGTGTCGTTTCGGAGCGTGATTTTTTCTCCGGGGGGATGGCCTCCGACCATGGCAGAGCCCTCCTCGATCTTCAGCTTCTCGGCGCGAGTGATTGGGATGCGCAGGCCGATGCAAAGATCATTCGTGATGTGGTCGCCGCCGATCGCGATCGCTCCGCTGTGGCGAACGACTCCATCGTGATAAACGATGTAATCTGTGACTCCTCCTCCGATATCGATTACCACGGCGCCGGCTTGTTTCTGGGAATCGCTAAGCACGACCTGGGCCGAGGCGACCGAATTCACCACCACATCGTCCACATCGATATCAAATTCCTTAACGCAGCGGATCGTGTTTTGAATCCGGGTCATCACCCCGTGAATAATGTGGTAATCGGCCTCCAGCTTGGTGCCGAGCATTCCGAGGGGATCGATCACACCCTCCTGACCATCGACATAATATCGCTGGATGATCGAATGCAGGATCACATTTTCCTTCGGGATCGAGATCTCCTTGGCCTTGTATTCGACATCGCCGATTTCTTTTTCGGTGATTTCACTTTCCTCCGCCAGAGAGCTTGAGCTCCGATTATTGAAACTTTCAAGATGGCTTCCCGTGACCGCGAGCCAGACGCTTTTGATTTCCTGGTCGCTGCGCTCTTCTGCATCCGCAAGGGCGTCGTGCACGCATTTCGAAGCATTTTGAAAATCGACGATTTCTCCTTTGCGAACGCCTCGCGAGGGGCTTTCGCCAACACCGAGCAGGCGAATCTCGCCATCACGCCCGCACTCGGCCACCACGGCGCAAACCTTGGTGGTTCCGATTTCCAGACCGACATGGATTTTTTCCTTGGCCATCAGTTTTTCCGTTTGGTTTTTGAAATCGCCTCACTTTTTTTGCTCACACTGGGCGGCAAAGCAGCCATGACAAATTTGACTGGGGTGTTTTTCGTCACCATGAGATTCACCGAATCCAGCTCGCGACCCGTATCGCGGCAATGCTCGAGAAGGCGGTGGAGCTTGTCGATTTGCTGGTGAAAATCCGAGCGACCGAATTTCACGCGCGCATTCTGATCCGTCAGCGCATCGATACAGTAGCCCTTGGAAATATTCAGCGAACGAATCCGGACCAAAGAATCGGGACGGGCGGAGGCTTCATCCAGGAGCGCGATCGCTTTTTTCAAGTCGTCACTCTGGAGCGGCTTCCCCTCGTAAATATCTTCAGGATTCACTCCATAAATGACAGGCAAGCTATGAAATTCCTGGGGAATCAACCGGGGCTTCATCAGGTAACCCGAGGCGTCCACAAGAAGCATCGTCGAGACATCGTAGGCCGCGGAGGGATCGTTCGATGACGAAACCCAGGACACCGGCTCGCGAGATTTCAAAACGACGCGCATCCGGTCCGGCAGGACCCGCTCGATCGTCACATCGGCCACCATTGGAATCGCCCGAAGATGGCGGTCGGCTTTGTTGATATTGAGTTTGAAGATGTTCTTTCCCTCCAAGATTCCCGTTTCCTCACGGAGGTCTTCGGGCGTCATGATCCCATCCAATTCCAGGTCCAACTCCACGACATTGTAGGCTGGGTTGGAGAAGAAAAATTTGTCGAGCGTGCGACTGATTCCAAACCAAGCCAGACCGCAGAACAGCGTGAGGCCGATCACGACCATGGAAAATGATGTAAGCAACTGTTGGCGTTTCCGCTTCGCCGTCGCAGCCCGCATTTTGACATTCAACATCCGCTGCCCGCGTGCAGTGCGGCGGCCTGAAGATGTTTTGAGAAGGCGGGTCCTCATGGGCGTCGTTTTACTGAAAGTGAAAGCCCGGCAATCTCTTCGCATAGCGATGCGAAATCGAGCCCCAAAACCGCTGCGGCTTTGGGTAAAAGGCTGGTCTCCGTCATGCCTGGAATCGTGTTGACCTCCAGGACGAATGGCTTGTTTGCCGCATCGAGCAACACATCGACGCGGGAATACACTTCGAGTCCAAGCGATCGATGCGCCGCCAAGGCCGCGACTTGGACGGATCGAGTGGTTGCTTCATCGAGGCGTGCCGGGCAGAAGTAGTCCGAGTTGCCCTTCGTGTATTTGTTCTCGTAGCTGTAAAAATCGACCTTGGGCACGATTTCGACGACTGGAAGCGCGACTCCGCCCACGATGCCGACCGTCAATTCCCTGCCATTCACAAACTCCTCGATGAGCACTTCGCTATCGCGCGCGAAGCAGTCCTCTAGAGCGGCATCGAGTTCTTCGGGCTTCAGAACGATATGGACGCCTACGCTGGATCCCTCACGGGGAGGTTTTGCCACGAGCGGGAGAGGAATGGAGGGCTTTTCGCCAAGCCCAAGGATTTCCCAACGAGCATTCGGCACGCTGGCTTCGTCAAATTTCCGTTTGCTGGCGATTTTGTCGAAAGCCAACCGGCTGCCAACTTCCCCCTCGCCGGTGTAGGGAACCCCAAGATTGTCGAGGATCGCCTGCAGCTCGCCATCCTCGCCAAATGTCCCGTGGATCATGTTGAACGCGAGATCGGTCTTTTCAGGGATCGAGAAATTCCGTCCCGCAACATCGATTTCCGAGACCTCCGCACCGAGTTGGCGGAGCGCTCTGGCCACTGCCGCGCCGGAGTTGAGCGAGACGGGGCGTTCCTTGCCCGGGCCACCCATGAGAAGAGCGACCTTCTTACCGCGCAAGATTCCGGAATATTTTGAATTCATAAATCGACCCCTGTGATTTGGACCTCGGTTTCGAGGGTGATACCGCGTTTTTCTTTGGCGGTTTTTTGGATTTCACCAATCAAAGCGAGGATGTCCGAGGCGCTCGCTCCCCCGTCGTTGACAATGAAATTTCCGTGGACTTCAGACACACGGGCCGCACCGACGGCATGGTTTTTTAAACCCAGTTCCTCGATGAGGCGGCCAGCTGGTATTTCTGTGGGATTCTTGAAAATGCATCCCGCGCTCGCGGCCACGGGCTGGCTGGAACGGCGTTTGGCGACCGACGCGGCGATCGCGGAATCAATCTCCCCGGCCGTCCCAGGCTGACCGCGCAGCACGGCGGAGAGGGCGAAGTTTTGACGAAGCATGGGAACATTCCGGTAGTGGACTTCGATCTCGGCAGGGGTCTTGGTAAAAATATTTCCGTCCTGATCGCAGAAGCGGATGCGAACCACTTGATCGAAGGTCTGAATGCCCATCGCGCCGGCATTCATTCGGAGTCCGCCACCGAGGTTTCCCGGGATGCCCTCCATCCACTCAAAGCCAGCGATCCCAGCCGTGCGGGCGAGTCCGGTGAGTTGTTTGAATTTCACTCCCACTCCGGCGGAAATTTCCATGCCTTGGATTTCGTGATGTGCGAACTCGCCGCGGGCAAGATGGACCACCACGCCGGGGATTCCCCCGTCGCGCACGAGGAGATTCGAGCCACGGCCCATGACCATCAACGGGATGTTTTCGTCGAAACAAAACCTCACGAGGTCGGCAAACCCCTCCTCGGTTTCAGGCTCCGCCCAGAATTGCGCGGGGCCTCCGACACGCATCGTCGTGTGTTTGGAAAGTGGTTCGTAAAGTTTGATGCGCCCCACCCCCATGATGCCCTGCAATTGGTCGCGTTTTTTCAAATCATCAACCAAGCGGGCCCCCGCTTCGTGGATATTGCCCGCGCCGAGGCTCAAAACGAGATCGCCCTCTTCGAGGACAGCTCCAGCGGCCTCGTGCATTTTTGAAACACTGGGAACCGAATGCGCCGAGGAATGTCCGCTGGCGATGGCGGAATCAACGAGGGTCTGCCCGGTAATCCCAGGAATGGGCGACTCGCTGGCCGGATAGATGTCTGAAATAAAAACATGGTCGGCTTTTTGAAACGCCATTCCGAATTGATCCTTCAATGCCTGCGTCCGGGTGAACCGGTGCGGCTGGAACATCACGACGACTCGCTTGTTTGGCCCCGTGCGGGCGGTGGCGATCGTGGCGGCGATTTCCGTGGGATGGTGACCGTAGTCATCCACGACGATCTGGCGGGGGCTGCCGTAAAGAATTTCGAACCGACGCCGAGCCCCTCGGAAGGTTTCCATTGCGGAGGAAATTTTATCGAAAGCCACACCAACTTCTGTGGCGAGGGCGATGGCGGCTAGGGAATTGAGGGCATTGTGCGCGCCAGGGATGTTAAGAATTATCTCTCCGAGGATTTCGTCGCCGCGCTGGACGCGAAAATAGGAGCAGAAATTTTTCGTCGTCAAATCGACGATTCGGTAACGCGCATTCGGGGAATGCCCGTAAGAAATGGCGCGCGGATTTTCGGAGCAAACGCGGGAAGCCCCCCGATCATCAGCACAGTAAATAATGCTCCCCGATGTCTGAGAGACGAGGCGCTGATAAACGGCATCGATCGCGGCGAGATCCTCGTAGTAATCGAGATGCTCGGGCTCGATATTTAAAACGATCGCATGGCGAGGATGGTAGTTCACCAGTGTCCCATCACTTTCGTCACCCTCCGCGACAAAAAATGCCCCCTCCGAATCCCAACGGGCATTGGTGCCGAGGATCGGGATTTCGGCGCCGACATAGTGGGAGGGTTTGAGTCCAGCGGCGCGAAGCAAGTGCGCGGCCATGGCGGAGGTGGTCGTCTTGCCATGCATTCCACAAACGATGATTCCTTGCTTGGAGGCCATAACCGCCGCGAGGGCGTCGGCACGCCGGACCATCGGAATTCCGAGACGGGCGGCTTCATCGTAGGCAGGATTGCCGGGTTTGATCGCGGAGGAAAAAACCACCAGATCAGCTCCCCTCACGCATTCGGCCGAGTGCGGGCAGGAGAAGCGAAGACCTTTTTTAGAAAGCCTCTCGACCTCGATGGTGTCTACTTTGTCAGATCCTCCGACATCATGTCCGAGGCCGAGCAGAAGCGCGGCGATCCCGCTCATTCCCGAACCCGCCACTCCGATCAGGTGGATTTTTGCAGGAGCCGGACCCGCCAGAAGTTCGCGGAGTTTTTCAGCCCTCATTTCATTCCCTCCGTGACAGCCCGCTCCATAACATCAGCCACATTCGCAGCCGCCGCCTCAGGCGAGAGCTGGCGCGCCGCGGCTGCCATGGCGGATCGGCGCTCGGGATTTCCAAGCCACTTCGAAAGGGCGGATGAGAAAACCTCGGGTTGAATTTCCCTCTCGTTGATCAACTCGGCGGCTCCGGCGCGCACGAAAATCTCGGCGTTGGCCTTCTGGTGGTCGTCGGTTGCGTAGGGATATGGAATTAAAATCGAGGGCAGACCAAACATGGCGAGCTCACTCAGGCTCGAAGCCCCGGCTCGAGAAACCACGAGATCAGCGGCCGAGTAGGCCTCCTCCATCCGGTGGTGAAACGGCGCGACATAATGGGGAATGTGGTCGCGCTGGTAGTTCGCAGCCGCAAGGCGGTCGTCATTTTTTCCCGTCAGGTGGATGATTTGGAGATTCTCTGTGGGGAGGAGCGGCGCGGTTTTGAAGAGAAGTTGGTTGATCCCGCTCGCCCCTTGGCTTCCGCCTGTGACGAGCAGCGTGGTGCGGGAGGGATCGAGATTGAAAACTTTCAGCGCTTCCTCGCGAGGGATCGGGTGGCCGAGATTTTTTCGGACCGGTGTGCCTGTGACGACACAGGAGGAGCCGCTGAAATACGGGCGGCAGTCCTCGAAGCCGAGAAGGACCCGTGTGGCGAATTTCGCGGCGAGACGGTTGGCGCGCCCTGCGATGGCATTCGATTCGTGAATGAAACTCGGGAGCCCTGCCAAGCGAGCCGCGAGGATCGGCGCGGTGGATGTGAAGCCCCCCATGCCAAGCACGACGGAGGGGCGGTATTTTCGGTAAACCGAACGACAGTGGCGATAGCTCTCCCAAAATCGCTTCAGGAAACTAAGAAACGCCGGAGAGACAACCATCGAGGGCATTCCGATCGAAGGGAGTTTTTCGGAGCGGAATTCGGGGTGGGCTTGGAGTGCCGTGGCGTCGATTTCTTTTTCCGAAACAAAAAGCAAAACCTCGTGTCCCCGCTCGTGGAGCGTCTCGGCAACAGCAAGGCCAGGGAAGAGATGTCCTCCCGTTCCCCCGCAAGCGATGATGGCCTTGAATGGTTTCATACCCGGGGTTCGAAGTGCGGGCGTAGAAGCACCGGTGCGAAGCGTGAGACAAGCGGTTGCCCCTGGCGGTGGATATTGACGAGAAGGCCGATCAAAAAGAGGCACACCACGAGGTTCGATCCCCCGTAGCTGATGAAAGGAAGGGGCATGCCTTTATTGGGAAGAAGCGAAGTGGTAACCCCCAAATTCACCATGCTCTGAATGGTGATGAGCATGGTGCAACCGAAGCCGAGGAGCATTCCGAAGCGGTCGCGGGCATTCGCGGAAATCAACGCCCCGCAGAGAAGAATCACCAAAAATGCCAAGACCGTGAGTGCCGTGGCTTTCAGGCCGAGTTCCTCACCGATCATCGGAAAAATGAAATCCGTGTGGGCATACGGGAGGTAATGCATTTTCTGGCGTCCCTCCCCGAGGCCGACTCCATCGAAGCCCCCGGAACCAAAGGCAATGAGTCCCTGCCATTGCTGAAGCCCCTCGCAGAGCCTGTATTTTTCAGGGTCCGTAAAAGCCACGAGCCTCTGAACCCTCTCGGGCACGGCCAATGCGACAAGAAAAATGGAAGCGAAAGCCATCGGAGCCAAAACCGCGAGCCAACGCAAAGCCCCGCCGGCCACGAAGATCATGGCGAGAGCCGCTGCGCCGATGAGGGCGGTATTTCCGATGTCCACCTCGAGAAGAATCAGGACCATCGGAACGCCGAGAATCGAGACGGGAAGAAGAAGGCCGTTTTTTAATTTTTCAAAAGTGATGTCTTCGCGGGAAAACCACCAAGCCACAAAAAAGATCGAGCTGATCTTTGCAAATTCGCTGGGCTGGAGAGTTCCGAAGCCGAGATTGATCCAGCGCGAGGATCCGTTGATGCGCTGTCCGATCGGCGGGATGAAACAAAGAAGCAGAAGAAATGCGCTGCCGGCAAAGAAGACCCACCACCACTTCCTCCAGAAATGGTAATCCACGCTCGCGGCAATCAAGGCCGCAATGATTCCAACCACGAGCCAGAACCCCTGTCGCTTCACGAAAAGATACATGTCGCCGTGGCTGTCCCGCGCAAATGCCCCCGTGCTGAAAAGCATCACCAGGCCGAGCGCGATCAACCCAGCGACTGCCAGCATCAGAAAGGCTATGACATTTTTTTGCATGATCGGACTCTTGGCGGAGCTATGGGATCAAATCTCAGGGAATGGCGAGTTTTTGGCCGATCTTGAGCTTGCGCGGATCGTCGATGTTGTTGGCTTTCATCAAGGCATCTTGGGTGACCTTGAATTTCTTGGCGATCGAGTAGGGATTGTCACCTTTGGCTACCACATAGGACTGCCCTGCGGAGTCTGCAGCTGGCTCCTTGGCGGATGCCACAGGTTCGGCCGGCGCGGTGTTGGCCACGACTGGCTGGACTGGCGCGGGCTTGGCAACAACAGACGGGGTGGCTTGCGAATGAGGAACCGGCTCGGCTTTTCCAGGGGCTGACGCGGCGTTGGCGGAAGCCGCCTTGCCGACCACGAGAATCTGCCCGGTGCGGATGATCGAAGTGCTCGTGAGGTTGTTGGCTTTTTCCAGCGCCTCGATGCTTGTGTTGAATTTCGAGGCGATCCTTTTGAGCGTGTCACCAGCCACGACAGTGTAGGTCTGACCCGCATTGGCAGCAGGGGCCTGCGGCTTCGCTTCGGCAACAGGCTCGGGCGCCTTGGCGACGACTTCTGGTGCGGCTTCTTTCTTTTCAGCCACCGGCTTTGGTTTCGTCTCATTCAGTTTGTTGAACCCGTAAATACCGCCAACGGCGACGACATGAAGAACGAGAACAACGATGAAAGCTTGTGAGAGTTTCATGCTCGGCTCGGATTCGGATTCGTAGTCTTCGACTTCTTCCCGACTCGACGCCGCACGGGCATGGAGTCTCTTACGGGATACCAGGCGGCGGGTTGGCCGCTGAGGTGTGTTGGTTGTTTTTTTGAACAGCATGGTTTTTTTTAGGGTGTGGTGTTTGGCAGTTGGTTGACGAAATTTTTGAAAAGGTTCCCGCGCTCGCCGTAATTTTGGAACATATCGAACGAGGAGGTTCCCGGGGAAAAGAGCACTGTGTCCCCGGCACGAGCGAGGCCTTGGGCGGCGGCCACGGCTTCCTCGAGGGAGTCCACACAGTGGCAATCGGTATTTTTCCAGGAGCTGGCGATGCGGTGTCGCATCTCTCCGATCAGCACGGCGGCTCTGGCACGGCTTTGGACGAGTTCCGCAATGTCATCGAATTCGAAGCCCTTGTCTTTTCCCCCGGCAATCAGAACAACAGGCCCAGCCGCCGAGCGGAGAGCTTGAGCCATGGCGTCCAGATTTGTCGCCTTTGAGTCGTTGATCCACCGGACGCCATCAAGATCCCGCACCCATTCGCATCGGTGGGCTGGCGGGGCGTAGTCGCTGATGGAAGCCGCGAGAGCCTCGATCTCAAGTCCCATCGCATGACCGATCCCGAGAGCCGCCATCATGTTTTCGGCGTTGTGGGGACCGGGCAATCGAGTCTGGGATTGCTCGAGAATTCTCCTCGATCGGAAATAGATCGCATTGTCGCGAAGAGTGAAGTCGGCCTTGTCCGTGGAAGCGCTGAATGTGATGGGCTGGGCCTTGAGCGGCGGAAGGTCGTTGACGGCATTGATCACGGCGAAATCCTCGGCCGTTTGATTCTCGAAGAGGCGAAGCTTGGCGGCGCGGTATTCCTGCATGCCCGGATAGCGATCGAGGTGGTTCGCGCTCAGATTCAGCCAAGCGGAGACCTTCGGGCGGAAAGTCTGGATCGTTTCCAGTTGGAAGGAACTCACCTCGAGAACCATCACATCCATCGACGCGCTTTGCCGGACGGCATTTGCAAAGGGCAGGCCGATATTTCCACTCGCCATCGTGCGAAATCCACAGCCTTGAAGGATGCGGGTCGTCAGTTCCGTCGTGGTGGTTTTTCCATTCGTGCCTGTAATAGCGACAACCGGGCAGACGCATTCCTGAAATGCCAACTCGAGTTCACCAATGACCGGAATGTTTTTGGCGATGACATTGCGCACGAGAGGAACCACCGGATCGATTCCTGGACTGAGGACGGCGAAGTCGTAGTTTGCGGGATCGGATTCGGCTTCGAGGCCGATCAAAACAGATGCGCCGCGAGCACTCAGGGATTCCGCTTTTTTACGGATCGCCGGCGAGTCGGAGGTCTCGCAAACCGTGACGGCGGCACCCTGCTCCAGCAAAAGATTCGCGGCGGCCTCGCCACTGTGGCCGAGACCGAGAACGACTGCTTTTTTGCCGCTGTGATTCATTTCAACGCAATTTCAATGTGGCCAGACCGAGGAGGGCGAAGAACACGGAGAGGATCCAGAAGCGCACGATCACCGTGTTTTCCTTCCAGCCGCTGAGCTCGAAGTGGTGGTGGATGGGGGACATCTTGAAAATCCGGCGACCGGTCGTCTTGAAGCTTGCGACTTGGAGAATGACCGACATCGCTTCGATGACAAAAACCCCGCCGACAATCACGAGGAGGAGTTCCTGTTTGCAGCAAATCGCCACGGATCCCAGCATCCCGCCGATCGCGAGTGAACCCGTGTCGCCCATGAAGACTCGGGCTGGATAGGCATTCCACCAAAGGAAACCAAGGCAGGCACCAAGGAGAGCAAGGCAGAGCACGGTGAGTTCTCCGGAGAATTGCACGAACGGAACTTGCAGATAAGTCGCGGCCTTGAAGTTTCCTGCCACATAAACAAGCACCGCATAGGTCGCAGCCACCGTGGCGGTGCAACCCGTGGCTAGACCATCCAAGCCGTCGGTGAGGTTCACCGCGTTGGAAGTTCCAACAATCACCAGCAGGTAAAAAATAAAAGTGAAGGCTCCCATTCCGAGAACGAGCGGGTCTTTTAGAAACGGAATGTAGAGCTGTTGGGCCGTGGCAGAGAGTTGCGGATTGAGCAGGAAAAACAGGGTGAAGATTCCAGCGAGCGCACACTGGAGAACAAACTTGAGGCGACTGCTAATGCCGTCCGAGTTTTTCTTGGAGACCTTCAGCCAATCATCGTAGAGGCCGATGGCTCCAAGGAAGAGCGTGCTGAATAGAACCAGCCAGACGAACGGGTTCTCGGGTTTCGCCCAGAGCAATGTGGAAATCACAATCGAACCGATCAAAAGAATTCCGCCCATGGTGGGCGTTCCCTTTTTTGCGCCGTGAAGTTCGAACAATTTGTGAACCTCAGCGGCCGTGCGGATCGGTTGGCCAAACTTCAATGAAATCAACTTTCGGATGACGAGATTCCCAAAAAGCAGAGAAATGAGAAATGCCGTCACGCCCGCACAGATGGCTCGAAAGGTGATGTAGGAAAAAACATTCAGCGCCTTGAACAAGTCATTCGTCCAACCGCGCTGCACGGCCCAGTCGCCAAGTTCAGAAAGGTAGTAGAGCATTAGTTCCGGAGGTGTTCGAATAAGGTTTCCATGCGGGCGGAGCGACTCCCCTTCACGAGGACCAAGTCCCCGGGACGGGCGAGTTGCGAAAGCATTCTGGCAGCGGCGGCCGTGTCCTCGACATCGTGGACACGCCCAAGTCCTGCGGCACGGGCGGCGGTGGCGATCGAGGTGGCTTCGGATCCCACGGTTAAAAGAATGTCGGCCAACTTCGCGGCAGCCTCACCGGTGCGGCGATAGCCATCTGCGGCGTGCTCTCCGAGTTCGCCCATTTTTCCAAGCACAGCAATTCGGCGTCCACTTCCAGGAACAAGGCGGAGGGTATTCAATGCCGCCACCATGGACTCGGGATTCGCGTTGTAGGTGTCATCGAGATAGATGACGCCTGCGATGGTTTTTTGCTCCAGACGGCCGCCGACTAGCCGGGCCTTGGCGAGTCCCTTCACGCCTTTCTCAAGGGGGACACCCATCTCCAGACCCGCGGCTAGCGCGAGGAGAGCGTTTTGCACCATGTGGGTGCCATGAACTCCAATCGATGCGGGGACCTTGATGCCGTTGTGGAGGATGGTGAAGCGAGTTCCTTCGGTTGTGGATTCGAGGTCGGAGGCGATGAGGTCTCCATGGGAAATGCCGGTTCGGACAACCTTGGCGTGACACCGTGCGGCGATGGAATCCGACTGATCGTCCTCCGCTGGCAGGATGACTGAACCAGTGGCAGGAACGGCCTCGGCGAGCATGCCTTTTTCCAGAGCGATCGCCTCCCGGGTTTTCATGTATTCGATGTGCGCGGTGCCGATATTCGTGATGATCGCGCAGGCGGGTTGGATCAAAGCGGCCAGCGGAGCGATTTCTCCGGGATGATTCATGCCGACTTCCCAAACAGCCGCTTCGGCGTCGGTGCCGGCGGTGAGAATGGAAAGTGGAACGCCAATGTGGTTGTTCAGATTCCCCTCGGTTTTGACGACGCGGTATTTCGAGCCAAGAACAGCGGCGGCGAATTCCTTGGTGCTGGTCTTGCCGCTGCTTCCGGTGATTCCGAGCACGATCAATTTCAATCGAGAGCGCCAGGCGGCAGCGAGAAGGGTGAGGGCTTTGAGGCTGTCCTCCACAAGAAGCACAGGTTGGGACTCGGCGAGCTTTTCCGCCACCACTGGCGAATCGAGCAATGCCGCGCCGGCGCCGAGTTCAAAGGCTCGGGCGGCGAATTCATTTCCGTCGAATTTCTCCCCGCGAAGTCCGATGTAGAGGTCACCCGGCTTAATGGTGCGGGTGTCTTTATTGAAGCGAACAAAAGTTGCTCCCGTATCTCGGCCGAGCAGTTTGGCTCCCGACATGGCGGCGATTTCGTTGAGTGGAAGTGGATCCATTAGAAATCTCCTCCCGTCTTGTCGGAGATCGCGCGGGCGGCGATGGCGACATCATCAAACGGCACTTTGCTGTCGGCAAATTCCTGGGTCTTTTCGTGCCCCTTGCCGGCGATCAAAACAATATCGCCCGGACCCGCCAAATCGATGGCGCGGCGAATCGCTTGTTCGCGATCCACGATTTTCTCGTGATTGCGGTGCGAGAGGCCTTTTTCCATTTCCTTCAAAATTTCCTCCGGATTTTCACTCCGCGGGTTGTCAGAAGTCAGGATCGCGAGATCGGCTAGGGATTCTGCTGCAAATGCCATGAGCGGGCGCTTCGCGCGATCGCGATCTCCGCCGCAACCAAACACCGTAATGAGACGCGCCGGACTCGCCTCGCGGAGAGTTTGCAGCACATTTCGCAGGGCGTCGTCTGTGTGAGCGTAATCCACAAAGACCTGGAAATTTCGACGGGACGGAACCCGCTCAAGGCGCCCCGGGACCTGCGGAGCATCCGCGATGGCGTCAATCGCGCGACGAAGTTCCACACCGCAAGTCATCGAAGCCGCGAGGGCGGCAAGGACATTGTAGACATTGAAAAGTCCAATGAGCGGCGTCCGGACGAGGTAACTCTTTCCACGCGCTTCGAGGGCAAAACGTGTGCCATACAAATCCTGACGAATGTTGCTGGCGCGAAATTCCGCGTGGACATTCTGACCAAAGGTGACGGTCTTGATTTTTTTGGAAATGCGATCGATCAGGCGTTGACCAAAGCGGTCATCGGAATTCACCACAGCACGGCCTTTTTTGCTTTTCTGAACTGCGAGGGCCTCGAACAGAAGAGCCTTTGCCTCGAAGTAGGAATCCATCGTCTCGTGGTAGTCGAGATGGTCCTGCGTGAGGTTGGTGAAAATGGCTGCGTCAAATTCCATCCCTCGCACGCGGTTCTGAACCAGCGCATGGCTCGAAACCTCCATCGCCACCGAGCGCCCGCCCGTATCTCGGATTTCGGCGAGCATTTGCTGAAGATCGATCGACTCCGGCGTGGTGTGGGTCGCGGGGCGCTCTTCGCCAGCCACGATGTATTTGACTGTTCCAATCAAGCCGGAATGGAATCCGACCGAATCAAAGATGTGTTTGACGAGATACGCAGTCGTGGTTTTGCCATTCGTTCCGGTGATTCCCACGCATTTGAGATCGCGGTCGGGGTGACCGTAAAATTCTGCTGAAATATCAGCCATCGCGGCACGGGCATTGTCGACAAGGACGAGGGGATAGTCATTTCCAGACACGGAATATTGAGCCACCACAGCGGCGGCTCCGCGCTCCACCGCCTGTGCGATGAATTGGGTGCCATCGGATTTCGCGCCCGGGAGCGCAAAGAAAAGACACCCTGGCTTCGCGAGGCGCGAATCGTGGCAGAGCGAGGAAATATCAGGGTCGGCCAAGCCGGGGGCAATTCCTGAGGCTTGGAGAAGGGTGCGGAGATTCATGGGATCAGCGAGTCTCCTCCTCGGCATCAAACAATGTCGTGATCGGATCGGGTTGCAGGGCGATGGCCGGTTGAGTCGGCACGAGGTCGAGATGGCGGGCCGAGCGTTCGGCGATTCGCGAGAAGATCGGTGCGGCGACAAGTCCGCCATAATTCAAACCCGAGGAAACTTGGGCGTCATCGACCATCACCAAGCAGACAAATCGAGGATCCTCGGCCGGCATGTAGCCCACAAAAGAGACAACATATTCGCCCGGTGCGTAGCCGCCCTTTTCACTGACTTTTTGGGCAGTTCCGGTTTTTCCCGCGACATTGAAACCATTCACTCGCGCGAAAGTCGCGGTGCCTCCTGGTTGAGTCACGCATGCGAGCGCATCGCTTATGAAGTGAGCGGTTTTTTCAGGGATCACCTCGCGGACCACTTTGGATTGTTGGCGCTCGACCTCTCCGTCTTGGCTTTCGATCGACTTCACAATCTGTGGAGCCATGAGGCTGCCGCCGTTAGCAATAACGGACATTCCCATGGTGATTTGGAGCGGGGTGACCGCTACGGAATGCCCCATCGGCATGCGGGTGATGGTGAGTTTGTCCCAACGCGCCGGCGGGTGGACAAGTCCTGGAATCTCCCCGGGAAGCTCGATGCCGAGCCGCTCACCGAAACCGAAGCGGCGGACATACTCGTGAAATTTATCGCCGCCCATCATCATGGCCATTTTGGCGCATCCGATGTTGGAGGATTTTACCAAAATATCGTGAACGCTCATGTGGCCGTAGCCGTGGTGGTCTTTGAGGGTTCGCCCTCCATAAAAAAAGCGGCCATTCTCGCAAAAGATGGAGGATTTTTCATCCACCTTGCCTTCGTTGAGGGCGCCCGCTGCCACAACGATTTTAAATGTCGATCCCGGCTCGACCATGTCGATGATCGACCGGTTTTTCATCGTCTCAGGCTCGGCGCTCCCGGGCTTGTTCGGGTCGAAGCATGGGCGGCTTGCCATCGCGAGAATTTCGCCGGTTTTCGGATCGACCATGATGGCGTTGACGGTGTGGGGTTTCAGGTCGCGGTAGGTGGCATCGATCTCCTCCTCAAGAATCGCCTGAAGGCCCATGTCGATCGTGAGGCGGATATTTTTCCCGTGCTGTGCCTCTTGCTCTTGGCCACGGTAGAGAACGATCTCGCGGCCTGTGCGGTCGCGCTCGGTGTAACGAAATCCATCCTCGCCGGAGAGGTGTTTTTCCATGGTGCGCTCGATTCCCTGCACACCCTTGCGCTCGTGGTTGAGATATCCGAGCACATGACCCAGCATGGAGTTATTCGGATAGGCACGAATGGAATCAATCTCCGTGTAAATTCCACGCAGGTTGCGCTCGCTCATTTCCGCCTGCATTTTCAGAATGATTTCGTCAGGAACCTTGCGCTTGAGGACGAGGTATTTTCCTCCGGTTCCGATTTTTTGAGAAACCTCGGATTGTTTGAGACCAAGATAACGCGCGATGAGTTCGGATACGGCCTCGGCGTCTTTGATGTGAGATGCGTCGGCGAAAACGGTGTGAACGGGTAAATTGACCGCAAGTTTGTCCCCGTTGCGGTCAAGGATCAGACCACGCTTGGCGGGAATGATCTGACGGACGGTATTTTTCTCGGCCGCAATGCGGGAGTATTCGGCATGCTTGGAGACATGCAGGTCGACGAGTCGCGCGGAGACGATGGTGAAGAGCAGAGCGCCCGCAATGCAGGCGATGACAATTCGCATCTTCTCCTCTTTCCTCATTGAGCGGATTCCGAGTTGAAGGCTGTGCGCATGACGCCACCGGCAACGGCCGTGGCAGGCGGAGTGAGGCGGGCGATCTTGTCACCAGTGATCGCCACGACGGCGATGAATTTCTCAGAGACTCGTTTTTGCAGCATCGGGCGCGAGGAAAGCTCGGTCACCTTCGCGACCAAAACCTCGTTGCGCGATTGCACATCGCGGATTTGGCGCTCGGTCTTGCGGATTTGCTCCGCCAACACGAATTGCTGATTTTTTATATAGACGTAAGCGAGCCCGATGGCGCCGATCAGGAAGGCCAGAGAGACGAACTTCACGAGCTTGGCGATCTGAATCGGATTTGAGGTCTGCGGTGTGGCAGGGTGGAGTGCTGGATTCATAGGAGGGTTGATTAGAGTTTTTCCACAACTCGCAGTTTGGCGCTGCGGGCTCTGGGGTTTAGCTGCGTCTCCCTCGCAGTCGCCGTGACGGGATGCGGGGTCAAAAGTCGGAAAAGACGATCGGGATTTCGGCGCGCTTCCGGCCACTCGGGGCGGTCGATCCACTCGCGGCTGTGCTCGCGAAAAAAGACCTTCACGATCCGGTCCTCGAGCGAATGAAATGTGATCACGGCAAATCGC
>Ga0208854_1000077_pt1 | contig 20611 bp, 16 predicted proteins | sample LakMenEpi30Nov11_FD_150748 | JGI IMG/M metagenome (GOLD analysis project Ga0208854, IMG submission 150748) | Freshwater microbial communities from Lake Mendota, WI - 30NOV2011 deep hole epilimnion (SPAdes) | ecosystem: Environmental > Aquatic > Freshwater > Lake > Epilimnion/Euphotic zone ...
GGCATTAGGAGCATTAATTATCAAAGAAATTTCAGGAAAAAGTGACAGAGAAACAGTAGAACAAATAAAAGAGAACCCTTATTTACAGTACTTTATAGCCCACATTCCGCAGTTGGTCGAAGAAGCATGATAGTTCACGAAAACTATCATGGATGCCTGTGCATTAATTTCGGGCAAGGATGAAAAATATAAATAAAGTTCTAAAATAGAGTCTTGTAGTAGATGGAATCAGCCTGACTGACGGACACTTCTTTTTATATCTTTTCCTCTAAGCTAGATATAGTAAGGCTTTCAGTGCTTACGTACCCCAGATTTCCCATTTCAGTAAAACCTAGTTCTGGTAAGGGTTTGAGATATTTGTGTCCGTCACTGAGGTGAACTGGCTATGAGGGACGTGATATTAACCATCTTTAAGGGCTAATTTTTACTTGTCCCCTTGAGCAGAAAGTTATTATGTTATCTTGCTCTGCCTGTACTTGTATGTTATCTTGCTCTGCCTGTACTTGTATGTTATCTTGCTTTACCTGTATTTGAAACCTTGCAGGTTTTATAACCTCTTTAATATATTTACCGTTTCCTTGTATCTCAAAAACTTGTTTAATAGCATCGTTTTCAGTTACATCTATTCCTGAAATAGGAACAACGAAATAATAGTCATCCTCTCGGAGACTATAAAAATTTCCACCAGAATCTTCACTAAATTTGGGTAGTTTAGATTTGAAATTTAAAACGTCCCCAATGTTTGACATGCCCATACGTTTTGGTTTTTGCCCATTACCAAAATTCAATTTAGTGATCTCCTCATCTACCTGAGTCTGCGATTTATCGTCTTTCAAGATTTTATTGTAGGATTCTACAAATTCTTTCTCAGTTGGCGTTGGCTCGTAAATAGCTTCTGAAGTTGCCTCCAGTATTTCTTTTGGTGCTAAACTATCATCTATTGTTTCAGTATCAATCGAAGGGTTTGGCTTCGTTTCTTTTGTAAGTGGATGACAAATTGCCTCAGAGGGAATTAAACCCTCACCGTTAACTTTATCAGGATAAGGATTTACTATTAGTTCAGCCTGTTCCTTTATTTTTATCCATAAATCATTCGCTAATTTCCTGGTTTCTGTTACGTTTGTGTATTCTTTTTTACCTTCCTTTTTTTTATATAATTCCAATAAGCTTACTAATGCGGTTGCGTGTTCAGTAAAAGTTGAAAAATTTTCCTGAAGTTCTTCAATCGTTTGCATGGACATTTTGGCTTCGCTGGACATTTTGGACCTGCACCTCTAGAAAAAAATAAACTACAAACTTAAGCGTACTAGCATGGCGGTATTCGATTTAGTGAGATACATAATCAGTTCCGCACACTCCATTAATTTTATTGCCTATTCACCCACTTATTTATCTCTAGCTTTAACAATTCTTTAAGAGCCATGATGAATAAAGGTTCGACAGTAATTTCACTAGGATTTCTCCCTTTGAATAAGTATAAAATATCCTGGATACTCAGTCGAACTGTCATTATATCCTCCTGACTCAGTTTGATTTCTCGAACATAACTATTCGGAGTTCTAGAATAATTGTTAAATACTTCGATAAATCGCATCAGTTGAACGAGTTCTCCAGGTACGCGAAGTCCTAAATTTAGCATTTCGGCTGTCAGTCCAGTATCCCAACCAAGATCTGCTCCGCTAGAATCGAGAAAGTTTTCACCAGATAATTCAAATTTCTTTTCATCTGGTGTTCTCAGCTTCCATTCGGTTTCTTGAACTAAGCCGTAAGCAACTTCTCCCTTGGGATTTAAGCTAACCTTCACCGAAAAGCCTGTCTCCTGATTGAAGCCTGCTGCTGAATTTAAGAGTTCTCTAAATAACTTGTTGTGAGGGGTTATAGCGTTAAAGGTTCCCTGTCCAATCCAATGTAGTGTCCATGCTCCATTACCTCCCACACAAACATAGGGCAAATCCTCACCATCCAGTTTTTCTAGGGTCTTCACCTGGTTCAGCAACAGACCAGTATAATAAAACAGTCCTGACAAACCAAGAGCGATGAGATGGAGCAATCCATAGACTGGGTGATCCGGCTTATTCCAATCCTGAGTTGTTATATTGCCGGCCAATTTGCTTAAAAAATCTTTTCCGTACTTCCGCAGAATTGCGTCCATTTCGGCAGAGAAATTGCTTTTTTTTGCTGCCTTTGTTACCAATTCTAATAGCTGAAGATCAGAACTTAAAAATGTCATTACACTGGGGTTTTTCTTAAAGAGATCCATAAAAAAGCATTCGCCAGCAAACCTGACGGAACATTGCTCTAGAAAAGCTCCTCCCCCCAAGATAGAGATATCAGAAGTTTCCCCACCGATGTCAATACAAATTGTTTGAGCTAATGGAACATTCTGTTTTTCTTTGAAGAAAATGGCAGAAGTAAAACTTTCCGTTTTATAGTTTTTCTCGTCAGAAAAGTCAGATTGTATTCCAATAGATCTGGTAGTTTCTACGATCTTGTTCCAGATAGTTTCTTGTCTTCTTATTGCTTCATTTCCATAGACGGTCGGGTAAGACACATACCAGTTGACTTTGGTAACTCCGTTAGCTACAGCCTCAGCTAGACACTGAACTGCTAACTGTTCAAGGAAACCCCTAATTAATTCTGACCCTTCTTGCCATTTCAAGCGTGACCTAACCCCTTCTTGTGCCAGATCTTTTAAATAAGAGTCGGGTTCCATATAAAAAATATTGCCTCGAAGAAAAGGAAAATTATAGTTATCCCGTTCCCCACCCGCTCCCTGCCGCTCTGGTCTGAACAAGCTAAAAAATGGATTTTGTGGCTCAAAGTAAGGGAGAAAATATTTGACTATATTCCATCTCCTATCACCCATAGTGGAAGTTATCGGGACAAGGCGAACTGGGAAGCCTATCGCGAATGGTTCAGTCTGGTCATTTGATCGAACGTATATATTGGTGGCTGATGTCCCGAAATCTACGCCTATTTCCCAGCTAACATCTTGTTGAAGGGGAGCCGAGGGCAAGTCTTTCAGTAACAGGCATCCTACATTCACTTCCCTGTTTAACTGCCGACTCCAAGTCTTACATAACATTGCCGTTGGCGGTTGGCTAGAGCGGGTTATCTCTCGCTTAAGCTCCTTTTGCTCGTCAGTCACCTTTCGGGATTCGTTGACCTCTGGATAGGGCTTCGCATAAAAAGTATCTGTCTTTTTCGTTCCAACAGGGTCATAGTAAGTATAGTATTGGTTCCAATTCTTCGCTTGGAAGTTGGGCCAGATTTCTAATATAGGCAGACTGCCTGCGACTTCAATATCTTGAGCTTCGTAGGTATGTTGAATGATCAAAGAATCATTCTTTTTCCCCTTAATATCCTTTATCCCAACTAGCGGCAGTTTCAGTTCGACACGAATCCTCTCCTTATCCACTTGACTGAGGGTGATATTGCCCGCTAAGTCACTAGGGTTTAAGTAGCTTAGCAATTCACTCTGGATGGGTAAAATGGGAACTACAGCGTTGTTTTTGTAGGTAAGTTTATCTTGTCCTCTTATCTTGCGCACTTCTGGAAAGGCATCAGCCACTTTGACCAAAAGTAGCTTTTCAGTAAAAAAGTCTTCCGGTTTGCGCCATTCTGCATCCTTAAGTTTTAATGGGCTTGTCCTTGTTACCAACATTGTACGGTCTTCACCCAGCCTGTCAAAATCTAGGCTGGCAAGGGTTTCTTGTCCATAAATTGGGACTTCAGACTGATGCTCAATCTTCCATTGCTTCGCTAAGTCGGAGCTTAGAACCAGTAAAGTTTTAGGAGGAGTCAACCCCTCACTAGGAAGCAGCTTGACTGCTGATTGCTCAAGGCTTATTTGACTCGGTTGGACAGGTTTATCCAACAGTTGGTAGAGACCTGTATTTAGACCCAGAGAGCTTTCGCTTAAATGATATGGACTTGAAGCTTGACTATTTTCCAGGTCTTTTTCAAAGCTTGCGAGCAACGGATCTAGATCTTTAATCTGCTCCGACGGACATTGGATTGAAAGATTTTTCCTCAATTCCTTCAACCAGAAGCGAAGCGCACCTTTTTCATCCTCACCAATATGATCACATGGATCTGACAGTACTCCGTGCTGAAACCAAGGAATATTCTTATCCAGCCTTTCTTCCAAAGAGGCTGACGTACAGACAAGGGTTACAGGAGATGCCATGCCAATAACCTTACCCCTATCCGTATCATCTCGAAGCTCAGAACCGTAAAAGAAAAGATACACCTTATCCCAGGAAGTTTCCTGATCTAATACTGCCGTAGGGCATAGCTTATATGCTACTTTGGTAAACCTCCCTCCCTCGCTATTAGAAAGTTGTAAATGCTTGGTGTATAGCGGTAGACTATACCTTTCTTTGAGAGCCAGAATAGTGAGCAAACCCCGCCACTCGTCTCGAACGTTGTCATGGAGTGGGTGTTTATTGTTGAAAAGGGCTATCTGGAAGAGCAACGGTCTCGCCCATAGGTCGGGAACTGAATCCACAGTGCGTACACCGTATAGGAGTTTACCAACAGCTAGACTATTTGCCAACTTATCCATAACCACTCCATTTTCGCCAAACCATTCACCATGTTCAGGCGGAATTGGAGGTTTGGGGGCCTCTGGATCGTCTATCTCTGTTTCGGGTAGAAGTAAGATATTTGCTAATTGACCTTGTGCGTCAGACATCTCTAATTCCTCATTGATTCACTTTACATTCTTGATACAGAGCGTGTAGGAATCTTCCTAGTCCTGAAGCTCCTTGTTTTTCAATATCTTTGGGGTGGAGGCGAGTTAGCCTGCGTGACAGATCCTCAAAAGTAGAAGCTATTTTCCGCCCCTTCGTATTATATAAGTCTCCGTACTTGTCTCCTTCGGGAAAGCTTACTTGGTAGTAAATTTGTTTCTCTACGTCCGACTCGCTTCGATAGGTATGAGTATTAAAAAGAGCCACTGTGAATCCATCTGCCTTGAAGTGGTGGATTTGATCTAGCCATCCCAAAAATACCTCGCAGTAATCAGCAACTCGGTCAAGAGGCTTCTTCACATTCGCCAAATCTTTTTTGATAAACTCTACAAACCATGTTACGTTTCTAAACTTATCAGGCCCCTCTATCTCCTTCGAGATTTTCTTGGAGAAGAATCCTAGATAAGCATAGGAGAATCGAGCTAAGTTTGCTAGAGCCAACTCAAAGTCTTCTCCTCCTGGAATACTATCCCAATTGAGTTCATTGCCAGCTTTGCGGGCGATCGTGTAAGTCTTTACTGGTGCATCCATGTCTTGCTCGAAAAAATGCAAAACTGCTGTAGCCGCATAAACCTCCAAGAAATGGGCAGGGTTACACTGTTTCCTTCCTCCTAATGGCGGATCTTTAGACGAGTCGTTCGGTATCATCGGTCGGTTACTGTCCCCCAGCAGGTAAACATTATTATAAATCTGCTCCTGTTCTTCAGCCAGCTTTATCTGATAGTAGTTCAGGGCTGCCTGACTTCTCAGCAGGAACTCTTCCGAATGTGCCTGAAGCTTACTTAGGTCATCGGGAGAAGAAAAGGAAAAATACGGAAGCATGAGAACGCATCCTAATCGAAACTTTTTCCCCCTCTTCTTCCTAAACTTATCTGACAAAAGACGAGCTAGGGTAGGCAAACCAGCCGCTCCCGTACCTCCAAAGATGGATCCCATCAACATAATCTTGGCTTCCGGATCGTTTGCTATTTTACTGCAAAATTCTTTCCAAGGTTCTTCTTGCTCAAGGTTGACAGCATCAGCCATCACTGCTGTACCGATAGAAGGATGTCCTCGAAACCCCACGTTTAGAGACTCACTTTTTTCCTTTTCTGTATACAACACATCCATTAAACCAGCGGGGATAAATTGCATAGTGGAATAACTAAACAATCTGTCGAGAGTAGGACGTGATTCTTTGCCAAATGGAGTCCAGACTTGTGGCTGGGTTGTCTCTATGTTGCTCTCCAGAAATTTCACTTTACCGAGTTGGGTTGAAGTCCCCCTAAAATTCTGGTAAAGATCTCTGTAAATTTGAAGAGTTTTGTTAGTTCGTTGCAAATGGCCATTATCCAAATCGGCATCAACTAACAGGATGTTAACGGTGCCGTCAATTAAACCAGCCGCCGCAACGTGGATTAACGATTCAACACACTTAGCACCAGTGCCGCCAATACCAATAACGTAGTAGCCCATAATTACTCTTTAACGATTGAAGTTTCTTTCGAGGATCTCACGAAGCTTTTCTGAGCCAGGTACGGCGAACTTAGTGGCAGGCGGAGAAAAGAAGACAGTAGAAACATAGAAGGGGACAAGACTATTGAGAGCATAGCATAAGTAGACTAACAATACGTTGGACGGACTCGAAGGAAAGAAAAATATCGGTGCAATAGCTACAAATAACAGAAGGGGCTGTAAAGTCCACCATAGCATTCTAGCGAATTCTGGATTGGGATGTAAATATAACCCCCAAAAGTACCACAGCAAGAAGAGCAAACAACTAAATCCAGTTCCGACGAGACCTCCGCTTCTAAAAATTTGTATCCATTCATTAATATCCATACCCTCCCCAGGACGTACTATAAATTTCATTAGACCAAAAATAGATGGCCAGACAAATAGCATCAACAAAATGGCTATAATCCCTATTCCAAAGCCAGCCAACCAATTAAAACTATATCTCCTCACAAAACTTTTCCTCCTTTAAAATCTATTTGTTAACGTAGAAAATTAATTGCTGTTCCGAGTTGTTTTGATTACTACTAATAGCTGCTTTATACAAAAGCTTCACAAATGGGGTCAAATTCAACGTCTGTGAAGGGTTTTCTATTTGGCTATCTGTACTCCACTTATCCCATTGCTTGGGATAGCTTTCCTGTTTGGGAAGGAAGGTAATAGTAGTCAGGTAGTGACCACTTGAATCGTTATGAAATGTCAAGCTTTTGGGAGAAGAAATTTCAACAACAAAAGAAATGTCAGTCTCTTGACACTTTTGATTCTTTTGCCTTAACTTTATTCTTACATAATCATTGGCATTCGGCAGTGATTCTGGAACAGTTTTTTTAGAGTTCATAGAATTTTCATATCTCTCAATGGTTACATTCGTTTCAAATTGTGACTCCCATCCTCCCTGCCGACTTTCCACATAGCCAGCAACATCTTCAGACAAGGGAGTAGGCTTGCTGGCACACACACTAAACGATAAGGGTTGTCCATCATCTTTAAAGTCAAATGAATTAATGTCTGTGTTACCTGATAGTTTTCCATTGTTGATTAGATTATTGCTGATATTAAAGGGATTTTTACTAAAAAAGTCGATTTTATGTTCAAATAATTGATTTGAAAAAATCGTAAATCTCCCTTTTTGTTTTAGGGTAGGACTTAAGTTTTTGAGAAGCTCAAAATATTTACTAATATCAATGGCTTCACCTATGACAATTGCATATACAGGACGCAGACCGTTGTATCTTATTGTTTCATTAGGTTGATTAGGAATAAAGTCAAAAAGCTTTCCATCAAAGTTACTATTGACTCCAATTAATCCTACAGATAGTCCCTTTTTAAGGTAAGGTTTTATTTGCTGTACAACCAGCCCAACGTCTGTTTGATCTTGAAGTAAGTCAGTGATAATAACAGCTAACTTTTCTTTATCATAAGGAATATTTTGAGTTACCAATACATTTTGTATTAGTGTTTTTTGGTCAGAACCAGTGTAGAAGGAACTCTTTGTCAACTCTTCAATTAGTCTCTCTTTAAAACTATTCTTTTCAACGCTGCTTCCGAATTTATATTTGTCAATTTTTCCTTCAAAATCAGGCAAATTTATAACCGAATTCTCTAAGCTTTTTATCAATTCCTGATATTGCGATGCAGAAGAAAACCCTGCCATTGATTCAGTAGCATCGATAAAAAAGCTAACCTCTTTTACGGAAGGTTTCCTATTAAGATCAATGTCCTTATGCGGGTCAGGGATGGGAGGAGGATTAGAGTTACTGCAAGCAGCTAGTCCAATAGCTATAATGGATAGTACTTTCAAGTTTAGCGTCCAATTTTTTCTAAATACCAGACTTTTCAAAAAAATACTTTTCATGGATTCTCTAGAAAAAATAAAGTAGATTTGTTAGTTAACCAAGAATGAAATTAGCAATAGTACTTAGTTCTCAACCACTGATGGCATTGAGCAATACATCAACCATAGGTATATCTTCGAGATCATCGAAGGTGAGTGTATCGCAAATATCGTGCTTGGCTCCTGCTCTTTCCAAGTCATTATCTAATTCCTCAAGAAACCGAGTCGCCTCTGGATCTGAGCCAATTTGAATAAATGAAATGCCTAGCTCTAGGTCTTTTTCGAGCTTATGAGTAGCATCAACGATCACCTTTTTGACTGCTTGTGTATCATCTGGCTCACCATCTGTAACCACTAAGATAATTTCTCCATTTCGCTTTGTACTCCCATTATCCTTGCGCTGAAAGTAGTTGTCGATAGCATCTTGCAGGACACCATCAAGGTTAGTGCCACCTGCCGGGAAGTTTTCCTTGAAGATCTGGGCTACTTTACTCTCTGTTACATTATCGTATCGCTTAAATTTCCCTGCAAATACATAAACAGTTATACCGTCTGGATCGAGCTTTTGGCACTCCCTCGCCAGCCCCAAAGTAGCTTCCTGAATCACGTCCCATCGGCTTTTGCCGCCTCGCTGATCGGCAGTGCTCATACTAGCACTCCGATCAATGATTAGTGTGTAATCACGAAATTTTAAATCTTCTGATATGAACATGGCTTTATTTGTCTTAGTAACCTGACACGGTGGTTGGATGGACTAAAAAGAATAGGCACAAAAGTACCATCTAGGGTGAATTAAGTTGATTTTAATTATATAAGAATTGCTGGAAAAGTCTACAAAAGATGCGCTGGTGCAAAAGCACTTATTGTGGCAAAAGCCTTATATAGAGAACAAAAACAGGCTTTAATCTTTGAGAAATTTAACAAGATGCTCTAAGGTTTGCCAGGCTGCACCACTGGCTAAAATGTCTTTGGCGATCGCAATTCCCTGTTGATGATCTCCCCAGGTCACCGCTTTGCCCACCTGTAAAGCCAGGGACGCATTCAAGGCCACCGCCTCAGTTTGAGCTAAGGTTCCTTTGCCCTGCAAAACCTGGGTTAAAATCCTGACATTTTCTGCCACTTCTCCCCCTTTTAACGCCTCTAGCGATGCCGGTGTTAAACCCAATTGTTGAGGATCAAGGGTGGCAACCGACCGACTTTCTCCATTCAATAAAGCCATATCGGTGCGATCGCCTAAACCGGCCTCATCAAGGTGTTCCCGTCCATGCACAATGATGGCCTGTTCAATGCCCAATCGTTGTAGAGCGTCGGCCATTACCGTTAAAAATCGATCACTATAAACCCCAATTACCTGGCCGGTGGGTCGTAAAGGATTTACTAACGGCCCCAATAAATTAAAAATAGTTCTAATTTTTAAAGTTTTTCGCAGAGCGGCCACACTTTTCAGGGCCGGATGCCAACCTGGGGCAAAGAGAAAGGTAATACCCATCGTTTCCACGGCTGCCGCAACTTTAGCGGGATCGGCACTCAAATTAATGCCTAAAGACTCCAACACATCGGCTGACCCCACCTTACTGGAGGCGGAACGATTGCCATGTTTAGCCACTTTTACACCGGCGGCGGCGGTCACAAAGGCCACTGCGGTGGAAATATTAAAGGTAGAACTACCATCACCCCCTGTACCACAGGTATCTACCAACGGCATGGTTCGCGTTTCTGCACGCAAAGGCGACTGAAAAGACACAGATTGAGCTTGTAATATCTGGGCCATTCCCGCTAATTCACTGGCTGAAACCCCTTTTGCCTGAAGAGCCGCCAAAATTGCACCGGATAGAACAGGGGCGATCGCCTCGTCTAACCAACCGAGCATCAATTGAGCCGCCTGGGACTGGTCAAGGGATTGGCGATCCAGTAATTGTTGAAGGAGGTCAGACCAAAAAGCAGAATCCTGATTCACCATAGGGCGTTAAGCGAAGGGTTTGTAGGCTTTATTTTAAGGGTTAATTAACCGTTTCTGTTACCAAGCATCTCAAGATTGTTGATTTTCTCGAAACATAAGTCTAAAAGTCACAGTCAAAGCAATTGCGTTATTTCCCCTAGCAAATCCATGAAAAAAGCCCTAGTCGCCTTATCTGTTCTAATCGCCCTCTCAATTCCGACACCGAGTTGGGCGGGAACGGTGCTAGATCGGATTAAACAGACAGGCACGATCAATGCTGGCACTCGTAAGGATGCGGTTCCTTTTGGCTATCTGGACAAGAAGGGTCAGTGGGTCGGTTATTCAGTGGACATTTTAGAACTGATTCGCAAACAGGCAGAAAAACAACTCGGCAAGCCCATTAAACTGAATCTCATTGAAGCAACAGCCGGCGATCGCTTTAATAAAATCAAAAATGGCACCATTGACGTTGAGTGTGCTTCTACTACCTTTACCTGGAAACGAACCCAAGAAGTGGATTTTTCAGTCAGTTATTTTGCCGATGGCACGAAGATTTTAACCAATCCCAAGTCCGGCATGGAATCCTTGGAATCTCTAGCCGGTAGAAAAGTAGGTGTCATTCCCAATACAACCAATGAACGGGCGATCAAACTTCAACAACCGGCTGCCCAATTAGTGGCAGTACAGGATCAAAGTGATGGACTGGCTAAATTAGAAAAGGGCGAAATTGAAGCCTTTGCAGGAGATGGCATTGTTCTAGAAGGCTTAAAAAAAGGAGCTAAAAATCCCCAAAGCTTAGTCGTCGTTCCTACCCTGCCCTATCAGTATGAGTCCTATGCCTGTTCTTTGCCGAAAGATGATTCGGACTGGCGTAATTTGGTGAATTATGCCCTAGTGCAGTATATGGAAGGCATTGTCAGCGATCAGACGGCAGCCGTTCAGGTTTTTGATAAATGGTTTGGAGAAGATGGCGTAGCACCCTATCCGAGAGACACCATTAATGATTATTTTCAAGGCATTATTAATGGTTATGAATGGATTCCCATTATTGATTACTAACTTTAAGAACACAAAAATAATTGTCAGGATAAGCGATCGTGCATTTAAGTAGCTGGTTGCAATTAAATATAAAACGTGGGATGGGCATCTTGCCCGTCCACAGGCTAGAATCCTGTTCTACTATCTAACAATTAATTAAGCTCACTTACTTAAATTAGATGATGATTTCACTAAAAAATCGGTAACAAGGGGCTTAATCCCCTTGCCTATATGTATTTGAAGTGATTAACCACTTAGTACCTAATAAAAGCAAATTAGTTAATCGTAAATTTTGCTCTGATCCGTTCATAAAATTCTTCCATGATGCTAAGAAAAGAAGAGTCCTGAGTCCAAAAAGCGGGAAAATCGCCTCCTTTTTTCACTAAAAGGGCTGGCACGATCGCCGGTGTAATCGGTTCTAAGGATTGAGGAACGCGCTTTTCTCCTAACCAAAAATCCTTCAATTCGCCCACAGCCGGAGTCGCCACCATTTTGGGCTGAGTAAAATAGGACGGTACAGCCTGGGGAACAAATTCCGACTCATCAAAGGAAGCAGACAGTAACTTTCCTAAGGGAGACTTCGCCAATTCCTGCTGTAAAGTGTTGCGGCTAATACCTCGTAATTCAAATAATAAAAATGGGTCGCGGTCTAATTCCGATGCTACCAAGTAGTAAACACCCGCAATATGTTTACAGGGATTACTCGAATCGGGACAGGAACAAGTTGTCTTAAAATCACGGCGATCGCGGGGCAGAAGTTGTAAGTTGAGTTCCGAAAAAGCTTCATCAATATTATCAGGAACCTCATTCATTAATAATTTTGCAATTAAACTAGCTTTAGAGCCAAGATAGGCGATCGCCTTTGACCAATCCTGACGCGAAATAGCTTTAATTTCAATTTTAGTGTTATAGGTCGGCTCTTTATAAACCCCAAAATAGGGATTCACTGACCCCCGCACCTTGGCTGTAATTACACCATCCTTAATTTCGTAGCTTTTAATTTTGCCATTACGAGCATAGGAGCGTCCTCGTCCCAGACGGGCAGAATCAGTAAAGGATTCCAGCGCATCAATAAAACGTTTGCCCCACCAGGTTTTGCTGAATTGTGCCATAATTTTTATGATTGCTAATGGTAAAAATAATTAATTTTTGAGCATAAATTTTGTGTGAGTGAATCACTGTCATCAAAAAACCATTTTATATTACCCAAAACCCTTTATGCCTTCGGAAATCGTCAGTCTCCCCGTTTACCCCGTCCTGATATTGATATTGTCGTAGTAGATGAACTAGTTTATCCTACCGAACCCATTACAGGAGCCTCCAGTTTTGGCGACGTACAATTTGCACCATTATCGGGTCATTACCATAAAATAGAAGCAGGAACCCGATTGCCTTCTGGAATAGCCGTCATTGCTGATGGTCGAGATGTCGGGGGAAATCGTGCTCCCACTCACCATACAATTTATCCCAATCGCCCCATGCTGTTTACCGAATTTCAAGCCAAGTTTCTTAATTGCGGCTGGGTATATGTGGGCAAAAAAGCGATTTAGGGATTAAAACAGATTAATTATAGGAATTAATTACAGGAATTAATTATGTCATTAGTTTCTCAAGATCTAACACTTTGGCAACAGTTAGTTGAGCAAGCTCACGCTTATCAGCAAGCCAATCAAGCTTTTTTTCAAAATTGTCAGGATCGCCTTGCTATCATTAAAAAGGCTCTTCATCATCCTACACAGAGAAAAGTAGCCCTAGATTTCTGTTGTTATTTGACCCTAGAAGAACGTCAAAGTTTATTAGATGATTTAGTTGCATTGGCAAGTGTAGGACATTCGGATATTGAGCAGGTTCGACAAATTATCCTTTCCTTGCCCCAAAATTGGCTCTTGAATAACATTGAAAATAGTGCCAATCAGGTTTTGGAAAAGGCAACAGATGAGGAATATCGACGTTTACTAGAATTATATGTAAAAATTCATATTTCTATTACCCGAAAATTAATTAAGCAAGCTTTAAGCAGTGATGATCTTGATATTTGCGAAGTGGGACAAGATTTTGACGATTATCTGAAAAAGACTCCTAACGATGAGCATCGTTCAATTAAGATAAAACCTACAATCACAGAAGATTATCGTCTGCTAGAGAACAAATAATTGTTGTCGTTAGAAAAGAAAGAACCTTTGTCATCAGCGATTAGCCACAATCGAAAAAGAGCAGCGATCGCCGACAACCAGGAAAAGCATTAGGACTAAGTTTACCAATTTGTGTTTGCCATCAGTTAGACAATAGTTTGCTTATTTAAAGCAATCAGTTCCTTAAAACTGTCGTTGTCCAATTCCGTTAGCCAGGATTCATCGTTGCCGACAATTAAACCAGCCATTTTTTTCTTTTCCTCAATCATTTGATCGATTTTTTCCTCCAAGGTTCCTAGGGTGACAAATTTATGGACAAAGACATTTTTTTGTTGTCCAATCCGAAAAGCCCGATCCGTTGCCTGATCTTCTACCGCCGGATTCCACCAACGATCAAAGTGAAAAACATGATTCGCTTTGGTGAGGGTAATACCCACCCCTCCCGCCTTAAGGGAAAGGACAAAGGCCGAAGGATCGGTTTCAGGATCTTGAAATTCGGTAATCATTTTTTCCCGCTTTTGACGACTCGTACCGCCATGTAAATAGAAGGTATTACAGTGAAATCGATGTTTAATAAAAGAATTTAAGGCTTCTCCAATCTCGGTAAATTGGGTAAAAATCAACAGACTTTCCTCTTCAGCCAAGACCTCCTCTAGCATTTCCCCTAAACGCTTCAATTTATGCGATCGCTCACTGGTAAAATCGCTATTATCCTGAAGAAATTGACGAGGATGATTACAAATTTGCTTCAGTTTCATCAAGGTAGAGAGCATTAAACCCTTCCGTTGAATCCCTTCTACCTCTTCTAATTGTTTGCTAACATCTTTGACCACTACTTCATACAAAGAGGCCTGTTCCTTGGTAAGGTTACAGTATTGTTTATGTTCCACTTTATCCGGTAAATCCTTGATAATTTGCTTATCGGTTTTAACCCGCCGCAGAATAAATGGCTCCACTAATTTCTTCAAAGTAGTCGATTGGACGCGATCGCCTTGACGTTGGATTGGAATTTCAAAGATTTTCCGAAACTGAGGCTCTTTACCGAGATAACCCGGATTGAGAAAATTAAAAATTGACCAAAGATCTAGTAAGCGGTTTTCAACGGGGGTTCCCGTTAAGGCGAGACGATAATTGGCCTCAAGTTTTAAGATTGCCTTCGTTTGAGCCGCTTGAGGATTTTTAATATTTTGAGCTTCGTCTAAAACAATCCGTTGCCAAGTCAGACTATTAAATAATTTGGCATCTTTCCGAACCAGAGTAAAAGATGTAATAATCACATCTTGCTCTAAACAAGCGGCTTTAAATTCGGCTTCATTCTGATAACGTTTACTGCCATGATGAATTAAACTTTTGAGATGGGGAGCAAATTTTTCCAGTTCCTTTTGCCAGTTCCCCACCACTGAAGTTGGAGCAACTAAAAGGGTTGGGGCGACACTATTCGCTTGATCAGTCTGCTCACGTTCTTGAATTAATCGGGCAATGACTTGAATCGATTTCCCTAAACCCATATCATCGGCTAAACAACCATTTAAACCCAAATTCTCTAAAAATTGGATCCAAGCCACACCCCGTTTTTGATATTCTCTTAAATTCCCCTGCAATTGTTCGGGGTTTTCTATGGGTTCCATCTGACTAGGATTTTGCAATTTTGCCATCATTTCTGCCAAGGTTGCATCGGTTTCCACTTCTAGCGTATCTGGATTTTCCGAGGCTTTTTGGAGTAATTCCAACAAGGTCATTTCAGGATTTTCCTGCTGTTGGCTTTGCCAGAAAGTCAGCATTTTAGCCATTTGTTCTTGGTCTAATTCCACCCATTGCCCGCGAAATTTGATCAATGGGCTTTTGGCCTTGACCAATTGTTGCCATTCTTTTTCAGAAATGACTTGATCTCCTAGAGACAATTCATAGTGATATTCAATAATATTTTTCAGGCTAAAAATCCCTTTACCCGCAGATTTAGGAGCCGATTTTTTCCCTGAAGCTTTGAGACGTAGTTTTGCCCGTTGTCGTCCAGTGGGAGTCCACCAGGCAGGGACAATAACCTTATAGCCTGAGTCTTCTAAAATCCAAGCTGTTTCTTTCAGAAAAGTAAAAGACTCTTCTAGCGTTAATTTGAAACCAGTGGGCTTATCGGTTTCTAATCCTTTCCAAATCGCCGGATAGATACGGGCTGCATAACCTAATTGTAAAATGAGTTCCTTTTCAAATTCACTGCCAAATTGTTGTTGAATTTCTTTTTTCCTTTTGTCCCCTCGATACCAATAATCATTAAGGGCAAGTTTGAGAGAGGGGTCGGTTTTCAGGGCAACTAAAAATTCTATTTGCCAATCATTAGGCGATGTCTCTGAACCTTCTTTTAATTTAAAACAGAGGTAAAAACTGGATTCAGCCTGTACGCCAATAAGTTTTGTCTTCCAATCTTGCCATTGTTGATACTGTTTATAAGTACCGACATCGGTGGCCGGTGACTGATCGGTATCACTGGCCAAACATCGTGAGATCAGGGAATCTTCTCCTAATTTTTTCTCAAAGGTAGCGGGTAGAGCAATATGCTTGAGCGTGCTATGTAGTAAAACTTCGGAGAAATGACGTAATAGGGTTTCGCGATCATAAAAGGTTAGTTCAGAAGGTTTGTAATCTAAGCCTGCGACACAAGCCAAAGGCATAAAACTAACAGCCTGTTGCAAATTGTCTGCGTAGGATTCACCTAAAATTTCCCAACCCGGATAGATCTCAAAGTTGGCTGTTTTACCTGATGTTTTACTTTGCTTTTTAGCGCGGTCACGAAGTGTGCCTTCGGCATCGCCTTTCCCTAAACTCGATTCCCGATACTTCAGAGCCGGAATATATTGATCTTTTAAAATAATGCCTGAGAATAGGTGTAAATAGTAATGCCAAAATAATAAGTCTGAACCTAGTTGAAAATCCCCAAAATTGTAGCGGGTTAAAAAATATAAATCATTTAGAAACTTAATTAAAGTACTGACCTTGGGATAGTTTGACGACCAGGGTTCGAGAGCCAGGGGGACTAGGTAACAATCAATTTCCCAGGCTTGCCAGGTTTGGGGTTCAAGCTCATTGGCATCTTCCAGGTAGCGGCTTAATTCTAGGGAGGGAAGAGGCTGGCCATCGGCGGTCGGTAGAATAAAATATTTGGGGGAGAGATAATCCGTTAATTTAAAATAGGGTGATGTCTTAATGCCTAATTGATTGATTAAAAAATCAGCTAATTCAGCTGCGGGGAGATGGGTGGGGGCGAGATCTCCTCTAAGATTTTTATTCTTTTTACCGTTCGTATCCGTCTCTATCCAAAGCGCAAACGCACCAGACTGAACAAAACTATCGTCATGGTGCGGAATCCAAGTTCCGTGAAGGATTTTCATTGTCACCTCCTAGCTCTACTGACTACTTAACTGAATTTTAATCTATAAGCGAAATTTAACACTGTTTAATTATTACTTAATCGCATTAACAGGGCTTGGTATATTAGGTTTAACCGTCTGCCAATGACTATGAATTACAGAACTTTGATTTTGTTCATGCTCGGTTTTAGCGGCATTCTGGGCCGGGACGAGGGGCTTTTGGGCTGCTTTCCTTAACCATTGCTCATAGCTGGCTGTCGATTCCACATAAACTGGGGCATTCATGGTCGCGAAATAAGTGCCACTGAATTGAGAGTCCTGAAGTTGATACTGGCCAATCCGATTTGGTGTAAATTTAAACTCGATGGTACGGTTAGGAACAATATCCTGTTTAATGCGAAAGTTCGGGACATAGAAACCATGCAGAACATCGGCGGAAGTTAGGGACAACTGTACAGGATGATCGACAGGTAAATGTAACTCTGAACTGGTAACCTGGCGATCGCGATAATGAAAAGACCAAGCCCATTGTTTAGCCAAAACGTCTATTTTTTCGACGGGTTGAGGGACGGCAGAATCGGTTTGAGCATAGGCAGGCGTTTCCATAAAATGATCAACCATCGGTAAGGGGCCTAACACATTCATGCGTTGATAGATGTGATAGCTATAAACCGCAATCCAGGTGACCAGTAATAGGGGAATGACTGTCCAAATCACTTCTAATTGATTGTTCCCTTTAAGGGCTGGGCCATCACTAACATCATTTTTTGCTGCTCGATAAAAAAGTAAAGAATAACTCAAAACCCCCGTTACTCCGAAAAAAATAATAGATCCTAGCGTGACCAGAAAACTAAATAAATCGCCAATCGGTTCTGCTTCGATCGCGGCCGAAGAGGGGAGCCATTGATAGGCTTGTTGTCCTAGCCAATGACTGATCAAAATAATGGCTAATACTGAGAGAGTTAAGATAATAATATTAAACGTTTTCATTCAATCTTCCTATCATCAAAAAACAGCAATTATCGTAAAATTTGATTGGGATTTTTCCCTAAACGTAATAAATGAGCGGCGGTATTATGGACACCGAATTCTGCTCCTAACTGCGCCCCTAAAGTCCCATGTAATGCCATATAAATTAATATTAGAAAACCTGCGATCAAATAACTCCACTGCACCTGTCGAGCCTGGTTTTTTCGCCAAACAAAGCGTTGATAACCCCGCCAAATGGTCATGGCCACCATCATAATTAAGAGTAAGACTCCACCCACTCCATGTAAAAATAAGGTTGTTCCGGCTCCCAATCCCCAATCACTCCCCATTGTGGCTGGCGCGTCGGCCAAGAGGATTTCAAAAAAGCCCGCCGCAACGGTAAAAAAACTAATCAAGGAAGCTGCCAACGCATTGTACCAACCCACATCAAAGAAATTATGACGATTGGCGGGTATTCCTAGGAATTTAAGCATTGGTTTTTCTAACGGGAAAAAAGTGCCAGCAAAGTCAAAAATAATGGCAATAATAAACAGTCCCAGGGTTAAATGCACTAAATTAGGATGCAGGGGAAAACGGTAAGGTAGTCCATTAACCCCCATTTCCAGATTTAATTGTTTGAGTTGTTCAATCAGATCCGGATTCATTTCAATCGACCCTCTCTAATCGCTTGGACAACCGGGACAGTGTGTAAACCAAAAACCCAATCCACCAGACAACCTAAATAGATTTGTAGGGCAATCAGAAAAATTAATAGGGTGGCGGCTCCCAAATAGGCAGCAGGAACTTTTAAGGGATTGCGAACCCGAATCACGCCTCGCCAAGCGGTTAAAGCCACTAAGAGGGCAGACAATGACCAACCATTGATGGTATGCCAATCGAGAACGGGTTGGGCCGCAGGGTAAGCTTGAGCCAAGGCCGCTTCAAATTCCCCAAAAATGACAGCAAAAAAAATAGCAACGGAGGCAACCACTAAATTCCACCAACTCACTTCCAATAGCCGATAGTTACGGGTAAAATAACCCACCAGATCACAGACATAGGCAAAAAGTACCATTGCAATCACAAAATGGACGATGATCGGATGCAAGGTGTCGGGATAGGGCAGGTTTTGATCGTTCAGGGGCAACATGGTAAAGAGCTTTACTTAGCGGGGGCTGGATTTGCTGGTTTTGCTGGGGAATGGGGAATCGCTCATTAGGTGGGGTTTGGAGACTCACATAGGCCGCGATCGCCAGAATGAGGGGTGTCACCACTGCCAAAACCTTAACCCAAAGCCGTTCTTTCTGTTCTGCTGGTGTCAGCTTGAGGGTTTGAAGCTGTTCAGGGGTAAGGGGCAAGGGGTGATGATAACGATTAAAGGTTTCTTCCTCTAGCCAGATTGCCGTTGCTTTAAAGTTATGGAGAGGCGTAGGTAGCATTTCCAGATAGGTTGCATTGCGTATCAGATCCCCGACCTTGCCATGAATTTGTACCTTGTCAAAGAGATTGGCGACCCCATTGCCTAACCCTAATTTCATCAGAGTCCCACGCAGTTGGGCGTTAGAGATCTGAAGGGGATGATTTTGACTGAGGGCCATCAAATTATGGGCGATCGCTGCTCCCTGTTGATAGGCCACCTGGGCCAGGGCGGGTTGGTTTTGGTCTTGAACCTGGACACAATCTCCGGCGGCAAAAACCTCTGGAAAATCCAGTAATTGCAAGGTCTGACTGACGATGGGTTGCCCATGTCTATTAATGTGTTCGCTCGGAATTTGGGCACTAATACTTTCTAGGAGGGGATTATTAGCTGTTCCGGCTGTCCAAATTGTGGTTTGGGTGGGTAAACTTAGCACTTCTTCCCTGTCTTGATGTTGGTAAGTCAGGCGATCGCTGCTGACGGATTTAACAGAGACCCCTAGCCGTAGCTCAACGGGAATCGTGCGTTTTTGTAAAGCCTGTAAAGCTTCCTGTTGCAGATGAGCATTCGCATCCCCCGCCAAAATGCGATCGGCATGATTGATCAAAATAATCTTGATGTCATGAATATTTCCCCCCAAGCGAGCATACCAATAGGGTAATAAGTCCGCTAAGGTGGCCGCCATTTCTACTCCCGATGGCCCCGCTCCCACAATCACAAAGGTTAACAGCGATTTTTTGCTCTCCCCATCCCCATCTTCCCTCTCCTCAATCTCCCTGGCCCGTTGTAAACAAGTCTGTAAATGCTGTCTTAGGGTAAGAGCCTCTTGCCGCGATCGAAAAGCAAAGGCATTTTCCCTTGCTCCCTCTGTCCCCAAATAGCCCTGGCTTGAGCCAATGGCTAAGACCAAATAACGATAGGAATAGGAGTGACCTGTGGCTAATTCCAGTTGTTTTTGCTGGAGATCTAACTTGACGACCTGATCTTCGACAAAGTGAATGTCACTGCCTTGGAGAAGTTCTGCGTAATCTGGACAAACCAACTTTTCGGGTAATTCCTCGGTGAGCAGTTCATAGAGCATGGGCTTAAAAACAAACTGCTTTTGGGGATCGATCAAAATCAGATCGCAAAGATAATTTTGATTACGGAGATGCAATGCGGTGAATAGCCCCGTAAAGCCCGCACCAATGATAACTGTTGGCAGTGTAGTAAAAAAGTTCTTGCTTGGCTGTCGATCCATACTTTTTGCAGACAACGTCGGGTTTTAATCGCGGTAGTCATCGAAAAACTGGGTAGAAACCCCGTCCTTTAGCGATATAGCGGAGGACGGCTTTATATGGGTTAGTGAGAAACAATTAAGCCGTTGGAACGAGGCACACAGAAAACGGAGTTAACCGAAGTTAAATAGAGTTAGCTGCTTTATATTCGCTCCCTGATTGACCGATGGAGGCTTGCGCTTCCTTGGTTCTAGGGTCTGGGACTTGCCTTTGTCCGTTTTCGCCTCAAATAGTTGACCCTGCATAGGAGTCAAGCTATCCAGAAACTTCCGAGTCCGTTCTAGCAATATTTCCTTAATTATTACCTAAAAGTCTAGCACCATCGTTAGAAGAAGTGGCATAAACTTCCGTATAACCCCTATCGCAACCGATGGTTAAACCTTCTGTTTTAAGTT
>Ga0208854_1000078_pt1 | contig 20428 bp, 21 predicted proteins | sample LakMenEpi30Nov11_FD_150748 | JGI IMG/M metagenome (GOLD analysis project Ga0208854, IMG submission 150748) | Freshwater microbial communities from Lake Mendota, WI - 30NOV2011 deep hole epilimnion (SPAdes) | ecosystem: Environmental > Aquatic > Freshwater > Lake > Epilimnion/Euphotic zone ...
GGAGAGGATTTTGTCAAGAGTTCAGAGAAAATTGTATCTAAAGCTACCAAAACTAAATCATGCACATTTTAGTCTTTTTGTCAATGCGTAAGTTCTGGCTAAATCGGCGATCACGTTGGCGGTGAATATGGTGATGGGATCAGTCATTTTTTTGTCTCCTGGCTGAAATTAACTGGCCTCATTATATGTTATATCAATGAATAAAATATACTATGGCGAATTATCGTTTAGAATAGATTAGGTCGTCAACCAATGAATAACATCATTAACGAAATTGATATTGTTGCTTTAACTCAAGATTTACCAAAATTAGGGTTAAATAAAGGACAAGCTGGAACTGTAGTAGATATTTCTGAATCAGGAGTGTTTTTAGTTGAATTTTCTAATGAAAAGGGAGAAATGATTTCTCTAGAATCTTTAAAAAGAGAACAGATAACATTAGTAACTTCTTTATACTCAAGAAAAAACTAAAATAATGGGATATCAACTTAAGGCGGGCCAGCTTACCCGGAAAGGGTTTTAGCTTTCCTCCTACAAAGTAAGCCTTACAGCCATTTTCATTAGTCAAGATCCCGATCAAAGTGTCCCGCTTTACACTGCTACCCGCTTAATGTGTCTAAAATCAAGAATTGCTGAGTCATTACGCTTCTGGCTCTGCTTGGCTGCGGAGCATTTTAAGCAAAATAGTTAATTTCTTCTAGCAGTTCAGGGGAGACAGGTTGACCATCACGACGGCGCAGTTCAATTTCCACCATCATTTTCAGTCCCATCGCAGGAGGCGCGGGTTTTTGGTGAAAGATAATTTCGTAGTCATTGGGATCATGCTGTCGTTCCCGCAACCAATCCTGAACCTTGAAGGCACAAAAAAAGGACTGACCCTGGTCAAACATTCGACTGAGTTGCAGACGGAGGTTATAGGAATCAAATCTAGCCATACTTGAGAATATTGGGAAAAGACGAAGGACATTCAGACTGATTTCAGTCTAACGCGACCATTGGATTGGTGAGGATAGGCTATTGAGCTAAACCTGGATAGAGCAACATAGTCGGTAGGATGAGCAAGCTTTTTGGTAAACTAGTTTGTAACAATAGCAGCCTTAGCCAAATCAAATTTTTAACTAAAACTTTAGATTTGACGAGGGGTTCTGCTAAAATTTTCTAGGTTTCTATCACTTTTAGACCAATGGCAGCAACGCGGGCAAGAATTGCACTAGACGCTATGGGCGGCGATCACGCTCCCGATGAAATTATTGCTGGAGCCATACGCGCCTCCGCGGAACTGGATGTCGAGATTCTACTGGTGGGCGATCGCGCTCAAATCACGGCCTATCTCCAACAGCATGGCTCCCATTCCCAAAATCTAGAAATTGTGGAGGCTGAAGCGGCCATATCGATGGAAGAGGAAGCAGTTACTGCCGTCCGTCGTAAACCTAAAGCCTCTATTAATGTGGCCATGGAATTGGTAAAACAAAAACGGGCTGATGCGGTGGTGTCGGCAGGCCATTCCGGTGCAGCAATGGCGGCGGCTTTGTTACGGTTAGGACGTTTAAAGGGAATTGATCGTCCGGCGATCGGAACGGTTTTTCCCACTTTACTGGCCGATAAATCGGTAATCGTTCTGGATGTGGGGGCCAATGTGGACTGCAAACCCAAATATTTAGAACAATTTGCCCTGATGGGAAGCATCTATAGCAAGTACGTCATGGGCACGGAAGAACCCAAAGTGGGACTGCTCAATATTGGAGAAGAAGCCACCAAAGGGAATGAATTGGCTCTCCAGGCCTATCAACGATTACAAGACAATCCTCACCTCCTTTTTATCGGTAATGCGGAAGGTCGGGATGTTCTCTCTGGCAATTTTGATGTCATTGTCTGCGATGGCTTTGTGGGCAATGTTGTACTCAAGTTTGCCGAGGCAGTTGGGGGTATTGTACTGAATATTTTAAAAGAAGAATTACCCCAGGGATGGCGCGGTCAATTGGGAACGCTACTCCTCAAACCCAATCTCAAACGGATTAAACAACGCATTGATCATGCAGAACATGGTGGAGCCTTGCTGTTTGGGGTAGATGGCATTTGTATCATTAGTCATGGTAGTTCCCGCGCCCCCTCGATTTTTAATGCAATCCGTTTAGCAAAAGAGGCTTACGATAATCGGGTTTCGGAACGCATTCAATCCTGGACAGATGGCATAGACAGTGCTGAAATCAGTTCATTACTGAATAGTGAACTTTAATCCTCAAAGCAGAATGACATTACTCGCTAAATTCAGACAATATTGATACAAGTATTAATCGGGAGCAAGGGATTGGACAGCCTTAAAACGGGAATCACCATCATTGGCAGTGGCTCGGCTACCTCAGCCCAGCTTTTAAGCAATGAGGATCTCAGTGAGATGGTGGAGACCTCGGATGAATGGATTCAAACCCGCACGGGAATGCGTCAACGTCATATCTGTTCTCCCGATGAGTCCTTAGCGGATTTAGCGGCTCAGGCGGGTCATAGGGCTTTAGAAATGGCAGGGCTAGGTGCAAACGAGATCGATTTAATTATTTTGGCCACTTCTACCCCTGATGATTTGTTTGGGAGTGCTGGCAAAGTCCAAGCTTTATTGGGCGCGTCCCAAGCCGTTGCTTTTGATCTGACTGCCGCCTGTTCGGGGTTTGTGTTTGGCATGGTAACTGCGGCCCAGTTTCTTCGCACTGGAGTCTATCAACGGATTTTGCTGATTGGTGGTGATCTGCTTTCCCGTTGGGTAGATTGGTCAGATCGATCAACCTGCGTCTTGTTTGGAGATGGTGCAGGGGCCGTGGTGCTCCAGGGTCAGTCTGATCGAGATCATCTTTTAGGGTTTGAAATTTATACCGATGGCAATCTCAATCATTCGCTCAATTTGGGTTATCAAGGACAACCGCGATCGCTGACTGAGGAGAAAACAATTAGCCAAGGAAATTACCAGCCGATTAGTATGAACGGTCGAGAGGTCTATCGCTTTGCGGTGGCACGGGTTCCTGAAGTGATCGAGAAGGTTTTGTTCAAGGCACAACTAGAGATAACGGCGATCGATTGGTTAATTTTGCACCAAGCCAACCAGCGAATTATGGATGCAGTCGGCGATCGCCTACAACTTCCTTCAGAAAAAATTATTAGTAATCTGGCCCAGTATGGCAACACTTCGGCGGCTTCTATTCCCATCGCCCTAGATGAAGCAGTCCGAGCCGGAAAGATTCAAACCGGAGATTTGATTGCCGCTTCTGGATTTGGAGCCGGACTTAGTTGGGGAGCTATCCTGTTCCGTTGGGGGTAAGATTGCCAAGGTCACAGTTAATAGCCAATGATAATTTGACCCATTAATATGGCCAAAACAATAATGGCTAAATGTTGAGGCCAAAGAATTTTAAGGGATTGGCGACCAATTTTTTGAGTAATTAACATGGCAGCTAACGACCCAACAATTAATAAGCATCCTTGCAAAAAAGCAATGACCGCAGGATGAGCGATGAGAATGGGTAAATGTTGACCCGATAAACCAAAGGTTGCCATAAAAAGCGGCATAATTGTCCCCGCTTCTCCCATCCCTAGACGCAGATAATGGGCCAGATTACCGGCTAAAACTAGAGGCAGATAACCATAGGCTAATTCAACAAAAGAGATATGACTGAGAATGCCTTTTTTAGGGATCAATTGATGGCTTAGTAGGGGAATAAGAATCGGTAAACTTAGGGTAAGAAATGCGGCTAAAAAATGAAATGCAAACGGTTCAAGATTCAGATGTAAACCCCATTCTAGATTGATTTCTGGTAGTCGTCTTAAAAATATACTATTGAGCAAAAGAAATAACAGAGCAACTTCGTAGGCACGGGGAACATGGGTTGTCCAAAGCTCGATCGCCGGTGGACGCAGATTAAATTCCACAGAGCGATGGGGACAGGCTTTTAAACAGGTCATGCAGAGAACACAATCCCGATTATCTTCCAATTGGGCCGGATGGGAATACAGGGGACAACCCGCCGTTTCTTGCCCTTCTCCCTTTTGGGGGCCACCCTTATAACATTGATAGGTATTACATTCGGCGGAACAAGTTCCCTGTTGGGCCCGTAATTCAGTCATCGCCAGTTTGGCAAACAGACCATTCATGCCGCCAATCGGACAAAGGTAACGACACCAAAGACGACGTTCAAAAATAGCAGAACAAATCATTGCTCCGGCCGTAATTAACAATAATAACCAGGCGGAAAGATAGGCCGTATTTTGTAAATGCCAGAGTTCTTCCCAAAGCAAAATTAAAGTAAAAAGTCCAAATAAAAACCAACCACCCCATTTTTCTAGCGTTTGCTTCGGCCATTTTTTTAACGTGCGAGGCAAGAGCCAGAGGGACAGTTTTTGAGTAATTTCACCGTAGATCATAAAGGGACAAACCGCACACCAAAGTCTGCCAACAAAGGGAAAACTAATCAAAACCAGGGGCCACCACCAAGCCCAAAAGAGATTAAGGGCAAAATTTTGATCACGAGTTTGGGGGCCGACAAATAAAATAATCACGATCGCCGCAAAGGCCCAGGTGGTAATGCCATAGTTAATCCTGTCGGGCCACCAAGCACTGCGAAGAAATTGACGTAATCGGGAATAGGCGTTGAGTAAATTCAAGCGAAATTGTTTTTTCTTGCTCTGGGAAGGCCAAATGATTTCTTCTGTAATTTTTGTATAGCCCTGAAGTTGAGTAACAGCCCGTTCAACTAGGTTGGAAAGTTCCCGTAAATTATTGGGAAAATCGTAGGCCTGTAGTTTTCGTAGGGCTTCAGGGGTGATGGGTACAACGTCTATGCCCTTGGCTTTACAGGCTAGACTGATGTAGTAGTTTACATAGTCGTCAATATCAGCTTTTCTGACTCGTAGCGGGGGAACTTTAATGTTTTTGGGAAAAAGAGCGTTAAGAGAAGAAACAATAGTTTCTGAGATGGCAATAATGCGAGCTTGGCTAACTTGTTCGGGGGCAATTTCTTCCTCTTCACGACTGACCGGATGGTAGGTTTTTTGTTGAATTAATTGGGCTATTTTAGGTAATAATTCCTGGGGTAATTCTTGAATATTATTTAATAGCAACGTGCCTTTACCCAGGGCTGCCAACAGACCCATTTTGCCGTTGGCCCGACCAAATAACTCGGCTCCATTCCCCTTTAAATTGGCACAATTGACCTTAATCATCGGTTCTTTACGATATTGATCAGAACCAAAGTGAATCAGGGCTGCCATATTATCTTTTTCTAGACCAGGTTCTCCAAAAATCAACACCGCTTCGTCTGTTTCAAACGATTCCCTAAGCTGCGATCGCAATTTAACCGCATAACGACTTTTCCCCATAATGGCCCGACGGGCTTTCGGCACAATATAGGAGCGTAAAACCGCATGACGCTGCTGTTCAAAGAATAACTGAGCCGATAATTCCTGAACTTCCGCAGCCAGATATTGGGAAAAAGCTTGGGTAATTTGGGGATATTGACGAACAAACTCTCGAAAAGTATTGGCTTCCAAAAACAAAAATTCACATTGTCCGGCTGTCACCACCGATCGCCGCACCGGTTGATCGAGAATTAAGGCTCCCAGATTAATCACTTCCCCTGGTAGCAAACCTAAATTTTGGGTTGTTCCCTCCAGATGCCCCTGATAAAGAACATAAAGTCCCTGGGGTTTCGTTCCTGCTTCCACCACCATTTGCTGATCCGCCAGGGTGAGAGATTGTAGATGGGGCGCGATCGCCGTTAAAATCTCCTCATTCAATAAACTTAATTCTGTTCTTTCCTTGAGCCAGATTACAATATCGCTAGATAACATTAGCCGCTCCCCCGAATTGATCGAGCATTTTACCCCTGCATGGTTCCATCCCTGACGACAGTTACTAACGCTTCTCTTTGTATTTCAGAACAAACGTCCGATCCGTCTTCTAATAATCAGTCTGCTCTAAAATTATCGCTAATTTTGCCAACCTATAACGAGAGTGGCAACATTACAGAAATTGTAGCGGTACTAACTCGGCTGCTTGACCCTGTATTGGAAGAGAATTACGAATTGATTGTAGTCGATGATGATAGTCCTGATTATACGTGGAAAATTGCCCTAGCATTGCTGGAGTCTTACCCCCAATTGCGGGTTATGCGCCGTACTGAAGAAAAGGGTCTTTCCACGGCGGTAATTCGGGGTTGGCAAGCAGCCAGAGGTGAAATTTTAGGCGTAATTGATGCCGATCTTCAGCATCCGCCCGAAGTGTTATTGCAATTACTTCAGGAAATGGAACAGGGGGCTGATCTGGCTCTGGCTAGTCGTCATGTGGAAGGGGGAGGGGTCAGTGAATGGAGTATGATTCGCCGTATTCTTTCTAGGGGGGCGCAAATGCTCGGCTTACTCATTTTGCCGGAAGTGATTAGTCGTCTTTCCGATCCCATGAGTGGCTATTTTATGGTCAAACGTAAGGCGATCGCCGGTAAAACCTTAAGTCCGGTGGGTTACAAAATTTTAGTTGAAGTGGTTGCTAGGGGAAAAATCCGTTGGATTGGAGAAGTGGGGTATGTTTTCCGAGAACGGCAGAGTGGAGAGAGCAAAGTTACCAGTCAGCAATACTGGGAATATTTACAGCATTTAATTCGATTACGTCTGTCCCTATCATCTCGCTTTATACAATTTTGTTTAGTTGGTTTAACAGGGGTTGTGGTTGATATGGGTTTTCTTTATCTACTCCATGATCCCAGTACCCTTGGCTTACCCCTAACCCGTAGCAAGATTATCGCGGCAGAACTGGCAATTTTAAATAATTTTTTGTGGAATGATCTTTGGACTTTTCGGGATGTGGCCCAGCGTCAACCTGGTAAACGTCAACGGATCAAACGCTTTCTTAAATTTAATCTCATTTGTTTAGTGGGTTTGATCCTCAATGTCATTTTGCTTAACCTATTGGTTAACTTATTTGGTTTAAATCATTATCTAGCTAACTTTCTGGCGATCGCCCTAGTAACTGTATGGAACTTCTGGTTTAATCTGAAACTCAGTTGGCGGGTTACAGATGTTTAATCGCTTGATAAAGTCTAGACATCTCTGCTAAGAAGAGGATAATTGTACAAAGATGGAAAATAGAACTGCTATGTGAATTCTTATTCAAAGGTAAAGTTTTGTTACGGAATTCAACATTTCTGTTAACCAATGACTAATGACTTAGGCCTTTCGGTTAAGATTCGTTATCTTTTCCTCGCAACTCTTGTCGAGAAATTTTCAATTGTTTCCAAAGTTGACGAATTTCTTGATAAGCTTCTTCTGGTGTGATTTTGCCATTGGTTTCTAGACCACAGAGATAAATAATGCGTTGGGCAAATTCTTGAAGATTGGCATTGAAAACTAAGTTTTCTGGGGTAAATGCTCCCTCATAGGAATGGTGAGGATACAGAAATTTTTCTATCGGATCGGGTTCAGTTGGGTGTTGATTAGACATGAGGACTCCTCAATTAAATTAAATAAGTAACAAGAAATAATTACCAGAAGGGTAAGTTTCTTAATTAAGGCAATTTTTTGCTTTGATGGGACTCCATAGGGATGAGAACATCATCCAAAATTGTCACTGCACATTAGTTTATTTAGTCTATTGATCAAATATTTTTATTGGTACAAAAACAAGATTGTTTTATTTTGCAGACTAATTTACTAATATTTGCATACGATTATAACCCCATGAGCAAATAGCAAAGGTTAAGAAAAAGATAAGATTTGATTTACTTCTGTTTAATTTCCAGTCTAACTATCAAGATGACTTCCTTGGGTTTTGACTAATAGAGCTACGATTTGCATTTTCTTTAAGGCGCGAAGTAAGCGTTGGGCCTGGGGACGATAAAGAGGTATTATTAAAGTATTAGGAAGATCATTGAATAATGCCCTTGCCTGTTGAAGAGAACAACCTGAAATGCGACTGATAGTATTCGCTCCATCAAAAATAAAATCCTGATTGATAATCTTTTCTATTCGTATTCGCCAGGTTTTAGGTTTTAAATCACGCACCTCGATTTTTATTAAGCTTTCAATGGTAGCTAATACTACTAGGCGATCGCCTTCTCTGAGTAAAACATCATCAGAAGGAAATAATAAAGAAGGGTGATTACTCGACTGGTGCAACAAAGGAATAATACTATAACCGTAAGCAACTTCTGCAAGTAATAAACCGACCAATGTATCCTGATTTTCAATATGATATTCTGTCACCAGAATAGTTTGATGGTGAAGCCGAAAAAGATTGAGAATATTTTCTCCAAAGGCAGCCCCAACAAAAACTTCTGCGGCTAATCGATAGGTTTCTAATACCTGAGCTTTAGGCAATAATCCCATTAAACTATGGCTTAATCCCTGGCGAGAAGTCCGAATAACTAAGTTTGCTCTGGGATTAATTTTATGGGTCGTCAAAGCGACTTCTAGATTTAACATATCGTCATCAGTTACCACGACAACACTATTGGCTGTTGCTAAATTTACTTTAGCAAAATTTTCTTCTAGGGATTGATTAACAATGGGAATATCGGGTAAAAGACGGAAATCAAAATCAAATTTAAGAGTGATACCGATAAGGGGTTGCTTCCAGGTTTTTAAGAGACGAGCAACCCGTTGACCAATGCGTCCTAAACCTAAAAGAACAATATGGTTTTGTTTGGGTAAAGTCAAACGTTTACGGGCAAAAATAAATTTCGTAGCTAAAAGACTTTCTGTTAATAAGGCATAAAGAATACCGACAAAAGCAATGCCCGCTAACGTTAACAATAATGCTAAAGGTTCCAACAGCCAACGGTAGTTTTTGACTTCTTGAAGTTCAGCAAATAGATCTCCATAACCACCTAAAAGTAACACAAAAGTTCGATATAATGCGCCTAAAATTCCGATCTGAGGAATGGTTAGATAAAATAAGAGTGTTCCTAATATTAACAAACCTAAAATTACCAATCCGGCAAATAGGATTACAGGACGAGATTGCACTGCTAATTTGAATTGTTGCCAATGTTCTAGTTGGGTTTCTAGCCAGAGAGGTTGTTTGCTTAGGGTAAAATTATTTAAGGTTTTCTTGGGGGGATATTGTAAATTAGAAAAAAGATTATCTACCGCTTCGATAGCAATAATAACATCGTTAATTCTAATAAATTCTTCTCCGTCCCATTGATGAAAACCCCAATCCTCTGAAATTTCCCCTCTTTCAACACTCAAAATACGGCGATCGCGGCGATTTAAATCCTGAAGTCGAGACTGATTTAACCCAGGATGATTGGAAAAAATAGGAATGCGAATAACTCGTAACCATTGCTTTTCCAACTCAAAAAAACCGAGGGTTTCATTCCCTAACGCAGCCAGCGCGAAAGCATTAGCAGGCAAATCTAGGGGATCATAGGCAATAAAATTGCCCAGTTGTTCTCCTAATAACTGATTGAGGTGAGTTTGTCCTGATCGTACTACTAAACGAGTGGTGGGATTTAATTCTCGAATCATGAGGGCGGTTTCAATATTAACTTCCTCATCACTGGTGACTAATAAAGCGGCTCGACATTGGGCAATATTGGCACTTTCCAGAACTGGTAAATGACTACAATTGCCGATAATTAATTGTTCCAAAAGAGAGGGCACTTTAGGGATTTCGTAGTCATTAGGCGTTTGTTTTTCAATCGCGATAATCTTGACATTAAAGGAACTCAGAGCCACCACACACTGTTGCCCTAAATTGCCTAGTCCACAGACTAAAAAAAAATCTAACGACATGGAAAGAACTAAGTCATAGCTTGTTGTAATTGAGCTTTAACTTTCCGTAGCCGTTCCGAATAACTTCGCAAAAGTTCCAAGGCAAACATCGGAGTTTGTTGCACGGCAAAAAAGAAATGTTCTTTTTCCATGGCCGCCAGGCGAACTTCAGTTTTGGCGATCGCCGTACAGAAGCGTCGGTGGTCTTCATGAACTAACGCTCTAACACCAAAAGCATCTCCTGCCTGCAACGTTTCTAGCAATTTACCTTCCAAATACATTTCGACTTCTCCCTCAATCAAACCATACATTAATTCACCGCGATCGCCGGCTTCAAAAATGACTTCTCCCGTCTTAAGTATTTTTTCAGGGTGATTTTCAAAAATAAGAATAGAATCAATCGGTTTTAACATCGCTACAAAATATAGGGGTTTTAAGCTACTTTTTGAGTAGCAGTTTAGTCTTGAGACTCTAAACTTAAACCTCAAGTAATTAGATCATACTGGGATAGATTGACACCAAGTGTTAAGAGCAGAATAAGATTCGATTAAAGTCAAGCCACGCATAGAATCAATCCATCAGTCCAATTAATCCTTAGCGTACAAAACAGGGAAAAATACTTAGAGAGAATAGATGGCAAAATAGTGTAACAAGAAAGAATGGATAAAATCAAAAAATGTGAACTAAAAACAGAAAGCATTAATAGAGAATTATTTGGGACTATATCCGTTCCATTGTTATTCCTCAAAATCAAATTCGTCCATATCTTCTATTCTTGTACGTCGTTTTGCTGGACGTTGCCAGAGTAAGGGTAAGAAAGCCCCTAAAATGAGTCCAAAACCGATACAAAAGGCAAGGAGAATACCAACAGGTAATTGTATGGACTCAAAAACAAATAAACGTAGAGAGACAGGGGTAATATTTTGAACGGCAAAAACCGCGATCGCCGCAAAACCTAGAGCGATCATTAAAGAACTTAAAAAGTTAGTGATAAAAGTCATAGATACCCCTAAAAACTTAGGGATTCGTTGTCGTTGTTGGGTTCAGATCGGTAGGCAGGGGAGGACTCTCCAACTCTGGAGTATTGGGTGTGACAGGAACACTGGTCGGAACAGGTGTTAAGGCCTGTTTCCAATCCTTAATCAAGTCTCTGGCCGTGTTATAGGCGGCACTTTCCTTGGGAATCACTCGTGCTAGGCGAATCGCTTCTGATAAAGAAGCCTCACTGGCTTTTTCCTGGGCTAGGGATAGGAGTTGATAGCTCCATGTATTAATCGATTGAATCCGCTGACTGCCTGCTTCCGTTGAGAGGGGAATTTGGAGAATTAAACGAATGGCATTGGAGAGAGATTCCGGTGTCCGAGTTTCTGCCAGCGCGTTTGCCCGTTGCAGGGTTTTCTGAGATTGAATTTCCTGCTGCCAAAGATTGATATTTTTACGCGCTTCAGGATACAGAACTCGTCCAGAGCGAACTTGAGATGCCGTACTAATCGCTGAGGCATAGTCTTGATTGGCAGCGATCGCTTTTGCTTGATCGAGCAAGGGTTGATCCTCTTGGCGTTCTACCATTGTCTGCCATTCTCGCATTTCTTGACGGGCTTCGGAATAAAGAGCGCGATCGCGGCTAATACTAGAAGCTTGATCGATGGCCTGTTGCAGATCGCCAACATTACCGGAGTCAGCTAATTCTTTCGCCTTAGTCAGTACTGGTTTATCTTCATAGATTTGAATTTGCTTTGTCCAATTATTGATATCTCGCAGAGCATCTTGATAACGGGGATTGCTATCGGGAACCAGTTTGGCCTCGGCGATCGCGGTCGTTAAATCTGCGACCGTACCCGATTCAGCCATTTGTCGAGCCTTAGCCAATTGGGTTAAAGCCGTTTCCTCCGTGCGCCAACCTTGGATTAATTCTTGCGCCACCATGTAAAGGGGACGAGTTTGATCGGCAATCCTTTCCGCCGTTGAAATGGCCGATTGAATGCCCTCTAGCGTTCCCGATTGAGCATCACTGCCAGCCGTTCCCAGTAACTGCCATTCGTTAGTATCTTCCGCCGGAAAAATATTTTCTGGAATACGATCAACGGTGCTGGCCAGGGTTTGCCAATCCTTGTCATCAATTAGATTTTGAATAAAGTTCTGTAATTTTTCCTTGGCTTTATTTATTAAACCCAAAGATTCCTGATAGGCATAACTTTCCTTGGGAATTTTTTGAGCTTCGGCGATCGCTTTTAGCCAATTGTCAATGCCACCCCGACGCAAAATCCGATAAGCCGTGTCTAATTTACTGCTTTCTTCCTGGGCTAACTGAATATTTTTAACGCTTTGATCGTATCTCGTCGTTCCCCAGTAACGATTATCTAAATTCAACAACTTGACTGCTGCCCGAAAAGCATCATTCCAGCGTGCCTTCCGCAGGTTATCCTCGACCTCGGCAAAAATAGCCTCTCCTTTTTTCCAGGTCTCTTGCCAACTACTAATGCGTTCTTCCACTAATTTATAGGCCTGTACCTGATTGGGAATGCGTTTTACCGTGGCGATCGCTTCATCTAACTTGCCATCTTGGAAAGATTCATCCGCTAAACTCACAATTTCATTGGCCCATTCTTCAATGCTACGGTTTGCTTCGCCATAGAGAGGGTGATCCTTGGGCAAGCTTGCTACCAATTTGATCGCCTGTAATAGACTATCCACCGTTCTATCATCCGCAGATAACTGAGCACAATATAAGCGCATAGAGGCGGAGGCGATCGGCCAAAAAATGCGAGAACACTGGGGACTTTTGGGCAACTTAAACAGCATGTTCGTTGCCGTAAAGCCAATCCCTCCTGACACCAAAATCAGCACAATCGCCCAAAACTGATAGGGAAACCGTTCGGCTTGACGCTGAACCTGCTGATAAGCTTGGCGACTAACAGATTGTAAATTATTCATCAGAGGAGGCCGTTGATGGTCTGGAGGAGTCGGGTTTGAAAACACAGTATTATCAGGCTAGGGAATTGAGGACACCGAGAGAGGATTTAATCTCTGGACGACTAAGATCAGGAATTTTCTGAAAGCAGGAAATTTTTGACCTATCTTAGCATTACTTTGACGATCTCCCTAGGCATTTTTCCTTAGCCAACCCATTTTTTCTCCAAAACAACAGAGAGTGATCGCCGCTTAACGAAATCTTCGCTAGACCAGGAGCGATCGCTTTTCCTCAAACGCTTTAAACTACAACGCAACTGTTGACAGACTACTCGGTTCAATGACCTTATCAATGAGTCCGTATTCCTTCGCTTCGGCTGCGGACATAAAATAATCCCGGTCCGTATCCTTGGCAATTTTCTCGATGGTTTGGCCAGTGCGAAGGGCCAACATTTCATTGAGTTGCTGACGAATCCGCAGAATTTCCTGGGCCTCAATTTGAATATCCGTTGCTTGACGACGACCGGTACCCCCCATCGGTTGGTGAATCATGATACGGGCATGGGGCAAGGCTAATCTTTTACCCGGCGTACCGGCGGCTAATAAAAACGATCCCATTGATGCCGCTAAACCCACACAGATTGTCACCACTTCCGACTTAATGTATTGCATGGTGTCGTAGATGGCCATGCCTGCCGTTACCGATCCCCCCGGAGAATTGATATACAGATAGATCGGTTTACTGGGATCATCGGAGTCAAGATAGAGTAAAAAAGCGACAATGCGGTTGGCGATCGAGTCATTCACTTCTTGACCCAGAAAAATAATTCGTTCCTGGCTTAGACGAGTATAGATATCGATCCAACGCTCATACTGACTACCGGGCAGACGATAGGGAACACTGGGAACACCAATAGGCATAGGTCAAAAGGTCAAAAATATTCAAAAGGACAGAGGACAACAAGGCAGGAGTGTAAAAACTTAGCGTAGAGCCGCAAGCGGTTGGGGCAATTGCTTGGAATTTTCTAAGACCTTATCAATTAATCCGTACTCTTTAGCCTGTTCTGGGGTGAGATAAAAAGTACGATCCAAGTCTTTGGCCAATTTCTCAACGGTTTGACCCGTCGTTTGGGAAAGAATTTCTAGCATGGTACGTTTATTGTCGAGTACCTCCTTGGCCCGAATTTGGATATCTGTGGCCTGCCCTCTTGCTCCCGTACGATTTTGATTCAGGACAATGGTGGCATGGGGTAAACTAGCTCGAAAGCCCTTCGTTCCGGCCGCAAGGATCATAGCAGCCGTTCCCATAGCTTGACCAATACAGATGGTATGGACGGGGGGTTTAATATAATTAATCGTGTCGCAAATCGCAAAAGCTTCTGTTTCAAACCCGATCGCATCCCCTGTGTACCAGGAAGTTCCCGTTGAATTAATATAGAAAAAGATCGGTTTATCGGGGTCATCAAATTGCAAGAAGAGGAGTTGGGCGATGATTAATTGCGTCACATCCAGCCCGACTTGCTGTTTATGCTCATCGGAAGAAAACAGCGGCATTCCCAAATAAACAATCCGTTCTTTGAGTAACAGGGACTCTAGATCGGGAGGTGGAGTACGGAAAGACATATCTCCGTAGTAGGCAGTTTGAACCGCTTTAATTTCCATTGTTACTTTGCTAGTCAGGTTAGGGCTAAAGACAAACGCGATTTTGGCAAAATGTTGTCTGTTTTTTTAGTCTAGTTATGTATTCTAGCGCAGATCAACTTCCGAATCATGGCCCGAATCATTGCCACAAAAAACAACCCGATCTCCTTAACTGAAGTCGGGCATAGAGGCTTTTAATTAATTTCCAGCAATTGCTAACCGCCAAAAACCTAAAGAGGAGATTTCTAATCAGTAGAATAGCGGGGACGGGAGCGACGACGCTGAAACTTTTCTGCTTCATGCCCGTTGCCGTAGGGTCGTCTTTTTCTGGTCAGATAGGAACTGCTTTGATCGCGATCGCTCTCATAGACATCCAGATAAACCGTTTGACCCACCGTTGCCGCTGCCACCTCTAGAACAGTGCAGATAGCATTCAGATTGCGGCCACCACGCCCAAAGATACGACCCTTATCTTCACCTTCTATGGCCACTCGAATCCAAACCCGTTGTTTACGGTTCGCTTGTTCACAGTCAACGCGCAGAGAATCAGAAGCCGATAAAAAAGGGGTTATTAAAAAAGAGACCAATCCCATGTAGTCGGGACTATGAATTTGAGGAGAGACAGCAAGAACCATTACATTTATGCTTTGAGTTGTTCAAATACTTGAGCTTTCTCTAGTAAGGAGCGCACTGTATCAGTGGGCTGAGCACCTTGCTTGAGACGCTGGATAATTGCAGGTACATCAAGGCGAGTTTCATCAGTACGGGGATTATAAAATCCTAACTCTTCCAAGGGACGACCATCACGGCGACTAGTACTGTGCATAGCCACAATACGATAACTCACTTCTCTTTTTTTACCGAAACGTTTTAAGCGCAACTTGATCATAAGTTCTTCAAAATTCACCTTTCCGATTCTATCGTATTCCTGGCATTCTGGTGCATTTTCTAAGATCTAAGGCCTGTCAAGGGTTAAGCGAGGAGCCTATTTTCAAAAGCTTAGATCATCCTAGAGTTGACTTCTGAATTACAATAATCAGGATACAAATCTTTACATATTGTCGAATCACCGAAAATTATGGCCGCTAACGTTGAAATCTATACCTGGAGAACTTGTCCGTTCTGTATTCGTGCAAAATCCCTGCTCAAGCAAAAAGACGTAGATTTTACGGAATACTGTATTGATGGGGACTCTGCCGCTCGTAGTGCCATGAGCGATCGCGCCAATGGTCGTTCTAGTCTGCCTCAGATTTTTATCAATAATCAGCACATTGGAGGCTGTGATAATCTCTACGCACTCAATGCTCAGGGTAAATTAGATGCCCTGTTAGTTGCTTAATTGCTTTTCTGTACGTTTTACCATTTTTTTAGCAGGATAATTGCCGTGAAATTTGCCTTTATCATTGACCCCTTGGCCCGTCTCGACCCAGGCCATGACACCACTGTCGCCATTATGGAAGCCGCCCAGCGTCTTGGCCATGAGGTCTGGATCACAGAAATGAATCAGTTAAGCGTGGTCAATGGTAAAGCCTGGGCAACCTTACAAAAGCTTAAACTTAATCCGGTATCCCTCATTGAGGGGCGTTGGGTGGCAGAGGCTCGATGGTATGACATTCAAGAAACGGGTTTTTTCTGTCTAGAAACAATGGATGGAGTCTGGATGCGAAAAGATCCCCCTGTCACCATTCGTTATCTCTATGCCACCTATATTTTGGATTTAATTGATCCCCAAAAAACCCTGCTGATTAATTCTCCCCAGGGATTACGGGAAGCGAATGAAAAAATGTACACTCTGCAATTCCATGAGGTAATGCCCGCAACCATTGTCAGTCAAGACAAAGCAGTTATTCGGGAATTTGTAGAAGAGCATGGTTCGGCTGTCCTGAAACCCTTGGGAGGAAAAGCAGGGGAAGGAATTTTATTTTTAGAACCCGGCGATCGCAATTTTAATTCGATGATTGAAATCAGTACTCAACAGGGGCTGGAACCTGTGATGGTGCAGCGTTTTTTACCAGAAGCGAAGGAGGGGGATAAACGTATTATTTTACTTAATGGGGAAGCGATCGGAGCCGTCAATCGCATTCCGACGGGTAAAGAATTTCGCGGTAATATGGCTGTTGGTGGAAGGGTTGCTAAAACGGAAATTACACCCAGGGAACAGGAAATTTGTCAGCGTTTAAGTCCCAAGTTACAAGCAGATGGTCTTTATTTTGTCGGCATTGATGTGATCGGAGGTTATCTGACGGAAGTGAATGTCACCAGTCCAACGGGAGTGCGAGAAATTGATCGACTCCAGGATGTCAGTTTAGGAGAGACGGTCATTCGTTGGTTAGAATCTTATCGTGCTGAAAATATCTAATCCACCGGCGATCGCGCTTTCTCAACACTTAACTTCCATCGGCTGACATAAAGATAAAAATGATGTTGCAGAGACTTTCCACAACATCAAAAATATCTCAGAACTTTAGTGTTAGATCGTCTTAGATATCGTCCCAGCCTGATACGCCAGAAGACATAACATAGCTGGTAACAGTGGCCTCAAAGAAATTAGCCTTGGTATGACCTTCTTTTTTGGTATCAGAAAAACGCTCTAAATGAGTATAGGGACTCTTATCGTATTTAGAGTCTTTAAATAAAGGTTCTAACCCGATTGCTCGCAGACGCATATTGGCTAAATATTTAGTGTATTGCTCTGTGCTGTTTTCGGTGATCCCCAAAATGTTATTGCCAACAATATGATTTGTCCAACGACATTCTTGCTCTACGGCTCCCGCAAACATTTCATAAACTTGATCAACAGAATAAGGAAAAATTTGCATGGCTTCAGGCAATAGTTTTTGGTAAAGTCGAACGTGACTTAATTCATCCTTTATATGTTCAGCAAGGTTCGTTAGTCCCTGCCCGTCCTTCACAGAACAGCTAATAGTCACCTACTAGAACAGACCATATCACCTTCCCCATTGGGAAGCCCCCCATTTCGGACTACTTAGCCCTACGCCTCTCGGCTGGTCGTTGCACCTTCAGACTCGACGACATCCCAAGCATCTAACCAAGCCTTCTTATATCGAACATTACTGATTTGAGAAGGATCTATACCGAGTTGAATCGCTAATTCCTTATTCGAGCAAGTAGAAAGTTTTTTAATAACTTCAATTCTTTTCTCGATAGGGATTTTACTATTCAATCCTCGACTATTTACAGTTTTGGTAATACCATTCAGAGACTCATACTGGTTCCAAATAGAAGTTAGTCGCTTTCTATGGCGAATCAAAGAAACGTAACGGCTATGCAATCCATACTTAAGTCCAATCTCCGTGTTGTCAAGTCCATCAATAATGTCTTGAATTAACATTAAATATTGGGCATTTGTAAGTTTAGCCATCCCATTATCCTCCGCTTTTGATGGAGGCTTTAAACCTATTTGGATCGCATGGCGGATGTTCTCTGATGGAGTTACCAATTCTAAATTAGTTAGCTGGTTATTTGCTTTGTTTCCATCAATGTGATTAATTTGAAATCCGTCTGGAATTTCGCCGTTGAATGCTTCCCAAATTACTCTATGAGCCAACCAAACTTTTCCATAGCAAGAAAATTGACTATAGCCACTTGTGCCTTTTGTCATTTGCTTAAACCCAGAACCTCTGGTTTTCAACATAGAACCATCATCAAAGATTCTATACGGCAACATTGGATGTTTCGCTTCCATATCATTTCCTCTTCATCTACGAGATGAATTATGACATGAGAGAGTTCGTCTTGTCCACTTGGCTCAGGATTGTCTCTGTGAGATATTCCCTGAATTAAAGGGGTTTTTCAATTGGAATTACTTCCAAAAGCCGCTACGAATTAACGGTTAATCATTTTGAAAATGTCGGCTGAACCAGGCATTAACATCCGTGAAGCTAAGTTGTAAAAGTAAATAACGCGAATACCCATCTTTTCAGTAGGGGCTAGAACATACCATTATCTTTGAAAACCTAAAGATACTCACCCTCTGTTCGTTGAACCTTCTCCCAATATGGGGGCTTGGCTGCTGATCGCCCATTATTAAGATCAAATCCCTTACGGCTTTCGATCAATCCCTTAATTTTTTTCTGCTCTCGCTCCATTACGTTTGTCATTTCTAACTTCGCTTTGGCATAAAGGCTTTAGGGGGTTCCAGCAATTTGGCGAGTTTTCACTGACATCTCACGATGCTAGGGGGCCTTAATTTAACCCATTGTAAAAATACAAACCTTCTAGTAAATAATCTGCCAAAAGGGCAATAAAGTAATTTTCTTGAGTCGAATTATCTACATACTTTTGATACAGTCCCGCAATAAATTGACAACGATCTTTTAAGACCTTATCTGTACGCCAAAAATCATAAACAGCAGTTCTTTTTTCAGAAGGAATAATGCTCTCAATCATGTACTGATAACTCTGGTTGTGCATTCCTTCCTGGGAAATTTGTTCTGCCATACAAAGACTAATTTCAGGAGCCGTAATCGAATTTTTAAGATGAGGAATGTTACACGTTTGGACGGAATCGAGAAAAGTTAAATAAGATAAAATTCCATCAAAAGCGTAGCGTTCATCATCGGTTAAATTCCAATAATCGGTAACATCCTGGGTAATATCTAAACGCTGCGGAATCCAGAAGTTTTCACGCATTTGCTGATATAAACCAACTGCCCAATTGTAACGAACATCATTGAGTTGCATCAAATTTGTGGTATTACCAAACCAAATAGTTCGGTTTGCCACTGAATCATCCCCCGTTGGATTAAAGATCGGGGTAATAGGCATTTTTTGAGTAGGATTATGAGTCGTCAATAGCATGGGCATTTAGAAAGTAACAGTGCATTCGTCTATAAAGACAAGCTGTCTTATTCTAGCCTAATTTTTAAAAAATAACTTCAGAAGTTTGAGTTTTCTCTCTAAAATAGTGAAGATAAAAATAATGGAAGCATCAATATAGATCACAAAATATGAAAATTAAAATATCACTTTGTTCTTGCTATTTGTTCTGAAAAATGTCATTTAATATCAAACATTAAAGGTAAAATTTCCTCGGCTAATCCCAGATATTCTTCATGAAAATAAGGGTTTTTAGGTTCCATTGGCTCTAAATTAATCAGTATAGTTCTAGCTCCAGCATAATCTGCTGAACGAACATAATTAGAGACGGGGGATACTGTTCCAGAAGTGCCGATCGCAATAAAAAGATCACAATTCCGTAAGGCTTTTTTAACGAGCCACTCTTCTTGAATGGGTAGATGTTCACCAAATAATACTGTATCTGGGCGCAATAGGGAACCACAGAGCGAGCACATAGGCAGATCTTGATGAGGTTCTTTATCTATGTAGGGCTTCAAGCTACAAGCTGGATTGTTACATCGAGTTCGTTCTACATTACCATGAATTTCAATCACGTTTTTGCTACCGGCATGTTGATGTAGTCCATCACAATTTTGAGTAATTAAGGTAAATTTTTGGTTGGCAGATAATTGAGCTTCAAATTCGACTAGTTTTAGATGGGCAATATTGGGTTGAGCTATTGCTATTTTCTTTCTTAGATCGTTATTAAATTGCCAGATAGCGGATGGATTGGTTTCCAGCAAGGAGAATTCTACATATTCTAACGGATCGATTTCATTCCACAAACCATTTTCACCACGAAAGGGACGAATTCCAGAAGCAACAGATATTCCGGCTCCGGTTAAAATAACAATGTTGTGATAATAATTAGAGTTTATAGTTTGCAAGGTTATTTCCCCTTTGACTAGTTTAAGTAATGAGACGAAATTATTTACACATGACTTTGATGTTATACAAGCTTTTCAGTCTGATTTTTGTGTAATTAATTTTGTACAACTACTTATTGATCCCGATTTGAGAAATTCAATACAGAACTCATGATACTAAATTTCTACGATAGAGTTTTTCTACCTGTAAATAATCGTTGATAGCTTTTCATGGAAAAAGGTATGATAAGACTTCTTCGATAACATCAGACATCATCAACAAAAAGTTTACAGCAAAGTATAATCGTAAGCATTCAAGGTGGTTGAAGTTCAATGGGAATTAAGGATGGGAAGGGTAAATCAAACCGCACCGCCCGACAAACAGAAGAAAGAAAATCCCA
>Ga0208854_1000079_pt1 | contig 20399 bp, 20 predicted proteins | sample LakMenEpi30Nov11_FD_150748 | JGI IMG/M metagenome (GOLD analysis project Ga0208854, IMG submission 150748) | Freshwater microbial communities from Lake Mendota, WI - 30NOV2011 deep hole epilimnion (SPAdes) | ecosystem: Environmental > Aquatic > Freshwater > Lake > Epilimnion/Euphotic zone ...
CAAAAAAGAATTGATTAAATAGCAGAAATATTTACCTAAATCAGGATACTTATTCTGCTTCTGTCTATTAGTGTAATCAGTGTTTGTTTGATTTCCTGAGTGAATTGATTCAGCTTAAATGAATTGATTGAATACGATACAAAACTTAATCAAAAAACGGCTAAATTTTAAGATAACAAGTTTTTATTACGAAGGTATAGTAGTTAATTTATGTTAAATAATTAGGAGACCTTAGAAAAATAATGTTTAAATCTCTTTCAAGCGGCTAAATTTTGCCAATATTAAAAAGATCTAAACATTTATATAGGAATTTTCATAAAAGTGAGGTACGGGCAAGGGGCTTAAGCCCCTTGTTAGCAAAACTCGTAGAGACCTTACCAAAGTAAAAAACGCTATAATCTGAGTCAATTTTAAGATGAGTTGGGAGTAATTTTTAGCTATTGCTAATTACAGAAGGAGATTGACCAATATTTCTCTCGGCAAAATATCTATTGAGAAAAGTGCTGGCAAAGGACAGGATCACTGGCCCAAAAATAAATGCTAATAAGCCACTCACGACAAAGCCGGGGACAAGGAGAGATGCTAACCAGAAGCAAAAGCCATTAACCACGAGAGAAAATAACCCTAAGGTCAAGAAATTGATCGGTAGTGATAGGGCAGCAAGAACAGGGCGAAGGACAGAATTAACTACTCCGATGACAACTGCGGCAAATAATGCGGCTGGAAAATTGGCAATATCGACTCCTGGCACAACTAAATCAACAATTAGCAAACCCAATGCAGTTGCTAAGGTAGTAAGAAGATAGGCAATGATATTGTTGTTCATATTTTTAAGCGAATAAACAATTTGAAAGAGGTAAATTTGAGTTGATGAAACCAGCTTTATTTGTAAACTGATTCATTGAGAGCTTGATCTTGTTTGGCGATCGCCCAAACGGCATGAATACTACCTGGAACCCAACCTAGTAAGGTCAGCAGAATATTGATGAACAGCGTCGAACTCACTCCAAAGGCGAGAAAGACACCAAGAGGCGGAATCAAGATGCCGAGTGCAATGTACAGTAATTTCATGATTTCTAATTCACTATTTTATGTTTTAATTTTTCAGGACTACGCAGCTACAGAAATAGATATTTAGTCTTTTGAGTCTTTTGTAATGCTGTGCCAAAATGTTTTTAGTTTTTGCTTAATAATGCCTTCTTTGATGGCGGCAGTTGAACCCGCTTTAGCAAATTGGCGATTAGTTGCGTCCTGCTTTTGCTCTAGTGGAATCGTGTTGCTATTTTGGGCATCAGATTTTGTTGTCTCATACCAATTTTTAGCACTATCAAACTTCTTTTTGATTTTTTTGTAGCGATCGCCATAACGCAATTCTAGTTCCAGATCCAATTTGGCAACCTGGGCTTTGAGATGCTTATACTGTGCCTTAAATAAGGAAGATGTATCGATTGTTAATGTCATAACTAATTGTTTTTAACCTGATGATTCTATTCACAGATAAGCTCATTTCCGAATAGTCAATTTTCTTAGAAAGAAGATCAGAAATGGGCAATTCTGTATTGCAATCTAGTAACATATAATGGTTATCGTAGAAGCTAAAAATGCTAAGCCCCTACGATATACATTGTTAACCCTAAAATGCCATTATTTTTTGCTTTTATGGTTAGCAATAGGAAAGAATATCAAGGCTTAACAACGGCTTTAACGATGACAGTACGAACACCTTTAATTTCCATTGCTAAGGGTTTAACTTTATCGAGTTGTTCCTGATTAGTTACCACCCCTGATACGGTAACTTCAGTGTTTTTGGCAGAGACAGTTAGTTGTCCACGAGGAATATTCGCCTCTAATTTACTTCGCACTTCACTGGCTAAGTCTCCCTCGGCACGTTTTTGAGGATCTCCGCCCATATTATTGCGTTGTTCCCGTGCTTGAATATCGGCATTTAGCTGTTTTTTACGGGTTTGACTTTGTGCGTCATTCTGAGTTGCAGTAGCGTTTTTGGCCGTTGCTACTTGTCCATTCGTGTCAGTTGAATTAGGAGATTCCGATGTGGTTTTAGCTCCGCCACAAGCTGATAGAGTTGCTATCAATAGAATATTGGCCAGTAGCAGTAACTTAGAATTTATGCGGATGATCTTATTCATGGTGTAATCCTTAATGGTGTTTGAGCTTTTTATTTTCCTAAGTCTTCCTATAAAAAGAAGACTTACTTTGCTCAATTGCCTAAACTCGTATGAGAGGACGGGTTGTTGGTGTTGATGTGGTGGTAGTCACAGATGTCACGGTTGGGACGGTTGACACAGATTCACTCGGCAAGTCGTAAATATACCATTCATGAATGTGATGTTTACTGAAGATGGATTCGGCTAAATTGATGTCGGAATCGGAGCCTTCAACCATAACTAAATATTCACCTTTAGCAACGCGATCGCTATAAAGATGAGCACGATCTTCAGGAATCCCTAAGCCGATTAGACCACCTGCCAAGCCGCCAGCAAATGCTCCGATAACTCCTCCCGAAATGGCTGTAGCGATCATGGTTGCTGTAGCTCCTGCCAACATCACCGGGCCGACTCCAGGAATAGCCAGAATGCCCAGACCGACCAATAAACCTGCAAAACTGCCGATACTTCCCCCCGCGATCGCGCCATCCTGAGCCGTCTCATTAGACTGATTATGATGGGAATCCAAATCACCAACATTGGCTAGCCGATTGCTAGTATTTGCTCCTGTCACTTCTGTATGGCTATTAACATCATGTCCGACAATGGAAACTCGATCCATCAAAAAACCAGTCATTTTTAATTCTCGTAAGGCAATTTCAGTGGTTTCGTAATCCGAGAATATACCGACAGCTCGTTGTTGTAAAATCATGATTTTTTCCTAAAATTAATTAGTGGGTTAACTAGAATGATATTCAGACATCACGAAAGAAATGAAAGATTCTTAAAAATGTCTAAATACTTTAATCTTGCTTTGTTATTTTGTGTTTTTGCTCTGGCACGTCTCCAGGTTTTTCATAATATATCTCTGGCTCAATACTAAAGTTATCAACTAAACCTTCTTTATCAACAGTAAAACCACTCGTTGTATCGATACTCTCAGAGCCTGCTGGATGTTGATCCAAATGTTTAAAATGGTTGCCTTCATGCTCTTTTCTCGCGGCGGTTTCGGCTGGGATAATATGCGGGTCATAGCTATCAGGGGTCGGGGAATCATTCTGGCGTGGGGCCGTTTGAGCGGTGGGAATCTTCATCATTTTTTCTCTGGTAGTTTAGGAATTTTAGTGATCAGTTGTCATGGCTCTAATCAATGACAAACTAATAAACTTTAAATCTTTAGCTTTTTATAGTTAACTTAATTAACTAGTTCATTGCTTCACGAGCTTCAGCTTTGATATCAGCAGTTGCCTCACTATCTTGCTTCCCAGCTTGTTTTGTTTTGCCGCCGGGTTGATAATCAGGACTGACAATGCTGTTATTCATTCCTTCTAGCGTTTGGGCTTTAAACTCTGTAGCCTTTTTCGCCTTAGCATTTTTGGCCTCTGGAGAATTGCCTTGTTTATTTTTACCCATTATTTCAGCTTGACTCATCGTGGCAATTTGAGGTTGATTAATGGATTGCGTAAAAGACGTTGCGGCCCAACTATTTTCAGTCCCTAGACTTAAAAAAATAGAAGATACCAGCAGCAAACTTAAGCTTGTAGTCAGAAAAAAGCGACGAAATGGTTGTAGTGAAATCATTTTTAACTCCATGAAGAATTTAATAACTTAATCATCTGTTGAGAATAAAAATCAATTTTTAGTTTAATAGTAAAGAAGGGTTACTAGTACTTGATGCCATAAATTGATCGGAGAATAGATCCGTCACGGTTTGAAGAGACAAAACCTAAAATTAGATTGATTTATGTTATTTAATACTAGTAACCAGCGATCCTAAAAAAATCTTCCCGAGGAAAGTATTCCTAAAAAATGAGAGTTTCAAATCTTCGTCAGTATGATGTGTGCGACATTCGCCTCAGCATCACAATAACAAATCAACGACTAGTCGATAGCCTTTTTCACAGAATCCTTGGCATCTTCAACAGAGTGACGAATTTTTGCCTCTGCTTGTTTTGCCTTGCCTTCTGCCTGATCTTTAGGATCTCCACTGAGATTGCCTAAGCCTTCTTGAACTTTACCTTCAATATTTTTGGCAGTTGCCTTAGCTTTTTCTTGTAAACTCATGATGGACTCCTAATGGAATGTGAGGACTTTCTGACTGAGTCGAATGAACAACTCGGTTTCTATTTCTTAAGATAATGAACGATTGGTTTATTTCCTGTTTCATTTGATTAAATTTGTATGAATTGCTTGAATATGACACAAAACTTAATCAAAAAAATTTAAGTGTTTAAACTTTTAACTCTCCCAATCAAAATTTCCCCACCGCAAGCGACGGGTATGGAAGATGTTTTGCTCGCAAACAGACGGTTTCCATTGCAATTTTAAATTTTTCGCTGCAAGCAGCGGGGAATTAAACCCAAGAGAGATCAAGAGAGATTAAAAGCAAAGACCTGTAATTTGGCAAACCATATCTTTGACTCCATCTCCAAAAGTAGAAGAGCCATTGGGTTGATTATAGTTATCATTATTGTTTTGGTTGTTAGCTTCAGGGCTATTGGCAATTTCATTACTAATATCCTCAAAACTTCTGCCATTATTAATGGCATTGCGATAGCTTTGTAATCCTTTAGCATCAGCATTTCGCCCTAAATACTCTCGGTATAAATTGTTGATAGCTTGATTAAATTCTTGGCTACTCACCAAATTGCGGCGTGCCTGAGCTAACGACCAATTTTGATTATAATTTCTTAAGTCATTAGCGTTGGCATTACGTCCTAAGACCTGAACATAGAGATCATTGATTTCATTCGTATTGTTATACGATTGGTTATAATTTCCATTATTACGAGGTCGATTATAGTCGCCATTGTTATAATTGCCATTGTTACGGGGGGAATTGTAATCATTATTATTGTAATTCCCATTATTTTGATTTCTGTTGAGAGCCTCAGGACTATTCGCAATTTCATTCCTGACTGCCTCAAAACTTACACCATTAATAACGGCGTTTCGATAACCCTGCAATCCACCAGCATCAGCATTTCGACCTAAATACTCTCGATAGACATTGTTAAGAGCCTGATTAAATTCCTGGCTGTTGGCCAGATTAAGACGTGCTTGAGCTAATGACCAGCCCTGATTATTAATCGTTTGACTATAATTTCTTAAATCCTTCGAGTTGGCATTACGTCCTAAAACCTGAACATAAAGAGTATTAATTTCATTAGAATTATTACTAGACCAGTTGTCATTATTATTATTAGATTGATACCGAAAACTACCGTAATTTTGACAATTAATCACGTTCTGATCACGGAAACAACTAATATTGGCGCGACTACGATTATTGTTATTAGAGCTATACTGAAAGCTGCCATAGTTAGGGCAACTAATTACATTGCGATCGCGGACACAGGTAATACGTTGAGACTGAGCTAAGGCTGGGAAAGAATAGATTAAACTAGCGGTTAGAATAGTAGCAGCTGATAAGATAAGTGGTTTCATTTTTAAAAATTCAAATTCTGAATAAATGCTTGAATAAGCAGTTGAATAAACGACTTATTTATACCTTGATCCTGGCAGAGTAATGATTGATTTTCTGTTTGAATTGAGTGAATTGATAAAATAGAACGTAGTTTTTTAGATTTTCTCAAGAATTGGGCATCTAAGCATCTAAGCCTTGGGAATATCGTCTATGGTCGCTTTACTAAACTGATTTTCATAGGTTGGATCTTGAGTCCCTAAATAGTTATCCCAAAAAGTAAAATAGAGACCATAGTGAACACGATATTTGAGATGATGCAGGGAATGATGTGCTGGCCCAATAAACCATTTTCCTAGCCAATGGTGGGGAAAGGAGATTGGCAAGCGGTCAAGGCCCAGATGATTTACTACTGCCCAGACTGTCATGGTCATTAGTACGGCGATCAAGGTAATGAGATGTAGAGGAATTACAAAAACAATGCCAACTAAAAACAGTGATTGGGCGATCGCCTCGGTTGGATCAAAGGCAAAGGAAGTCCAAGGAGTCGGATAGCGCGATTTGTGATGCCCTTGGTGGAACCAGGGAAACAAAGTCGGGTGATGAAATAAACGATGGGTAAAATAAAAATAGGTATCTTGCAAAATTAAAACCGCAATATAACTAATTCCAAAATACCAAATCTGATGGGGTTGAGATTCATTATATAAACGAGTCATCCCTTCACCATAAGCGGATAAAATTAAAGCCGCCGCGATCGCAAAGACAACAGCAGATAAAATCGAAAGTTTAATATCAGATTGAATGACTTGATGAGATGGAGAGTCAAGAGACGGTGTTCGATTATTTAAAGAGCGATTAAAAATTAAATAAAAAAGACAATAAGCTCCTCCTGCTACCAGAAAATATCGTAGTAAAATAATGCCTAAAAAAGCAATAATATCCGTCCAAAATGAATAATTGCTCAATCTAAACTCCTTTATGCAAGACATCTATGAACGTTTAAGCAGTAGGCGTTCTATTTGAGGTAAAACAATCGTAGCAAGAGGATCATAACCAATTTGTTGAGTAATTCTTTCCCTCGCTAAAACTCGGTATTCCCAAAAATGTTCTCCCGCCGCACAGAGACCGAGATAGAGATTTAAAATCTGAGGCTTTTTCAGTAAAATAATTGCCAGTTGTCGCCAAAATTGTCCTCGAATTTCTTGTTTACAAATCCCTTGAAGCCAGATCACCTGGGTCACTAAACGAAAACCTTTACCGAGAGGAAATTGCATGGTTTGTCGTTTTCCTGGCGGTGATCCTAAACGGAGACATTGTTCAAAACAGCGTTTTAAATAATGACGGGGTTCATACAATTTCCAAAAACCTTCCACATAATCCTCGGCAATTTCTGTTAGAGGACGAGTCGGGATAAAATTCATCAGGGTATTTTGATCTCCTGTTAAATAAAGATGACTATTCTCCACTAAACGCTTTTCCTGTTTGAGACGATCCCAAAGAGCCGTATTCGGAAGAGCTTGCAAAACGCCTAACATCGGTTGGGGAATGGTCGTTTCTTCTACAAAGGCTTGAATTCTCGCTCCTGCCCCTGTTTTTTCCCCATCAAAACCGAGAATAAAACCTGCATAAATTAGCATTCCTGCATCATTAATTTTGCGACAGGCCGCAACCAGAGGATTACGAGTATTTTGAACTTTAAGAGCCACCTGTAAACTGTCTTGATCAGGGGTTTCAATGCCCAGAAAAACGGCATAAAATCCTGCTTCTACCATGAGGGAAAGTAATTCATCATCTTCGGCTAAATTAACAGAAGATTCGGTGATAAAGGTAAAGGGATAATGATGCTGTTTCATCCAGGGAATTAAAGCCCGAAGAAAGATTTTAACGTTGCGTTGATTACCAATAAAATTATCATCTACGACAAAGAGAGAACCCCGCCAGCCTAACTCATAAAGTCGTTGTAATTCCGCTAATATTTGGTTCGGTTCTTTCGTTCGAGGTTTACGTCCGTAGAGAGAAATAATATCGCAAAATTCACAATTAAAGGGACAGCCCCGCGAAAATTGCACTGCCATCAGTAAATACTGATCTCGTTTCAGTAAATCAAAACGAGGAATCGGACTGAGGGTAACATCGGGTTTTTCAACAGATCGGAAAATGCCCTGGGTTTCTCCTGCGGCGATCGCCTTTAAGAAGAGTGGAACCGTTAATTCTCCTTCGTCTAAAATGAGATAATCGGCTCCAGAATCAAGAGCATTTTGAGGAACAGAGGTCGGATAAGGGCCTCCCACGGCCACTTTTTTATCTAATAAAACTGCTTTTTGAATAAGAGCCTGAAAATCTGATTTTTGGGCAATCATCGCCGAAAGAATAACCAGATCACACCATTCCCAATCGGCTTCAGTTTCTAGGTTCACATTGCGATCAAAAAAACGAATTTCCCAACTGTCAGGCAGTAGAGCCGCAACGGTAATAATGCCGAGGGGTGGAATCACGGCTTTTAGTCCAACTAATTCCATAAAGCGATTATAAGACCAAAAAGATTGGGGAAATTGGGGATAAAGTAATAGGGCTTTCATAGGCTTATTTCTTGTTTTGGAAGTCCCTTTGATAAAAAGGAAATTAAATTACATCAAAACCACTTAAGGCTTCTACTTTTTGTCGAAAAGCAATTAAGGCATGATTTTCTTGATACTCGACTAAACCTTTGTAGATAGCTTCCGAGACTGCTTGAGACACAATCGTTTTGATTTCAACATTGGTGTTGTAGCCGACCATATCTCCCTGACGGTTGCCGTGACGACCTGCGCCTTGGACTTGGCTAAGGGTATAACCTGTCACACCCAAATCTTGGAGGAGTTCAATAATGCGGTTTTGTAAAACGGTTTCCCCAATAATGACGACTAGCACAGCCGTCTGGGGCGATGGGGATGAAGATGACATAGATAACCTCTAAATTTTATAGATTAAAAAAATATTGCCAGCCTTAACACATGGCGATCGCCTCCGCCGCCATAGAGGTGATTAGAAAAATGTTCAATTTTTTAAGGGGATTTAGTGCAAACTCGAATTTGCTTGTATGGGTATCATTATAGTGGGTAGCTGTTTGACTTAGTGGTTGAATTGATTGAATTCGTATAAATTAATCAAAGAAACTATAAAACTTACCAAAAGTGGATATTGCAATAATCAGCGATCGCTTTTAGCTTAATTAGGGCTTAAAATGAGAATTAAGGCTGCCTTTCTAGATGATCATGCATACTGATACCATTTTCTATCAATTATTTCTGACCTTTCATTCTTTACTGTTTGAACTTCTCGGACAGCCACTAAAAGATGCTGCATATTATCAATTCACTTCTGCGGAAATTAAGGAAAAAGCCTTTCGTTTTGATGGAATCTTTATGCCAGAGCGAGAAGATAAACCCATCTATTTCGTGGAAGTTCAATTTCAAAATAAACCCAATTTTTACTGGGAATTAATTGCCGAGGTAAATATGTACCTCAATCAGTATAAACCTATACAAGATTGGAAAGCCGTTGCTTTATTTGCTCAACGCAATTTTGAGATAAAATCTCTAACGTTGTATCAACAGGAATTGATTGATAGCGGCCGTATTATTCGTGTTTATCTTGATGAATTGCCGTCGGGTTCGATTGGAGTCGGGTTAATTCAGTTAATTTTTGCTCAGGAGTCCCAAACACCTAGCCTAGTACAACAATTATTGGCAAGAGCCAAGACTGAAATTCCCGATCCTTGGGTGACACGCGGTATTATAGATTTACTAGAAACGGTGTTAGTCTCAAAATTTGCCACATTAAGCCGTCAGGAGATTCAATCTATGTTTTTACTTAGCGATATTAAACAAACACGAGTTTATCAAGAGGCAAGACAGGAAGGTCTTCAAGAGGGTCGTCAAGAGGGTCGTCAAGAGGGTCGTCAAGAGGGTCGTCAAGAGGGTCGAGAAGAAGGTGAAAAGCAGGGAGAAATTCGCTTACTGATTCGTCAATTATCGAGACGATTTAGTACTATTGACACTCGCTGTTTGCAAATGATTAATCAACTTTCCCTAGAGCAATTAGAAGATTTAGGAGAGGCTTTATTAGATTTTGGCGATATTACGGAATTGGATAGTTGGTTAAAATCTCGTCTTGTTGAATAGAAGGCGATCGCCCCTTCAGGCAAAATTAATTCATCCTATTCCCACTCCCGATCTTCCAGTTCCTTTTGAGGCAATAGCAATGTGGCTTCGATTTCTTGTCGAATGGCAGCCGTAATTTCACAATTACTATTCAAACAATCCATGAGCAGTTGATTAGCATCATAATATTGTTGCAAAACTTGTTCCTGCTCTGGGCTAAATTGCCAATGGTGGTGGATATTACGATAATCGGTGATCACTTGCTCTAATTTTTTTAACCAAGCAGAGTAATTGGACTGCCACCAAGCATCCAGACGTTCCCGACTTTGACTTTCAGGCGGCATTTGATCCCGCAATTGTTGTAACGATTTATAAAATCCGACATCAAGAACCATCACCAGAATATTATTTAACGCCAGACCACAAATCTGGGTATGGGAAAGATCTTGAACCTGATGATTGGTGCATTCTATTAATAAATTTTCCAAAGCTGCATCCAAAAATACACCCTGATCCAAAGTACAAGCCAAGGTAAATTTAGCGGCTGTATTAGGACTTTTAGCGAGGGAAAGATAGAAAGCGCGTTTGGTTGCTATTTGACTTTCCTGGGGAATTTGTTGAGATTTTTGGCTACCCCACTCTAAAAATTCCTGGAGATAGGGATCTTCCCCAACTAAGGCATCAATTTGTTGTTTCATTAATTGCACGAGGGAATCGGCACTTCGCAACATTGCCGTTGTTAATAAAAAGACTTCGTGCCAGTGGGGATCGGTAATATGACTTACCAAACCTTCCAACGCTTGTTCTAAAGCTCGCAAATTATAGCTTGCTACAATCGTTCGGGCCGTAAAATACTCTTGGAAAGCCAAATAGGAAAAGGAAAAGATGCCTCGCGCCCGTTCAATTAACAGTCCGTGTTGAGACTCGATCGCTCTTAAGATGGCTTCACTTTCTATTTGTAGTTCCTCTGCTTCTAAAATCTCACCAGGCAAATTTTGTAAATAGTTGCCAATATAATCTTCAATCATATTTTGCTCGAAAAAATACTGTCCCTGTTCAAAGGTAACAGCAGCAAGCTGACTCAATAACCGTAATTTTTGGGGCAATAAAAAGCCTCGATAAATGTCATCCCGTGCGACACCTCTGGCTTCATCCCACTTACCGAGCAACAGATCCAAGGCTTGTTTATAAAACTCAGTTCGCTTGAGAGGTAATTTTCCCTTTCCCTGAAAAACCCAACAGGCTAAATGGAGAAAAAGAGGCGTAACAACCAATTGTCGAAACTGCCAATTTTCAGGCAAGTCTAACTTTTGAATAAATTGAGCCGATTGCTCTTCCCCTGCCTCAACGGTGGTTTTTGTTAGAGCCACAAACCATTTTTGAGCGAAAGTGGTAATTTGGGCTTCGGTAAAAGGGGCAATTTCCACATCGGTAAATCCTCGCAATTGCAGTTTTTGGGCAGCAGTGCGACAGGAAACCACAAACCGATTTTTGTGATACATTTCTGAGAATTTGCGAACTTCACTCAGAACCGCAGTAATATCCTGGTTGAGGACTTCATCCAAACCATCCAGCAAAAATAGAATACAACCCTCTTGTAATAAACTTTTCAGGATGGAGGAACTGTCAATGCCCACTGCCCGAAATTTCTGACCCAAATAGTGAGAAAGACTATATCTATCTTTGGGTCTGGATTCTTCTGCAAATTCCCTTAAAGAGATAAAAATAGGGACTTGATGGGCAGCAAATTCTCCCTGATTACATTGAATGGCGAGATGCTGTAGAAAAGTGGTTTTGCCCACACCAGGCCGACCTAAGACTCGTAGCTTGGCATAGCGTTCAACGGCTTGGGTGCCAGGAATTTGAGCGTCATTGATCGCCCCTAAACCCACGCGATTAAAGTCTGTCGGCTCTAGGCTTTGTAAATCAGCGATCGCCAAATGTTGTTGACTGGAAATCTCCTCCAAAATATTCACATCAACATAAATGTCATTGATGCTGACAGGATGGCTAATGTCCAATAATTGCAAAATACCGCACTGGTTTTGAATCGTTTCCCGAAACTGCGATCGCGCATTTTGTACTAAAATGCCAATGTCTGGCGTGGCAATTGTCTTACTTTCACCAGGATTTAAAAAATCAGCAGGGGGATCTTGGGCAATTTCTCGCCAATCCAAATCTAAAATCGAACAAATTTCCATGAAAACCTGACGATCAACAGGTTGTCCTGTAAAAAAACGCCAGATGGGTTGACGGGTTTTTAGATTCACTTCCCCCGCCAAATTTTCCTGAGTCCAGCCCTTGATCGCAAAGGCCCGTTTAGCCCATTGAATTCCATTGGGCGAGGCTTTGAGCGATCGCTTAACCATAAAGGAGTTTTATCTTAAAAACTGAGAATTTAAAACCTGAATTAAATCAAACATTTTTATAACCTAATTTATAGTTATACATACTTTCCGGTATTTCGCCAGATTAAATCAAACAAAACTAATATGACTTGTTGCCTTTATAGATAGATTGTTATTGAATCACTTTTTTAGACGGAAGCTAAATTTAGATGATTTTTGCCAAAACTCATACCAGCAATTCCTTCAGTCTGGGAGGATTAAGGAGGCTTGACCAAGGGATATTCTTGGCCAGATATTTTTAAGGAAATAAATTTAGGCAATTTAAAGACTTTCTTGAGCCGAATTTAAAGATTTCTTTCCTGAACCATTCTGTTCCCAGTTCGGCTTAATGGCCAAAACTGAATCAAGACTGAATTTTTTGGCCCATTGCGTGTCTTGAGAGTCAATATCATCATGAATCACGTAGGGAGAAGCTGTCCGCTTGGATTCATACATCGCCATATCAGCATAGTAAAATAGGCGGGCTGTATCCGATCCATGACCATTACTAATCACAATGCCGATACTACCACTGACAGTAATTTGTTCATGACCAATTTGTAAAGGATGACTTAAGGCATGATGAATTCGGTAGGCACAGTCTTTTGCTTCTTGGGGAGAATTCATATCTTCTAAAATAATCGCAAATTCATCGCCACTGAGGCGGGTAACTTTGTCTTGATGACGGACACAGGATAATAATCTCTGGGCGATCGCCTGCAATACTTGATCGCCAAAGCTGTGACCAAAACGATCATTGATTTTTTTGAACCCATTGAGATCTAAAAACAACAGAGAAAATAACTTTGAGCCATAGCTTTGACGCTCCTGGCTGAGATTGCTTAAAAAGTCAAATAGCGATCGCCGATTCGGCAAAGAGGTTAAAAGATCATGGCGGGAATCATGATAATTTTGCTGACTAACAGCATACAATTGAGTCGTATCATGCAGTAACCAATACCAACCAATAATTTCTCCCTGGGCATTTTTACAAACAGTAGTTTCGATATCAACATTAATTCCCATAATGCCTGGCTTTTCTAACTGAATTGACCAATTTTTAAGGCTTTCTGAATTAATCACGCTCTGCTTCATGCTTTCTAGATGATGATAGAACTGCTCTATTTGCCGTTGAGGAACAAAAAAGGCGAAAGATTTCCCAATCATCTCTTGAGGCTTAGAATTTAGTAATTGACAAATATTAGAACTTACATCCTTAATAATGCCCTGAAGATCGGTCATCAGATAATGCCCTGGCAGTGATTCTAAGAAGGCTTGCGGAACGGTCTGTTGGGATTCAAGGTGACAAATGTGTTGCCATAACGTTTGTAGATCTTGTTTAAGTTCTAAAGGAGAATCAATGATCGTTAAAGCTTGAGGCTGTGCCTTTTGAAACTCAAAAGTAATCCCGAATGCTTTTTCAGCCATTAAATCTTCTATATAACCCCAATGGTTTTGCTCGACTTCTTCTAGGCTATCAAAGGGGCCAAAAAAATAGGTGACACAGGGAATAACCGTATGAATTTTAACCCACCAACACATTTTTAACTGCTTGAGAATCACTTGTTGATGGCTCATATTTTGAATTAGATTCGGCATCATCGACCGAATTTTTTCTTCCACTAAGACCCGTTCCTGTAAGAGTCCGAGAAAAAAATTATCCGATAAGGGTTCCATCTCATTTCCTGCGACGACTCGATGGCGATTCGGAATTTTACTTAAAATCTTTGCTTTTAACGTTTGGCGAAAATAGGGCAAAGACATCGCCATTTGATAGGGATGATTATCAGGTAAGTCCGCTAAGAAATCAGCAAGCTCCCTTTCTACTAAAGACAATGTTTCGTTGACAAGCTTATAAGGCATGATTTTAATCTTCCTGATTTTTTGTAAAATTGAACACAAAAGCAAGTCGATGGTTTTCAGGCTAAAAATATAAAATCACATCGAACACATCTGGATAAACAAAAAAACCACAATATGATTGCAATAAATATTAATTTTTCTTTTTCTCACACATCTCTTGATTAGAACCGATTAGAATCTAATTTCAGATTTAATTTTAGGTTTGCTCACCACGATTATAGTTCTATTTCCGTGATTTTAACCATAATTCCTTTAATTATTGCAACGAATTCAAACAAAATATACAAAGCAAACCCAATTTATACAAATGAATTGTTATCCTATCCTTAATAACGATATTCCCTGTAACAGAAAAATCATGAAATCTGCAACTAAGATTAAGGGAATGGGTTCAATTCTACATTCAGAAGGCGTTGCCTTTCGTGTCTGGGCACCCAATGCCACCAGTGTTTCTGTGATCGGTTCCTTTAATAATTGGGATGGTACGAAACACCCGATGAAAGCAGAAGAAAATGGCAATTGGTATCTCAACCTCAAAGAGGCAAAAGCAGGCGATCAGTATCGTTTTCTGCTTTCTACACCCTGGGGAGAGTTTAAGCGCATTGATCCCTATGCCCGTGAGGTGACAAATTCTGTGGGGCAGGCGATCGTCCATGATCCGAGCTTTGATTGGCAAGGGGATGATTTTTATATTGCTCCCTGGAATGAACTGATCATCTATGAACTTCATGTCGGTACTTTTAACGATGAGGAAGATCTGAATCGTCCGGGGAAATTTCCTTCGATCTCAGCCCGTTTGGAATACTTAAAAAAACTGGGGATTAATGCGATCCAAGTTATGCCCATCGGTGAGTTTGCGGGGGAACGCTCCTGGGGTTACAATCCTTCCCATATCTTCTCAGTGGAGATTACCTATGGCGGCCCCTTAGCCTTTAAGCAATTTATTAAACTGGCTCACCAAGCTGGCATCGCTGTTATTTTAGACGTGGTTTATAATCATCTTGGCCCTAGTGATCTCGATCTGTGGCAGTTTGATGGTTGGCAGGAGAACGATCGCGGTGGCATTTATTTTTATAACGATGAGCGAAGCCATACACCCTGGGGAGAAACCCGGCCTGATTACGGACGAGGGGAAGTGCGGCAATACATTATTGACAATGTGTTGATGTGGCTAGAGGAATATCACATTGATGGTCTGCGCTTTGATTGTACTCAATTTATTCGCACGGTTCACGGTTCTGAAGAGCATAGCTTACCCGATGGTTGGAGCTTACTTCAGTGGATTAATAGCGAGATTTCCCGAAAATTTCCTGGCCGTATTGCGATCGCCGAAGATTTGCAAAGTAACAAGTGGCTAACTAAAGACGTAGGAGCCGGAGGAGCCGGATTTGCTTCTCAGTGGGATGCCATGTTTGTTCACCCGATCCGTCAGGCAGTGATTACGACCCTAGACGAACACCGTTCCCTGGCGGCGATTAGGGATGCTATTTATTATCGCTACAACGATGATGCTTGGGATCGGGTCATTTACAGCGAATCCCATGATGAAGTATCGAACGGTAAAGCCCGTGTCCCCCATGAGATCAGCCCAGGGGATGCCAAAAGTTGGTATGCCAGGAAACGATCAACCCTCGCGGCGGCAATGGTATTGACGGCTCCAGGGATTCCGATGCTTTTCCAAGGTCAGGAATTCTTAGAAGGAGGTTGGTTCCGCGATACGATTCCGGTGGTTTGGGAACAACGGGAAGAATTTCACGGCATTTTGCGCCTATACCATGATCTCATTCACTTACGGCGCAATCTGGATGGTTTTAGTCAGGGTCTTTGCGGACAGTTTACCCAGGTCTATCATCTTAATGAAGAACGCAACTTGATCGCTTTTCATCGCTGGGACAAGGGCGGAGTAGGAGATGATGTGGTGGTGGTGGCTAACTTTTTCCATGAAGCGCAATCGAATTATCTCCTGGGTTTTCCGGCTCCAGGCCTCTGGAAATTGCGGTGTAACAGTGATTGGCAAGGTTACAATGAGGATTTTCACAATTGTCCCAGTACTGATGTTATGGCTGAGTCAGGTTACTACGATCAGTTTCCTGGCTGTGGCAGGATTGCGATCGGCCCCTACAGTGTGCTGATTTTTTCGCAATAAATTTATGCCGTTCGCCACTACCATCAAATTACGAAAGAAAAAGCGTTGCTAAGATAAGAAAAGCCCCATCAATTTTTGAATTGGCGAAGAACAAAAAAGAAAGATCAATAATTTGCATTTAAAATGGGTCGCCTGGGATTCGAACCCAAGACCAATCGGTTAAAAGCCGAGTGCTCTACCGCTGAGCTAGCGACCCGTTGTGCTGACAAATTTACTTTGCTCACACGGTTTACAAATGTAACATAGTTGCCAGAAGAATGCAAGCAGTTTTCAAAAAAGTTCCGCTGTTAGTTCGACAATCGTGTCTAGAGATTGCTCCGGTTCTAGCTTAATCAGTTTTTCTCCGGTATTTAAAGCGTTACGGGGGGCAGTCCAGGGTTCCAAACAAATATAGTCCTTGCCCTGAAGCGTCCAAAAGACGACGGTTGAATACTGATCAGAATATTTGAGGGAAAGGGTTAAACTCCGCTCTGGATCGGTAAAACTGGCGGAATGGCGTTTAATCGCCTTAAAGACCGCATCAATTTCTGGCTGTTCAAAGTCAAAACGATCTTCAAAGGGAAAAACTGCTAATCGTTTTTGATCTTGATACATGGTCGCCGGAATATCAAAGCGGAGTTGACTCTTATCCTTGATCCAAAAATAGGGATGTAGCCCAGTGGAAAAGGGCATAATCTCGTCGGAGTGATTCGTGTAACGCTGTTGGATCTTAAGGCTATTGCCCTGGAGTTGGTAGGTAAAGAGAACTTCAAAATCAAATGGATAATTGGCTCTTGTGATTTCGTTGCTGGCGAGTCTGAGGGTTAAGCTGGCGCAGACATCGGTGGTCTGGTCTATGACTTGCCAAGGCAGATCCCGCGCAAAACCATGTTGTTTGAGGTGATAGGTCTGTTGAGGATGGTTATAGCGATCGCCGGGTAAATTACCACAAATCGGAAAAAGAATGGGAATACCACCGCGAATACTGAGATTGGGATCTTGAAAACGTTCCTGATCCAGATAGAGCAAATCCTGACCCTGTAATGTCCAACGAGTCACAATTCCGCCCCGTTCTGGCACCACTTCTAACCGTACTAGGTGCTTGTGATCGGTGAGGGTATAGGTTAGATATTGATCGGAGTGGGTTGTAATCGCAAACACAGGGCTTTAGGGGTTAAGGGATAAATTGAGACAAACTAAAAGCCAGAATAGCACTCCCTAGGGGAACCGTTAAGTTATCGATTCCAAATTTGGAAAAGGTTTCTAGAAAGGTTGCCAATATCGCTACTATCAAGGCGATCGCTATTAAAGAAAGACTGATTGGTTGGATGATGCCTAGTATTAACACCGTGACAACAAAACTAACCACCAGCATTGTTAACGATCCTTCCCAGGTTTTACGAATCCCCCAAAGCTGATAGGGATGCTGACCAAAGTTTTGACCAATTAAGGCCGCTAGACCATCCCCCCAGGCCATAATTAAAATGCCGAGGGCTGCATATTCTGGCTGCTGACGGGAGAAAAAGTAACCAATTAACAAACCCATACTGATCGCATAGAAAAAAGTCCCTAAACTGCGTCTTCCCACACTTTCCAAGCTCGGCAAAATGGGCAAAAAGTAGGACAAAATGGCCACGCTCCCTGCAACGATCGCCGCCCCAACACCGATCCAAGCCGGAATCTTCAACCACCAAGCCAGAAGCACCACCTGTCCACTGCCAATATGGACAATTTTGCGAGTCACTTCACCAGGCTGATCAGAAAAACGGTTCAGGGTTTCCGCAATCAGGATTAAAACCCCCAGATAAATCCCCACCCAGGCGATCGCTGACCAGGGAGCAGTAGACATTTCGAGCGCAAAGGCCAAGTTAGCCATCGGCTTTCCCCGTCAATAAGATGATTTTGAAAGCACTTCTGTCCGTATCTGTCCCTCTGGACTGACCCAAGCCAATTGTTGAATCTGACAATCCAGGGCATAGTCCTTAATTTCCGTCTCTGTACGCTGTCCTAAGTCTAATTCCACCCGTAGAGAGTCATCGTTTGAACGCAAACTTTGGGCATAGCGGAAAGCGGCAATCTCCACATCGGGGGTTTGGGGAATAACCAGCCAATCGATCGCCGGTGTAGTTTTGGGTAAATGGTCACTAGAGAGCAAACTAGCGTGTAAATCTTCAATATTGAGCGAAAAACCGATCCCAGGCAATGATTGTTTTTGGGGATGGTAAAGCCCTAACAACTGATCGTAGCGTCCGCCTTGACCGAGAACACGCCATTGATCGGCGGCGGTATTGACTACTTGAAAAACGATACCAGTGTAGTAATCAAAGGGCTGAAGCCAACTGAGATCTAAAATCAGAGCTAAGGGGCAATCTTGAGTATTTTGAACCAGTTCTACCAAGGATTTTAAATTGTTTACCCGATCGCGGCTATCCTCATCCAAATCCAGTTGGGCCACTTTTGGTAAGATATCTGCTGCTTCTCCCCGCAGATCAAATAGCTGCAATGCCCAATCTCGCAAAGCTACTGAAGGATAATCTAGCCCTTGCAATTTAACGTAGTCTAGGTCGGTAATACATTCTCTCACCGATTTACGTAAAGCCTCAGGAAAACGAGCCAACAGCGATCGCGTTAAGCCGGCCTCTCCTAAAATCACCTGCCACTGTTCAATCCCTAGAGCTTTCAAAGACTCTGCCATTAATAATAAAATTTCCGCATCCGCTAGCACACCGCCCACAAATAGTAACTCAACGCCCGCTTGATAAAATTCCAGTTGCTTGCCGTGATAACCCGTTGGTGGATTACGGAAAACATTGGCTCGATAGCAAAGGCGTTGAGGATAGCCACTGTCACTCATCCGAGTCATGGCCGCCCTGGCGATCGAAGCCGTTAACTCTGGCCGCAAACCTAACGCCCCTTCCGCACTATCCCGCAGTTGGATTACCGTCGTTGGTTCAATCGCCCCTCCGGCCACTAAGGTGTCTAACCATTCCAGGGTAGAAGTGACAATGCGTTGATAACCCCAGCCCTGAAAGACTTTTTGGAGGCGGTCATTAATCCAAGCTTTTTGGGCAACTTCAACAGGCAGTAAATCCCTAGCTCCGGCTGGTGGTTGATGAATCATAAAAGAAATTGAACAGATTTAAGTATGGCATCAAGTTTTCCCATTCTACTTTTTCTTGCCACCGAATAAGCCTCCCAAAAAAGTGCTTTTACTGGATTTATCGTCTGCCTTTTTAGCCCCCGGATTGGTCGTATTTTTTTCTAATTGACGTTTGGCCATCAAAACAGTCGGATCATTCGGGCTTAACTCCGAGGCTGTATTGATATGAACCTTGGCCATCGTTAACATATTACTCTTGAGATAGGACAAACCTAATAAACAATGGGCCCGACTCTCTTTCGGGTCGATTTTCAGCACTTCCCGTAATTCGGCGATCGCCTGATTAAAATTATCCCGTTCATAATATTCCTGTGCTCGTCTTAAATACCTCTCTTTGGGGGGAATCTTCGGCGCTTCCGAGCGACTTGGCTCCCGACGAACCCGAGTATTTTGTACTTTGGGAGCCGATTGGGCTGTAGAAACTGAGGGCGATAGGGGGGCAATCGTTGAAGTTGAAGTGGCAATGGGTGTTATGCGAGGAGACTCACCAGCCCTCATGAAAAGATAAACAAGATTAAGCTCGCTAATCTGGGCCACCTGGGGTAGGAGCCGTTCTAGATCCAAATAAAGATTTGTGGTAAGACGATGCAGTTGTTGGTGATAGAGTAAATCTAAGTTATTTTTAGCCTCAAACAAGGCCCTGGTCTCTGGATTCGCAATGGTAATCTTATCCTTGTCTTCCAGATGGCTCTTAGCCGTTTGGGACAGAATCAATAGGTGTTCAGTACGATTACTCTCCCGTGAGAGCAGTTCGTAGGCTGGATTAACCAAGCGAGAAAATAATTTAACCGCCCGTTTTTTCTCGACATCAGACTTAGCTTTACAAGTATCAGGATGTAAAAGATAGGCAATTTTGAGATAACACTGCCGAATTTGTTGGCTATTCGCATTTAAAGGCGCACCTAAAATGGCATGATGATCCATTACTTCATATTTAAAAATTCCTTGCTTAATGGGAAAAGCTATCATGATTAGTGTTTATGTTTTACCACCGTTACCCTAATCTCTATTATCTGGTAGAAATTATCGAAAAGAGGCACACAGAAAACGGAGTTAACCGAAGTTAAACAGCGTCAACTGCTTTATATTCGCTCCCCGATTGACCGATGGAGGCTTACGCTTCCTTGGTT